>Ga0118677_10014400_pt1 | contig 11172 bp, 14 predicted proteins | sample AliMusrvi5mmetaG_FD_86154 | JGI IMG/M metagenome (GOLD analysis project Ga0118677, IMG submission 86154)
GCTCTACCGCTTCACCATCCGATACATCATCATAAAATTGCAGGATCAACGCACCTGCCATCATGGATGGCGGCAAACTGGGTCGTCCGTTGTCGGCGCTGTACATATCTTTCAAATCATCATCCCGCAGAAGTTTGCCAGTCAGTCTGCCCATGCGACCATAGAATGAATCAGGTGATACCCGATGGGGTAGCCCTATGGCATCAAAAAAGCTGTGTTGCTGTTTGCGTTTTCCAAGCATGACGTTGCTCCTGGGGGCTGGATTACCTTAATTTTACCCGCCTTTCACCCCCCTATACCTTTTTCAGCAGACTCTTAGAGCAAAATCTTTTGCTGGGGGCGCAGCGGAAAGATCGTGAAGCCCTGGTAGAGATATATGACCAATACAACTCCAGCATTTATGCGTATAGCATGCGTTTGCTTGGAGATTCTGGTATGGCTGAAGAATGCGTATCTGAAACATTTAGCCGATTCTTACAGGCTGTATACTCTGGTCGCGGCCCGCAGTCACACTTGAAGGCGTACCTGTATCGAATTGCGCACAATTGGATTACGGATTATTACCGGCGTAAACCCACCATATCCCTGGATGCAATTGAAAATATGCAGACAGATGATCGTGTCTCCATAACGGCTGTCGTAGACGGAAAATTCCGCCGGTCCCGGATGCGTGCCGCTCTGGCTGAACTGCCGGATACCCAGCGCCAGGTGATTGTCCTTCGCTTTTTGGAGGGTTGGGATGAAAACGAGATCGCTTCAGCTGTTTTAAAATCAGTCAGCGCCATTAAAGCTATACAGTACCGCGCGATCGAAAATCTTAGAAAAATTTTATTAGTAGATGAGGCGGACGAATGAAAAGAAACGATAAAAACGATAGCTTTGAAAAATGGGTGGAGGGAGAGTTTTCCATTTTAAAAGATGTGCCGGCTCGTCCTGCAGGCAATATGGATAAAGGTCGGGCAAAATTTCAATCCGAGATAAATTCGCTTCAAAACAGCGCAGATTTTTCACCACATCCACGTCATATTAGTAGAGGGAAAAATATTTTCCCTTTCATAAGAAGAATTAGCTTTTCTACGTCCATGGTAATGGTATTTTTGATTACCATGGTGTTGCTGTTAGGGAGCAGTGCGATGGTGGTTTATGCCTCACAAAGCGCTTTACCGGATGATGCTTTATACCCGCTGAAATTAATGAGTGAAAGTGTTCGATTTGGAATGGCGCAAAACTCGGAGGTTTTAGCGCAATTAAATATGGAATTTGCCAGCCGCCGCCTGGACGAGGTTTCACAGCAGGCCAGGACTGGCTTACCGATCACTGCCCAAACGATCGAGCGGCTGACCCAACAATTGGACAATACGTTTAATAGCATTGACGGTTTGGCACAAACAGACCTGAAAACAACAGCGCTGGCGCATCTTCAACAGAATTTGCAACAGCATGAAGAACAATTGACAAAGCTTCAAACCCGGGCCAACCCGCGGGCAGCGGCAGCAAATTCCCGCCTGCTGGTCGTCATCCAGGAAAAGCTGGACCTGGCTGAAGAGGGGATAAAGCAGATCAAGACCAATCAAAAGGAAGAGATCAATAAACAGTTCAGTAAGACAAAAATACCAGAAGCTACAGCAGCGAAAAATAGCGCAGTTACTCCCGCCAATGTCGATCTTCCTGCGTATAAACCTGAAAGCACAAAAGAGATACCCGATAAAAAACCGGATCAAGCCATTAAGATCACACCTGTGCCGGCGACTTCAACACCCGTTCCACTCATGGCTGTTCCCACGAAAAATGTACCGGCCAATAACGGCAACGGTAATGGCAGTGGCAACGGCAACGGCAGCGGCAGTGGTAACGGTAATGGCAATGGCAATGGCAATGGCAATGGCAAAAAATGAAGGTGCCCCATGAATAAAAATTTCTTTACTGAACTCAAAGCAGTCAGGCGAATCCATAACCGCGAGAAAGGCCAGGGATTGACTGAATTTGCCCTGACGATTACGATTTTTTTGGCCGTCGTTATTTTTATTATGGAGATGGGCTGGTTGTTTTATTTTTATAATTCAATCATAGCCGCCAGTCATGAAGCCGCCCGTTACGGCGCTGCAGCGGGTTACAGCAAAACAGATACTGGCGTGATCGTGAACTTCAATGAGGATTGTTCGGGAATACGCAGCGCCGCCAAACGGGTTGCCTGGGTCGCCAACCTGAGAGATTGGGATATTCAAATCAGAATTCTTAGGGGAACCGATATAAATTCTTCATACGATGATATCTGCACTGTTGCAGGCCCAAACGCGGCCGGCCCGACATATGACATTAAACCTATTAGCACAAATAACAGAATCTATGTCAAAGTCACCGGGACTTATAATCCATTAATTAATCTGGTTTTAATTCCCTCGATAAATCTTGTGGCGGATTCTTCTTCTACCGTCATGACACAGATAGGCGTTTCAGATCAATAAGATATTGGGGAGAAAATATGAAAAAAGGACAAAAATTTCTGCTTAGTGCATGATCCGAACTGAATAGTTGAAGAGTTGTATAATGGAGGTATGAATAATCGAAAACCAATCTTTGTCCGAACGATAACAGAGGAAGAACGCAAGCAACTTGAAGCAGGATTGCGCTCCTCCGAAGCATTTGTAATGCGCCGAAGCCAAATTCTGTTGGCCAGTTCTCGCGGAGAGCACGCCATAGCTATAGGTCGTGAATTGGGATGCAGCGGTGAAAACGTTCGACGTGTCATCCGGGCCTTTGAAGAACACGGAATAGATGTCCTTAAAGCAAAATCTCGGCGCCCCAAAGAAGTGCATGCCGCATTTTCACTCGAGCAGGCCGAAAAGCTAAAGGATTTGTTGCACCACAGTCCACGCGAGTATGGAAAAAGCACCAGTGTCTGGACCTTGGAATTAGCCGCCGAAGTCTGCCATGACAAAAGGATCACGGACCAACGCTTCAGCGATGAGACAGTGAGAGCCACACTGGAACGATTGGGAGTGCACTGGAGACGGGCTAAGGAATGGATTACCAGTCCGGATGCCGAATACGAGCGTAAAAAAACGAACGAAATCGAATGATCCAGTTGGTCAGCCGCCATCCGGATTGGGCCATTGGCTTTGAAGATGAATGTTGGTGGAGCCGGTTCAAACAACCAAGTCTTTCCAGTTGGGTTGTTGGCGATCAAGTCATGCACTTGATCGAGCGGTTGCCCAAACCTAAAGAGCAGCAGAAAGCTCTCGCCTGCTATGGATTATTAGTACGTCATTGCCCTCAAACTGAGAATGATTGGCACGAAGAAATCCTGTTGCGTTTTGTCGATGATCGTCCAATTAGTGTGCTGACCACTCAATATTTGGAGTGGTGTTGTGAAAAGCTTCAATCCAAGGGTAAACGGGTGTTGATCCTGGTTTGGGATAATGCTTCCTGGCATATCAGTAAATTTGTTCGCACCTGGATATATGAACATAATCGCAAGGTAACGACGTTGGGACAAGGAGTTCGTATTTGGGTGTGTCCCTTGCCCACCAAAAGCCCCTGGCTAAATCCGATTGAACCCAAATGGGTACATGGGAAACGCAGAGTTGTAGAGCCGGGTCGAAAACTGTCTCCGGCTGAATTGGAAGAGCGTGTTTATAACGCCCTGGATTGCTCGTCTGAACCTCATTTGACCCTATCCAACAATGTCGTCTGATTGTGCACTAGCAACTGCCGGATTTAAAGAATTGAAATACGTCCCGGCAGTGGCGAGGACAGAAGGAACCTCAGCTCTATCGGTTTCAATTTACGATGGTTTTAGAGTTGGTCCAGGATCTTCTCGGCGTCTTCAACGGTCGCAACATTATTGGCATCATAGGTTGTCTGCTTCGCCAACCGATTGAATTGCAATTCCGCCATAGTGTTTGCTCCTATCACGCGCAAGCCTCGCCGCAAACCTGAGGTGGCAAAATGGGCCTGCACCCTCCCAATTTCCTTGGCAGCCTCAGGAGATGCAGGCTTAAATAGCGTGACATCAGTGATTACATCATAACCAGGTTTGAGCTTCTGCGTGGCTTCGATGACTTCGTCAACGGCTTTTTTTGCCTCCTCAGTGCTGAAGAAACCAGACAATGTCGTATACAGCCTGTTCTTTGCAATTTCAATCCGAATCTCGTACATACGTATCTCCTCTGTAACGAACTACCACCTTGTAAATTCGCTATTATTTTAATTCACAACTGACCCTAATATTACAGCGCAAGGTTGGCCTCCAAAGTAGCCAAAAAAGCGAGTTTAGATTTACGATGAGAGCAATAAGCCTGGTAATTGCGCCTTTGATAGTAGGCAACGCGCTGTAAAGCAGCAGCGATATCGAAAACAGGCCTGGGAAGAACAGCCAATAATAGCAGATGGATTTGATAAACGGTCAAAGCAGGTGATTTGTCATGAAAACAGAGGCGCAGACGAACCAGAAAATGATGGGCAAGAGCCACCAGAAGCATATGGTGATGCCAGCCCAGCCAACTGCGTGTTTCGTAATGGTCAAGACCGATTTCGCCTTTATTTTCCTCAAAAATAATCTCGATTGGCCACCTCATTCCACTAACGCGGACCAACTCGATCAGCGGGGTTTCGACGGGAGCATTGCTAAAGTAGAACTTGATCACGGAAGGATCGTCCAGATTGCGGCGGATGATCAACCAGACTTCGGAACCGGGCAGGTTGGCGCGCGATTCGATCAAGCGCAGGAAAGCGAAACGGCACACAATGGGCCCCTTGCTGCCCTCTTTAATCGTAGCCTGGCTCCAGGCCTGGGGCGGAAGGGTGGCAGGCAGGTCGTCAACCCGAAGAGGCCGGTCCTTTTCATGGCGCAAACGCAGTCGGATCGGGCGGCGTCCGCGTCCTTTCCACTCAGGCAGAAATACTTCAGGACGGGATGTCCAAATCAGGGTCGAGCATTTGATTTCTGTGAAATACCATTTATTCAAAGCCGCAATCCCATCCCGAAAAGCGGGAGAATCGCCATACAATGCGTCAGCAGCCACCCATTGAAAAGGCAAACTCTGGCGTTTGATGGCGCGTTTCAGCAGTTCCAACCCGATTTCCGGTTTGGTTTGGGCCTTCAGGTCGCCGGGAACGCCACAAGCTTCGCGCTGGAGCAGGTGGGCCTCATCAAACCAGCTCTCAGGCATGAACAACTGCCCTTCAATCAAAGTGTATCCTTTCCGGCTGGCGTAGCCCAGGAATACCCCATTTTGACTGTTGGCGATTTTTCCCACCGCTCCGCAATATTGGGGCGCTACCCCCACCGAGCAATCCCCTTGTTTCACGAACCCGGATTCGTCAATCAATGCCACCCCATCGGCTTCCCCCAATGTTTCCCCCACCAGCCGCTGATGAACTTTAATGACCGGCTCCGTCTTCCACGGGCTTTGTCCAATAAAATATTGCAGACTGCGCACTTTCTCACCCATTTCCAGCGCCATTTGCTCCACATTCTTGCGTGCTGCATCTCCCAGCAAGCCTCTCACATAGGTCTGGCTGCGTTCCAATTGTTCCATTCGCTGAAAGGCAGGTGTAAACAAATCGATGTAATTCCTCATTTTATCCATTACTTGTTCGATGTCTTGCTCGCTCAAATTGAATTGCGGAGTCGGGCATATTTCAGTTACAATTTCCGTTGGCATGGTTTTCTTTTCTCCTTCCCACTTGGCTGGTGGTTGGTAAAAGATACCATGCCTCCTTTTTTTAGGCTATTCAGCCTTTTGAACTTTGCGCTGTAATAATAATCATCTCAAAAAATCGTCTCACCCCGTGATTGTTGATTTATGGGCACCGTGGTGCGGTCCCTGCCGGGCGATGGAACCTGCATTTAAACAGGTCAGCCAGAAATATGATGGGCAGGTGGAGGTATGGAAGATCAATGCTGACGAATCGCCGGATGTGCTCAAAGCGCTGGGCGTCATGGGGATTCCGACCGTGATCGCTTTTTCACAGGAAAATGAAATTATACGGCGCACAGGGGCGCAGTCTGCCGAAATGCTCAACATTCTCTTTGACTCGGCTGTGAACCGGCGCAAGCCCGATGTTATTCCGCTGGCTTCATTCGACCGGTCGCTGCGCACGGGAGCAGGGATGTTTGTGATGATCATTGGATGGTATTACGGCTTCTCCTGGCCGGTCATGGGCATAGGCGCTGCCCTGATCTTCAGCGCATTTTATGACCGCTGTCCCATTTACCAGATGCTTGTGTCACGATTGAAGGGGCTATTCAAAAAAAGTACACCTTTAGCGGATGGAAAAGACTAAAATATGAAAATTGCCATCATCCCGGACGACGGCAAAACCATCAGCCAGCATTTTGGCCGGGCTTTTAATGAGCAGGTATGAATCCTTGGCGATGGAAGAATGACCGGGCGCGAGACGCTGCGCTGATTTAAAGAAGCATAACAGGTAAAAATTGAAATCTCCATTTGACCATTTCAGCATTCTGGCCCCTTTTTATGAGCATTTCATCCATTACGAAATTTCGCAAAGGTTTATTGCGCTGCTGGATGCTGCGGCGGACGGAATTGTTCTGGATGCAGGGGGCGGCACAGGCCGGGTGGCGCAATATCTGCGCGACCGGGTGGCTCAAATTGTGGTTGCGGATGAAACCTTTAAAATGCTGCAGGAAGCGCGCGCAAAAGATGGATTAAATCCAACCTGCTGCCATATTGAAGACATGCCTTTCAAGGATAACAGTTTTGACCGCATCCTGATGGTGGACGCATTTCACCATATGTCCAACCAGGCTCAAACCATAAAAGAGATGTGGCGCGTCCTGGCTCCGGGCGGGCGGATCATCATTGAGGAACCCGATGTGCGTGTTTTCGGGGTTAAACTGCTGGCATTGGGGGAAAAATTGGCCTTGATGCGCAGCCATTTTCTCACCCCGGCAGAAATTGCCAGCCTGTTTGGGACGGATGCCCGCGTAAGAATTGAGGCAGAAGATTCCGCCGCCTGGATCATTGCGGAAAAAAGGATTAATTAGGGCAACCTTGCTTGTCTATAACTTACCCGATTGCCAACACCAGGCCGCAGAGGGAAAATAAGTCAAGACATATTCCGGTATAGAATTGGACTCTGCATGGGGAGGATCATAGAATAAACGCCAGGCGGACGCGACACCTGAAAAAGGCAACAACCTGACCGCCCTTAGCCCCCTCCTTTTTAAAGAATTGGAGGGGGCTACTTTTTCTGTAATGCCATTGCTGTGCAGGAATGATTACGGCAGATATTATTTTTGACCAGGCTCATGGGACTTATGGCTCAACATCTTTTCCCGCACTGCGGCGGTAAGCTGATTATGATGCACGCTTTTCTGGTAACGGTTGACAGGGTCGTTGGTTTCGAAGCGTTTTTTCCCGCGGGGATGCGAAGCATAAACATCGGGCAGCTGCTGCTTTTCAGGGCGTTGGTAGGTTTGTCCGCTGCTCAAGGCGAGCAATTCGCGCAATTCCTGAATTTCCTGCTGCTGATTTTGCAGGGATTCAAGCACCAGGGTATGCATTTCACATACATGGGTGTGGTCTTCCTGTGCTCTATTTTCCTGCAAATCGGCAATTTGTTTCTGGCGAACCTCTGAGATGGTGGCATAAAGCAGGACGATGGAGCTAACCGCCACGCTCATGGTGTTGAGATAACTGTTCAGCAGCAGCACCATGACGGTGTTGCTGGCAAATACAATCAAAGGGATCAAGAGGGCAATGGTGAGCAGAATGACGAAACGAAAGGTCAAAAAGCGCACTGGCCAGGGCAGGATATAACGGTCCAGAAAATCATTGATTTTATCCATGGTAAATCCTCCTAAAAGATGTTGTCAAAATGGTTTGTGCCGCGCCTGATAATGGAATATTTATAACCGGGCTGGCATTAATATTCAAGGGAAGAAACCGGCAATGTCTGACCAACAGGTCAGGCGGGTTTATTTGACTTTCTGTATTTATTCAGTCCCGATGGATCTTTTTTGTACGTTTCAATCGGTTCATCGTGCAATGTGTGCATTGAACGGGACAACCGCTGCGCAACTATCATGCGCTATCACCCTGACGGCAGCGGCGGACAGATTTTTGCCGCTGGACTGCGCAACGCGGTTGGCATCCCCTTTCGTCCGGGAACCCAGGAGCTGTGGGCCAGCGATAACGCGCGCGATTACCTGGGGGATACCCTGCCGCCAGAGACAGTCTACCAGGTGTTGGAAGGGATGAACTACGGCTGGCCGCGCTGTTATGCAGGGCGCATTGTTGATCCCGATTTTGGATGACCTACCAGCTGCAAGGGCATTGAAGTTCCAATGGTTGAAATGACGGCACATATGGCCGCGCTGGGATTAACTTTTTACAGCAGCACTTTGTTCCCGCCCGATTACCGGGGGAGTCTCTTTGTGGCACTGCACGGCTCGTGGAACAGCCGCATCAAGGTGGGGTATCAAGTGATGCGCGTCCCGGTGAGCGGCGGCGTGATGGGAAAGGCTGAAGATTTTGCCAGCGGATGGTTGGGGGAGATGGAACCGTGTGGGGGACGCCCGGTGGATGTGATCACTGGTTCGGACGGGAGCCTGTTTATCTCAGACGACAGCGGAGGGTGATTTACCGGGTGTTTTATGGCGGCTGAACCGGGGATGCGAATAAAAACCGAAAAGAAAGCGCTTTTTGGCGCAACTGAAGCAGAAGGCGCTCTTAGCGTGTGGAGCCCAATGGGCCCCCAGGCGGCAGGCTAAAATCGAGGGGAATGGAACGATTATGAACTGGGTTTGGGTGTCGGCGTGGGTGTGGAAGGTGGGGAAAACCTGGCATTATATGGAAGAATAATCCATTTTCCTGGCAGCAGCAGGTTTGTTGTTAATTGATTGTACGTGCGGAAAATGGTCTCATATATCTGGTAATCCATTAATAATTCGGGGAGGGTGATTGGGGTGGTGATGCGAACTGCTTTCAGCGGGGACAATTCATCCAAATTATGGACACCCGGAACCATAACCAGCACTATCAGCGGTGCAAGACCATAATTTGCAAGGGGATTAACCTTTTTAATGGCATCCTCTGGCATATGATATGTCTTTACCAGGGCGGTCATGGTTTCACCCTCTAAAACAGTATGCACAATGTATTCGTCCTGGGGGCCGAGGACAATATCCTGACCATAGGCATTGGACTGGGCGGTGTCTGCCACAGTTGCAGCCTGATATGGGACGGGTGTGGATGCTGCAGCCGCGAGGTCGATGGATACCTGGCGCGGAGACAGCCCAAATTGAGCAAGAAGTTCAGGAATGGGTGCCGGGACGGCAGTTATTTTAATAATGCCAATATTGATAATGGCAATCCCAACGGATGCCAGAATGAACAGAATGGCCAGAACAGCCGCGGCCCGGCTGAGAATCCACCGCGGCGTATATTTGGGCAGCGGTTTACCACGAATCTCCAGCGGGAAAGGGCCTTCAAACCCGGAGGCCAGGATCGGGCAGCCAGCCAGTTGACCAGAAAGGCAAATCTCTTCCTGGTGCGTCATGGATACTAATTGGGGAGGCGAAATTTTATAACAGGCGTGGGATCGACTGGAATAGGCCAAACCCATATTGACGTTTTTTTGCAATTTTAAAAATGTGCAGATCTTCCCGGATTGAGTTGAAGCGAACTGTTCAATTTCCAACCACCTGGGGAGTTCTTCGGCGGTTTCATGTGCATCATGCAGCTGTGGGGGCGTGACCTGTTTAGCAGGATCAGCTGTGGGGAGAGCTTGGGTGGTGGAATGCGGCGCTGAATTTGATGGCAGAGAGACCTCTTCATGCAAATGGGGCGTACTAGGAATGGATGACGTGCCGGCTTTGCCATCATATAAATACTTGATGTATTTTTTCAGGTCATTCATTCTCATCCAGTCCGGATTAAAATGCCCCGAAAGTGATTGAGGAAGCTGGGCAATGCGCATATACTGCCTGGTTGTGTCCATTTCAAGCGCAAGATTGCAGCGAATGCACCTGATTCGATCTGGCAGGCCTTCCTGCCTTTCAATAAGGAGCGGATTGGAGCCGCATAAAATACAGTGCGCTCTTTGGGCCAGCGAAGTGGATATGGTCAAACTGACTTCGAGATCAGACATTCAACCCTCTAAAACCATCCATCCAAAGATTAGATTACCCTGTGCCAATATGATGCATTGATCAGGGATGCTGTAATATTTTAAACCTTGTGATGTGGGAACGGCACAAAAATGGCGAGGTTCCATAAAGAAGGAATAAATGAAACCAAGGTTATTACTAGATTTTAACACAATTTGCCGCGAAAGGAGGTGCATTGAACATTCTTTATGATTATCCACCTGAATCCCGGACCGTTTTAAATAAAAAAATTGCTTACTTATTGCACTGAACATCCAGGGCAATAAGTAAGTTGATAGGATGGTTTATAGGCGCGAGGGCAGCGTTGAATGCTTTACATGATTGGGCTAATTTCGTCGATACCAATACCGTCCAAAAATTAATTTTTTGGGCGCACTCCTCTGCGCCAACGGGTAAAGATGAGCAAGCCAATTCCGATGACAGCCAGAACTGCGCCATTTAGAACCCATTGGGGTTGACCTGACATCCTGCTTCCCCCTAAAACATTCATCCCCTGTAAAAACCAGACTGTCCCGGACAGAATCATCAGGCTGCTGATAATCGTTAAAATAATTTTCATCATCTTCTCCTTGCACCTGAATCGTGATGCATATAAAAAAGATTATACGATAAAAACTGTCCGAATTGCTATTGCGGTTTTTTGGCTCAATGGGAAGTGCCGTGACAGGTAGAAGCTGTGGGGGGTGTTTTCGGGCGAAGCTCGCTGCCCGCCCCCACATATAGCCTGCACCACGGGAAAACCCAAAGAACCGGTTTTTAGCAATTCGCCGGGGCGACATATCTCAAAAAGTCCTGGCAACTATTTGGGGGCGGGCAGCGAGCTGACTTAACAAAGCATTCTCGATAAAGTATGATTTATTGGAGATCACCCGTATCTGAAGGCTCGATTTCGCTTGCCCCTATTTTTCTTTGGGAAGGAAACCTTCTGCCTGGAGCCATTCAGCAAAGCGCTCGATCCAGTTGTCGGAGGGCAGCTTCTGCTGGTGCATGCCAAAACCGTGGCCCCCCGGGCGTAAATATGCATTTCCACCGGG
>Ga0118677_10014402_pt1 | contig 11171 bp, 6 predicted proteins | sample AliMusrvi5mmetaG_FD_86154 | JGI IMG/M metagenome (GOLD analysis project Ga0118677, IMG submission 86154)
ATTTAAAAGAAATTGATCAGACAATACACAGTGAAATAGTGTTAAATGATAGCGAAATCAAATTTCGACAGATATTTGATTTATCCCCGGTAGGGATTGTTATGGTAGGACTTGATAAAAAGTTTCTGCAATGTAACAAAGCATTTTGTGATATACTAGGGTATCCAAATGAAGAATTAAACTCAAAAAAATCGCAGGAAATAACGTATCCTGATGATATACAATTTAGTAATGAAGTTATTTTATCTTTAACTAATGGTAATGAATCGCATGTCCGATACGAAAAAAGATATATACACAAAAAAGGAAATATCATTTGGACTGATGTGACAACTACCTTGCAAAGAGATGAAAAGGGAGAGCCATTATTTTTTATCACAACTATCATAGATATTTCAGAATTAAAAAGCATCGAAAAAGAGTTAAAATCACTAAATCAGGATTTAGAGAAAAAAGTAACTGAAAGAACTATTACACTGAAGGACTTATCCGAACTAAATCAAAAAATAATTGATAGCTCTTCTCTTGGAATATTTGCTTGTCATACAGATGGCCCATGCGTAATTGCAAACCAAGCCGTGGCAGCTATATTTGAGACTACCCTAGAAAAAATGCTTCTTTTGAATTGGAGAAATATTGATACCTGGAAAAAAAATGGATTATTCAATAAAGTTGAAAAAGCTTTAGCAACTGAAACTGAACAAAAAGCTGAAATTCACTTAATCACAAATTTTGGCAAAGATGCATGGATCAACTATTACATTACTACATTTAAACGTAACGCTGAATTACATTTTCTAATGATGGTTGAAGATATTTCTGATCGTAAACATGCTGAAGAAAAATTCATACAGGCTAATCAATATAATCGCAGTTTAATTGAAGCCAGCCTTGATCCACTGGTAACTATTGGCATTGATGGAAAACTAACAGATGTCAACCATGCTACTGAGATTGCTACCGGATATTCTAAAAGCGAGCTTATAGGAACAGACTTTTCATCTTATTTCACTGATTCTGATAAAGCTGCAGATGGTTATAAACAAGTTTTCAGAGATGGTTTTGTTCTAGATTATCAACTCGAATTAAAGAATAAAGATAATAGTTTAAGAACTGTCCTTTATAATGCTTCCGTTTATACTGATGAACAAGGAAAAACTATTGGAGTATTTGCTGCTGCCAGAAATATAACAGAAATAAAACGTGTCGAAAACGAATTGATAAAGCATCGTGATAATTTGGAAGGACTTGTAAAGGAACGTACCAGCGATCTTGAAAAATTAATGGAGAATCTTGAACGATCCAATAAAGAACTTGAACAATTCGCTTATGTTGCTTCACACGATCTGCAGGAACCCCTGCGCATGGTTTCCAGTTTTACCCAATTATTAGAAAAACGTTATGCTAACCAGCTCGATAAAGATGCCAAAGAGTTTATCGCATATGCAGTAGATGGGGCAATGCGAATGCAGAAACTGATTAATGATCTGCTCGATTTTTCCAGAATTACAACTCGGGGAAAAGAATTCATTAAACTCGATCTCACGATGATATTGGCCAGTGCTTTAACGAACCTCTATGAAAAGACAAGAGAGACAGGAGCCCTTATTACACATGAAGATCTGCCTTTCGTTAATGGAGATGAATCACAAATGATCAGACTCTTCCAAAACCTTATTGACAATGCTATCAAATTCAGAGGTGATTCAGCACCAAGGATTCATATTTCTTGCCAGTCGATAAACGATTATTGGCAGATAGCTGTTAAAGACAATGGAATAGGTATAGATAAAAAAGATATGGATCTTTTGTTTAAGAAATCTTTTAGGGGAAAAAATGCCGAAAATGTTGATCCTGGTGAAAGTGGAGTAGGACTTTATACTATTGATAAAATAATAAAAATGCATGGCGGAGAGATTAAAATTTCTTCAGTTTTAAATCGAGGAACAACTGTAGAATTATCTTTGCCATTAATCTAATATAAAGTATAATAGATGGTATAAATATGACAGAAGAAAATAAAAATTCAATTAGCGGAAAGAAAATTTTAATTGTTGAAGATGATATTTTTATAAATTCTCTTTTTGCTGAAAATCTTTCTAAAAAAGGGGCTATTGTCTTTAGTGCAAAAAATTCAGTCGATGCTTTTGAAATTTTAAAAGTGGAGAAAGTAGACATTATAAGTCTTGATCTTTTGCTTCCTGGAATGAGTGGTTTTGATATTTTGAAGAAGGTTAAAGAAGATCCAAATACAAGAGATATCCCAGTTGTTATTTTGTCCAATCTTGGTCAAAAAAGTGAGGTTGATATGGGCTTGAAGCTTGGTGCCAAGAAGTTTTTGATTAAAGCTTTATATTCGATGGATGAATTGCTAGATCAATTTTTAGATGTTTTAAAATTAAATTCACTTTAATGAAAAAATATCTTTTAACAATTTTATCTTTAGTATTTATTTTTATTTTTTCATCTTTTGTTTTTGCTCAAAATGTAATAATAATTCCTGAAGCCCCGACAAATGTTACCGCAGTGGCTTCTGATGGACAGGCGACGGTTTATTTTAATACAAAGGAAAATCATGTTGATAATTCTATTGTTGAGGCATACAGAGTGGTTTCTGTTCCTGATTCATATAAAGCTACTGGTTCTAAGAGTCCAATAACTGTAACTGGTTTAACAAATGGTGTGAGCTATACATTTATTATTACAGCAATTAATTCTGTTGGGTCTTCAGTCCCATCAACTCCTTCTTTACCTGTTGTTCCATTTACACCTAAAGATATATGTTTAAATATTTCTGGAATTCAAACCTCTATTCCCATGGGAATGATTTTAGATAGTTCAGATAACTGTATTTTAAAGACTCCATCTACAAGAAAAGTATTAGAAGTTCCTTCTGTAACATCTACCACAAATACTGATACAGTTTTGTCTATTCCTATTTCATCAAGTAGTGTTTCTATTAAAAACGAAAACTCGTCTAGTTCTACAGCAAGTACAACAGTGATTGATCAAGAGTCTGCTGAAAATAATAGTTTAATGATAAATAGTGCTATTAATACTGTGGGTGGTTTGGTAAAAATAGCACAAGATAAATCTGCTGAGGTAGTAAAAGTCACTCAAGAAATTGTTGTTAATGCAAAAGAATATGTTAATACTCCTACTGGTGGAGCTGTTACAAAAACTATTACAACTGTCAGTATTTTTGGTTCAGGATTGGCTACTATTTCTGCTTCTTTTGCAAGTCCTTTTACGGTTCCAGAAATGTTCTTTATACCTATGCGTTTATGGGGGTTGCTTATGACAGTGTTTAGTTTAAAGAAAAGAAACAGATCGTGGGGTACAGTTTATGATTCTATTACGAAACAGCCTGTAGATCCAGCCTATGTCTCTTTAAAAGATTTGTCAGGAAAAGAAATTGCATCTTCAATCACAGATCTTGATGGACGTTATGGATTTTTAGTTGGTCCAGGAAAATATATAATCGAAGCTAAAAAAACAAATTATTCTTATCCGTCAACTAAGCTCTCAGGAAAGTTATCTGATGAAATGTATAATAATTTATATTTTGGTGGAGAAATTGAGGTTTTGGAAGGAGGATCAGTTATAAACAAGAATATTCCTCTTGACCCTCTAGGATTTGATTGGAACGAATTTACTAAAGGTAAGAATAGACTCATGTCATTTTATTCAAACAGAGAATTGATATTAAAGAAAACCTCGGATATATTGTTTGAAATCGGTTTTATTATAGCAATTTTAGCACTTCTTTTTGCACCAGAATCATATAACTTCGGTATAGTTTTGTTATATTTTATTATTTTGGGTTTGAAGATTTTTGGAATTAAAATAAAAACTTCTGGTAGCGTTTCTAATATTATAGATGGTCTTCCACTTTCTTTTGCTATTTTAAAAGTCTTTTCAGAAGATTGGAATGTAGAAATAACTAAAAAGGTTGCAGATAAATATGGAAAGTATTATTGTCTTTTGCCAGTTGGTAAGTATCATGTGGTGATTAACAAAAAGAATGATGACGAGACATATTCAGAAATTTATAAATCACCAATCTTAGATATTCAAAACGGTGTTTTAAATAAAAATTTCTCTATTTAACTTTAATTAATTATTATGTCTTTTAAACAAAAAATATCAGGAATTGTATCAATCTTGACAATATTTATTCTTCTTTTTTTGTTATTAAGAAACGCAAGTGAATTTGATAATTCTTTAGCCACCGTCTCTCTTTCATCAACACAAACTTCACTCGAATGGTATTCTTCAGATTATCCAACAAAGACAGATTGGAATACTGCTGTATCATTTTGTTCAAAATTACCAACTAATATTGGAATCTATAAAAATATTTCATGGAGACTCCCAACTATAGATGAACTTATCTCTGTTCATGGATCGAGTTCTATTAATAGCACAATAAAAAATCTACAAAATTGGTTTTATTGGTCATCTACTGAATTTTCTACAACCACATCAAGTACTTCTATGATATATGATTTAGATATGACATCTAGTATATCTTCTTTACCAACTTTATTTTCAAAGAATCTTCCTGATGATTATGTGCGTTGTGTTCGCAATATAAATATTACAGTCCCAGATGCACCAACAAATATTTATGCAGAAGGTGGAGATTCACAGGTAACAGTTTCATTTACTCCACCAACAGTCGATCAATATTCTAATGTATATTACACAGTCACTTCAAATCCAAACAATATAACAGCTACTGGTTCATCAAGTCCTATTGTTGTTACAGGTCTTACAAATGGAACTGCTTATACTTTTACTGTAAAAGCCATAAATGATGCTGGAATGAGTGATTCTTCTACTTCGTCTGATGAGGTGGTGCCGAAAGTACAGTTCATAAGGAGGGGTAGGATAATTATTCCTAATGGTGTTTGGTTAAATTTAAATTTTAGTTTTAATGATCCCGTGACAGCAAATATAGAGGGTACGGATTATAATCTTTATCCAGACCAGTTAACAGTGGATGGATATTGTCTTGCAAACAATCGTGGTAGATATTCTGGAGCTTTATATTGGGAAACATCTAATTATACTCAAGCAACTAATACTGTAAGACTAACCACTGGGAACGGGTGGGTTTTAGAGGAAAGTTCAAATTATGTTAATAAAATTGAATGTTTAGAGCGTCCTAGCGAGTATAGTATTGATTGGTATTCTTTTAATCAACCAATAGGAAAAATAGATTTTTTTACCGCTTCATCAATTTGTGCATCAATTAATATAGGTGGTGGAGAAGACCATTGGAGATTGCCAACTGCTAGTGAATTGAAAAACACTTTTTCAAATTACGCGGGTTTAGGTTTTGAAGCTGATAAATATTGGTCTAGTTCACCATATCTTAGTGATTCAAATCAGATTTATGTAGTAGATACGTCCACTGGTATTACATCACATAATTCTAAATTTATTCGTCGTTATGTTCGTTGTGCTAGGATGACATCAATTTAAAATTGTATTTTTAGAAAAGTGTAGTAATATAATTCTATACAACCCCTAGGGAACAACCCTTGGGTAATTTGAAATTTATTTACCCTATAAAGTTTCGGCTGACGTCTGTCTATGGCAGACCGGAAAATCTTCAATTTTTCCATCAGCCGAATCTTTATTGGGCGAAGATAAAAATATATGACAAAAATAAAAGAAGGTGAAAAATTACACGGGGCAAATAATATAAAGACAGAATTTGATGAAAGAGTATCTAAAATCATAGTAAAGGGGGCAAGGACTCATAATCTTAAAAATATTACTGTTGAGATGCCTAGAAATAAGATGATAGCGGTTACAGGTCTTTCTGGCTCAGGAAAGTCTTCTTTTGCCTTTGATACTATTTTCGCGGAAGGTCAGCGTAGATATATAGAGTCTCTTTCTTCATATGCAAGACAGTTTTTACATCAAATGCAGAAGCCAGATGTAGATGAAATTATTGGTCTTTCTCCAGCTATTTCTATAGATCAGAAATCTCGTTCAAATAATCCTCGTTCTACTGTAGCTACTATTACAGAGATATATGATTATCTCAGAATTCTTTTTGCTAGAATTGGTAAACCACATTGTTTGGAATGTGGAAGGGAAATTAAAAAACTTTCGAAAGAAGAAATTTTGGAAACTATTATTCATACTGTTTCTAAAATTAAGTCTCAAGAAAAAACGAAGGAAATTTTAGGAGTAGAAATAAGTTCAAATAAGATAAAGATTTTTTCTCCAATTGTTGTTGGGAGAAAAGGCGAATATTATCAACTTCTCTATGATTTAATTGAGAAAGGATATGAATATGTAAATATTGATGGTGAGTTAAAAAAACTTAGAAATCAAATAATTTTAGCAAAAAATAAAAAGCACGATATTGATGTTCTTGTCGATGAATTTTATGTAAGCGAATTTAGGGAGAAAAAAGAAGGAATTAAAGAACGTCTTTCTGATGCTGTAGAAAAAGCCATAGATGAGTCAAAAGGTTTACTTAAAATTGAAACTCCAGAGGAAACAAAGATGATCTCAGTGAAGTTTATGTGTCCTTATGATGGATATTCTTATCCTGAAATAGAGCCTAGACTTTTTTCTTTTAATTCACCATATGGAGCATGTAGCGAATGTAACGGTTTGGGAACAAAAGATTTTTTCTCTGATGAAAACTGCGAAAAGTGTAAGGGAGCAAGACTTAGAGAGGAGGCACTTCATATACTTATAAATGGTATAAATATTGTGGATTATGTTGCAAAATCTATCACTGATGCAAAAACTTTTATTAATGAAATAAAACTTACTGAAACAGAAAAAGAAATATCAAATGTAATTTTAAAAGAAATAGATTCTAGACTTTTGTTTATGACGAATGTCGGTATAGAATATTTATCATTAAATAGAAGGGCAAACACACTTTCTGGTGGAGAGGCACAAAGAATCCGTCTTGCCTCCCAGCTTGGCTCAGGGCTCGTAGGCGCGCTTTATGTACTCGATGAACCAACTATAGGCCTTCATCAAAAAGATAACGACAAGCTCATAAAAACACTTACAGATCTAAGAGATCTTGGTAATACTATTATTGTTGTTGAGCACGACGAGGATACTATGTATGCTTCTGACTACATTGTGGACATAGGACCTGGTGCTGGAGTTCATGGGGGTGAAGTTGTTGTTGCTGGATACCTCGATGAACTTTTAACAGCAAATAAAAATGAAAGTGGTTCTCTTACACTTAGTTATTTGCGTGGAGAAGACAGAATAGAAATTCCAGAAAAAAGACGTGATCAAGATAAGGGAAAATTAAAAATAAGAGGAGGAAAAATATTTAATATTAAAAATATGGATATTGATGTTCCTCTAGGAAAGCTTGTTTGTGTTACTGGAGTATCTGGTTCTGGAAAGTCTTCTTTTGTTTATGAAATTTTGTATAAAAATTTACAGGCAAGACTTGAGAGAAAAATGAGATCAACAGAAACTCACAACTGTACATCTTTTACTGGTTCAGAATATATAAGCAGGACTGTAATGATAGACCAATCTCCAATAGGCAGAACTCCTCGTTCAAACCCTGCGACATATACTGGATGTTGGACTTTTATAAGAGAGCTTTTTGCTTCTACTGTGATGGCTCGTGAAAGAGGTTGGAAAGCAAATAGATTTTCATTTAACGTAAAAGGTGGACGTTGCGAAACTTGTGAAGGTAATGGAAATATAGAAGTTGAAATGCATTTTCTTCCTACTGTTTATGTACCTTGTGATATTTGTAATGGTAAAAGGTTTATGAAGGAAACTTTGGAAGTAAAATACAAAAATAAAAATGTTTATCAAATTCTTGATATGACAGTAGAGGAGGCTCTAGATTTCTTTATAGATATACCAGCTGTATATGACAGGGTAAAATGTCTAAATGATGTTGGACTTGGATATTTAAAACTTGGTCAGTCTGCGACAACACTTTCTGGTGGAGAGGCACAAAGAGTAAAAATTTCTTCAGAACTTTATAGACCTGGAATGTATAAGACTATTTATTTCTTAGACGAGCCAACCATTGGTCTTCATTATGAGGATGTAAAAAAGCTTATAGAGATACTTCAGAAACTTGTCGATAACGGAAATACTGTTATAGTTATTGAACATAATATGGATCTTATAAAGTCTGCAGATTATGTTATAGATATTGGTCCAGAGGGTGGAGATAAGGGGGGTGAAGTTATCGCTCGTGGAACACCTGAGGACATAGCTATGAATAAAAATAGTTACACTGGTAAATATTTAAAAAAGGTTCTCAAGCGATAACTGAAAAAGTTACCTGCCCCGTAGCTAACTTTTTCCTGCAAAAAAGTTACGGTACTGGGGTTGCGAAGGGAACTCCTGAAGATATTGCGATGAGTGAAAAAAGTTATACTGGAAAGTATTTAAAAAAAGTATTAAAGAATAAACAGAAGTAAGGGAAGCTTGCCCCGTAGCTAACTTTTTCTTTCAAAAAAGTTATGGTACTGGGGTATTTGAAGAAAGTGTTAAAAAGGAAATAAGAAAACCGACCACAAAATTTTGCAGTCGGCTCAGTGTTCTGAGACTACTATTTTTTCTCAGAAGAAAATGTTAAGAGAAAATCTTCACATACTTCGATAAGACTATCAACATCACTTGGATCCTTAGAGTCTCCTATTTCAGGGAGTTCTTCTCCTAAAATTTGTTTTACTAAATATGAAATAACTAATTTTGCAATTTTAGTTTTATTTAAATCAATATTTAGATGGTTTTTTTTATGCTGTTTTTCTTCTTCAATAGCTTTTTCCCAACCACCAATAAAAATCCGATCTTCCTCTTTAAGTTTTTTTAGTTTTTCAAGAAGAGACTTCGTGAAAGAGTAAGAAAAACCATTGATGACATCTTGCTTGAGGGTAAGCTCAAGTCTTTGTGTTTGTTTGTTCATTTTCTAAAAGAACCTTTCTTGTTTGGTTTGAAAACTTCTAATTATTATGTTATCATACTACTTGTGAATAGTCAATATATAAAAAACAATATTTTACCAGAAAATCCTGGTATTTATCTTTTCAAAAAAGGAAAGGAGATTTTGTATATTGGTAAGGCCACTTCTTTAAGAGATAGAGTAAAGAGTTATTTTTCGAGTGATTTGATGGCTACTAGAAGTCCACTTATTGTGGATATGGTTTTTATTGCAGATAAAATCGACCATATAGAAACCGATTCTGTACTTGAGGCACTTATATTAGAAGCTGAACTTATAAAAAAACACCAACCTAAATATAATACAAAAGAAAAAGACAATAAAAGTTTTAATTATGTGGTTATTACAAAAGAAGATTTTCCAAGAGTGCTTATTATTCGTGGAAGGGAATTATTTGGCGGGAAAAGGTCTTTCCTTGAATCCTCAAAAAGGAGAGACCTTGAGGAGCCAAATAAAAAACTTTCCACTTTAAACTTTCAACTTTTTACTTATTACGGTCCATATACAAACGGAAACCAGCTTAAAGAGGCAATAAAAATTGTGCGTAAGATTTTCCCATTTCGTGATAAATGCTTGCCCGTTCTAACAGCTAACAGCTTACAGCTAAAAGCTAATCTTAGACCTTGTTTTAATTATCAAATAGGGCTTTGTCCTGGTGTCTGTATAGGTTTGATAACAAAAAAAGAATATCAAAAAACTATTAAAAATATCAAATTGTTTTTTGAAGGTAAGAAAAAACAAATATTAAAAAATCTTGAAAGAGAGATGAATAATCTTGCAAAAAATCAAGAATTTGAAAAAGCAAATAATGTTAAAAAAACTATTTTTGCTTTAAATCATATTCAGGATGTTGCTCTTATTAAAAAAGATTATTTTTCTGGGAAAAGGGCTGGCCTTAAATCTTCAGAAAGGTCAGTCCTTGAGGAAGAAAAAAACCCTCGTATTGAAGCTTATGATGTAGCTCATCTTTCTGGTACAGATAATGTTGGAGTAATGACTGTAATAGAAAATGGAGAAATAAATAAAAACGAATATAGAAAATTTATTATAAGAAATAGTAATGGAAGTGATACAGATGCTTTGAAAGAAATTTTAGAAAGAAGATTTAAACACACAGAATGGTCTTTTCCTCAGATAATTGTAGTTGATGGTGGAAAAGCTCAAATAAATGTTGCTAGAAAAATTTTGTTAAACAGGAAAATAGAAATAGTTTCTGTATTAAAAAGTGAGTATCATAAACCAAAAGCAATATTAGGTTCTAAAAAATTAACAGAAAAATATACCTAATGAATCATGTACTTATTTTGCCTGACTGAGAGTGTGCATACGAGCATTTTTGTGTCTGTGTACATTTTGTTCAGTTACACATTTTTCTCAACTGTTCTCACTGGTAAATATGCCAGCAACTAGCAGGCTGTGCTCGTTACACTTCGCCAAACAATGTTGAAATCTCTAACATGCATTTGAATGTTTGTGCCACCGACTGATTTCCTCCATGAAACTTTAAATTAAATACACACATTACAAAAACATATTTCCCTCCCCCCTCCTCCCTGGTGTGCACAACAGTACTTGGCCACAAAATAGAAGGTAATATTCAGCAGAAGCCAAAGTCTCCCACCCAGATGCTGTGAGAAGGAAACAATAAATATGTCATAAGTCCCCACTGACTCCATCAATATAAATAAATTATCAAACTTGTGACAATGGCAGAGAATGCTCTCTGAAGTGTGTGGCTAACTTGAACCAAATAAGCTGATAAGTATGGATATATTGTCTTCCTTAACCTCTCTTGTACACACATATACATATATATGTATATATACCTATATGCACAAATAATTCTGCAAATGGCTCTCGCACCAGGGTTGCTTAGGCTTTGTATTGAAAGTAATTTTGTACGAAGCTTCACCCCCCCCCAGTTTACACAGTTTAGCTAAGTTAAACACACATTGATGAGCAGGTTTTTCGTGTTCAGCACCAGCAAGTTTTGAGAAAGTTCCTGACACTCTCCCTGTTTAGTGTCACCCCATATCACTGGGGTGTGGGCATTGGAGCTCACGTGTACACTTGAAAAGCTTTACATCAATTGACAAATAAAATACATGCAAACAAAGGTGCATTTTGGGGATGCTCGCAAATTCCAGATAAAATTTTTGTGCAGAGCTGAGTATTGCAAAAATTCATACACACACAT
>Ga0118677_10014403_pt1 | contig 11171 bp, 12 predicted proteins | sample AliMusrvi5mmetaG_FD_86154 | JGI IMG/M metagenome (GOLD analysis project Ga0118677, IMG submission 86154)
CGTAAAGGCTGTGGGTATGGGCAATGGCCCGGACATCCGGCCGGGCTTTGTAGATGGCCAGATGCAGCGGCATTTCGGATGACGGGTTGCATCCTTCAATGGTGCGTCCCTCACTGTCAACAACTGTGATGTCTGTTGCGGTGATTTCATTGTAGGGACGGCCCGAAGGAGTGATGGCGATGAATCCGGACTCACCGCAGCGAAGGCTGAGGTTGCCCCAGGTTCCTGCAACCAGTCCCTGTGCCGACATACTTCGTCCGGCCTCGACCACTGATTGTCTGAACTCTGAAAATGCAAGCGGCTCAGGCATGATTCAGATAATCCGTCTGACACGAGGTCAATGCATCGATTTCAATACCCATCGATTTAAGTTTCATATGAGCTATTTTCAGGTCCAGTTCATACGGCAGATTATGGACCTCATTGGACATAGTCTTGTGATTGTTAAGAATGTGCAGGGCTGCCATAGTCTGCAAAGCAAATGAAAGGTCCATGATTTCCGTCGGATGGCCGTCGCCTGCAGCCAGATTGACAAGCCGTCCTTCAGCCAGCAGGTATATTTTCCGTCCGTCGGTGAACTGAAACTCTTCAATGTTTTTTCGGACAGTATTCGTCGATTTGGACAATGCCAGCAAATCGTTCTTATTCACTTCCACGTCGAAATGGCCGGCATTTGAGAGAATTGCGCCGTGTTTCATCACTTGCATGAGCTCCCGGCGGATCACATCGTTGCGGCCTGTGACAGTGACGAAAATATCACCGCAGGCAGCCGCGTTGATCATCGGGAGAACCTGGTAGCCGTCAAATACAGCTTCTGCAGCTTGAATCGGGTTGATTTCAGTCACCACGACATTGGCGCCCAGTCCTTTTGCCCGCATCGCAACCCCTTTGCCGCACCAGCCATAACCGGCCACGACTACGGTTTTGCCTGCAATGGAAAGATTGGTTGTGCGCATGATGCCATCCCAGACGGACTGACCGGTGCCATATCTGTTGTCAAACAAGTGCTTGCAATATGCGTCATTTACTGACATCATGGGAAATTTCAGTCTTCCTTGTGCAGCAAGGGCGCGAAGGCGGATAACTCCTGTAGTTGTTTCTTCCGAGCCGCCCATGACGCCAGGCAGCAGGTCGGAACGTTCCCCATGCAGCAAAGCCACCAGGTCGCCGCCATCGTCAACAATGATATTAGGTTTGATATCCAGGGCTGCATGCAGGAAATCGTCATATTCCTTTTGGGTGGTGTTGTACCAGGCAAAAACATCCACGCCTTTTTCAGCGAGAGCGGCAGCGACATCATCCTGCGTCGACAGTGGGTTACTTCCGGTAACGGCAACCTTGGCGCCGGCATTTTTCAGTACAGTGCAGAGATATGCGGTTTTGGCTTCCAGATGCACAGTCACGACCATATTGATGCCTGAAAGCGGTTTGCTGACCGAAAATTCGTCGTTCAGCGCATTCAGCACCGGCATGTGTTCCATGACCCAGCGGATTTTGTCATGACCCTGCGGCGCAAGTTTGGGGTCGCGGATAATCGATTTCATTCAATATCTCCCTTTCTTTTTGCAAGTTTATCGATGGACTGTAAGTATGGAGCCCTGATTATTCCGGTTTCAGTGATGATTGCAGTGACCAATTCGGCCGGAGTGACGTCAAAAGCCGGATTGAAGGCAGATATGCCAACCGGTGCGGTTCTGACGCCTGCAAAATGAAAAACCTCATCCGGATGGCGCTCTTCTATGGGAATTTTACTGCCGTCTGTTATGGAAAAATCAAAGGTTGAAACCGGCGCCGCGACATAAAACGTTATGTTGTGGGCCTTTGCAAGAACTGCAAGGCCGTAGGTGCCGATTTTGTTGGCTACGTCACCATTGCAGGCCACACGGTCCGCTCCGACGATTACAGCCTGAACCCGCCCCGTCTTCATCACCCAGGCAGCCATATTGTCCGTGATCAGCGTTACAGGGATGCCCTGGCGTGCAAGTTCAAACGTCGTCAGGCGGGCGCCCTGCAGCAAAGGACGGGTTTCATCGGCATAGACGCCTATGACGTTTCCGTCCCGCCATGCCCTTGCTATTACGCCAAGCGCGGTACCTACGGCAACAGTCGCCAGAGCGCCGGCATTGCAGTGCGTCAGGATGGAGACCGGACTGGTGAACAGAGATGCCCCGTTTACGGCCATGAGTTTGTTGGCCGACCTGTCCTCGTCGGCAATCGCGATGGCTTCGTTTTCCAGCAGGTCGGCCTGTTCCTTCTGAGAAAGGGTTCCAGGTGAGTTTGCCACAACTTGCATCATGCGTTTGACCGCCCAGAAAAGATTGACGGCTGTTGGTCTTGTCTGTTGCAGCTCCTCGGCGATTTTGGGCAGCGCTTCCGATAATTTTATGCCATTGCGCAGGAGTTCATGAGCTCCGAGCACCATGCCAAATGCAGCGGCAGCGCCTATCGCCGGCGCCCCCCGGACTTCAAGCCGTCGTATTGCATCTGCCACGCGACGGTAATCACGGCACTCAATATAGGTTTCCTGTAACGGCAGATGAGTCTGGTCAAGCAATACCAGAACATTTTCCTTCCAGCATAAGGTTTTCGTATTATTCATATCACAGCCTGAACCCGCCGAATTCACGCAAAGCGTGATGACAGGCGCAATCAGAATCAATCGCTGTGTTTTCAATGGTTTTTGCAATCAGGCGGCGTATGTTATGTGCATTTTGCTTCATGGTGTCAAGAACTTCGTGATGAGTGAGGTTCTCATTACTGAGGCCTGCAGCGAAATTTGTCACCATGGACACAGTCACGTAACACATTTCCGCCTCACGAGCGAGCACAGCCTCAGGCGCGCCTGTCATGCCGACGACATCGCCGCCGAGTTTGGCAAACGCCCTGACTTCCGCCGATGTTTCAAAACGGGGACCTTCGGTGCAAACATAGCAGCCGGCATCATGCGCCGAAAGATTCAGTTCTTTTGCCATTTCAGACAGTTCACGCCGCAATTCCGGGCAGTATGGATTTGTCAGATCAACATGGACTACGCCACGCTCCCCGCCCTCATAAAATGTGGATATCCTGCTCCTGGTGAAATCGATAAGCTGATCAGCCAACACAAATTCACCGGGTTTCATGTCCGGATTCAGGGACCCTACCGCCGTCGTTGCCATGATCTTTCGGATGCCGAGTTTTTTTAACGCCCAGATATTTGCACGGTAATTGATCAAATGCGGCGGAATGGAATGATGACTGCCGTGACGCGGAATAAAAGCGACCTGTTTTCCTGCCAGAACGCCTGTCTGAGCCCGCACAGGGCCGAAAGGAGTATCGACGTCAATACGGGAAACGTTTTCAAGCATTGAAGGGTCATATACGCCTGTTCCGCCTATGACCGCCAGTTTTGGCTCAAGCATAATATAATAACACTCCCCTGTTATTGATTCTCCAGGACAATCGCAAGCAGGTCGGACATTTGCTTCAGATTGTAATCGGGTTCTGAAGCCTGCAATTCGGTCAAGGACACGAAACTCCATGCAACTGCAGCAGTTTTGAGTCCGGCGCTGCGTCCGCTCATGATGTCATGAGGACTGTCTCCGATCATGATGCATTCCCCCGGTAAAAGCCCGGTTGCCTGCAGAGCTGCCAGGACAGGGTCCGGCTCCGGCTTGTGTCTGAGGGTCTCATCCACACCGATGACCGCGCTGAAATATTGCTCCAGATTGAAAAGACGAAGGCCGCGCCGCGCAGTAACGGAAGATTTCGACGTTACCACAGCCAGTATGGCGCCGGCATCGTACAATTTCTTCACAGTGTCATGCACGCCGGTAAAAATACCGGCAAGTTCATCATGATGCCTGAGATTGAATTCCCGGTAGGTTGCAATGACAGCATCTTCCTCTCCGGGCGCCATAATTTCCATTGCGGCGCGCAGAGGTTTGCCCATGAAGGGCTGTATGTCGGCAAGGCTGACATCACGCTGATAATGCTTCCGGAACGTATGTTGAAAAGATTTTAATATCAGGGGCGTAGTGTCAAGCAAAGTTCCGTCAAGATCAAAAAATACTCCGCGAAAACGCATTATGAATCCTTTCCGTTGGAAAGGCTCCAACTGCGCATTTTTTCAATCAAAGCATAATCTGTGAGATCAAAATGAATCGGCGTGACGGAGATATTTCCGGCCTGAACGGCAGAAACATCCGTGTCGGAAGCGTTCGCCGTCTGCATGGGCGTGCCCGCCATCCAATAGTAGGTGCGGCCGCGGGGGTCGGTGCGTTTGTCAAATGCATTGGCATATTCAATAACACCCAGGCGGGTTATGGCGACCCCTTTGATTTCCTTTTGCTGCAGCGGCGGCACATTCACGTTGAGCAATGTGAATGGCGGTAATTTCTGCGCCAGCACCTGGGATACCAGCTGACGGCAGAATGCTGCCGCCGGTTCAAAATCCGGCTCGTCATCAGTGGCCAGGGAGATGGCAATGGCCGGTATTCCATGCATGGCCCCTTCGACAGCAGCGCTTACAGTACCTGAATAAAGGACATCGGTTCCCAGGTTCGGTCCGTGGTTGATGCCGGAAACAACAAGATCCGGTTTGATGTCCATCAGCGAATCCAGGGCGATTTTTACGCTGTCAGCAGGTGTACCTCCGATTCGCCATCCGGAAATGCTCGGATCGTCAAATACCTGATCATTTACCCAAATCGGGTGAAATACCGTGATGGAGTGACTTGTGGCGCTTTGTTGGCGTGCAGGGGCCGCAACAACGATCTCGGCCATGTCTTTTAAGATGTTCCACAACACTTTGATGCCGGGTGCGTCGATTCCGTCATCGTTCGTAAGTAAAATCCGCAAACTCGTTTTCCTCCATTAAAAGATCTATAGTATGCCGAGCAGTTTATGGGTCTGGGGAATCACACGTACCATGGACAGCTTGTTTAATGCCAGAGACTGCCAGTGCAAGATTTTTTCCGATGGGGCCGCCTGTACTCCATGCAACGGAGTAACAGGCTGAAGCACCAACGGAATATCGCGGTCCACAGCCGCCACCAGTTCCACAGTCTGGCAGATTTCCTCTTCGGTTGTATCTCCTGTCAGCACTGTTTTGACATAAACTTCGGTTTGGGATGCGATTTGCAAAAAATCCGCATGTTCCCGCCAAAAATCTTTTCCGCGTATTGCGCTGGGAAGCTTGATGTCCATGGAAACGATATCGACGAAGTCGATAACGCCCGACAAAGCTAAAGGCAGTGTGCCGTTGGTTTCAAGAAACAGTTTGACGCCGCACCGTCTGATTTCCGAGAGCGCCCGGACAGCTGCAGGATTCAGGAGGGGTTCTCCGCCGGTCAGGCTCACGGAGTGGTGCGGGCTCCTGCACAGTGTATTTACAAATTCAAACAAACTGTCGAATGAAACAGGGTTGGCGATTTGCCGAAATTTCCGTTCACCCGGCATCGTTTCAATTCGTGCCGATTCAGATGAAAAAAAAGATTCCTGTGTGTCGCAGTAACGACAGGAAATATTACAGCCTGCAAGACGGACAAAAACTTGTCGGCACCCGACATACAATCCTTCTCCCTGTATGGAGGAAAAAATTTCGATCAGATTGACTGGAGCTTGGTCCTGCATTAGCTCAAATCTCCGGTATGTATGCAGCACAAGACCGGGGCGATTCCCAGACTTTTACGGCGGAAATCTTAACCCGGCCGGTAAAATCCGCCCGGGAACATAATTCATCATGAATATATCTGGCAATGTGTTCAGCTGTAGGGGGCATTGCTGCAAACGGAGCCGTCTCGTTGAGGTAATAATGATCCAGTGTCAGCAATACCTCTGTCACATGCTGCTTTAACACCTTGAAGTCAATCAGCATGCCGGAATCATCAAGCTTTTCACCGCGCGCCACTACTTCCACCCTCCAGTTGTGACCGTGCAGGCGGCAGCATTTGCCGTCATAATCAGGCAGCCGGTGCGCCGCCTCAAATTCATCAGTAATTGTCAATTCAAACAAATAAATTTTCCTCCGAGGTTTTGATTAATGCATTCTTTTCTGATGGAAAGAAGTGAGCTTTTGACTCACTTCTCATTTTGCGGCCTGTTTGCTTAGCATGGTTTCCTTCTGAAAAGTGCCGAGGACCTCCTGATAGCTGATGCTTCGGGTATGGGTCGTGTGACTCCAGCTGCGGTCGTGTCTGCGGCGGTAACCCAAAAAGGTAATGGGTACCCAGCTGTAAATAAATACAGGATACAGGATCATATACAACCAGCATTTCGGCGGAGCTTTAATCTTGGCAAGGATGATGAGCGGAAAAATATACTGTCCAATTGCGACAACGGCCCATACTTCCCATGGCATTATCGTATAGAGGATGTTGGTGTAAAAAGGCACATACTGATGTATATAGCTTAAAGCGATGAAAGTTATCGACAGTATCAAAAAATGCGGCTGCAATAAATGGAGAATACCGTCAAGCAGGCGGATATCACGGCGGCGTATCCCTTCGGCAAAAAGTCGGGGAATATATCTGGCAGCCACGTCAAAATGACCCTGCGCCCATCGCATGCGCTGATTCCAGGACTGCATGAAAGTCAGGGGTTTCTCGTCATAGACGATCGCATCATGCGCCCAGGTGGTCGGAATTCCCTCCATCAGGCACTTCATTGTAAATTCCAGGTCCTCGGTGAGGCAGGTGGCACCCCATCCGTGACGTTTCAGCACATCAGTGGCGATGACCATGCCGGTGCCGCCCAGACAGCTGCTGAGTCCGATTCTGTACTTAGCCAGATGCCAGATATGGTCAACGACCCAGAAACAAATCGCAAAGGTACCCGCCACCCAGGTATCGGTGGGATTTTTGGCATCAAGATAACCCTGGATGACTGTCTCGCCTTTCAGGAGATGATGGTTCATGACACGCAAAAAGTTGGGGTGTACGAGATTGTCCGCGTCAAAAATAGCGATTGCGTCATACTGCTCTTTAAGCGCAAACAATTTGGCAAAGCCCCACTCCACGGCAAAACCCTTTCCGCGGTTCTCCTGGTCAAAGCGTTCGAAAACATTCGCGCCGGTTTCTCTGGCTACATCGGCTGTCTTATCATGACAATTGTCGGCGATCACAAAAATATCATATAAGTTCTTCGGATAATCCAGGATATGAAAGTTCTTTATCAACTGTCCAATTACATTTTCCTCATTATGGGCAGCCACAAGAATGGCAAACTTTTTGGCCGGTTCCGTATCATACCTTCGCGGTGTGCGGAACAAGCCGAAAAAAGCAAGAAAAAAGTAATAAAGCGTAAAAAAAACAACAATCAGTTGAACCGGCAGCATGACATAATCAAATGGATAATTCATGGGCACGTCCTTTCCGAGTACGATGTTATTTTGCAGTGAACAGGCTGTTGATCGGGCCGAAAAGCATGAAGGCAAAACATGGCGCAAACAGCCAGCCGTCAGGACGGAAATACAATAGTGCGCCCACTGCTGCCAATGTCAATATAACAGGCATCGGTCCGGTTTTTTCACCCTGCCCCTTAAAGTCGGGATATTTTACCGTACTCACCATCAAATATCCGACCACTGCGACAAATATGGGGAATAACCAACCAGGCGCCTTATACTGCATCGTGACAAAAGTTGCTATAACTGCGCCGCCTGCGGGAATCGGCAGCCCCATAAAATAGCCCTTGACGACGGAAGCGTTTACATTGAAACGAGCCAGGCGAAACGCTCCGCAGCATGCAAAAAACGCGGCAACCGCTGCACCGGCCCAGCCAAAATCCTTTAACATGAAAACATAAGCAATGATCGCAGGCGCCACGCCAAATGACCCAAGATCACACAAAGAATCCAGTTCTTTGCCGAAATCACCGCTGACACCCAAAAAGCGCGCCACCCTGCCGTCAAGGCTGTCTGCAGCCACTGCGGCGATAATGCAATAGGCGGCCTGTGAAAAATCGCCGTTGATCACGGCAATGATGGCAAATACGCCGAAGACCAGGTTAAGGGATGTGAAAGCATTGGGAATCCAATTTTTCTTCAAGCAGGGATCCTCCCTAAAACGGTCAGGCCGCCTCTGACGTGCTGGCCTTTCTCGACAACAATTTCAACGTCGCGCGGCATGATGACCTCGGTGCACGATCCGAATTTTATCATGCCGTAAAGCTGTCCCTGTTCCAGGTCAGTTCCAAGGGTGACCCAGGATACAATTCTGCGGGCCAGAATTCCGGCGATTTGCGTAACGAGAATCCTGCAGTTTGCGGATTCTATGCCGATGGCATGCCGCTCGTTCTCCCAGGCCGCAATGGCCTTATATGCCGGTCGAAAGCGCCCGCAGACATATTGCTGGAATTTGATGGTACCTGCAATCGGGCTGCGATTTACATGGACATCAAACGGCGAGAGGAATATACTGATCCGGATTCCAGGCTCTCCCAGATATTCGTCTTCCTGGACTTCCGTGATGCACATTACTTTACCGTCGGCAGGAGAAAGAATATGGTTTTTGTCATAGACAACCCTGCGAGGTGGATTGCGGAAAAAGAACAGTAAAAACCCACATATTACAGCCGGCAGGATCGCCCAATACCAATTTGCCGCCAGCCCAATCAAGGCTGTAATGCATAGCATGATGCAAATGAAAGGGAATCCCTCTTTCACGACCGGGAAAACCGTCATCCAGCAGCCTCCAACCTTTTTCGATTTGCCAAGCAACAACAGAAGCAAGTGTGACCACTTGCTTCTATCAAATTCTCCAATAATTATAAACCATATGTCAACGGGTTGTCCATGCGACAGCAAGAACTCGAAGCACAAAACGCGGCAATGCCAGCATCCTCACAAAGCGGGTGGGCTGACAAAGCAGGCGGTAAAGCCATTCCAGACCGGCTTGCTGCATCCAGACCGGGGCCCGGGTGACTTTGCCCGCCATGACGTCAAAAGTGCCGCCCACGCCAATCGTTACAGCGACATTCAGTTTTTCCAGATTGCGGAAAAGCCATTTCTCCTGTTTGGGTACGCCCAATGCGCAAAGAAGTATATCCGGCTTCGCTTCTCTTATTGAATCGATTACGGAGGAATCTTCAGGTAAAAAATAGCCGTCACGGATACCTACCGTTACAAGGCCGGGAAACTCTGAAGAGGCTCTTGCATTTGCGGCTTCCGCAACTCCAGGCGAGGCGCCAAGCCAATATATGCGGTAGCCGCACTGGGCTGAACGCTGCAGCATCCGCTGCGTCAGGTCAAAGCCTGCGACTCGTTCCGGCACAGGAAAACCAAGTTTTCCTGCCGCCCAGACAACTCCGGCGCCGTCCGGCAGCACAAGGGATGCGGCATTAAGGACGCCCAGAAGTTCCGTGTCGTTTTGGGCCATCATGATCATTTCAGCATTTGCAGTTGCGATTATACGCGGAGACTTCTGTCTGATAAACGATTCGAGGGTCTCGAGCGCTTCCGGCATGGAAAGGCGGTCCACATTGACTCCAAGGACATTGACGGAATTGCGTTCATTTTTTTGCATCGAAGGATTACAGGCTATAATTGGGGGACTCTTTGGTGATGCTTACGTCATGCGGATGGCTTTCCTTGAGCCCGGCTGATGTCACGCGTATAAATCGGGTATTGTTTTTCAGTTCGTCAATGTTGCGCACGCCACAGTACCCCATGCCGGCCCGGAGTCCACCCAGCAGCTGGAAGATCGTGTCAGCCACCGAACCCTTGAAAGGAACGCGGCCTTCAATGCCCTCCGGCACAAGTTTATCTTCGTTTTCCTGAAAATAACGGTCTTTGCTGCCTTCGGCCATGGCGCCCAGCGAACCCATGCCGCGGTACTCCTTGAAACTGCGTCCTTGGTAAATTACCGTCTCACCGGGGCTTTCCTCGGTGCCTGCAAGCAGGTTGCCGATCATGACGACATCACATCCTGCAGCGATCGCCTTGGTGATGTCGCCGGAATATTTGATCCCGCCGTCGGCAATTACCGGAACGCCAAACGGTTTGGCAGCCTGGGAGCAGTTATAGACGGCTGTGATTTGCGGCACGCCAATCCCTGCGATAACGCGTGTCGTACAGATTGACCCCGGGCCCATGCCCACTTTCACCGCATCCACACCCGCTTCGATAAGAGCTTCGGTGGCGGATGCCGTGGCGATATTGCCGGCTATCAGCTCAAGATGCGGATATTTTGTTTTAATCGACTTGATGGAGTTGATTACGCCGCGGGAATGTCCATGGGCGGTATCTACGACGATGACGTCAACTTTGGCAGCCACGAGAGCCGCCAACCGGTCCATCAGGTCGGAACCAACTCCGACGGCCGCTGCCGCCAGCAGACGTCCTTTGCCGTCCTTTGCCGAGTTGGGATATTTCTGCGCTTTTTCGATATCCTTGATGGTGATAAGTCCTTTCAGATTTCCTTCACTATCAGTCAGCGGCAATTTTTCGATCCTGTGTTTGCCAAGTATCTTTTTTGCTTCTTCCAGTGAAGTTCCGACAGGAGCGGTAATCAGGTGTTCATGAGTCATGCAGTCGCAGATTTTTTGTGTGAGATCGGTTTCAAAGCGCAAGTCCCGATTGGTTATTATTCCGACCAGTTTGCCGTGTTCCGTAATCGGCACCCCGGAGATGCGATATCTTTCCATGAGATTGTGGGCATCCTGAAGAATATTGCCTGGGGCAAGAAAAATCGGATCGACGATAATGCCATGCTCCGAGCGTTTTACTTTGTCAACTTCGTCAGCCTGACGTTCTATGGACATATTTTTATGGATTATGCCGACGCCGCCCTCCCTTGCCATGGCAATCGCCATTCTTGCCTCGGTGACGGTATCCATCCCGGAACTGATGATGGGAATCTTCAAATGAATGTTGCGTGTCAGTTTGGTGGAAAGTTCAACATCCTTAGGCAAGATTTCCGACATGTTGGGTAAAAGCAGCACATCATCGAATGTCAGTGCGTCAGGTCCGAATTTATCATCACTCATGCAGGCGTCCCCTCCCCCAAGTTATTTAAAATAGTATACCACAAAATAATATAAACTTAACAGACCGAGCAAGGTTTTGCGCCAATAACGTCGAATAACGAATTAGATACGAGGGGAGGCTGCTTTCTGTGACCAAGACACCCGCACCCCGTCTGTTCTGCATCATTCACATCGGATCGGAGCAGATAACTCTGCAAATAAGCGAA
>Ga0118677_10014404_pt1 | contig 11171 bp, 10 predicted proteins | sample AliMusrvi5mmetaG_FD_86154 | JGI IMG/M metagenome (GOLD analysis project Ga0118677, IMG submission 86154)
GAAATTAAAATTATAACAATTGAAGACCCAATTGAATATCACCTCAAAGGAGTTTCGCAAACACAGGTAGCTCCCGACAAAGGATATGATTTTTCCGATGGATTAAGATCTATTGTAAGACAAGACCCCGATGTTATTTTGGTTGGTGAAATTAGGGACTTGGAAACTGCAAAAATAGCCCTCCAAGCAGCTCTAACCGGCCACCTAGTATTATCTACATTACACACCAATGATGCAGCTGGAACCATCCCAAGACTTGTAGACCTTGGTGTAGAGCCCTCATCGATCGCATCAGGATTGAAAATGGCGGTAGCACAGCGATTAGTGAGAAAAGTCTGTAAAAAATGTTCAACCCTTGTAAAGCCAAATTCAAGCGAATTAGCAGATCTAAAAAGAGGACTTGCAGGATTGCCAGCTTCTATAAAGATACCGGACTTAAATGAAGTAAAAATCGCAAAAGCTAAAGAGGGAGGGTGTGAATTATGTAACTCAACAGGATATAAAGGAAGACAAGGACTATTTGAGGCTTTCTTAGTTGACTCTGAAATGGAAAGATTTATCTTAACCAATCCCCCAGTTTCTGAAATAAGAAATTTAGCTATAAAAAAAGGAATGGTAACAATGTACCAGTCCGGATTAATAGATATCATTTTAGGAAAAACAACATTTGAAGAAGTCGCTCGCGTTGTTGAAGCCGACGAAGAAAAACAAAATATTTAATTTTTAAATAAACTATGTCAAACGACCCGGAAAAATCACATTCTGATAATACGCCAGAAGATGCAGAGATAATATCTCCGATTGAAGGACTCAAACGGGCTGAAAGTGTGCTCATGTATTTTGCCTCTGTACTGGAAGATGTTGAAGGTAATGACGACAGTTTGGTTAATTTAGATGAACTGTCAAGCACACACATAATAAAGGGCGGACTTAAAGAAACTTTTGAAAATGGAATATGGGTTGTCAGAAATGAGGCAGATAAACCGTTGACTAAAAGACAGGCTCTTGAGTTAACACTCGAACAATTGAAAAAATATATGGATTATCTACCACAAAATGAACAAGATGAAGCCCATAAACTGATTATCCGAGCAAGGCTATATATAGTAGACAATACATTTACCCAAGAACAAAAAGCAAAAGCACAAAAACAATAAAAAAACAGCCCTAGAATTGGAGGTACTTTTATGTCTGGGACATAAAGAAAGATTTTTCTGAGGAATAATTGAGCCGGAGCAAAACTATCCGAAGCTAAGAAAAATCCAAATAAATACCTCCAATTCTAGGGCTGTTTGTATCTTATATTACGAAAAGTGTTAGAATATAGATGTGCAAGTTAATATCTTTGAGTATAGCATTATTTTAAGTGTATGTCAAGTATCATACCAGAAAAACCAAAAAAAGAAGACGAAGTGTTAGACTCGGCCTTAAGGCCGAGTTCTTGGCATGAATACGTTGGGCAGGACAAAATTAAAGAGAATATAAGAGTCATTATAACTGCTGCCAAGCAAAGAAGCCAGAGCCCAGATCATTTATTGTTTTATGGCAATTCCGGCCTTGGAAAAACAACACTCGCTTACCTCGTTGCTAATGAAATGGGCAAAACAATAAGGTCAACTTCCGGTCCTGCATTAGAAAGGGCTGGAGACTTGGCCGCAATTTTGACAAACCTAAATGAAGGAGACGTTTTATTTTTAGACGAAATTCATAGAATAAACAAAACAATCGAAGAGTACTTATACCCAGCAATGGAGGACTTCAAGCTCAATTTGGTTCTGGGCAAAGGGCCAATGGCACGAACAATGGAATTGAAGTTGCCGAAATTTACTTTAATTGGAGCTACAACAAAACCGGGGTTGCTGTCCGCTCCCCTACGGAACCGCTTTGGCGCAACTTTCCAACTTAATTTTTATAATAAAGAAGATATTAAAAAAATAATTGAAAGATCGGGAAAACTTTTAAAAATACAAATGGATCCTGAAGCAGTTGAAACTATTGCAGCAAGATCACGATTTACTCCAAGAGTGGCAAACCGACTGTTAAAAAGAGTCAGAGATTTTGCTCAAGTTAAAAATGCTGGGGTTATTACAAAAGAAATTGCTGAAACTGCTTTAGATTCTTTAGAGGTTGATTTATTGGGTTTAGAACCAAGCGATAGAAGTATTTTACGCGCCTTAATAGAAAAGTTTGGTGGGGGCCCGGTTGGGCTTCAATCTTTAGCTGCAGCTGCAATGGAAGAAGAGGATACTATTTTAGATATTTATGAACCCTACTTAATGCAGTGTGGGCTAATTGAAAGAACTCCCAAAGGCCGAGTTGCCACATTTCTTGCCTACGAGCATTTAGGTCTTGGACACTTAAAGAAACAAAACAATTTATTCTAACTAAAAATCACTCCCTCGAGTGATTTTTTATTTTCCACCTTTTTTCCACTTGGCGGATTTTAACAACGGACCATAGATATCTTCGTTAATATCTATTCTTAATGGATTTGATTTGGAGAAGTCTTTTTTTGTAAATTCTATATCCCCTGCTTCTTCTATTATTGCAATTGGCGTTTGCTCTGCTCCCTCCCCCATTGCATAAACCGCAGAGGCGGCTAAAGAATCAACAATATTAGTTTGAGACATTTTTAATTTTCTGCCAAAAATATCTTTTTTACCGCGATAATCTTTTAAAGGATTGAATCCATAATATGCCAAACCAATTCCCATAATTCCTGTACGCAAGGGAGTTGTATGACTATCTGAGATTATTATTCCAAAATCTTTCAACCCATATTGTTTCTTAAAAAAATCATAAAGTTTTTTTGCAGATTTAAAAGGGTTTTTGGGCCACAAAATATAATATCCATTGGCATTGCTTTCATCGATACCCGAGCTTGGAATTAATATATTTTCTTTTATTGTCAGCACCACGCTTTCAGGAAGCTTTGCGTCTCTTTCTATATATAACTCTGCCTCAGATTTGATAAGCCTATCTTTTTTTATCTTGGTGTTATCTGACTTTATACACACCCCTTCCCCAATAGACACAACCTTTGAAGTAACAACAATTATAGACCTATCTTTTATCTCAAAAATGCTTTCTTTGATAACAGAAAGCAAGTCATCTTTAGGAGGGAAAAGTGGCCTTGTTTTAATTGCCTTAACAATCATGCAAACGTTTTGAAAAATCTCGCAGAGGCAAGATAATTCTTGTTAACCAACGGTTTTAAAAATTGAACGGGCTTTAAATTGGTTAATTTATCCAACACTGTATTAAAGCAAAGACAGCTTATCCAGATACCCAAAGTAAAAATTCCTCTTTCTATAAATACAACCGGGATTAAAGAAATCCAGACGGCGGGAGTTAGCCCAAAAGTGTAAAGAAAAATTACAGAGCCAACTGCGTGCGCTGTAAATGTGGCGCCCAAACTGTTAAAAATTAATCTCTTTTTGAAAAACGTGGCAACAAAAGGAATTAACCAAATTAAAGAATAAACCCATGCCTGCCTGCCAATTGGATTTAAGATAAATAAAAAAATACAAATTGGAAAAATAATTGCGGTCTTTTTTTGCTTTAATCCAAAATAAGCTGCAGCCAGCATAGCGGGTAAAAATCTAATTATTGTTAAAAAATCTAGTTGTTGATGGCCCATAATTACATTGAAGGCTCGCACAACAAATGCTGATATGGCACCCAAAACCGGCCCTAGAAACATTCCACCAATTGGGCCCAACAACTCGAATAATGTAAAATTCTGACTAGATCCAATTATATGGCTTATAGAAATCTGAAAAGCCAAGAACCCTAAAACAGTAAATATTATTGAAAACAAAATTTTTCTTTTTTCCATATTGTTTTTATTAATTGTATTTTCATTTATACTCTTTTTGGGATAAAATACAATAATGAAAAAGTTTTTAATATTACTAATAATTTTGTCCTGCTTTTTGCCGATTAACATTCTTGCGTTAGATAAAATAGATGTAAACACCGCTCCTCTGAAACAATTAGAAATATTAACTGGAATCGGACCGGTAAAAGCGCAGGCCATAATAGATGCAAGACCCCTTTCTTCAATTGATGATTTAGACCGAGCAAAGGGAATTGGAGCGGCAACTTTGCAGAAAATAAAAGATCAGGGGATTGCTTGTGTTAATTGTGTTTTAAGCTCAACAACCCCTCCTGTAGCCCCTCAGCTTGTGCCAGAGAGCCCTGCCCCGCCTGCCACGACACCTACAGTAGTTTATCCTTCAGGAATCTTTCTAAATGAGATTTTGCCAAACCCACAAGGCGCAGATGAAACCGACGAATGGATTGAATTGTATAATTCTAATAGTTCTAATATTGATTTATCAGATTGGCAGATAAAAGATTCCACTGGGACTCCCACAACTTACTCAATTTCAAAAAACACCAATATTACAACTGGCGGATTTTTAGTTTTTAAAAGGCCGACCACTAAAATAATGCTAAACAATGATGAAGATGGCTTAAATCTACTATCACCAGATGGGAAAATTATTGATTCTGTTACTTTTACAAAATCTCCTCTTGGCCAATCTTATAATAAAACTAATGGGGTGCCCTATGGGTCGTGGAGCTGGAGCTCAACTTTAACCCCCGGGTCTAAAAATATATTAAAAACCCTGCCCGCATCGGCTACGCCGAAGGCGTTGCAGGCGGGCTTGTCAAACACAAAAAATTCTGTTACAAATGATGGTGTAGAGTTGGGATTAGCAGATTTAAGTCAAAATATGGATTTAAGCCAAGTTGGATCAACAGGACACTCCCCTTGGTTTTTATTTTTTACGGTATTAATTACAACCATAATTTTAGCTATAATCGTATTAATAATAAAATTAAAAATTTCTAAAAAATATGTCAGGACATAGTCACGCAAAAACAGTTATGGCCACAAAAATGGCCAACGATGCAAAAAAGGGTAAGGTTTACTCTAAGTATGGCAGATTAATTACAATAGCCGTTAAAGAAGGGGGCGGATCGGGAGACCCGTCACAAAATGCCAAACTCAAGGCCATAATCGATCAGGCTAAAAATATGAACATGCCCAAAGATAATATTGAAAGGGCGATTAAAAAAGGTACTGGAGAATTAGCAGGAGAAAGTTTGGAATCGGTTTCTTATGAAGGTTTTGGGCCGGGTGGGATTGCTTTAATTATTGATGGTATTACAGACAACACAAACAGAACTTTTGGAGAAATAAGGGCCACTTTAAACCAAAATGGCGGCAAAATGGCAGGCGAAGGCGCCGTTAGGTGGATGTTTGAAAGAAGAGGAGTTATAAACGTCCCAGCTGACGCGAAAGCAAAAGAAGAATTAGAATTACTAGCAATAGAATTGGGAGCTGAAGATGTTTCCGCATATGAAGCCGGAGTTGATATTTATACAAAACCCGAAAATTTAGAACAAGTCAAAAAAGCGCTAGAAGAAAAACAAATAAAAATTGAATCATCTTCTGTAGATATGATTGCTAAGGAAGAGGTTGAACTGTCAGAAAAGGAAAAAGAACAGGCGCAAAGACTTTTTGAAGCACTAGATGAAAACGAAGCCGTAAACGAAATCTACTCAAATATAAAAAACTAATCTCTAATGATAATTCTGGGGATCGACCCTGGGTCTGTAATTACTGGATATTCTATTATTGAAAAAAGGGTGGGGCTAGAGCCTCGGCTCAAAGTTGTTGATTTTGGGTGCATAATTACAGATAAATTTACTACTACGGGTGAAAGATTAAAGAAAATATACAAGGAAATTACAAAGTTGATAGAAAAACATAAGCCGGATGTAATGTCTATCGAGAGCGTCTTTTTCTTTAAAAATCTAAAAACTGTGATGCCTGTAAGCCAGACAAAGGGGGTTATACTACTGGCTGCTGAAGAAAATAAACTAATGGTTTATGAGTTTACTCCCCTACAGATGAAAATGGCCATTACGGGATATGGTAGCGCGGAGAAAAAACAAATAAAGGAGATGATAAAAAAAACCGTTGATATAGAAAGTTTTGATTTAACAAAAAATGATAGGAAAAAAGATGACGCCTTCGATGCCCTTGGGGTTGCTATCTGCGCCTCGTTAAAGACCTATTAATTCTCCAAGAGCCTCTTGTGGAGAAGTAAAGTCTTGACAATAACCCGTAAAAAAATATAATGATAAAATATAATATAAATAATAATAAAAAATAAAAAAATGGAATATGTAAAAAGTTTTAGAGATTTGGAAGTTTATAAGTTATCACGTCAATTGTCAAAAGAAATTTTTGAACTGAGTAAAAAATTTCCCAAAGAAGAGATGTATTCCCTCACTGATCAAATCAGACGTTCTTCAAGATCGGTTGGGGCGCAAATTGCTGAGGCCTGGGCTAAAAGAAATTACGAAAAACATTTTATCAGTAAACTAACAGATGCAGATGGTGAGCAGCTGGAAACCCAACATTGGATTGAAACTTCATTAGACTGCTCCTATATTTCAAGTAATATAGCAAACGAGTTTTTAGAAAGATATTTCTTTATTGGAAAAATGCTCAACTCTATGATGGATAAATCTGAAAAATTTTGTAAAACCACAATAAAAGGTAAGTAACTGAATACGAATACAATTCTCAAACTTTATTTAACCTGTAATTCACTGAATACTGAATACGATTCCTAAACTTAAAATAACTAAAAAATCACTGAATACTGAATACAAAGTTCAAATTTAATCTATCAAAAAATTACAGCATGAGTTTCACCGTTTATAAATCATCAGCAGGGTCAGGGAAGACGTTTAATCTTGTGAAAGAATACCTTACCATTATTCTGGCAAATCCTAATGATTTCAGAAAAATTCTCGCTATAACTTTTACCAAGAAGGCAGCGGAAGAGATGAAAAACAGGATTGTTGAAACATTGCTTAATTTCATCAACTACGAAACGCTAAAACCTAAAGAAAAAGAAAAGGCTCAGGTACTTATTATAAGTCTGAGCGAAATATTAAAATCAGACGAAACCATTATTCAGAAAAACTCACAAAAAGCACTGGAGCTGATTCTTCACAACTATTCAGACTTTGCTGTGTCAACCATCGATAGCTTTGTTTATGGCATTGTACGTACTTTCGCTAAAGACCTCTATATCCCCTTGAATTTTGACGTGGAAATGGATGATAATGTTTTGCTAAGTCAGGCAATTGATATTCTGATAAGCAGGGTCGGCAACGAAAAAGACATTACCAATCTTCTGGTCCGCTTTATAGAGAATCAGGTTGATGACCAGCGGAGTTTAAATATTGAAGAAGAAATCAGAAAAATTGGCAAACATCTTTTCAAAGAAGAAAGTATTGTCAATATAGAAAAACTTAAAGAGCTTACGGTAAAAGATTTCTTTGAGATATTATCAAAGTTGAATGCTGTTATCAGGCAAAATGAAGAAAAACTTAAGGATATAGGCAAGAAAGCCTACCTGCTTATCGAAGCAAACAACATCTCATCAAGAGCCTTTCCTTATAAAGACAAAGGTATCTATACCTTTTTTAAAAATGTAGCTACTCTGAAAACTGATAACTTTACCAATAAAAACATATCAAAAGGAATTGATAATGATAAATGGATCAGCGATGAGTGTACTGAAGAGGAAAAGAACGCCATTTTTTCAATAAAAGACCAATTAACCAATTATTTTAATGAGATTCAGAATTTTGTGGCTCATGAGCTCAAACATCTCAATCTGTACCGTTTAATGTATCGTAATGTTTATCCCCTGGCGGTACTTGATGAGATAGCCAATATAATTGACGACATAAAAAGAGAAAACAATATTCTCCATATTTCTGAATTTAACAAGAAGATAGCATCAATAGTGATGAACGAGCCTATCCCATTTATCTATGAGAGGACAGGAGAGCATTTCAAACATCTTATGATTGACGAGTTTCAGGATACATCTGTATTACAATGGTATAACCTGTTACCCCTGCTTGAAAACGCGCTGTCTGAAGATGGTTTCACTATGGTTGTAGGTGATGGCAAGCAAGCTATTTACCGATTCAGAGATGGGGAAGTAGAACAGTTTATCAATCTTCCCGACATAAAAAATGCTGATAACAACCCCATTCTGAGTCAGAAAGAGGAAACCCTCAGAAGAAACTATAAAGAAATAGAGCTTAGAAAGAATTTCAGGTCTCATGAACAAATTATTAACTTTAATAATACCTTTTTCGAGACTATAGCCCATGAACTACCCGATATATACCAGAAGTTATATTTAGATGCCACGCAACTTTCAGACAATAATAAACCCGGTGGTTATGTGCAGATTGATTTTCTGGAAAAAGAAGAAGATGTTACTTTTGAAGATCTTACGCTGCGAAAACTCCTCAGCATTGTTGAAGACCTGATTTCAGAGAAACATTATGCCGCTTCTGACATAGCCATATTGTGCCGTTCAAATAATAATGCCAATGCCATTGCACGCTTTCTTATTGAGAATAATATAGAGGTTGTTTCATCCGAATCTCTGCTTCTTTACAAATCACCTTTAATAAACTTTATTATTACGGTTCTGGAATATATTTGCAATAAAGACAATATAGTGGCTGTTGTCAATATTGTCAACTATCTTATTAATACAAAGGCTATTGAAGGTATTTCCCTCACGAAAATGCTTCACAGAGTAAAAGAAGATGAGAATTACCTTAATCAGGAGCTGAGGAAATATTTTCCTGAATTCGATTATTTGAGGCTTAAAAACACGTCCTTGTATGACTTATGTGAAGAAATAATACGCATTTTCAGGCTTAACAATAACCCCGATGCTTATCTTCAGTTCTTTCTGGATGCTGTTTTATCATATGCCGTCAGTAAGAAGAATAATATTACTGACTTTTTGGTATGGTGGGACGCCAATGCTGAAAAGTTGTCTGTGATAGTACCTCAAGGCAAAAATGCCGTTAAGGTGATGACTATTCACAAATCGAAAGGATTGCAATTCCCTGTTGTCATCTATCCTTTTGCTAATGAGAAGAAGAAAACAGGCAAGAATAATCTGTGGATTGATATTAAAGATATCAACTTTCCGGAGATGAAGACTTTTCTTGTTCCAGCTAATAAAAAGGTTCTTGATACTGAATACAGCTTTTTGTTTGAAGAAGAAGAGAATAAATCGAAATTAGACTTGATGAATTTACTTTATGTGGTGATGACCCGCCCGGAAGAGAAACTCTTCATTATTAGCGAAAAACCAGGTCAGAAAAGCGAATCACTATCTGTTAATACCATGTTAAAATCTTTCCTTCAGATAAAAAAACACTGGCAGGATAATGAAATGACATACACTTTTGGCGAAAACACAGTAAACAAAAAGATTTCGGCTCCACAAGCTGAGAATGAAGTATTATATAACAGGTTTATTTCAACCAGATGGCAAAAGAAGCTTATCATGAAATATAAAGCCAAAGATATCTGGAATATTGATGCTGCTGAAGCTTCTCTGAAATGGGGAAATCTTATACATACTGCTATGTGTCAAATAGTTACATGCCTGGATGTTGATAAAACTGTAGAAACTCTTTATAATGATGGATTTCTTAATAATGATGAAAAAAAAGAAGTTAAGGACAAGATAAATCATTTCATCAACCACCCATCTTTGATCGAATATTATCAGCCCACCACTGAAGTAAGAAATGAACAGGATATATTAGATGCCGGCGGTCAAACATACCGTCCCGACCGCATTGTTATAAACCCTCAGAAAACAGCTATCATAGATTACAAAACCGGTAGCCAGGAAGCTAAGCACAAAACACAGGTAGAAAAATACGCTGACCTCCTGTCTGAGATGGGCTATACCAATATGAAGAAATTCCTGGTTTATGTGGATAAGGATCTGGTGGTAGAGTGGTAATAAAAAATTCACCACAGATGGGCACAGATTAACGCAGATAAGAAAATAAGAATTAATCTCTGTAAATCCTGGGGTGAATAAATTATTCCTTTATAAACTTGCTCTCCACAGACCAATCATTATCTGTTAACCTGATAATATACAAACCTTTAATAAGAGCGCTGATATCAATGATATTTGTTTCATCAACCAGATTTTTTTGCATCAGGCATTGTCCGAGCAGGTTATATATTTGCATAATTATTTTCTGGTTTTCGTGGCAATCTAAATTTAATGAATTAGTAGCCGGATTTGGGTATATCTGAATATCAGGAAGATTATTGCTGTTTTGAATTTGTGTCGTGGGATAGTCTTTGATGCAGCGGACAGAGCGGCCATCATTCTTATTGGCAAAGCTTCTGCCTACTTGAGAACTGCCGGCATTAAGGTACCTATGCCATGAGGAAGAAGCATCTTTCGCCGATTTAGTCCAAAAGTAGCCATTGCTTCCAAGCGTATAAAAAACAGCATTTAAACGATGACCACCGGGTAGCGCGGTGTAACCGCTGCTGTTGGTTACACTTGCCGAAGTTGTTGTCCAGTGTATCGTTCCTGTTTCTTTTAATTTCCAACCGATATTAGTTCCCTGATATCCTGTTAAAGTGGTATCTACAGAAGCATCGAGGTGTTTTACCATGATGTTCCATTCGCCATCACTGGAAATGTGCCAGCCTGTAGGACATATTTTTCTGGAATCATTAACAGCATACCAATTATAGAGTTTACCATAAATAGCGCCATTGCCGGTATCGTTCATATAGTTGCAATAAGCGCCGGTAGTAAGCGCAGACCAAGACGTGTTAGCAGTGACATTAGGGATGGAATCACCATTAAGATAATGCTTCGTTTTCAGGTTTTGTTTCAGCCATACCTGTGAGCCGATATGTACCGTGTCATATAGATTGCCATCGTAGTCTGTCACTATCTGCGCATAACTATTAAATGTAAGTAAAACAATGGCAGCAAAAAGAAGTAAATTTTTTATCATAATAAAGGTATTTAAAGAAATACAAATGTAACAGAAAACATAAGGCTAAATATGTTAAAAAAAATGTTTTTTTGAGTTTTATCAATTGTTTTCAAAACAGTTTGAAGGAAGCAGATATAATAAATAATGAAGCATATGGAGAGTTTAAAGGAGTATTTTCTTCTGCCAAAGTGTTGGATGAAAATTCAAATCAATCGTTAAGTATTTATGCGCAATCTAACATTAAACGTTATTTTTTAAGTGGTACTTTGGAC
>Ga0118677_10014405_pt1 | contig 11171 bp, 9 predicted proteins | sample AliMusrvi5mmetaG_FD_86154 | JGI IMG/M metagenome (GOLD analysis project Ga0118677, IMG submission 86154)
CCGCAAGCCGCTGGTCCTTAATTCCCTCAGTGTGGGACTCATCAACCTCTTCGATTCCAAGATGATGGAGACGGCTCTCCTGACATCCCAGGGACTCCTGAAAGAAAAGATCGGCCTCCTCAGGCTTGTCCGTCAGATGATACACCGTGCATCCCTTTTCGAGAAAGATCGGAACAAGGCAGGCCATGAAAAACGGTGTGTGCCCGAACCAATGAGAGATCAGTACGATTTCTGATTTATTGGCCATGATGTTCTGCGGATCAAATAAGGTTTGTCACATTACAATCCCTGCAAACAGATCGATTGATAGGCATGAAGATATGATTCCACAGCTTGAGCCCAGGCATACCGCTTGGCAAAAAGTCGACCAGCTTCCCCCATCATGGTCCTCATCATAGGGTCGGACAGGAGAGTATTGATCGCAGATGCTACTGAAGGGGGATCAGGTTTCACCAAAATGCCCCCATGACTTGCACCAATGGTCTCCTGCATGACCGAAAGATTGATGGCAATCACAGGTTTTTTGTAAGCCCATGCCTCGAAGTAGACCATCCCAAAGGACTCCCCCTCAGAGGGAACGCATAGCAGATCGCAGGCAGCAAGAGCATCCTGTTTTGATTCCTCACTCAGATTATCGAGATCAAGGGTCGAAGGAGGTAACTCATGCAGATCTTTCGCGTGTCCTGAACCAGCCAGTACCAAAGTTGCATCAGGATGCTTTAGGAGGACTGATGGCCAAGCATGGATAAGTCGCAAGACCCCTTTTTCTTTTGTCTTCCGCCCAAGAAAAAGAACGATCGGGCCTCTGACTTGATTGAGTTCTCGGAAACGGTTTGCATCACCTTGTTCCCCGCAATCTACACCGTGAGTAATGACTTTGATTTTCTCTTTTGCTAGTCCCATTTCGCTTAGAATCGTTCCCTCAAAGTGGGTGTGAGCAAGCAGTAAGTCAGCCTCCGAGTAGAGTTCATTGTCAATCCATCCATCTCCCCACTGTCCCTCATGAAGCGCCGGCTCAACCACGAATTTGGAGGATAGTTCATATGCTACATATTTAGCTGCAAATCCCAGCATTTCGGGACCATTTCCATAAAAATGGATGATATCGGCAGATTCAATAGCAGATTTCAATGATCCTCGAATTGCAGTGACGTAGAGCCACCTTGCTAATGGAAACGTCCATTGCCTCCAGATCATTTTAAAGACAGGTAACAAGAGGATTCGGCTTGTGGTCGTTAGGGGTAGAACCGTTGTAGGTATTCCTTCATTTTCAAATGTACCACCCCCCTCAGAATCCCTGAAATATCCACTCAGTGAATGCCGCTCTTTTGAAAACCTCGTGATGATCTTGACCTCATGACCAAGCGATTTCATCTGCTGGGCAAGACGCAGACAGATCTTCTCAAGTCCTCCAATTAAGGGAGGTGCATTTGTAATGACAAAGGCAATTCTCATTTTATCCTAGTAGGCAGATAAGACCCGAGAAGAGGGATCAGTCTATCCGTTCTTTTCACCGCGGCTTCCGCGGTCAGATGATAGTGAGTGTCCCAGAACCACTCGGGAGGAAATTCCGAAGTCTCAAAACTTCCGAGCAGAGGTACATTCATCGATCGGTAAAAATCCTCCACACGCTTGACCGTTACTTGGGAGCCGGCTTTTTCGTAGGCTGGATTTCTTGCCACATTCGGATAGGTGGCGACCACGGTGACGTCCGATTTCCGTGCCCAATCGATGAAATCCGCAACGACGCTGAATCCCTTGGCATCTGCTGGCAACGGGTGACTGAGATGCCAGATCGGATCCTTGGGTGTGTTGCCTATCGGAAGCGGGTTGGGGAGGTTGGCCGTGATATTATTGGTCACATCACCGCATGAATCGTGCGACTTGAAGAAACCATCCGGGGAGACAGACGTGACCGGATGCACCCGTTCTTGAAGACACTCCCCGAGAAATGCAGGGCTCATTCTGATCGCAAAATGAAATTGCTCTTCGAGTGGTCGGGAGAGAAAGAATTGAGGATCACGGCAGAGAACCAATGGCAGCATCTCCTCCCCGACCCAGTATCGGCATTCTCCCGACCAATTGAACTGCCCATACTCCATGATGAGCACCACCAGATCGCCGGGTTTGGCCACCTGGCGAACTTTGTCGAGAATGTATTCGGGGCCTAGACCGGCCCAAAACCCCATATTGACGGCCGGTAGGCCCGTCACTTCCCCGGCATGTTTAGCATTGATCCCGTTATCCACCGAGGAGCCTCCGACAAAGAGGATCTTCGGACTGCTGACGGCAGCGGCCATCTCAACCTTTGACTTGATGAATCCCCAAGGCACCAAGGTCGAGGGAACGGGAATGCCGAGGGCAAACCAGATCGCAGCAGCGTAAAGAGATGCCGCGAGAACGCTCCCTGCAAGAAGGCCGAAAAAGAATCGTCGTGCATCGTTCATGGCTTCAAGACGTTCAAGGACTAAAAGTTGAAATAGAGAAAGGGAGACTCCTGCGCCGCAAAGAAACTCCGGAACACAAAGAACAATCCCGTCCCGAAAAGCAGGCCGGCAAGGATTCCAAACCGGGGCTGCCATCTGGAAGGTGCCTTGACCTCTTCTAGGATCGGTTGGAATCGGGCGAGCAGTTGCTGGCTGTTCGGGCAAGCCCAGACAACAAGAAGGAGAGCGAGCATCGAAAGAATCGTGAAGCGGTAGGAGATCCCCCCGATCGTGTCGGGAACGATCACACCTCCCAGAAGGCTCGTGATTTTCCCGATCGCCAACTTGGCCTCACCCACCTTGTAGGGAACGGTGAAAGCATGAACGCCACACATGGAGGCATAGATCCGTCCAGCTGTCGGGAAATCCTTGGCCCGGAAAAGAACCCAAGCCAGAAGAACTGCAAGGAAGGTCAGTGATCCGCAAACCCACCTGTAGGCCCCTCCCTCAAAGAAGGCCGCGGTCGAGTATTCACGGAGCTTCTTCCAGAGGGATGCGATCACGAGATAGATTCCATGAAGCCCTCCCCAGCAGACAAAGGTCCAACCTGCTCCATGCCAGAGTCCACTCAAGAGCATCACAGCCATGATATTGCGAAGATGTGTCCATTCTCCCGCCCGGTTTCCACCGAGCGGAAAGTAGACATATTCCCGAAGAAATCGGGTCAAGGTGATGTGCCAGCGGCTCCAGAACTCGGAAATCGAGAGGGAGCGGTAGGGGGAATTGAAGTTGCACGGGAACCTGATTCCGAACATGCGGGCCAAGCCGATCGCCATGTCCGAATAACCGGAAAAATCAAAGTAAAGTTGCAGGGCATAGCAGAGTGTTCCGAACCAACCGTCAAAGAATGTCGGGGTGACCCCGTTTGCCGCTGCGTCGTAGATGGCATTGGCATTGACGGCAAGGGGATCGGCTATGAGCACCTTCTTGAAAAGTCCCATCAGGAAGAGGATCGTTCCGGTATGCAAATCGGCCAACGAGGGTCTCATCTCCTTACCGGCATACTGTGGAATAATCTCCCAGTGCCGCACGATCGGTCCGGCGATCAGATGCGGGAACATGACCACAAAGAGCACGTAGTCCCAGAAGCGGTAGTGCCGTGTATGATCCCGATAGACGTCGATGATGTAGGCGATCTGGGTAAAGGTGAAAAATGAGATCGCTAGGGGCAGGATGATCTGCGGCATCACGAAACTGCGTTGGGTGATGGCCTGCAGGATCCCGACCGTGAAGCCCGCGTATTTGTAGTATCCAAGCACCCCAAGGTTGCAGAGCACTCCGAAAATGATCAACAGGCGCGCCCTTGGTTGATCCTTCCAGCGCACCAGAAACTCACCGACCCAGAAGTTAAAGAGGATCGATCCGCAGAGCAAAGGAAGGGCGCTGATCTTCCACGCTCCGTAAAAAACAAACGAGGCGAGCAAGAGTCCTCCTTTCCTGGCCATTCCGACTCTTGCAGGCAGCAGGAAAAAAACCGCCAGAGTCAGCGGCAGGAAGAGACACAGGAATTTCCAGGAACTGAAGAGCATCGGGGGAAACGGTAAAAAAACTTTCTGGTGTTAGAGAAGCTCCAGCATCTTGTAGAGGACCTTGGATGGAAAATCTCCGGGAGCCGTCATGCAGCGGGCGCTTTGGAGGAACCAAGGCGAGGTGATCATATTCCAGAATCGACGGGGCTGGCGCGAAGAACGCCTCCAGGCTCCCCGAAGAAGCGGCCAGGCAGAGAAGGGATGTTTTTTGGCATGCAACCGGGTGAAATTATCGGAGGGAATTCCAAAGATCCCCGGAGATTCCTTGGCCAGAGACTCTGCCGCCAAGTCGGCCTGACGGTTTCCTTGCTTGGCAGCAGCGCAGATGCTCGTGGGATGGATCCGGTAGTGGGTCAGCACTTCGGAAAGATTGGCTCCACGGAACTTCGGGAGAAATCTCAAGTAGAGATTCAGATCCTCTACCGGTGCTGGGACTGCATAGTTCCCGGCTGCCAGCACAGCTTCACGCCGGAAGAAGATGGAGGGGTGACTGTAGGGGCAATAATACATGAGGCGGCTGACAATATCGTCATGCCTCGTGGGACATCGAGCCCACTCTTCCTTGGGTAGGATGACTCCGGAGGGATCAATGCACTCGAACTGAGTTCCCACCAAGGAGACCTCGGGATGCTTCCGAAGAAACTCCATCTGGAGACGGAATCTCTCGGGCAGGGCAATGTCATCACCATCCATCCGGGCGCAGAACTCCGTTTCCGAAATCTCAACCATCCGAGCCAGACACCTCTGGAGTGGGAGCGGTTCGCCGGTGACGATCCTTCCCGGTAAGCGGGATGGAATCCACTTGGCCGCCTCCTCAAGCGTGCCATCTGTGGAACCATTATCCCAGAAGAGAACGGTGAAATCACGCAGGGTCTGTGCCTCAAGCGAAGCCAGCATTTCGGAAAGATAGGGCATCCCGTTCAAGACGGGAATAATGACTGTAATGGACGCCATGATGATTAGCCGAGGATTTCGCGAAACACGGAACGCACTCTCTCACGGATCGATTTTGGATCCCGTGCCCTGAGGTATGCAGAGTGCGCCTTGGTCCTCATGGAGATCAACAACTCGGGATTCTTTGCCAAGGAGTCGAGTGATTCAATAAATTCCGCTTCGCCATCACAGAAAAAAACTGTTTCGCCATGACTCAGAAATTCCGGGATCTGCCCCACCCTTGTCATGACAGGAAGAGCTCCTCGGGCAAGTGCATCCATGACCGGAAGAGGTCCTCCCTCCTGCCATGACGAACAGACATAGACAGGGAACTGGTCCAGCATCTCAGTATACCGTGCAGCGTCCAAGTACCCTCCGGTCTGAAGCTGAAGATTCCATAATCCACCGGCGACCCCATGCTGCCTTAATTTTTGGAGCAACGGGGCATTCTTTCTCGGGTAGTTGCGGTAAACCGAGATGGATTGCATCATCCCCTCCCCCGATGGGTCCTTTATAGGATGGGGGGTATCGGGAAGGAGAGCCTCCAGACGACTCATTGTCGGGATTCTGAAACAACGCACCCCGAGTCCCGTCAGAATCTCCTCCATCTCTTGTGAGATGACGATCACGGCCCGAAGTGACTTCAGCTTCTCCAAGCGTCCTTCCAACGGGGGAAGTCTTTTCCAATCCGCAGCTTGGGGAAAGATCTCGCAAGGGTCGTGGATGACCACCATGGAGCGTTCAGGAGCATATCCGAAGCGTAGAAGCATGTCGTAATAACCGAAGAGGACACAATCAAACGGGGCAAAGGCACGGGTTGTCGCACATTGATCCCAATTGGCCCGAGTGATCCGCACACCCGGGTCTCCTCCGAACCAGAGATTAAAGACATGATCGATCGCCCAATCATCGTAGTCATGCAGAGCAAGAAGAGAGGGAAGACTGGTAGGTGATCTTTTTTTTCCTAGGACCTTTTGAAACCCATGTTGAAAAAGAAATCTGTGATCTTTATAAGAGTTTAGAAATCGGCTTTGTAGTTTCTTAAATAAAGACATGTGAGTTCCTCACGATGATGGCCGTTTCAACTTTAGCGCAATTGCATTTCGAATGAGATCGACCTTCTCTTCAATAAAATGATGAAGAACCATTGATGCAAGGATGCTTGTTATAAGAACAAAGCAGGGAAGAAAAGCATAGGAAATATGAAATCTACCGATGAAGGTTCGGGAGATTTCACCCATTAAAAAATGGACGCAGTACAGTGGGTAGGAGAGGTTTCCTAAATATCGGTCAATTCGATTATTTTTTGTAATATTGAAGAGTATTGGTACTAAAATGACTGAGCCTGCAGAAAATATCCACTCGGGGAGCACTTTTGACCAAACTGGAACAAAAAGAAGGAAAATCCATGATAAAAGGCATGTAAGTAAGACTCTATGCTCTCCTAAGAGAAATCGTGAATGAAAGAGAACCCAATCGCATATTTTATAAGAAAGGATTCCCATTGCGAAGAGATAGAAAGCCGCAGGCCAAAACCAATAGGCAGAGAATCCATAATGTTTTGTAATAAAAATAGAGAGAAATAGCGAGATTGCCCCCAATGAAGTTGCCCGTATTCCTTTTCCCAAACATGCAAACGGAGCAATCACATAAAAGCAAAGTTCCGCACTGATAGACCAAGCTTGGGGAATAACCATAAAACCATACATCCGAGTCACATTTCCCACCAAAACATCAAACTGATTATTTATGAAAAAGTGAAGGCCATGGATGGGGGAATAATAAAAAAGAAATGGAAGGTCGACTCCCAGAAGCGTGAAGTTGGTCAGTATAAAAGCTATTCTCTGCCAAAACGGCAAAAAAGTTGCAAAACTTACAATTGGAATGGGATAAATCCCATGAGTGGTATAATAACATATAAAATGCCAAGTTATTGCGCAGAATAAAACAGTGAGATAGGTTGGATAGATTCTTAAGATTCTGTTGATATAAAACGCTTTCAATCCCTTTCGATCAAATCCATATTTTTCTGAAAGAATCATGGCCATATAAAACCCGCTGATAATAAAAAAGATGTGAACAGCCTGCATGCCTGAAATCATAAATCCTGAAGGACCGTAATGCTGCAGAATCACCGCTATTGCCAAAAGAAGACGCAACGCTCCCATAATTCTAAGAACTCTTTAGGTCATTATGGAGCATTGACTCTTTATCAATTACAACACTCACTTCCTCCGCATTCACGAGCAGAGTGGCTCCACCTTGGGAATGCTTGGAAAGGAATCTGCCAAGCCATTTTGCCGGGGCCAGATACTCGTCATAGTATTCCCGCACAGCTCGTCGCATCGATCGGATCTTTTCCGCATCCATGGCAAGAGCCTCCTCCACAACCCTCTTCAGACCTGCTTCATCGGTAAAAGTGAGGCAGTTCACTCTGTGAGTCAGTGAGGGGTGGAAATGCTCCCAACTATTTAAGATGGGAATCGATCCTGCGGCCATTCCTTCCGCCAGATTGTGGGATAAGGGCATGGATACCCCGGGGGGACTCAGGAAAAAATCGCAGGCTCGAAGCGCATTCAGATACTCCTTCTGAGGGAGAAATGTTTTCGCCTGTCGATCTCGATCTCCTCCTCTCTCATCAACAACTGTGACGATGTTTTGTCTCTCCCAAGAGGAGACAGGCGGACACCCTTCCAGGATTTTTTCTCCGAACTCACCGAGGAAATAACTCAGGATCTGCTCTCGGTTCATCATCGGGAAATGGAAATTCTCAGTATAGAATGTCGCATCCCGAGTTCCAAAAAAACCGATCCTGACGGGTCGCTCTTTCTCAATCGGAGGAGTCGGAAAGCGATGCAGTCCCGCATGGTAAACAGAAGGATGCATGAAATAGGGCATTCGCGATTCCGTTCTTCCCTCACTGAAGAAATCCGAATCCAGCAGGATGGCTCGGACTCCTTGCTTTGTCGCTCTCTCAACAACCTCGTACCGATCGCTGATGACCAGATCGCACGCCCTCTCGGCGCCTCCAAAGACGAAGGGAATGGGAGTGGAAGTTTTCAAGCAGAAGAGTTCCCTGAAGAGCATCGGACTCTCCACCACATGAAGCGCATAACCCAGGGCCTGGAGTGAGACCAAGAGATACGTTAACTGCCGCCCATCAACGGCAATTTCCAACCTTACCCGATTCTCTTTTGGTGTGAGAAGGAAGAGGAGTTTGCTCTTTGCAAGCCAGAGTTTTTTTTCAAAGGAATTCATGCAGGGAGCCTCACGCAATTTCAAGCCAGACGCTGATCTCGCTTTGCTATCGCCAGCCTGTAGGTTTCTAGGATTTTTTTCGTGATCCGATCGTGGTGAAAATGATTCCGGGCATGGGATTCCACCTCGATTTCCAATCGAGCCCGGAGTTGCGGATTCCCCATGAGTTTTCTGAGGGACTCCTCAAGCCTCTTCACATGACCGGGGGGGACGATCTCCCCGACCCTACCATGATCCAAGATCTCAGGAATGGCGCCCGTCTCCGTTGCAATGATGGCCCTTCCTGCCGCTGCTGCTTCCAACACAACATAGGAGAATGTCTCCCAAAGACTTGGGAAGACACAGATGTCGATTTTGGTGAGCCAGGCGGGGACATTTTCCGGTGAAACTGGACCAATGAAATCCACCTTGTCAGCAAAAGGCTTGAGAATCGATTTTGCGATCTCTCCGGAATCCGATCCGGAGAGACAGGAAGGCATGGATCGTCCGGCGATCTGAACCCTCCACTCGGGGTAATCTGGCAGCACACGGCGCAAGGCCTGCGCCAATTCAATGATTCCTTTACGGGGTTCCAATCGGCCCAAGAAGCCGATCGTGGGAGGAGCGGATTTTTTGGAGGGAAGCGGCCCCTTGGAAGATTGCAATCTTATTGGATTCGGAACCTGAACGATGGCCTCCTCCTTGATCCACCAGTAATACTTGGCAAAATCCCGCATCTCACGGTTCATCACGATCACCAGATCCGCTGTTGCCGCCGTATTCCTCTCCTCGATATCCGCAGGTGGAACCCAGGGAAAGGTGAAGGGCTCCAATCGGATGGGCTTGAGTGGGATCCCTCGGCGAAGTGCGCCCACCGTGACAACCAGTTGCCAGAAGACCCCCTTCACCCTTTGGGAGAACGTCGGCGCAAGATCCAGGTAGCGATCGAGCATGACGGACGGGGAGTGGAGTCTGACCACAAAGGCGGCCTCCCTGACGGCCTTTGCAGCGAGGATGCCCTCGGCATTAAGCTCTGCCCCTTCAATCACATCGAAAGGAGCCTCGGTGTGCCGCTTCTCCAGTGCGCGTGCCGCCAGAAAAGCAAATCCCGGGGATTGATTGGAACCCAAATAATGAAATCGAACTCCGGGAATGCCTGCCAAATCTCCTTCCTTTCCCGAGGTGAAGACCTCGACCTCCTGCCCTGCCGCAACAAGGCACGATGCCAACTCCAAAAAGTAGGTGCCGATCCCACCGCTTCCGGGCAGGCCGCTGAACTCACTGGAAATAAGTGCTATTCTCAAAGTAGGGACATCAGGAAATCTGCAGGCCAGCTTAACGCGTAACTGGCAACCAGCTTGCAGGACACAAATCGCTCGAATCTGTTTGTGGCATATTGGCAAACCAAGGATCAGGGTAAATCACCGACTTGTCCTTGGCTTCGGATAACCATGCGCCCCACCAGGCAAAGGTACTATTAGAAATGATAAAGTTCTTACAGAGACTCATCAGGCGGATCTTGTCATAGGCATGCCAGTGCTCCACGCAATCCACAAAAACGGAGTCTTTGGGACAAATTCCGCATGTCCTTGCATAGTCGATATCATCCGAGAAGACATAAAATTTAGGATCTTGAACTCTCTCCAAGATCATTTGAAAGGCATTTTTGTAATACCCGAGACCAAGTGCTGAGATCGAGTTTTTATATGTTTCATTTGCTACAAAGTCCCCCCTGCGGAAATGAACAGATACAGCATTGGATTGAGCTATCTCATCCTCTAACTTCGACACCCCAAGTGTTGGCGGATAACGAAATGAAAAGTGTTTTTTTAAAATGTTTGCTACAGGGGAGAAATATTTCTCCGACTGAAATCCACCGTCAATAAGACATTTCTGAGGTGATTGATAAAAATCCGGATCAAAGTGAAATCCCTTTTGCATATACCACTGGCCTCCAAGGGGTAGTAGATTAGCATACCGAGACAAGCCCATCTTGCTAAGGATTCGGGAATACCGATCTTCTGAAACATTTTTCATCAGACCTCGGTGAAAATCAATTTCTTGATCTGTGGCAAACTGCTCGGTCACATTGAAGCAGTCGAGTCCATATCTCTCATGAAAGGCCGTCGCTTTGCCTTCAGAGAACCAAGAAACATCAAGTTTTAGAGTCGTCTGATGATGATGCGCCAAGGAGAGGCCGGCAGCATACTGGAACATCTGGTTGCCAAGGCCGCAATAGAGACGTGTTATAATCATTTTGCCGGTTTTTGATAGGTATTCAAAATCTCAATTGCTTTTAGTTCGCCACGCAGTCGAGACAACTCGAACTCGTCACTTATGCTTAATGTTTTTGGGATGCGTCCAAGATTCCTAATTTTTTTATATAAATTAAAAATTTTTTCTGATTTACAGACTGCTTCATTTTTCTTTTCGGGGATTATTCCCTCCCATATATACCTAAGAATGAGATAGGAGCATTCCATCTCTTCATTTAACTTAAGCATATAATCTAATTGGACTCGCCTACTGGGGATAAGATGCGTCATTTTAAGTTTAGAAAATCTCCCCACGGCAAAACCCATCATGCAAGATGTGAGCGACATATCACCATCCTCTGCAGATGCAAGAGAGGAGCCCTTCCTGCCTAGATTGTTTCTTAATTTATCATTCCTGGATATTTCTAGATATTTTAATGAAATTTTTTTCCTAATAAGCATACCCGCACCAGGAGGAATATAATTCATAACAGACAATCCTGGACCATAAGCCCACTCATCCATAATAGAAGGGAAAATTGCTAATTGATGTTGCCTTTCTATGAGCCAATCCGGTGGAGGTGTTTCAAACTCTCCGAAGATACTTCCACCAAAGCATCCTATCCATGGGTGAGAAATGGATATCTCAAGTGCATTCTTGAGATATTCTGGATCTAAAACATTGTCATCATCGACTATTACAATATTTTCTCCTTTCGATTCTCTTATCC
>Ga0118677_10012052_pt2 | contig 11170 bp, 8 predicted proteins | sample AliMusrvi5mmetaG_FD_86154 | JGI IMG/M metagenome (GOLD analysis project Ga0118677, IMG submission 86154)
ATCTGGGACGGTTGGCTCGACGTGACCAAGGCCGGGCACGGCGACTACACGTTTGGAACGGCCAGCGATGACGGCAGCGTGGTTTACGTCGATCTGAACAATGACGGAGTTTTCGACCCGGCGACCGAACTGGTCGTGAGCAATAACAAAATCCAGGCCCCCACCGTAAAGACTGGCACGGTCACGCTGAACATGAATTCGGTGCATGTTCTCATCGGATATTTTGAAAGTGGCGGCGGCCAATCGATGGAGGCCCGCTTCGCGAAGGGCACCGGGGTGGCCTGGGGTTCCTTGCAAAACGTCATCGGCGCCGGACCTTACTTCCAGGCATCCAACCCCAATGCGACGCCGGGCTACGCCAGTTGGGCTACGCAGCACGCCGGCGGCGGGACACCCGGTCAGGACTCCAACAACGACGGCGTGCAAAACGGCATCGCCTATTTCATGAATGATGCCGGCCGCATCACCCTGCCGGGCCTGGACTCAAACCACAAGGTGACATGGACCAATGGCGGCAATATCCCGACTTCCGCCTACGGCACGCAGTTCGTCGTGCAGACCTCGACTGACCTCGTGCATTGGACGCCTGTTGGCTCTGGTGATGGCAATCTCAGCAACACCTCCGGCTCGGTCGCCTACACCCTGCCTTCCGGACAGGGCAAGGTGTTCTGCCGTCTGGTGGTCACGCCGAACTGAATGGATAACCCATAGGAACACCCATAGGAATACCCATTCCACGGGTGCCAATCCTGGTTCGGTAAGGGTTGGCGTTCGTTGGTTTTCGGGGGTGTCGTTGCGGCGTCCCGTCCGCAGGTGTCCGGAATTGATGATGGGTGTGGAAGAATATCGATCACCCGCAGCGGCGCTCACACCAATAAACGAGGTCATGAGCCCGGTTCGCGGTCGTTCGCCAAATTGAGTGCGAGGGCCGAAAGTTGATAAGGAGTGATGGCAGCTGGCCGAGAAGAATCGCTCGGCAATTTCCCTGGCGCGGTGTTCTTGTCAGTGTTCATTGTGCTGCTTTCTTTTGGTCTGCGGTTTGGCTTCGGTGGCGGTGCTGGTCATGGGAATGATATTGCCGGGCTGTGGCAGCGACTCGGGGCGAATTGCCCAGAATTCGTGTGCCTCGGCTTCGGTGGCGGCACCCGCGTAGCGCAGGTGCAGCAATTCGGGACCGCCCCGGTGGCCGAGTTGCAGACTTGTCTCGCCCGGCTTCCGAAACTCCTCAAGGTGGAAAGTTGCAAAACTGTGCCGAGCCCAATTGCGCGGCAGCTTCAAATTCGGGAGGTGGCGCATGGCGAGCTTGAGGTGCCAGCGGCGGGCCTAGGGTGACAGCGGACACAACGTTCCGGACTTCTTCAAGCCTTGGTTCAAGAATGCGGCGAGGGCGGGCTGGATCGTCACGATGCGGGGCTTGCGGGGCTTGGTTATCGTGGCCGGCAACGTGATGGTCCCGGCCTTCAAATCAACCATGTGCCAGGTTGCTGCAACAGCTTCGGATTCCCGCGCAAGCGGAAACGATACAAAACGATACAAGTCGTCAAAAGCCCTTTGTTTTCAGCGCTTAGCCATCGCTTCCCAAGCTTGAGGCGTGAGTTCGATCCTCATCACCCGTACGCGCTGGAAACCAGGCTAATTCCCTTGAGCTGCAAGGGTTTGGCGGCCATTCGTTGACTCCGCGACGGTTTTGGGGTCGGCGGCACCCTTGAATGCGGGGGGGTGACCTTACGCCTCCTGCGAGGGGCTTGCGCATCGGCCGACTCGATGATTTGCAATGCGCTGAATCAAAGAGGGGGGATTTTTGCGAATTTTCATCTGCCTTTCCGCGTCCCATTCATGGCTTACTCCCGTTCCGCCACCACCATGAGCCTGGTGCGGTGCTGACAGTTGCCTGATTTTCGCGCCTTCCCCCCGTTTATGAAATTCTCAGAACTCGCCCTTGGCCAGACGGCCAGCCAAACCATATGCATCACCCCGGCAATGGTCGCCGGCTTCGCTGAGGTCACCGGAGATTATAATCCATTGCACACCGACCCGGCCTATGCCGAGGCGCGCTTTGGCGGCATCATCGCCCACGGGGTTCTGCTGGTGGGGCTTTTTTCGGCATTGCTGGCGACCCAGCTGCCCGGGCCGGGCGCAGTGGCACGGTCGCTCAACGTGCGCTTCAAGGCCCCGGCACGGCCGGGAGATCATGTCCGCATCGAGGTGAAAATCGTCAAGTTGGTGCCCCGAATCCGCAAGGCGGTGCTGGATGGCCGGGCCTTGATTGGCGACCGGCTCCTGCTGCACATCACGGCGGAAACGTTGTTGGAAATGTAGTCGCCTCCTCGCACCCCTTGCTCGGCACCCGGTGACAACGCGGCACGCATCCGCCCACACCGCGCTCACGGATGGCACCAGCCAGCACTCCACCACGCTAAAGGGCCGGCTGCCGCACCGACGCGATCCTCGTTTCGCAGCTCAGTCATCCGCTCACCAGCGATGTTCCATTCCGGTGTCAGGGTTGTGGGTGCGCTGGCCAGCAGGCCGATTGGTTAGCAGGTCCATGGCGACGAGGTGTATCCCTACCGCTGCTTCCGTCGAGGGACGCGCTTCAATCGCTTTGCGACGCGGCGTCACCAACTTGGCGCGAGCCGCGCTGCACGGCGTAAACGCGGGTGAACTCGGCACCGAAAAGGAAAATTTGCGCGGAGTAGAACACCCAGATCAGGACAATAACGAGCGGGCCGGCTGCGCCGTAACTCGAGGCAATGGCACTGCGACCGAGGTAGAAGCCGAGGACCCATTTGCCTAACACGAAGAGCCCTGCGGCTATCACAGCACCCGCCCAGACGTCCCGCCACAGAATGCGGGTGTCAGGCACCAACCGGTAAATCAGGGCAAACAAACCGGCGGTCAGCAACAGCGACACACCCGAGGTGCCAAGATGCCAGGCGCCATCGAGTCCGGGAGACAGACCATGCAGGTACGTGCCTGCCAGCCCCTCCCCCGCAGAGACGAGAAACGACCCGAGCATGAGCAAACTCATGACCAGAACCATCACAAACGAGATCGCACGCTCCCTGAGCAACTCGAAAACCGCATGGTTTGGCGTCGCCACGTTCCAAATCTCGTTCAGCGAACTCTGCAACTCACCGAACACCCCGGATGCACCAACCAGCAGCACGCCAAAACCAAGCACCATCTCCCAAGCGCTGGCATGCGCATCCGCAGTCTTGCTTAGAATTATCCTCACCGTGTCCGCTCCGTCATTGCCCACCACGTATCGGACTTGATCGACCATCGCGGCGCTGGCTGCATTGCGTTCCACCGCAAGGCTGATCAGGGTCAGGGTGATAATGACGAGCGGAGCGAGTGAGAAGGCGGTGTAGAACGACAATGCCGCGCCCATCCTGGGAACCCGGTTGGCATTCCACAGGCGGAAGGTTTCTCTGAGTAGACACCAAAGCGTGCTCATGGTGGATCAACTGGCCAGGCGGCCTGCGCTTAATCGCTCCATTGCGCGGGCGTTGGGTCATTTGGCACGCCGTTGCCGGCTCCCACCAGTTCGATCAACTTGGGGGCGATGGCGTCCAAGGGCAGGATGAAATCCACATCCCCGGTGCGAATCGAGGTCTCCGGCATGCTGAAATCCTGCGACGTGGGCCGGTCCTGGGCGATGACCCTGCCGCCCTTCTCCTTGATGATCCGCACCCCGAACGAGCCGTCACCGTCGCCACCGGTAAGGACGACCGCGATGGCATTGCGTTGGTAAACCGCGGCCACCGAAGCGAACAGTGGCTCGGCGGATGGACGGGCATAATGCACCTTTGCCGCCAGCGACGAGGAAAGCTCGAGGCGGCCGCCGCTGAGGACCGTCACGTGGTGGTTAGGCGGAGCGACCAAAACCACCGAATGGCGGAGGATGGCACCGGTATGGGCCTGCTTGACGTCCAACCGAGTGCGCGAGCTCAATATCTCCGCCAGCAGGCTCTTGTGATCGGGAGACAAATGCATCACGATGGCGATCGCTGCCGGGAAGCCCTCTGGCAAGCCGCCCAAAATGATGGATAAAGCATGCAAGCCGCCGACCGAGGCCGCCATGGCGATGACACAACGGGCCGGATCACTCTGGGAAGCGCTCATGGCAAAAAAATTTGATTCGTGGACGCCGAAAGTGATTGCCAGCGGGTTTGCGTCTCGGCTCGCTCACTGCGGATTTCCGTGATAATCATCCGGGAGACTAAGTTCTGTCGCGCGGATCCGCAATGGGAAACGACCCGTTTCGGGCAGAAATCGTTCTGTGGGTGGCGAAAAACGACAGTCACCAATGCCACTCCTCTGGCGGGCGGCATAACGACTGACGACGGCTCGTTTTCCAGCGGACCGGCAGCAACCGCCACGGCGACGGTGAATTCCGGCGATGTCTCCATGCGATGGACCATCAATACCGCCCAGCTAAGCACTTCGCCGCGTTATACGTTTGACATCCCTTCTAACACGACACTGGTGGCGCACTCTGTCCTCTCCGGCGCTCAACAGGTTTTGGCAAACGAATTGGGCCCAATAGGATCCGGGCAGGATGACCGGTCCGCGGTGGATTGGGCATCCTGCACGCCGCCAGGCGGCTTGCTGGCTCCGCCATAAACCGTTGAGTTGAGGATGTCTGAGGCTGCGCTGGTCCGCCGAGGCGGCCGCGGGAAAGCGTCTTGGGTTCACCCTATTTCACCACCGGGCGCAGCACCATGTTGCGGTAGTCCACGCTGGAGTGGTCACCCTGCAGGTAGATGGGTCCGGGATGAAATTCATCGCTGGTCATCGCGCCACCGGTGCAGCCGAGCACCGGAGCGTTGTCGATGATCTTGCGGCCATTGAGAATCACGGTTAGATGACGGGTCACCAGCGTGATGTCCAACGTCTGCCATTCGCCAACCGGCTTTTCCGCCGCGACGCTTGGCGTGATGCGGCTGTAAAGAGCGCCCATGTGATGAGAATCAAGCGGCTGGCCGAAACTTTCCATGATCTGGATTTCATAGATGCCGCGCAAATAAATCCCGCTGTTGCTGCCCTCCTGGGTGCGGACTTCGGTGGTTAGGTTGAAATCCTCAAATTCGGCGTCAGTGCGCAGATTGCCAAAGTGTTTGTCGTTCGCGACGCGGTTCTGCAACACGCCGTCCACCACGCTCCAGCCATTGTCGTCACCTGGATTGAGCAAGCGCCAGCCGCCGAGATCCTTGCCGTTCAAAAGTTGGATAGGTGCGCCGAACTTCACCTGCGAGAGGTCGGGACGCGCTGGCAAGTCGGCGATGCGGGTGCCGGTGAAGTCGGCGGCTTGGCCGAGTTGCACACCCTCGGGGTTGCGTTTGCTCGTGGTAAGTTTCATGATTTTCCCGGCGGCTTTGGCGGTGATGGTTTCGGTGATCACCTTGCCGTCGTTGTCTTTCTGCTCGCGGGTGACGATCAGCGTGTCACCGGCAACTTTCGTGCTTGTGGTCGCCACCACACTGCCGCCGCCCCACAGCAAGCTGGAACTCAGGGCGCCGCCCTTTTCTTCCACCCCCAACCAACCCGCAGCGCCGCCCGGAAGGGTCAACGCCCAGCGACCGACAAATGGATTATCAGCGGCGCTCAAGGCAGCATTGTAACCGAGCATGGCGATAACAGCTAGAAGACGGATCGCGGGATACATATCAGATGGAGTTGGAGATTGGGATCGGCGCTGAAACGGGAGCCTTAGCCTCAATCTTTCAGCGCGGCATGCTCTACGGCAGGAAAATGTCCAGACGGCGGGGCCTGGCGGCCAGCGAAACCGCCTCGACCCTCGCCGCGGCCTTGCCATTTGTGCGCCTGGCGGAATTTGAAAGAAGCGGCGCCGGGTGCGGGTATCACATCCCGCATCTCCTATGAAAAAACCATTTGTGCTTGTTGCGGCCATGCTGCTGGTGTCCCTCGCGATGGCCCGCGCCCAATACCAGGGCTGGCAACATGAGGGATCGTTCCATATCCTAACGACTCCGGACGGAGCGGACCTGCCGGCTACCGCGTCGGAGGAGAACTTTCCGCTGTTGCTGCGCTTGAACCGTGAGAGCTTCGACTTCACCCAGGCAAAAGCCCACGGCGAGGACCTCCGTTTCGCCGCCGCCGGCAAGCCGCTGGCCTATCAGACCGAGCAATGGGATGCGGCCAACGGTGTCGCGAGCATTTGGCTGCGCATCCCGCTCATCAAGGGCAATGCGCGGCAGGAAATCAAAGTCTTTTGGGGCAAGGCGGATGCGGTTAGCGAGTCCAGTGGAGCGGCCGTATTCAACCCGTCGAATGGTTATGTCTGCGTCATGCACTTGGACGATCCCGTGAAAGACGAGGTCGGCACGTTGACACCCACCGATGCCGGCACGGCGCCGGCGGCAGGATTGATCGGGCAGGGGCGGCGCTTTGACCTCGGCAAGGGAATCAACTGCGGGGAGAAGCTCACCACGCTGCCCGCCGGCGACAGTCCGCACACCACCGAAGCATGGTTCAAGGCGGAGGCTGCCAACACCGATGTCGTCGGGTGGGGAAACCAGGAGTGGCAGGGCAAGGTGGTGATGCAAGTCACAAGCCCACCCCACATCAATATGGATTGCTTCTTTGCAGACTGCAACGTGGCTGGAGCCAGCACCATCCCAATGTCGCAGTGGATTCACGTGGTCAATACCTATAAGCGCGGGGAGTCGCGGGTTTACCTCAATGGCGTCCTGGACGGCGAAAATTCCGGCACCTCCCCCAAGGGTGCCCGAAACAACCGCGGCACGCCGCTGGCGATCAAGAACCCTGCCAGGATGTATATTGGCGGTTGGTATGGCAATTACAAGTTTGTCGGCAACATCGACGAGGTGCGCCTATCCAAGGTCGTCCGCTCGCCGGACTGGATCAAAATGGAGTATCAAAGCCAGAATCCCCGCCAGACGATGGTCGGTGGCCTAGTCAAGCCGGGCGACGCATTCGCAGTTTCACCGGAGTCCGTCACGGTGGAGGAAGGCAAGAGCGTGACGGTGAGCGCGCAGGTTGGCGGTGCCCAGAAGACCTATTGGATCCTCAAGCGCAATGGCGCGGAATCCGTGGTTGGCGTCGACCAGGGCTCTTACACATTGGAGGCCGGTCGGGTGGTGGGTGATACCTCGCTGGTGCTCCGCTTCAAGGCGGTGTGCGCCAACGAGGTCAAGACCCGCGACGTGCCGGTGACCATCAAGGAGACCATCCCCGAACCGGTGGTCACGCTCCAGGCACCCGCCACGTGGAATGGCCGGGACGCAATTGAAGTCCTGTCTAACATAACAAACCTTGCCGCAATGACGGCCAAGGGTGCCGGGCAAACGCATTGCAAGTGGACCGTTTCCGGCGGTGCCGTGACCAAGGAGGTCGCGCCCGCCAAACTGATTCTCAAACGCTCGCAATTCACCGGTCCGATCACCGTGGCGGTGGCCATCGATAACGGCGGCACGGCCACCGTGGCGTCGACCGTCATCCAGGTCTCCGAACCGGCGAAAGACCCGTGGGTCGAGCGGACTGCCGCCACGGATGAGAAGCCCGAGGACGGTCAATTCTTTGCCCGTGACGACAACAACGAGGGCACGCTCCATTACAATGGCACCTTATCTAGCAATTCCGACGCGGTGTTCCTGAAGGTTTATGCGGACGCCAAGCTGCTCAAGACCGAGACCCAGGCACCCGCCGCGCAAAAGGGTTACGCGTTCACCATCAAGCTCAAACCCGGCCTCATCAAATACAAGGTGGAGTTCGGAACCCGCACCGGCGGGGCCGAGACACTCGTCGAAACCGTCAACGATCTGGTCTGCGGCGACGCCTATCTGATCGAGGGGCAGTCCAACGCGCTGGCGACTGATACCGGGGAAAAATCCCCGCCGGACACCAGCGAATGGATCCGCAGTTACGGGCGGCCGGGTGCCGAGGAGAACGGACCCCGGCGGAACCTGTGGTGCTCTCCGGTGTGGAAAGCGGAAAAGGGTGAAAAGGCGGAGCTGGGTTGGTGGGGCATGGAACTGGCCAAGCGCCTGGTGCAGAGCCAACAGCTGCCGATTTTCATCATCAATGCCGCGGTGGGTGGCACCCGTATCGACCAGCATCAGCGCAACGAAGCCAACCCGACGGATCTGAAGACAATCTACGGGCGGATGCTCTGGCGGTTGCAACAGGCCCGGATGACCCACGGGATCCGTGGTGTCCTGTGGCACCAAGGCGAGAGCGACCAGGGTGCCGATGGGCCCGATGGCGGCTATGGGTGGCAATTCTATCAACAGTATTTCCTCGACATGTCGGCAGCCTGGAAACAGGACATGCCGAATCTGCGGCATTACTATATCTATCAGATATGGCCCAACTCCTGCAGCATGGGCAACGGGCATGGCGACATGATGCGCGAGGTGCAGCGGACGCTGCCTCGGCTTTATTCCAACATGGATGTCATGTCCACGCTCGGCATCAAACCGGTGGGACCCTGCCACTACCCGTTGGTCGGGTGGTCGGAATTCGCGCGCTTGATCCAGCCGCTCATCGAGCGGGATTTCTACGGCAGAAAGGTCCCGGAGTTCATCACGGCGCCAAATCTCAAGCGGGCTTACTATACCAGCAGCGCGAAGGATGCGGTCACCTTGGAGTTTGACCAACCGGTGATTTGGTTGGATTCGCTGGCGGGCCAGTTCTATCTGGACGGCGCAAACGACAAGGTGGCGGCGGGCGCGGCGCAGGGCAATGGGGTCACGCTCAAGCTCAAGGCGCCCGCCACGGCCGCCAAGATCACCTATCTCAAGGAATTGAATTGGAACCCGAATGACCTGGTTTTCGGTGCCAATGGCATTGCCGCACTCACGTTCTGTGATGTGCCCATCGTGGATCCCGACAAGTAGACCCGTCGGCCGTGTCGCCTGATTAGGTGACATGCCAAGCCCGCGGCGGAGGCATACGTTTGTTGTGTCTGACCGATCCCCCCGGGACCGGGACGGCGGCCGCTTTCTCGCGGGGGCCAATCCTAGGACAAGCCGGCCGCCAACGAACCCGCAAACCAAACAACCCGACACTCCCCAGCAATTGGACCCACAAATGTTAGACAAGATCCGCAAGGCTTCGGAGTGCGGCAACTCGCCGCCGCATGCCGCCCCAAGCGAGGCGAATGGTGCATGCACGAACCTCAACCGAATTACCCGTTGCGCAATCAGTCATCGACGTGGCGGCGGGCTGGAACCACCACGATTTGATTCTTGGCACCGACGGCATCGCCGCGCTATCCTACCGCGACGTGCAGCTGGCGCCACCATCCCGGCAGACACATCAATCCTGAAAAACTTGCTATGAAACGGTACACGCTTACGGGAATTGTGAGAAGAGGCATCACTCCCCTTTCCGCTCTCGTGCTGACCTTATGGGTCGCGTTGCCAGGCCGAGCAGCCGCCGCGCAGCCTGCTGTGGGACCTGGCCTGAATCTGCTGCCCAAGCCAGCGATTGGGGAAACCGAGGGTGATGGTGCCAAAGGATACAAATCGCGGGCCGGGGCTGATGACGTCGCCCGGCAGCAGGTTGACAAACCGCCGATGGACACGAGAGCAACCGTGACGATAGATACCGGTGCCAGTACCATTCCTTACAGCCGAATGATTTTTGGCGGCTTCCTCGAACATTTTGATCATCAAATCTATGGAGGGGTGTTCGAACCCGGGTCGCCTCTGTCTGACAAAAATGGCTTCCGCCGAGATGTCGTCGCCGTGTTGAAGGAGCTGAAAGTTCCCGTGGTTCGCTGGCCGGGCGGATGTTATGTGAGCGGTTACCACTGGGAGTCCGGCGTCGGCAGGGAACGCAGACCCACGGATGACATGGCATGGGGCGTCAGGGAGCCAAATACTTTCGGCACCAATGAATATGTCGAACTCTGCCGGCTTCTCGGATGGCAGCCCTATGTTTGCAACAACGCGGGAAACGGGACCATTGCGGAAATGAGCAACTGGGTTGAATACTGCAATGCAAACACGGGCAAATATGCGCAAATGCGTAAGGACAACGGGTCCGACCGGCCCCTCAACGTCGACCTCTGGAGTATCGGCAATGAAAACTGGGGGCAACATGAAATCGGTTACAAGCCCATCGAGCAGTGGGCGCCACTGGTGCTTGAGGCGGCCAAAGCAATGAAGGCGGCGGATCCGCGGATTCAACTGACAGCCGCGGCGTTGCCTAACAGGGAGTGGACCCTGCCGTTGTTGAAGGCGGCGGGACCCTATCTTTCCTATATTTCCATCCATAATTATTGGCTGCCGTTATGGCAAAAGAATGACATGCCCGATTTTCTGACCTGCATCATGCAGTCTGAATCCCCGGAACAGTTCATCGCCAGCTACGTCGACGTGCTGGAAGAATCCGGCTATCGCGGCCGGATCAAAATCGCGTTTGACGAATGGAACCTGCGCGGCTGGCATCACGTGGGTTTTCCGCGCAAGGAGGTGCAGAACTACGATGATCCCGAGGTGATCAAGTTGATTGCGGCCCGCGAGAAGAACGACATTGCATCCCAATACTGCATGGCCGACGCGTTGTTTTCCGCGTCGTTTTTCAATGCCTGTCTTCGTCACGCAGAGGATGTCGGCATGGCCAATATCGCCCCCCTGGTCAATACCCGGGGGCCGCTCTACGTTCACCCCAAGGGCATCGTCAAACGCACCCATTTCCATGCGATGGCGATGTATGCCAACGAACTGGAAGCGCGGGTCGGCACACTCAAACTTGACGCTGAAAACCTCCGACAGGGCGATCGGAGCATACCGGTGATGGATGCCATTGCCACCGTGGATGAAGCAGGCAACAAGTGGTCCATCGCCCTCGTCAACCGCCACCCGGACAAGCCGTTGGCCTGCACCGTCAACATGAAGGAAACGCCGCTCGAAGGCAATTGTGAGGCACTCGTGCTGGCTGGCGATTCACCCGATGCATACAACGACATCGGGCACCCTGACAGGGTGGTCCCGGTGCACACGAAGCTCACTTTCACCGGGGGCGTGGTCAATCTGGCGCCCCACTCACTGACCATTCTCAAGGTGGCGCTGAAGCCATAGGGAACTTGCGAACGGGTGACACCTCCAACAAAATCGCGCATCGACTCCTAACATCGACTCAGACCAAATGAAAATATTGAATAACACAACCATGAGAA
>Ga0118677_10014406_pt1 | contig 11170 bp, 7 predicted proteins | sample AliMusrvi5mmetaG_FD_86154 | JGI IMG/M metagenome (GOLD analysis project Ga0118677, IMG submission 86154)
AATTTTCAAGATTTCTTTTGTTCTTTCTCTCACAACTTCCGGCGTGCTTTCCATCAAAATATGATGCGAATCTATCCCGCCGTTGAATACCATCCTCTTTCCGTAATTTTTCTTTAACTGCACCAGGTCCATACCGGCACAGGTAGTCTGGACAGCATGCAACGCATCCAACCCGACACTTATCAGGCCGGGTATTAATGGTTCTATACCGCCGCAGCAATGCAGCTGCACCTTGAGATTATACGCGTGTCCGAGTTCAATAAGCTTCCTGAAATGCGGCAGTAAAAAGCGCCTGAATAACTCAGGGCTTACCAGCGGCCCGTTCTGGCTGCCCAGGTCATTGCCCATGAAAAAAATATCAATATATTTCCCGGCCGTATCGAAGATCCTCTTATTCGCCTCAAAATAATAAGAAGAAAGATGCTCAAAGACCGCGTCCACGGCCTCAGGTTCATCATACATCTTCATAAAAAGGTTCTCCATGCCCAGCAGATCATTAGCTTCATGCCAGAAGGGGGACCATAAACCGCCCATTATCGCATATTTCCCTTTGCGCGCTTCCACCTGCGCTTTTATTCCGGAAGCGTCGTACCATTTCGGGTCCGGCCACGGAAAGTCATGGATCTCTTTAAGTGTTGCCTTTGCCAGCGGATGATTAAGCGCCTGGCCGCAGCCTATGCCCTCCCGCTTGATACCCAGCCTGTTGGCTGAATCTTTCAGCGCTGGGCCGCTATCCCTGGCGTGCACGGGCCGGAAATCATCCCCGAGTTTTAGTTTTAGGCCTTCATCATCAAGCGAAAACTTTTTTTGCATGCCTTCCCACATCTCCCGGGAAGCCCCGAACCAGAGCGGAACCCGGTCCGGCTCTTCATGCGCAAAAGTAGTTAATACCCGTTCCCGTGAAGTCATCACCATAATATTTCCTCCAACCTTAAAGATATCCTTCCACGATTTTAGACTTTACAGACTTTTTGGACCTTTGACCTTAGACTTTCTTTTATTGTACGCCGTCTATCCACACATGCCCCGCTCCGAGCCTCTGCGACGGCTTTGAAGCACACTCCAGAGCAATGACCGTCATATCTTTATCCGGCGGGTTCACGGGCAGGTCATAAAGATGGAGCCGTTCCGTAGGCTTGAAGGTCTGTTTAAACTTAACCTTTTCACCGGTACTGACTATCCGGGCATTGCGCACCTTCATCTGAAGACCGCCTAACCAGAGCTCTTTGCCGTACCAGCGGGTAATATGCCAGTACATAGTATTCCCCTTGGCGGTAGCCGAGGTCCCATGCGGGTTGAAGTTCATCCATTCGGTATTAACTCTCTCGGTTCCGTAAATAGATTCTCCGTTATTGTTGCGTTTAAGCCAGTCACCCATTCCGCGAAGACTGGAAATTGCTTCTTCTTCAATAGAGCCGTCACCGCGAGGGCCGACATTGAGTATCAAATTACCTCCGTTTCCGGCGCAGGAGACAAGTTTTCCCAGGAGGGTCGGAACACTCTTCCATTCTTTATCTGCTTTATTCCAGCCCCAGGAACCGTTCAAGGTATCGCAGCTTTCCCAGTCACGGTAAGACGCGCTTGCTTTGGTTGAGTTTTCAGGCGTGTCAAAATCCTCCGGCATCAAAGAGCCCTCCACGCCCCAGCCCGACCTGTTATTTATAAGTATATGCGGCTGTAGCGACCTTACCATATAATTTAACTTTGTTGAGTCCCAGCCATTGGGTTTAAGCGGCCACGGCACATCGTAAAACAGATAGTCTATCTTTCCGTAATTCGTCATAATTTCACTGACCAGACCGTGAGTGTAATCAACGAATCTTTTACGTGCTTTTAAATCATAAAGGCAATTGGCCCCGTCGGGATGATGCCAGTCCATTAAGCTGTAGTAAAGCCCGACATGCAGGCCTTCGGCCCGGACCGCCTCGACAAACTCAGCCACAATGTCCCGGCGCGCCGGAGAATTTACGGATGTAAATTTGGTAAGTTTCGAATCAAAAAGACAGAAACCTTCGTGGTGTTTGGTTGTAAGGGCGACATATTTCTGGCCCGCTTCTCTTGCCAGCCGCGCCCAGGCTTTGGGGTCAAATTTTTCGGCAGTAAATTTTTTAGCCAGAGCTTCATATTCTTTTAAAGGTATTCGCTCGCGGTTCATTACCCATTCGTGCCTGCCCAGGATACTGTAAAGGCCCCAGTGGATGAACATCCCGAATTTTGCCTGCCTGAACCAGGCCATGCGTTCATTGAGTGACGGTATTTTCCCCTTAAGCAGCCGGACCGTATTTTTCGTTTTAGCCATAGTAACTCCTTTATCCAAAATAAATTTTCCACTATAAAAAGACACTGGCTCCCCTGTAAAAACATTCGGGGATAACAGAAAAATATTATTATTCTGTCATTCTTCCAGTTTTATTCTCCATTCCCTGGTGCTGTCATTCATGGTAAATCTTACGCGGTAATTTCCTTTAAGCGCCTGCCCGTTCTTATCTTTTCCGTTCCATTTCATATAGTACATATCGCCGGCCTTTACGGCAGCCAGGCTGCCTATTTCAAAAAGGGAGGTTTTACCGTCTTCGCTGAACAGGTTTATTTTAACCGTTCCCTTTGCCTGTACTTTACAGCCGAACTTTATCTCCTCATTTTTTGCTGAAGAAATATGGGAAGGAATACAAACAGCCATGCTTATATCTTTACTCGGGTAGACCGGGATATCCGGAAGCTTGGCCTCCCCGGTCACATATTTTCTTTTAAACGAAGGCGGTTCTTTACAGATCACATTTCTGAAGTAATCCGCCTCAACTTCGTTATTTCTTTTCTTTAATTCTGCCGCATAGATCTCTCTTATTTTAGGGTCAAATTCCGCAAGGGAAGGCCACAGTGCGCCCGCGTCTTCCACCTTCCCGTTCTCTTCCCCCGTCGGCGTGCCATTCGCACTCTTGAAATGTATGTCGGTAAGGGATTTATTCCACATCCAGAGATTGGTATTTATGATCTTCTTCATATCGTCTTCACTGAAAACTATGCCCGTATGATAAGCTTCCACAAAAGCTGAGGATTCAAAGACCTGGTAACCCGAGCGGTAGGGATGGACATCCACCCAGGATTGCGGTTTGGCGCCCTTCCAGTCAAAGGGGGCAAGCGGTTCCCAGAAATTCCAGAAATACCGGTCTTCATCTTTATGGTAGCGCATTATGGCCTTATAATGCCCGAAGATCTTTTCTGCCCGGTCCCGGAACATCTGCTCGCCGGTTATCCTGTATAATTTCAGAAAACAAAGCGCCATCCTCCCGTGTTTATTAAGATTCTCGCTCCACTTTTTTCCGGGGAGGGCCCGGAGCTGGTGTGTTTTCTTGTCAATAATAATACCCGTGTTCAAATAGGAGGCAAAGATGCCGTCTTCATAGTAGCCGCCTCTTTTGTCCCATTTTTCGACCAGAGTTTTTCTGGCCAGGTCCATATAACCTTCCGCCTTTGAGCCGAGGGCAGAACTCTTAAGCGCCGGATCTTTCATTACTATTTCAGAAAAAGCAAGCATAGGGTCAATAAGGTTGGCATCACCTATCACCACTGCTCCGACCTCCGGCTCCAGTCCAAAATAAGGCCCGACCCAGCCCATGTAACCGTCCGGTTCCTTCTCCATCTTTGATATCAAAAAGTCATAATAAATACTTGCTTCTTCCAGCCAGGACTTGTCTTTTCCGTAAGCGTAGTAACCGTGGATAAAACCGCCTATTCCTGCGGAAGCGTGCCAGGAAAACATTTCTCCTGATGTCTTAGCTATGTTCGGATTAGCCATTAATCCTTGACGAAAACTCTTTGCCGTTATACCAAAGGCGCTGCTTGAAAAAAATAACACCAGGGCCAGTCCCGCAAGAACAGCTAATTTCTTTCCTACTATCATCCTTCCTCCTTTTAAAATAGCTTGTTTCTATTTTTCAAGATCCTTAATGGCTCTTTTCATTGCGAGTAGATTTTCTTTTGGAGTGTTAACGGTGATCTCACAGCCGCCGGAAAGAATAAACGGCCGGCTCTGTTCTTTGATAAGCAGTTCTTTCGTCACGCGGTAAACCTCTCCGGCTGATAATCGCTCTATGACACCGACCGGGTCTATATTCCCGCTTCTGATAATTTTTTCGCCGAATATTTTATAAAGCTCCTCCATATCGACCATCCAGTCCACATCAATTATAGCGGGCTTTAAGAGCTTAAGGTCCGCGGCAAGATGCCGGATATTCCCGCAAATATGAAGTTTTACTTTCGCACCCAGGGACTGAATATACTCTATCAATTCCTTGTGCCGGGGAAAAATAAATTCCCTGTACATCTCCGCGGAGATCTGCGAGCAGATCGCGTCACCGACCCCGATAATATTGGCGCCGGCGCCGGCCTGGGCTTTGGCAAAAGCTTTACCTGTCACCAGGCACTTATCCAGCATTATTTTTGTAAGTTCTTCCTCGGTGGCAAGGAGGAGGAGCATTTCTGTAACTCCCATAAGATCGCAGGCTTCAGCAAGCGGCCCTTCCACCCAGCCGACGACGTCTACCCCGCTTTTTACAAGCTTCCGGTAATACTCAACCCCTTTTATCCTGTTTAAGGTCCTCTCTTCTTTATATACATCCGGGCGCTTAAGCGCCTTAATATCTTCATTGGCCTTAATTAACCGCTCAACGCAATGCGGCACTCCTTCATCCTCATAAATTATCTTCGCGCCAAAAGCCGAGGTTTCGCAGTAGGGATCAGAGATAACGGAAACAGCATCGGTTTCAAAATATTCATGGCACTTCATATTGGTCTCAACGAGGACCCGGTAGTCAGAAGCAAATTCCCTGTAGGTTTTTCCGGAAAATCTTGTCGCGAAATGCATAAGGATAGGTTGAAAAGAGATAGGTTTTTTACCGGTGTTTTCGAAATTGTCAGCCATTTAAAGCTTTTTCCCTTTTTTCAATATTTGACTAAAGCAGTATTATATTCCCTGTTCTGGGTATTTTCAAGGTTAATAATAATATGACAAGAGTAAAACAGTTGTGCTGCAAAGGGTTTATCTTATTTTCTGTTTTGGGCAGTCAGTTCATACGAAAATGAGATTTCTCCGTCAGGATGTTCTTGGGATATATCCTTTGGAAGCCAGGAACGGACATATTCGACCTTCACTTTTTCGGGAGAGACGCTTACACGCACCCTTCCTGAACCCGGGAATTTATCTCCTGATTGGTAGGCCTCTTTATTGTTGTTAAATTCATAGTTAGAATTGGCAGGATCAGGCAGGGTCTGGTAGACTATTCCGTCCAGGTCCTGCTTTACAAAAATATGGTCATGCCCCTGGAAGAATATTGTAACACCGTTCTTTACCATAAGCTGGTGGATGGGAAGTTCCCAACCGGGGCGTTTATTTTTAAAATCAGAACCGCCTTTTTTGTCCTTGCCGCCCCATTCACAAAGGCCGGCCTGCTCAATTCCACCCCGGCCGGTACCAAGAACATGATGCGTAAAAACAAATTTATATTTTGCTTTGCTCTCTTCGAGTGTTTTCTTCAGCCATTTGTATTGCTCGTCCCCGAGCGTCGAGTCCCAAAGGTCCCGCTTCCCCTTCCCGCCTTTTTCTTCTTTCTTTCCATTTCCAAATAGATTATCTACAGCCTTTGGAGAATGCCAGTAAGGGTCTATAGTGACAAAAAGCGCGTCACCCCAGGTAAAGGCGTAGTAGTCGCGGAGTTTCCCGATGAATTTTACCGGTTCATTATCCCCGGTGTAAAAGCCGTCCGGTTCCGGAAGGGGATAATATTTTATCCGTGAATTCCCGGCCCAGACTGCGACATTATCCGCCGTACCGTTCAGGTTGGCAAGCGCCGCCTGCTCGTGGTTGCCGTTCACAAGAAATAACGGTGCCGTGCGGCCGATAAGCCCCAGGAAAGGCCTCTGTATTTGATAGCGTTGCGCCACTGTTTCCGCGTTTACGGTCCTCAATGTATCCACACTAAAATCATCACCGATAGTCATATAGAAATCGGGTTTGTCCGCCGCGGCAGCTCGCAGCGTTTGAGCATAAAGCACGGGGTCATTTTGAAACGGCCTTTCAGGATGGGAGTCCCCCTGTATCTCAAACACAAAACTGCTGCCCGGGGCCCGCTGGGTATGGAACCCTCCCTCTACCAGAATCTTTTTCGAGGCTCCGTCCGTTAAGATGTATTCGTATTGCGTGTCCGGCAAGAGCTTGTCGAGTAATATTTCTTTTGGCTCACCTTTTTTGAAACTAATATTTTCAGTATAATTCCGACGGCTCGAGGACTCGAGGCCATAACCTATTTGCGCTTTAGTATCTTCATCAAACAGCACGCTTAAAACAATGGAATTCCCCGTAGGCCTCCCCAGGATAACATCAACAGGACGCGAAGGGGACACATCCTCAGGCCGGCCTTTTGACTCCTTAGGCCTGTCATTTTTCTGCCCGCGCTTTTCCTCTTTTCCGGATCTGTCCGTATCCTGCGCAAAAGCCGTTATGCCTATTGAAATTATCCCCAAAACAATTATGTATTTTAATATGTTTTTCATGATTTCCTTTTTTAAACACAGGCGGTTCTTTTCCGCCTTCATTAAATTGCCAATCGTCATTCGTCAATTGTAAATATTGTTATCTAACCACCCTCACATAATTATAGATCCTTATCACGTCCCCCTGCGGCCCTCTTCCAAGGGGGAAATTCTTTGGGTCTCCCGCCTTGGGGTCAGACCTTTGGGCACCCGCGCCATGGACATCTACAAAATTATGATCGCCCGCGTTACCCTCTGCCTCTTCCGGAGACCCGGGCCTTCCCCGTCTTTCCGGCGGGCCACCGGCCAAGGCCCTGGAAGACATCCATCCGGCTGCTCTTCCAAATGCAATATACATTGCCGCCCCGCCGCCGTTAAAACCGGCATGGGTGGTACTGCTCCAGCAGCAGGGATAATCAGGCTTCCCGCCTTCGTTAGTAAACTGCGTGCATTTAAAAACCGGGTCTATCGCGGGAGAATTGGAGGTATCGGGAGAGCGGGTATAGTCAACAATGCTTTGCAATTCCTTCACATCCGGCATCCGCCAGTCCTTATGCCCGAGATATTTTTCCGCATTCATTTTTTGCACCCAGGCAAGTGCCTCTTTCCAGTTCATTCCTTTCCCGCTGTCTGACTTGGACCACATGCGCCCGGTTGCTTTATCAATGATGGTACCATCTTTGTTATCCTGGAATTCGTTTTTGCCGTATTTTGTATTTCCGCGGACACAGATCACGAAGAAGGTTTTTTCTGACCTTCCGCCCGGCATCTGCAGGTCATAACCTTTGATACGCCCGTCCGCAAAATTTACGCCGAAGAGTTTACCTCCGCCGCGCGCGGACTTGCCAACATACTTTGTTGAAGAGGCATACTGGGAATCAATTATTCGTTCACCATTGCCGGTTTCACCGTAGGCAAATTTGAAATATTTCGTATCAATAAACGGCATTAGCCCGGATGTGTCCGTCCCGTTATAGCCGCTGGGGTCCGTACCCCGGCAGTCAAAAAGCGAATAAAGTTCTTTGATATCCGGCAATCTCCAGTCCGTAAATCCTCCGAATTTATTTTCATTGAGTTTTGCCGGCAATTTCTCTGCTTCCGCCAGGGTGAGTTTATCTTTCTTGTCAAGTATTCCGTTTCCGTCAAGATCCGGGCTTCTTTGCCAGGTAAGCCCCGTGTTTTTGTCAAAGACCGTAAGGCCGTCACCGCTCAGACTGTAGTCGGCTTTAAGGGTTTTATTCTGGGCATCCTGTCCGAAATACGGCTCTCCCGGTTTTGGCGGAATTATTTCTCCCCGGTCATCGAAGCATTTTAACTGGCCGGTACCTACCAGCTTATAGGTTTCTGCAACAGAAAAAACCGCGCCCAATAAAACGGCAGTCAAAACAGTAATAATATATCTGAATCCTCTCATATTTTCCTTTACTTCTTGTTTTTCGGCGTAAAAGTATACGTATATGAAATTTCGCCGTCACTGCTGCTATTTAAAAACCTTATATAATCCACCCCGGCACTTTCCGGTGAAACCGTTACCCGCAGATACCCGGAATTTCCCTGTATTACCCCTTCTTTATAACCATATTCTTCCGCCTGCCTTGGTTCTCTTGTATTCCTGCAGCACGGCTGGGGGGTCTCCTGGTAGACAACTCCGTCCTTCTCCTGCTTTGCAAAAAAATGGTCATGCCCGTGAAAATAAATATTTACCCCCGTATCAACAAGGATTCTATGTATGGGTTTGTCCCAACCCGGCCGTTTACTTTCAAAACCGTTTGTCCCGTCTTTGTTCAGTCCGCCCCACTCATAGAAACCGGCAAACTCAACACCTCCCCTGCCTTCCTCTCCCCCTCCAACCAACTGATGTCCAAAAACAAACTTATATTTTGCCTTGCTGCTTTCAAGGGTTTCCTTGAGCCAGTGATACTGTGTTTTCCCGAGCGTCCAACCCCAACCGTCATAAATATTTTTTCCCGGCTTCTCGAGCGTATATCTGTAAGGGTCTATTACCACAAAAAGCGCGTCCCCCGAGGTAAAGGCATAGTAGTTGCTCTTGTTTTCCAAATTTCCGGAATAACTCCCGCCCGGAAAGGGATTTAAAAAATAACGCATCCTTGCTTTTTCATCCCACCCGCAGATCCGGTTATCCGTTTTCTTATCCGGCCAGCCCGCTTCTCCTTCATGGTTACCGAGTACCAGGAACAAAGGTATCGAATGGCAGATGGCATCAAAATAATTCCGGAACAATAACGCTCTGTCCTCGATATTTTCATAGGTCTGCTGTTCAAGCTTATCAGACATGAAAGTATCGCCCAGGTCTATGAGAAAATCCGGTTTGTTCCTCCCGATATTATTTAAAACATTTCTATACAATGCAGGTTCGCTGTTCTCGTCCAGGTGCGGATCCGCCTCGACCGCAAAGGTAAACGAGTTTCCCGGGCTCCTTAGCGTTTGGAATGAATGTTCTTCTCTTTTAATAAAATCCTTTTTGTCCAGGCGGTAGCTCAACCGGTAATAATACTTTGTATCCGGTTTTAACCCGGAGAAAACAGTATTGAGGGGAGTATTGGCGGCCGGACTTTGGATTTGGGTCTTTGCAATGTATTTCCCCGATTCCGTGCCATACTCATAGAAACATTCTGCCGGTGCGGTGATGACAACATTCAAGATGGCAGACGAAGCTGACGGGCAACCGGCAAGTTCCTGACCCCGGAATAATTCCTTTTTCATTGCCTCATCCCGCATTATTAGGACCGCGGATTTTTTGTCAGGTTTATCCTGTTCTTCCTTTTTCGGTCCCTTTTTGCCGTTTTCTGCGTAAATAACGGCGGAAAAAAGAAGACAGATGAAAAGCAGGGTTATTTTTTTTCGCGTGTTTAGCTTCATTTTGCTCCGTCAACTTTCAACCGGATATAATATACCGATGAACGCGCCGTGATAAAGAGGGTCCTGCCGTCCTCCCCGCCAAAACAGATATTGGTGGGCCATGCAGGCGTAAGTATTTTACCGATCAATTTCCCTTCCGGTGAAAATATATGTATGCCGTCCCCTGCCGCCGCGTAAAGCCGCCCGTCCCTGTCACAGCGTATACCATCCGGGGACTTATTGTCAATAACACAGAAGGTTTTCCCTTTTACGGGCATCCCATTATCCATAAGATACCTTATTACCGAGTGGGTGTTCGCACTCGAATCCCCAACATAGAGATATTTCTCGTCAGGGGAGAAGCAGATCCCATTCGGCGTCGCAAGCTCCTTGATGACCGCTGAAAGTTTTCCCGTAATTTCTATCTTATAGACATATTTCCCCGGTAATTCTCCCGCTTTTCCCTTTAGGCCATAGTCCGGGTCGGTAAACCAGATGCTTCCGTCGGAAGAAACCGTAATATCATTCGGGGAATTAAATCTTTTTTCTTCAAACCTGCCGGCTATTACTTTTACCGTGCCATCTTTTTCCGTACGGGTCACCTGTCTTGTTTTTTGTTCGCAGGTCAGTAGACGCCCTGTTTTATCGAGAGTATTCCCATTGGCCGCGCCGCTTTTTTCCCTGCAAACAGCAAGGCCTTTCATTTCACTCCATTTATATATCTTTTCCGCATCAATATCGCTGAAAAGCAGGCTTTTTTCTTCCTTAAGCCATACAGGCCCTTCGGTAAAAATGAATTTTCGGGGGATTTCCATAAGTTTTTCCCAGGAACTGTATATTTCGGACCGGTCTTCGCCTTCCCTTCTTGGAGGAGGAGGCGGCTGGCCGTCCTCTTTAGATTCACCTGTTTCCACGTTACGGGTATAGTGCACGCTAAGCGAGGCCGCACCCAGGAGTTTATCTTTCATGGTAGTCAGCAGCACCTCGCGGTTGACTTCTGCCGCGGGAACACCGGGAATTATATTTCCCGACAGGGCATAGACGGTAAATATATAGGTTTTTTTCCCGGGGCCTTTGGAATGGGGCGGAGCGTATTCGAGCCGGTGATTTACGCTGTTATTCCCCAAAGTCCCGGCGGTTATATTATTTTTTTCAAGGCTTGTTACTTGGGCAGGAATATTGTAGAGCGTCCAGTACCACTTGGTTTTTCCCTCAGGGTCGATATGGTGCATTATCAGAGTGTAGCTTTTGGTCCCTTCAGGCGCCCCGCTCCAGGAAAGAGGAAGCGTGGCGCTCTCCCCGTCCCCGGTGAACTCCGTTGGGAGTACCTCTCCTTCCTTAACCGCCGGGCTGGTTAGGATAAATCCGGTCCCGGCAAATGAGGGCAAGCAAACCGCCAGTATCAAACTCAGAAGTTTTCTTTTCATATTACGCCTGGAAACAGAGGCACAGAGGGGCAGATGCGCGGAAGTACAGCCAAAGCTTTTGTTTCTGCCGTACTTCCGTTCACTGGTTCATCCATGCTTCCCATTTTACTTCAGTAAAAAGTCCGTATTTGGTATCACCGGGTTCTTTAACGGGTCCGAGTAAAGGAATGGCCCGCGAGGTTCAGAGGGGTTTATTGTCCGCAGCGCATTCAGTTTAGCTTTTTGCTCGGAAGTCAAACTCTTTCCGACCTCACCGAAGGCCGAGGCGTAAAAATATGCCATTTCGCCGTCCAGTTCGCCGTATCTTTTGGAAAGAGCAAGCACTTTGGCCTTATCCGCAATCTCGCCCTTCTGAA
>Ga0118677_10014407_pt1 | contig 11170 bp, 8 predicted proteins | sample AliMusrvi5mmetaG_FD_86154 | JGI IMG/M metagenome (GOLD analysis project Ga0118677, IMG submission 86154)
CCTTTTGATATCAGGTTAAAAACTCATAAACTTACAGGGAAACTTTCGGATTTATATAGTTTTTCAATTGAATATGATATACGTGTTATTTTTGATTTTGTAAATAGTAATCATGCGACATTTCTCGAATTCGGGAAACATGATGAAGTATATTAATTCATTCCCTCATATCATTTTCCAGCAAAAAACTCCGACTATGACACCTGGCTCGCTAATTTGAAAACTGTTGCTAATGCAAAACTTCCGGTTACTGGGCTTTTTCCCGGATATATTTCCCTGCTTTCCTATTGGTTTGATAAAATTTTTTAATATTGTTTTTTTTTACTTCAAACGGTGAGAATATGAAAAAGATTATACCATTCCGAAAACCATCCAAGAAAATTCAAACAATTTAATATTTACCTTTATTAAACGTTAAAACAATTTTGTAAACTAACACTAAATATAATTATGAACGAAAATAAAGTAAATGTTCCTGTACCAAATAATCCTGAAAATCTTTTAGACCAATTTTATAATTTTGTGGAAATAGTAAAAATTCTAAGGGAAAAATGTCCTTGGGACAGCATTCAGACAAATGAATCTATTGCTTATCTGCTCGTCGAAGAAACCTACGAGATGATTGATGCTATTGAAAAAAAGGACGATATAGATTTTGCTAAGGAACTCGGAGATGTACTTCTTCATGTTGTAATGCATGCAGTCATGGCCGAAGAGCGTGGAGCATTTAATATGACGGATGTTCTAAAGAAAATACAGCACAAGCTGGTAACACGTCATCCGCATGTATTCGGAGATGTTACTGTTTCAGGCGAATCAGATGTAATGGTTAACTGGGAAAACATCAAGATGACGGAAGGGCAAAAATCTGTTCTTTCCGGTGTGCCAAACAATATGCCTGCTCTACTAAGGGCACAGAGGATTCAACATAAAGCTTCGAGGGTTGGTTTCGATTGGGACAACAAAGATGATGTCTGGGATAAAGTTGAAGAGGAACTCAAGGAGTTAAGGATTGAGTTGGTTAATAAGAACTCGGACAAGGCAATGAGCGAAATTGGTGATTTACTCTTTTCTATAACTAATGCCGCCAGATTTGAAGATATTATAGCTGAAGAAGCTTTACAAAGAACTAATAATAAATTTACCCATCGTTTCAAATATATTGAGGAAAAAGCTATAGAACAAGGGAAAAAGCTAAATGACATGACACTTGCAGAAATGGATGCTCTCTGGGATGAAGCTAAAGCCGGGGAAAGCAGATGAGTTATCAGTTATCAGTTATCAGTTATCAGTTATCAGTTATCAGTTATCAGTTATCGGTTGAAAGAAAAAAAAAGTAACGGCTAATGATTGATTGTTGAAAATAATTATTCATCCGATGGTTTCTAACCTTAGGAAAGGTTGAAACCTCTCTTCTAACTCATTGCTTGGTAGATCAGACATTCCTGTCTGTTATCGGTTTTTAAGGCTCGGACAGGAATGTCTAAGCTACCAAATACCAATAAGTTAGCTGTCATTTGCTTGAGATTCTTACACAAGGGTACTTATTGCATTATTATTAATTTTTCAGTAATTATATCACCATTGGCACTTAACTTCAAAAAGTAAAAACCATCACTCAACTGATAACTCATAACTGATAACTCATAACTATGTTCACCTTTTTGCTGATTTTCATTAACAAGAACAGCCACTTCCTGCCCGAGGCAACTAACTAAAGTTAGTTTTACTTTGCTTTCCTCTGATAACTTATATTTTATAACTGATAACTCATTTGTTGGGTTTGGAATGATAAATAATTGTAATGGTGTGAAAGATTGAATTCTTCTAATTGGCGATTGACAGAATTTATTAACAGATAAGTTACCATTCTGCTTCTTAACATTTATTAATGTATCACTTATTTCAAAACCGGTGATTATGAAAGGTGTCTTATCTGTTTCAGGCAGTAATACCAACCCACAGATTGTATCAAGCAAAAAATAATCTCTATCAAGCAATAAACTGTCGGATTGAAAATTAATAACTCTGTCACTTGCTACAATTTTTCCGGGATTATTTTTTGGCTCCAAAGCACTGTAATTATACCTGATTTCAGCTTTAAAACTTAAATATCCATTGACTTTTAAATTTGAAGTTTTTTGAATATATAAAGGCATACAGAAATCATCAGTTCCGATTGATGTTGTTGTATCAGGTATTGAAACAAATATACCGGCATTGCCACTGCCTTTTAGATATGATTGATTGTAATTGGAACAAGGTTGAATAAGTTCAACAATCAGGCTGTCATTGTAAAATTTTACGGAATCGGGATTGAAAGTAACCGTAACATTCATTGTTGAGCCTATATTAATAGTTGCAGGCAAAACCGGATTTGTTAATATTTTAAAAATAAGGGGTAAATTATTAACCGAAATATTTTTTATTTCAACAGGAGTGTTCGATTCATTCCGTAGGACAAACATCCCTGTTTGTCCTTCTCCAGCCTGAATCACACCAAAATCAATATCATTTATTCCGGTTAAATTTATATCATACAGCTTCACTTCAATTGATGCTATTCCTTTACAGCCATTTGTATCCATTACAGTTACAGAATACATACCGGGCTGAGAAACAGAGATTTCACTTGTGGTTTCGCCTGTGTTCCATAAATATGACGGATAATTATTTTGAACAAGCAGGATGCTTGTTCTACCCGGACAAATAAGAGAATCGCCGGTTATTTGGAAATCGGATTTAGGATAGTCTATAACATCAATATAAGATATATCATTACAGGCATTATTTAATGTAACAACAACAAAATATTTACCGGCTTGTGTTATAGTGATTTCATGAGTAGTATCGCCCGTTGACCATAAATAATTATAACCGGGGCCATCCGGTTTAGCTCTTAATATTGATTGTGTACCAGGACATATTGAAGTGTTTCCTTCTATTAATGCTTTAAAATCTTTTATCTCAATAATTGTAAAACTTGCCGTATCTTTACAACCAAATTCATTACTTACTGTTACAAAATATGTCCCACCTTCTTTTACCATTAATTGAGGAGTTTTAATGCCATTTCCCCAAAGATATGTATGATTATCCATATTGCTGTCTTTTAATAACACACTAAACAAGAAACTATCACCGCTACACAATGCAGTTTTACCACTAATTATAAATTGAGGCTTTGGATTCATAATGATATCAATAGAATCACCGCCTATACAGCCATTAATATTTGTAACAGTGACAAAATATTTACCGGGTTTATTTACATAAATATTTTTTGTAGTGTCTCCTGTTGACCATTTATATCTTGAAAAATTAGCAGAAATGGAAATTACGGCACTATCACCTTCGCAAAATTCAGGAAATGCAAGAATTTTTGGTTTTGGTAATTTATTTACATTTACATTTACCTCAGCCATTCGAAATGAATATTTAAAATTAATCCTTACCCTGTATATTCCACTATCTTTTAAGCTAACATTTGGTATAAATGTTGATTGAACACTGTCGGTCCAGTTGTTTGGCCCTGACCAAAAATATCTGGTACTATCTGTGAAGAAAGCTTTTAGAAATAATGTGTCGCCTTCGCAAACATTATTATTCTCAATTGTTAAATCACCTGAATAATAATCAGGCATACTAAATGGAAGTGTTTCGCCTCCGGACATAGGATTACTATCATAATCACCGTTTGTAAGTATGAGTCCAGCCGTATCATAATTACAAGATTTACCTGAATTGTTGGGATTGTTTATTACATCAATAAGAGATTTGTAATAGAAATCTCCTGTTGAATTATTATGCTTTCTAATTATACTATAATATGAAGAATATATCTTTCCGTCCGGAGCTAATTGAATATCCGAATCAGTTGCAAAATTCTCACCCCCAAGATAAACTCTTGTATTAATCAAACTTGCCGAATCACCGGAATTCAGGTCGTATTGATACATTCCTTTTTTTAAAAGTAAATTGCCATAACTTTTAACATATAGTTTAGTGCCATCGGGAGAAAATTCTAAACAATTCATAAAATATGCGTAAGCTGCGTTTAAATCTGAAATATTAAATTTATTCCTCACAAGTCCAGTTGAATTATCAAAATCAAATATACTGATTTTATCTGGTTCGACTAATGCGATGAGTTTCCCATCCGGCGATATTCTCATCGTACCGTTTTCACTATATCCTGTTATTTTATTTACATGGCTTACAACCGGTGTATAATTCAGCCCTTTTTTTGTTAACAGGTAAGAACTGAATGTGCTGTCGCACTTACTGGGTACAATAAACCATAAATCTATCCCATTGTTATGAACGCATGCCCTGAATGGAAAATAATTGCAGGCATCGGCTAAATTAGTTTCAGTTGTTACAAGTCCGCCAAGCCCTTTGTTTTTAGACATATCAAGTATATTATAATTTATCAAACCTATTGGAGTTGAGTAAAAGATATAATAGAGAGAATCGCTCAATGGCCTTTTTAATGACAATATAAGCCCTTCATAATCACCGGGTTCGGATGTATTAAAATAATTATAATTTAATATGGGAATATGTTTTCTATTGTTAATTAATGGTAAATATTGATTTCCATTGTATATATTATAACTCAACTTTCTGACTTGAAAAATTTGGGATAAAAAAATCAGTAAGTACTTGAAAATTAAGGAAATAAAGTTGCAAAACCCCTATTATTTTCGTATATTGCAAATACCACTAAGTGCAATAATCTAAAACAATAAGGGCTGCAATGCAAATTACGAAATCAAAATCAGAAGAACAAGAAAATAAAATTTTCGGTAAAATAAATACCTTTTTTGGCAAATTTGAAATCAATAAAATTCTGAATGAGTCTAACATAAAAAAGGTAAGGGGTTTCAAGGTAAAAGATATAATTATCAAATTAGCAGAACTCCCATTCCTTCAGAAGAATTTTTATCAGGGAATTGTAAAGAATAAAGATATAGAATTTGGCAAAACAGTAGCTTATGATTTGCTCAACAATAGCAAATACAATTGGAGATTATTTCTTTATAAAATAGTAGTAATAGTAATCAACACATTTTTAAAACCATTAACGAACGAAAAGCGGGAATCAGTATTTATATTGGATGATAGTCCGCACCCGAGAAATAGCAGCAAAAAGGTGGAATTACTGGCAAGGGTATATAACCACGTGACAAATAAATATTTCAAGGGATTCAGGCTGTTACCATTGTGTTGGTCTGACGGCAACAGCTTAATACCGGTGGATTTTGCATTGTTATCGTCAAACAAAGCAGAGAACCGATACCAGGAAATCAATGAAAAAATAGATAAACGAAGCTGTGGATACAAACGGAGATTGGAAGCAATAAGCAAGTCAACAGACCTAATAGTCCCCATGTTGAAAAGGGCATTTAAGAAGGGTATCAAGGCAAACTACTTATTAATGGACAGCTGGTTTGGATTCCCTGCAACTATAGCATCGATCAAACCAATTATAGATGTTATCTGTATGATAAAGAATACTCCGAAAGTATTTTATTATCAAAACGGGATAGGTGTAACAGTAAGCCAGATTTATAAGAAGCTTAAGAAAAGACGTGGCATGGCTAATATCAAAGGAAGCGAGATAGTAGAAATAGGCCAGGGGGCAGAAGCGATAAAAGTAAAAATAGTATTTGTCAAAAACCGGAATAACAAACGTGAGTGGCTTTCCATTCTATCGACAGATATTTCGTTGTCTGATGCAGATATTGTAAGAATTTATGGAAAACGCTGGGACATAGAGGTATTCTTCAAAATGATGAAGCAGTGCCTTAACTTGGGCAAAGAAATGGAACTTCGCAGTTATGATGGTATGATAGCACATATAACGATAGTGATGTTGCGGTACATATTTTTGACGGTTGAGCAAAGAAACAGCGTAGATGCAAAGACGTTTGGAGGTGTGTATATGGATATGATAGATGAGATGAAAGATATTACTGTGATTGAAGCATTAAACAGAATCCTGGTTTTGGCATTTAGGGAAATCAGGAAGTTGGATGAGATAAGTGAAGAAATAATAAGCCAGATATTCGATATATTCATGGGTATTGTTATGGAAAAATATCACTTTAAAAGAATAGCGGCTTAATTATATGAATTTTAATAGATTATGACAAGTCAGAAAGTTGAGTTATTAATGAAAAACACGCCACATGGCAAATTATATATACATATATAACTAATTAATAACGTGAGGAAACTATGAAAAAGCTTTTAGTTACACTATCGTTCTTTATCGCCCTATCGCTATATGAGGGGGGGGTAATGTTATCAAAACCTCTGTTATTTATAATTTTGACCAGACTCAATCCACAAGTGGCGCCGAACCGAACGGTACACTTATATATAACAGTCCTTACCTTTATGGTGTAACTGAAAAGGGGGGCAGTAATAATAAAGGGGTAATCTTCTATGTCAATACAGATGGAACAGGTTTTAATAACCTATATTCATTTGGTGGTTCCGACGATGCAATATTTCCCTGCGGAGCTTTAGTTCACTATGGTGATATTCTCTTTGGGATGACCAAAAATTCTCAAACTTCCGGTTATTATGGGACAATTTATCAAATTAGTACAACCGGTACTGGATATAGTATGATGCACACATTTACAGGAGGTTCTGATGGTGCTTCGCCCTATGGAAGTCTTACATTGTATGGAACCGATTTATATGGTATGACTAACTATGGTGGTGCAAATAGTGATGGTACAATATTTAAAATTGCTGCAGACGGTTCCTCTCCCGATTATGGCTATCAGCTTAAACATTCATTTAGTGGCGGCAATGATGGTGGAAATAATCCTTATGGTAGTCTTCTCGTTTATTCAGGTTTTCTTTATGGTATGACATTACGCGGGGGATATTATTCTTCGGCTGAGGGTGATCTAGGTATAATTTTTAAAATGTCACCTGGAAGCTCCGGTATTTCAATTATACACAGATTTTCTGAAGATGGAAACCAATCTTACAGTGATTTTGTATCCGATGGCACAAAACTATTTGGAATGACTTATGGTGGTGGATTTAATGGTGTTGGAACAGTATTCAGCATGAATCCTGATGGTTCGGATTATAATGTTTTACATGAATTTGCGGGCGGTAATGATGGAACAAATCCTAAAGAAGGTTTACTCCTATATAACAATGTACTGTACGGAACAACTCAACAAGGTGGAACGGGTAATAATGGTACAATCTTTAAAATTAATAAAGATGGCTCCGGCTATTCTATTTTGTATTCGTTTGCAGCCTCCGGTGATGGACAAAATCCTATTGGAAGCCTTATTGTTGTAAATGATGGTTTAAATGATATTCTCTATGGGATGACACAAGGTGGAGATCCTGGGATTTATGGAACGATTTTTCAATATAATATCGGGACGTCTTTATATAATAATATTTATAATTTTGTTAACGATACAAAAGGTGGTATTCCCTATGGAAACCTGATATTTTATAACGATTATCTATACGGAACTACTTCAGATGCTACAGGTAATACGACCAGTGGCACAATTTTTAAAGCAAAAAAAGATGGAACAACATTAGATGTGTTGCATTATTTTGGCTATATTGCCGATGATGGGTTATCTCCAACATGTGGTATGATATTAGATAACGGGACTCTCTATGGAACTACTATGTAGGGTGGAAGTGTTAATCAAGGTACTGTTTTTAGTATCGGTACCGATGGTACCGGATATAGTGTACTTCGTAGTTTTGATAAAACCAACGATGGCTCATCACCAAATTCTTGTTTGGCATTATTTAACGGCAGGCTGTTGGGTTGTGCTGATTACGGTGGTGCTTACGGTAAAGGGACAATTTATTCTTTAGGAACAGATGGTACCGGTTTTGAAGTACTCCATTGTTTTGGTAATACTATTGATGGTGCTAAACCTTGGTGCAAGCCCTATCTATTAAACGGCAAAATTTATGGTATGACAAGTGCAGGCGGCGATTATTCTGTTGGTGTTATTTTCTCTTCTCAGCTTCTTCCTGTTGTAACAACATCATCCGTTACAAATATTATTTATAATGGAGCAGATTGCGGTGGTAATGTTACTGACGGTGGCAGCGATGCAATAACTGCAAGAGGAGTCTGCTACAGTACAGATCCAAATCCGACGGTATCAGACCCATTTACGTCAAATGGTAACGGTACAGGCACATTCACAAGCAGCATGTCAAGTTTAAGCTCAAGTACAGTATATCATGTTCGTGCCTATGCAACAAATTCTTATGGAACAGCTTATGGTTCGGATGTATCATTTACGACGACGGCTGCTTGTACAAATCCGACTTGGGGTGGGACAATAGGAAGTGATGAATCTATATGCACCGGATTTGCTCCAAGTTCATTTACAAGTACAGCTACTGCAACCGGTAATACCGGCACTCTTGAATATAAATGGCAGCAATCTGTAACAAGCAGTTCTTCAAGTTTTTCAGATATAACAAGCACTAACTCATCAACTTATACATCGGGAACCCTTACACAAACTACATGGTTTAAACGCCTTGTACGGGTTGATTGTATGAGTGACTGGATAGGAGCAGCAGAATCAAATGTTATACAGATAACAGTAAATGCTTTGCCTGGTGCCCCTACAGCGGTAAACGGAACGGCATGTTATGGAAATACGGCAAGTGCAAGTGCAACAGCGACCGGCACAGGCGAGACAGTTAGTTATTATACATTGGTAACAGGTGGTATCCTGACAACACCAACAACATCATCCGCAGGCTCAGCAACGTTCTATGCAGAATCACAGAATAATGCAACAGGATGTATAAGTACAACAAGAACACCTATAACAGCAACGGTATTTCTAAGGCCTACAGTCTCAGTTTCCGGTTCAACAACAATAATCAATGAGCAGTCTGCAAGTGTTACATTTACATTAACCGGCACAGCACCCTGGAGTTTGACATATACTGACGGTACAACACCAGTTACTGAAAATCATGTAAACAGTAGCCCTCATGTTATTACTGTTTCACCAAGGTTAAGTGATTCTTTATATAAATATGTCACTTATAAAGTAAAATAATTCGCATATGCTTTATAATAATATCTAATACATCAAACGAAAGGAGGAATTTTTTTGAGTTACATATTGAAACAACAGCTAGTGCCAGGCGGCTTAACAAACAATCCAAATATGCCGCTTAAAAGTATAAGCTATGTTACCATTCACAACGCAGATACCTACAACTTAACCGCTAACGCGCAAGCATCTGCAAACTATTTGACTAACAATAGTCAAGGCAGCCAAGCCAGCTGGCATTATACAGCGGACGATATTCACGTTATGCAGAGCTTTGATGACAGCCAAGAGTGCTGGCATGCAGGCGACGGTGCTGGACCAGGAAACACCACAAGTATTGCCATTGAAATATCTACCAACTGGGGCTTTGTGGCACAAGGGCAAACGCAGGCAGGCGTAAAAAACTGGGAGCAGGCAACAGACGCAGAAAAAGCAGTGGCGCAAACGCAATTTCAAAAAGCTTGCGACAACGCTGCACAGCTTACTGCTGATTTGTTAAAAAAGCATAGCCTGGGCATAGAAAAAGTAGTGCAACATAATTATTGGAAATCAAGCAAATACCCCACGGGCAAGGATTGCCCCTATGCAATCCGCAAACAGCTATTTGGAACAAGCTGGGAGTGGTTTTTAGGACTTGTTAAAAAATATTATGACGGAGGAACAATAGATATGGGTTTTCAAGTAGGTGATATTGTCCAAATAGTGGGCGCAGACGCTGTTTATACAAATGGCGTTCCAGTACCTGCAAGTGTAAAAAACAGACCGTTTACTGTAAAGCAGGTGAATGTTGACAAGCTTTTGCTTGCAGAAATTAATAGCTGGGTGTATTCAAAGGATTGCCAATTAGTCTCCACGCCAGTTACACCGCCCTCCACCGACTGTGTGCCAAAGGCAGATTATGACCAAGTCGTGGCAGAGCGTGATGCACAGCAGCAACGAGCAGATATTGCAGAAGGAAAGCTGGCACATATAAAAGCGATAGTGGAATAGTGGTTTAGATGACAACTTATCTGCGTTGCCTGTGCAACGCATTGCTTTTTTAGCTTTTTCCGATGCTATGGCAACATTTTATGCGTTATAATCGCTCTATTGGGCGGGTAAAACCCGCCTCTTTATTTATATAACCAATTAAGTCACACATTATAAATCCAATCATATAATGCTATAAAGCTATTATGAAAGGAATGTTTAAATGAGAAATCAATATAAAATCAAGCCAGGCGATACTCTATATTCCTTAGCGAAAAAATATAATACGACCGTGGAAGATATACTTTATGTAAATCCCAAGCTAAATCCATATAATATTGAAGTAGGCGATATGATTATTATGCCCTCCAATACAAAAATGCCCCCTACATACAGCTTCAGCGCACATAATATTAGCCCCGCAGAGCTTGAGCTGATGAATGCCATGCGCATGACCTGGGAACAGCACGTATTTTGGACGCGTATGACTATTATTAGTATGGCTGAAAATTTAAAAGATGTGGATTTGGTTTCAGCCAGACTATTGCAAAATGCAACCGATATGGGCAATTTGTTTAGACCTTATTACGGCGACGATATAGCCAATAAGATTACAAGCTTATTTAGAGACCATTTGACAATAGCAGCGCAATTAATAACTGCCGCAAAAAATGGTGATGCAAATGCCGCAGCCAATTACGAAAAACAATGGTATGCAAATGCGGATGCCATAGCTGATTTTTTAAGCAGCATAAATCCCTATTATAATAATCAGGTATTACGAACCATGCTGCACGAGCATTTGGCGTTAACCAAACAGGAAGCAGTGGAAAGACTCTCCGGCGAATATGCAAAGGACATTGCCACCTTTGATAAAATAGAACAGCAGGCATTAATGATGGCAGATTACTTATCCTCCGGAATTATAAAGGTTTTTAAATAAATAACTTAATATGACAGCTTTATTTCGCTTTGTAGGGGCACCATATATGGTGCCCGCAAGCTATTTAATTGTAAGGACAAGCCTTTCATCCCTATTGCCAAACCTCATTAACATTATTTACTATTAATAGAAATTCACACTTGACATCATACTGTGTATATAC
>Ga0118677_10013936_pt2 | contig 11167 bp, 6 predicted proteins | sample AliMusrvi5mmetaG_FD_86154 | JGI IMG/M metagenome (GOLD analysis project Ga0118677, IMG submission 86154)
CATGCCGCTTACCGGGCGATTTGAGGCGGAGCTGCGTTTGTTCAAAGTTCAAGGTCTAAAATTCAACAGCCTGCCATCACGAATCTGAGTCAATTAAAAACTAGACTCATCTGTAAAGATCTTCACTTATTAAGCGAAGATAAATTATTCGCTTACCCCCGGATACAGATAGCATGCGGGAATGTGCTCGATAGGTTGGCTCAGGCTCTCCCAGCACAGGTGCGCTTCCGGAGTGCCTGTGCTGTGGTGAAAGAGTAGTCGCAACTGATAGTGTTGCCCGGCACTGAAGCGCACCGGGGCAGAGAAGAATCTCCCGCCATCCTCCAGGTGATCAATAATAAGCTTGCCATCCAGCCACAGCCGCACACCGCCACTCGCAAAAACAGCCAACGTGTAGTCCTCAGAAAAACGTGATTCCACCTGTCCACTCCAGCGTGTGGTAAAGGATTGCGTGAGCTGAGAAAGCACGGGCCATCTTTTCTGCGAATCGAACCAGATGACCGGAGACGTCTCTTCATAGACCGGAGTAGTGCGTACATCATCACCGGCGAAATAGGCGGCGTGCAAGCCGACGCCGGCGCCATTTGCTCCCATACTTTCCTCCCGCAAGCGCAACCAACCGCTCTGACGGACGAAATGCTCCCAACCGTTGAGGCGATAAATGGGGCAGTTATTCCATCCAGGCCCGAGAAAAAGCACCTCGCCATTCTCGCGCGTGAGCAGAATGCCACCACTTTGCATATCATACGGGATAAGTGCTAGATTGCTGATAAAATCATCCTCTGCAGCGAGTTGAACGCGCCACCAGGCATAATCACGCAGGGGACGGCTATCATGAAATAATCCTCCGGCATATAAACCATCTTCCGTCCAGAACTCGCACGGTTGCACAATGCGATCACACACGCCGATGCAGCCGTGCGCCATGCCGGCGAAATGTACGGGGGCATACAACTGGCCGCGCGGCGCATTTACGCGTGCGGCATGCGCGCCGGTACGCCACATTGCGTTGCCCTGCGCATCCCACTTCATCACCGCGATAGCATCGCTGCCAGTAGCTTGCCGGGTGTGGCTGTATGGCGATTGATACGGTTCAGACGCCATATACCCGTCTCCTCCACCACGCAGGATCAAGTAGTAATTCTCTTCTTCGTCCCGATAAGCGTCAATAGGCTCAGGCAGACCGGCGGGGTTGAGTTTGCTGGCATCCGCGGATAACACCAGGGAGGGCGCCGTGGCGATAGGCGGGTAATGCGGCATTGCCTTCTGCCAGAATGGTGCAAATGTGCGTATTTTGTATGCTTTTATGGCATCAGGCGAAAAAGTTGCGAAGAAAGTAAAACTGCTAGCAATGTCCCATATCGGTTTTTTGCCTGATGCCGCCTGCCCGTTCAACGATTGTGCCTGCGGGTTATCTCTACTATTGCCAATACCGACGATCTCCGGCACCAGACGTCCTGCTGGTTCATCCACGCGCAGCAGACACGGATGGCCTTGCATCCGCAACAGGTAAGTAAGCTTGCCATGGTGGCGCACCGACCAGCGAGCAGGAGTCTGCCCAGTTCCTGTTGTGCCGTCGCTACCCCATCCCGCGTAGCGATAGGTAGCATAGGGATGCCAGATGCGGTGCTGATAATCCACTTCAGCTTGCACCACCCATCCATCCTGCGCGCCAAACCAGAGATAATCAGGTTTGCCAGGATCAGGCACGGCAGCGCAATAATCCTCCTGACCGCCATACCATTCACGTAACAGCATGCCATGCTGATCGAAATGCGCGGTACGGCGTGGCGCAGCGCCGCTTTCCGTCACCACAAAACCGCCTTTCCCGTCGCCCGCAATTCCGGTGACAGCGAGAAAATCTTCTGTATGATAACGTCCTTGCAACCGACCACCCGCACGACCATAAGTCGCCAGCAGCTTCAAATCTTTATCATAGCGCTTGATTTGCCAGCTATCGCCGCCCTCTGCGATGAATAAATCACCGCTAATCGCGTCGAAGTTCAAGCGAGTGGGTGCGGTGAGATCGCTGACAACGATGCGCGCGGTAGTATGGGAACGGGTCAGTGCGACCACGCTCTTACCACTGATAGCGAACACCTGGCCATCAGGTAACAGGGTAATATCCGCCAATTTCTCGACTGTGGCACTGGCTAGTATAGTGCCGGTAACGGGATCAATCCAGCATAGTTTGCCGCTTGCCTGACAAGCCGCCAGCAATATATGCGCATCCGCAGCTAGGCGTTCCGGAATGCCCCCGAACTCGGGCAGATTCAGATTCAGTGTGCGACGGATAACGCCGCTTTCCTTATCGAGTTCGAAAAGTTTGCCGTTAGTGGCGCAGAGCATATACAGTTTTTCACCACTAACAGCGATAGCACTGATCATGGCTCCTGGTTCTGGCCTAGGGTAGGCGTGTTGATAAACGCCATCGCAGGTAAAACGCACTGCTTGCGGCGCCCCTTCTACCGAGGATGCCGCCATATAGATCTCATTTCCGGATACCGCGACTGCCGCCGGACCGCCGTGCCCGCCGGGCCAGTGCTGATCTCCGAAACTGGTGCCTAACGAGAAGAGATATTCGGTTTGTAACTCCTGGGTCTGCAGCAGGCGCCATTGATATTTCCCCCGGGGCATCACTCGTCCTGCCTGATCCAGCCCATCCCATAAGAGGGTAAAATGTCCAGCTTCCTGCGGTACAGCGCGCGCCAACTCGCGTACCATACGCCCGTCCACATCATAGATGGCAACGCTAACCCGCGCGTCTTTTTTCAGTGTATAGCTGATCGGTACACTGAGACTATCCGCGTTGACTGTTAGTAGCAATAATAGCATGCATAAATTGAGTATGCGCATCATTGGCGTTAATGTTACTCTGAACGACAGCATGTTGTAAATTTGAGAGATGAAATATTCCTGGTGTATCGTGTTTAGATTCAGGATTTAGTATCTACTCGGTGAAATGCTCAACGTTTAGTATAGAATTAGCCTCAAATAAAGACAACTACCCTTATCTGAACGAGGAGCATTTCACCGGGTAGATACCAACAAGACCAGATTAGCCTTGGATATTACCTACTTCGTACTGTGGATCGGTCTATTGGTTCCGGCTTGGCAGGTTTAGGATGGTTCTGCCAATTACTGACGGATAAAACGGCCCTTCCCCTACCCTACCCAGTTGCGACAGGAAGTGGGATTAGTTTTGGGGATATTGGAATCTAACCAGGATTATTCATGAATCGTAAGGACTACCGAGTTAGCTGGGCATTATTCGAAATAGTTATGAATAATGCAGGTTATAAACGATAATCCTGGTGGATATCTTCAAATAGCGCGCTACGACCAACGCGCGTTACAGGAATATTAGCAGGCAATAGAGAAAATAAGATTCAGCATGCAAGTATTGGAACTTGTTATTGTAAAATTAAATCGAACAGGCTCTATTTACGAGCCAGCTCTGTTCTCGTGGGTACCTTATTCCTTCGAAACTGCGAAGACACCCAAAAAACTAGAGGATAAATGCAATGCGATTCATCAGTCTGTTGTTTTTGTTGTTAGTCAGCGCCGCCATGCTGTTTGCCGTATCCCTGCCGGATGGTTCCACGGCCATAGTGAAAGAAACCGTGGTACAAAAACTGCCGAATTTCAGCACACCTCTATTCAGTCCGGACGCAGCGCGCTTCGCACTGGTAGTAGGTGAAAAACAGCGATATCTGCTCTGCGCAGGGAAAAAGAGCCCGGTATATGACTCGCTCATTGCTGATTATTCTCCGGGTGGTAAACACCTTGTCTATATGGCACAACGCGGCGAGGACACTATCATCGCCATAGATGGGGTAGTGCAGCCGGCAGAGGTGCGCGATGTGCACTATAGCGACGACGATGCGCACGCAGCCTTCATCGTGGCAAAAAAATTCGTTATTAAAGTTGCCGATAAAGGTACGGGCGCTTTACCGGCAAGCAAGGAAATAACACAGGATAAAGAAGCAATACGAATCAATGGTAAAGAGGGACCGCCGTATGACAGCATCTCGTCGTTTTCCTGGAGTGCTGATGGCAAGCACTTTTTTTACATAGCGAGCAAAGGTTCTTCCGAGTGTTTGGTCGTTGACGGCACGGCAAGTGCGGAGTTATACGACGCAACCACTATTCATGCACAGTTCAGCCCGGATAGCGCTCATCTGGCCATGGTTGCCCAGCGCAAGGGGAAATGGACATTCTGCCTGGATGGTGCCGTGAAAAAGGACAGTTACGACGCGCTTGTCGGCCCACTCTTCAGTACAGACTCCCGGCATGTAGCGATTATCGCTCAGCGCAAGGGAGAAGCGGGGGAGAGCTTTAGCGCTGTCATCGACGGTGTCGAAGGTTGCTGGTATAAACGCGTGGATAGTTTCCATTTCAGTCCCGATGGGCTTCATTATGTCTATAGCGCACAGAAAACTACTGACCGCTGTACGATCGTGCAGGATGGCAAAGAATTGAAAGAATATCCCATCACCCTCTGGCCTTCATTCAGTCATGACTCCAAACATCTGGGATATTTCGTCTGGTGTGAAGAAGCTAACAAGCTCGGGCACACATTCATCAAAGGATTCGCCGTGGTTGACGGCAAGGAAACGAAAAGCTATGACAAGGTGTTGCGTCCGGCACAGAGCACAGGTTTAATTTATAGTCCAGATTCCCAACGGTGGGTTTTCCCAGCGAAATATTTCTGGACTACCGAAGCCGAAGCAAAGGCGCACAATTATCCCGATCAGGACCTGCTGGTGACGTCAGAAGGCACAGAATATCGCCATCAGCGTGCTTCTGGCATCGATAGCGATACGCTTACTTTCAGCTCGGATAGCCGACATCTGGCTTATTTCATCCGCAGTGGAGGCGACGGCTTTGACGGATATGCACTCGCCATTGATGGCGTGCAAGTGACGGATAGCTACAGCACCCTCTACAAAGATTCCGCCGCACGTTTCCCGATCTTTACCGCGCCTGATAAACTATTTTTCTACGTGGGCAAAGACACGGCAGATTCGAGCGCACTGGTGAAAGTGGAAGTGACGATAAAAGATAAAGGATGAAGACGGAAGGCGGAAGGTTCTGCCTTCATCCTTCATCCTTCATCCTTTAGTTGGTCTCTTCCGCTATCATGTGTATAATAGTGGCTGTTCGACTAGCGCATTATCAGGCATATTCACGAATCGCGCTCGCTATGATTATTTTTTACCCTTTGAACCTTGAACTTTTATCTTTGAACTTAACATAGAGGAGTTTGCTATGCGATCAGATACTATCAAGTCCGGCTATGACCGCGCCGGGCACCGCGGATTATTGAAGGCGTGCGGCGTGACCGATGCGGATATGAAGAAACCGTTCATCGGCATCTGCAATTCCTATACCGACATCGTGCCCGGACACATTCACCTGCAGGAATTTGCCAAAGTGGTGAAAGAAGCGGTGCGCGAAGCGGGAGGCGTGCCTTTCGAATTCAATACCATTGCTGTAGATGACGGCATCGCGATGGGACACCTGGGGATGCGTTATTCGCTGCCCAGCCGCGAACTCATCGCTGACGCGGTCGAGACGATGGCGATGGCGCATTGTTTCGACGCACTCATCTGCATTCCTAACTGTGATAAGATCACTCCGGGCATGGTGATGGCCGCGCTGCGCATTAACATTCCCACCATTTTTGTTTCCGGCGGCCCGATGAAGGCCGGCGTGAAACCGGATGGCACCAGCGGCGATCTGATTTCTATTTTCGAAGGCGTGGGCGGCTACCAAACCGGCGCCGTCAGCGCGGAACAGCTTAAGGCATTGGAAGATGCCTGCTGCCCAGGCTGCGGCTCCTGCGCTGGGATGTTTACCGCAAATTCGATGAATTGCTTGCTGGAAGCAATCGGATTGGCGCTACCCGGCAACGGTACGATTCTCGCCATTGACCCGAAACGGCAGGAATTGGCGCGCTCCGCCGCACGGCAGATTATGGTATTGCTTGATAAAGATATCAAACCGCGTGATATCGTCACTGCGCACTCTATCGATAATGCCTTCGCGCTCGATATGGCCATGGGCGGCTCGACGAACACCGTGTTGCATACCTTCGCAATCGCCCATGAGGCCGGCGTGGATTATCCACTCGACCGCCTGAACGAGGTGTCCGCGCGCATTCCGTGCATCTGCAAAGTCTCTCCCTCCAAGCCGGATGTGCACATGGAAGACGTAGACCGCGCAGGCGGCATCGGCGCCATCATGAAGGAAATCAGCAACAAACCAGGCGCACTGCACCTGGATACGCTGACGGTGACTGGTCACACGCTGGGAGAGAACATCGCCACCGCACTAATCACGGATACGCGCGTCATTCATTCTCTCGCCGATCCTTTCACCGCGGATGGCGGATTAGCGGTGCTCTTCGGCAATCTGGCGCCGGATGGTGCGGTTATAAAAAGCGCCGGTGTGGATCCGGAATGTTTCGTCTTCGACGGCGAGGCTATCGTGTTCGATTCACAGGATGAATGTTTGGAAGCGCTGAACAGGCGCGAAGTAAAACCAGGCCATGTGGTGGTGATCCGTTATGAAGGTCCAAAAGGCGGACCGGGCATGCCGGAGATGCTCTCTCCCACCAGCATGATCAAGGGACAAGGATTGGGAAAACAAGTGGCGCTCATCACCGACGGACGCTTTTCCGGCGGCACCGCCGGTACTTGCCTGGGCCACATCAGTCCGGAAGCCACGGAAGGCGGTCCAATCGCGCTGGTACAAAACGGTGACCGTATCTTGATAGACATCCCCAACCGCACGCTCACTCTGCATGTGGACGCGACAGAACTGGCACACCGCCGCGCCGGCTGGACGAAACCGGCGGCGAAAATCAATAAAGGCTGGTTGGGCCGTTACAGCCGCCTGGTGACCAGCGCCAGTAAAGGCGCGGTGCTGGCGCTGCCGGAAGAGGTAGCGGTAAAGTAATTAGAGTCTGTTCCATAATCTCGATTCCCCAGCCAACCAATGGACAGACGAAATAAGAGCGAGTGCAAAACGGGGACTGACTCAATACCTGTGACTTAAACTCCTCGTCTTCGTACTCGTGCTCGTGCTCGTAATCGTAATCGAAACGATAAGGCGATGAAGGCTTTTTCGAGCACGATTACGAGCAGGAGCACGATTACGAATCGAATACTAAGGGCTTAATTCACCGGTATTGTGCCTATCCCCGCTTTTCGTGTCGGATAAGCGCGACTTTTGGAGAATAGATATGTTAACCCTTTCATCTACATTGGCAGACAAATATTTTCAATTGCAAGAAATTCTGCGCGGCATTGGACGCGTGGTGATCGGTTTTTCCGGCGGGGTGGACAGCACGTTGCTGCTGCGCGTGGCGCTGGATACCCTCGGGACAGAGCAAGTATTGGCGCTTATCGGCGACTCGGACAGTTATCCGACACGCGAGTTGCATGAGGCGAAGGCACTGGCGGATGAGCTTGGCGCACACTATCGCGTGATCCAGAGTAAAGAACTGGAGGATGAGCGCTATGCCGCCAATCCGAGCAACCGCTGCTACTATTGCAAATCAGACCTATTCAGCCGCTGCGTGGCCATCGCTCGCGAGCAGGACTTCAATGCGGTGTTGGATGGCAATAACGCCGATGACGTGGGCGATTGGCGCCCGGGCCAGCAAGCCGCGCGTGAACTGGGTGTGCGCAGTCCGTTGATGGAAATCGACATGAGCAAGGCGGAAATACGCGAGCTGTCGCACGCGCTGGGCCTGCGCACGTGGGACAAGCCTGCCTTCGCCTGCCTGGCCTCACGCATCCCCTATGGCACCGCCATTACACGGGAAAAACTCAGCGCGGTGGAAGAAGCGGAGAATTATCTGCGTGACCAGGGCTTCGCCCAGGTACGCGTCCGCCATCATGGAGAGGTGGCGCGCATTGAAGTGGCGCCGGCACTCATTAACCAACTACTCGACGGCAACCTGCGCGAGCGCATCGTCTCCCACTTGCGCGAACTAGGTTTCCGCTACGTCACCCTCGACCTGCAGGGGTACCGCATGGGGAGCATGAATGAAGTCTTAACCGGCTCGTAACTGGCATGCTCAACTCCTGCTCCGTCTTCCTGCTCTTACTCCGAATTCTACAACGAAACCAGTATGTTTGTTTGAGCAGGAGTAAGAGTAGGAAGAAAGAGCAGGAAGTATACTCCAATAAAAATCCTGAATCCTGAATAAAACACGATACTATTGAAGCAGTAGGCAGCATTATTGACAAATACCAGTAGCACAACTATACTTGTACAAACTACACTTGCACAAAGTATACTTGTACTTAATACGCCATGACAAATTTTTACAATCGAGAACAAGAACTTTCCATCCTGACCGAGGACTGGGAGACCGATGGGGCGAAGCTGATGCTGTTATACGGCAGAAGGCGAGTGGGGAAAACCTATCTCCTGCAACACTTTTTCTCGGCAGGCCATCCGCATTGCTACTTCCTCGCCTCGACGGTGGCTAACCAGGAAAATATCGCACAGCTTGCGGAGACGCTGCTGCAGGCTATACCTGATGCTTCAGGCTTGAGTTCGAGTGATTTTCCGACATTTCGCAGTGTATTGCAATTCTATGGGGAACATTCACGCGAAACACGCTTCGCACTGGTGTTGGATGAATTCCAATACCTGGTGCAGCGTGACCCATCTATCCCTTCCCAATTGCAGGCATGGTGGGACACCACCGGCTTGCAAAGCCAAGCCTTTGTCGTGCTTTGTGGCTCGCATATTGGTATAATGGAGGAACTCGCGGGCGCCAGTCAGCCCCTGTTCGGCAGGTTCACTTCGCGACGCCGGTTGACGCCGATGACCTGTAGCTACACTGCTAAATTCTACGAGATGGCGAACTGGAGCATTCGGGACAAGATGATCGCATATGGCATTCTCGGGGGAACGCCTCGCTATCATGCACTCTTCGAAATCGGCAGAGATGTGGGATGGAATGTCTGCAAAAATGTATTAAGTTCAGATGGATTACTGCGCAACGAACCGGAAGTATTGATTAGTTCGAGCACCATTCGTGACCCCGTCAATTATAATTCGGTGCTCCGCGCGATTGCGCTCGGGGATACGCGGATGACGGCAATCGCCAACAGAACGGGATTAACGCAATCCCAACTCGGATTCTACCTGAACAATCTGATCGAACTCGAATGGATAGCGCGTGAAATGCCCTTTGGTGAGCACTCTACAAAAAGCTCGATTTACCGAATCACGGATCATTTTGTCCATTTCTGGTATCGCTTTGTCTCACGGTTCGAAAGCGCACTCGAGTTCCAGGAAACCTCCAGCGTCTACCACGCTCATATTGAACCATTCCTGAATGATTATATGGGCCGTTATGTCTTTGAGGACATTTGCCTGCAATATCTACGTCGAGAAGTCCTACGAAAGCATGGATTACACATCAAAGAAGCAGGACGCTATTGGAACCGTGACAACTCGGTCGAGATTGACATCGTCGCGGAACTCGACGACGGCGGTATGCTCGTGTGTGAGGCAAAATGGTCATCTACACCGTTGGATATTGAAACTTATTATAGCTTAATGCGCAAAGTAGCATATCTGCCGACAAAAGGCCGGAATACGATCACCTATATGCTGTTCTCACTGGCAGGATTCAATCGGGATATGAAATCCAGAGCAGACAAAGATGGCGTGATTCTGGTGTCAGGAGAGGAACTGCTGAAGACAAGCGAATAAGCCTCCCTGTGCATGGGTTCCCTCTTTCTCCTGCTCCTGGATCCTACTCCTACTCCTACTCCTTCTCCAGCTCTTTCTCTTACTCCTACTTTGTATTTTGATTAAGAGCAGGAGTAAGATTGAGGAGCAGGAAGTGAGACGGAGATTAAAAAAAGAGGATCACGACTTAGGGGTGAGATCGGGAGTTTTCTTCTCTTCCGGAAGCGCCGGTTTCTCGGTACCGCTCATCCCCTCGGAGAAAGATTTCTTGAATTCACGAATGCCTTCCCCCAGCGATCGGGCGATTTCAGGAATCTTCTTAGGGCCGAAGAGCAGCACCGCGATGATGATGACCACGACTATATGCCACGGCATGAATTCACCCACAGCATTCCCCCTTCCGGCAGCCTCCGGCTACCGTCGCAAACACGGACAGTGGTGTTTTTTATACTGATTCTGCAATACCCACGCCTTATACATTCTAATCGAGTTGCCATTTTTATACAATAAGGTCTGACACGAAAGCGAAAACGGATTACGACTATATAGAGCCTAATGGTTTATGGTATAATAGCTCCGAGTCGGCAACGCCGGCACTGACAGGTTCAAATGGAGGTAATGATCAGTGAACCGTTTCTTCAGCCTTGGTATGATATTGCTCCTGGTATGCGCTGGTGTGTGGGCGAAAGCCAAAGAGAAACATGATGCGCAGACCCTGATAGCCAGGTCCGATGCCGCGTATTACTATCCGACATCAGAAGGTGTCACGGACATGGCCGTGGATCTAAAGGTGCCCAAGTGGGCTGATAGCCCGCTGAAAGACGTGAAAATCACTTATTATTATGCGGGTGACAATCGGCAGAAATTCGATATCGCCAACCTTCCGGAAAAATTTGCCAACCAACGCGTTTCATTGCTTGAACAATTAACCCCTTATACTAATTTTCTCATCCCGACAACAGCGGCCACTTCGTTTCATGGCTATCAGGTTAAATCTGAAGTAGTTTATCGCCAATTCATCGATGAACCGGAGACGGTCTATTACCTGTTGGTCGGCACGTCGTCAAATGCAAAAGCTGAAGTGAAAGAATTACGCGTCTTACTGGATAAGGACGGTCTGATGCATCAGATGGAGTCCACGCCACAAAAAGGCGCTCCGATCATTATGGACGTAAAAAATACGCACATCGGGAATAAATGGCAAATTTCCCGATTGATTACCCGCATGCCAAGTGATGTCAATAATCCACTGTGGCAGGTGGTCAATATTGAGTATGGGATGGTTGATGGTAAATACTCATTGCCGTCCCGTGTATCCGGGCAACAGCGTGACAGCGTGAATCATCCTATCGAAGGAAGCGATCTGGTAGTGGTATTTCAAAATTATCGCATTAATAAAGGAGTAGCGGCCAACTTCCTTCCACCGGCGAAAACGGTCCCTGCT
>Ga0118677_10014409_pt1 | contig 11166 bp, 9 predicted proteins | sample AliMusrvi5mmetaG_FD_86154 | JGI IMG/M metagenome (GOLD analysis project Ga0118677, IMG submission 86154)
ACTGTTGTCCGTCTATAGTTGAACGAAGAGAGAGTGGAAGAGTACTGGTTCCCTGCAAGGTAGTGGTGCCGGTGATGACTAGATTACCTGTCGGAGCAAGATTCAAAGTTGTAGAAGCGGTAGTGGAACCAGCCGTGAGTGAGGCGATGGTGGTGGTGCCTGCGAGGGTGATGGTTTGGTTGGTGCCGGTGAGGGTGAGGGCGAGATTTGAACCGTTTAAAATACCAGAGGAAACCGTTAAGTTACCCGGAAGAGAGAGAGTTGTTGCGCTTGTAGTAATATAATTATTATTATACAAAGAAGTTACTTCCGCCTGTGAGAGCGCTCGATTATATATTCTTGTTTCATCGATCAAACCGTTCCAAGACAAACCATTACTCCATCCCGCCTTACCAATTACCACCGGTTGAGTTCCGGCTGGTGTACCTAGATATGTGCCAGTTAAAAGGGTTGCCCCATCAGCAGGTGAACCATTTACATACATATGTATACCGTCCTTCGATTTTGAACCATCATAAGTACTAACTAAATGATACCACTGACCAGCTACAAGACTTCCGGAAGCGGCTCTTTGTATTAAACTAGCATTATTACTGCTAATCAATACTAAATAAGCCTGCACAGTACCACCAAGATTCCAGGTTTCAAGCTGCCATTCATCCGAGCCAGAAGATCCACCTCTTTTATTAATTATCCAATTACCACTATTAGCCGCAGCAAAAGTATTGGCATAAAACCAAGTACTAATAGTAAATGGTTTATCCGTTCCCCCATTACCAAAGTTAAATGCAGAATTATTTGGAACACTAACGGAGGTGTTATTTGCTCCGACAAAACTTAAAGCACTGTTAAATCTTCCGGCCGTGGTGGTGGCACCAGCTAGAAAAGCACCATGATTATTACTCCCAGAAAAATCCGAAGCGTTTCCATCCCCTTTCCAATAAGCAACCAATCCACTTTCCGAAACTTTCGGTTGAAAAATATCATTAATATCGGTACTATTAATTTTTAGATTTTGATATGGTAAAGTGGGATTGACATAATACGTATCCGCAGCACCGTCATTATCTCCAACGTAAGTTACCGTTGAACCGGTTGCCAGGGTTGGAGTGGTAAGAGTTTCCCATCCTTGAATTTGTAATTCTCCCCCCGCTGGAAACGGTAGTGGTCGCTGATAAGTTTTTACCATTCAGATATAAAGTACCAGTGGCTATTGTAATACTTCCGCCGGCCCCAGACCCAGTATAATTGGTTAGGAGAGATACTTTTCCAGCTGGTTTATTAATAGTTAAAGGTGTGGTAACGGTTCCAGAAGAAATAGTAATATTTTGATCAGTGCTACTAGCCATCACCACATTCAGCAACGCTCCACCAAAATATGTTTGCGCCGCCGGAGTAACGACAAGATTTCCATTAACAGTTAATGTTTTTGCTACATTAACTAGAGTACCGGTCGTCAACGTAAAATTCTGAACGGTAGTGTCATTCGCAAAAGTTAGAGTTGCCGCGGTTTTAGCTAAAGTTATAGATGCGCCAAAGTTCCCAGTGGTAGTGGCAATAGTATTATATCCCCCATCAAAAGTTACTGTTTTCCCCGTCAAATCAAAAGTTCCATTTTGATTAAAATTAGTTTCAATGTTCATAGAACCACTGTAAGTAATAGTTCCATTATTAACAAAATTAGTATAGTTTATATCCCAACCTGAACCCAAGCTGGTAATTGTACCGTTGTTAGTTAGAGCTCCCATAGTTGTATTTCCACTATTGTTAATAGTCCATGTCCCAGTACCAACTAAGATGGTTCCATTATTTGTTAAAAAAGCACCCGAACCACCTTGGCCCGAATTAAGTAGTTGAGATGTGGGTGAATTTCCCAGATTGATAGTCGTACTGGTGGCTATAGTGATCAGAGTAGGAGCATTTGATTTTGTAATAACCACTACCCCATTATATAAACCAGCATTAATGGTGGAGTTGAGAGCTCCATTAAAAGTTGTGGTGGCAAAAGTGGATGTGCCAACTCCACTTTGAGTTAGATTACCTCCAATAGTTACGGCCACAGCACCAGTGGTAATCGTCCCAGCATTTGTTAAATTACCAGGCTGAGTCATTGTGGATAGCGATGAGGCTGTGAATGTGGCCCCGGCACTATTAGTAAGGTTTGTATAAGCAAAAGTGATACTTGAGCCAGAACTGGTAATAGTTCCATTATTAGTAAAAGTTCCAACAGCATTACTATTATTATTAATTGTCCAGGTTCCAGTACCCACAATTATTGTCCCATTATTTATTAGACTACCTAAACCAGTGCTTGATAAAGTTGTAGTAGCATTATTTCCTAAATTAATTGTCGTCCCTGTGGCAACAGTAAAAGAATAATTATAACCAGACTTGTTTATTACTACGGTGCCACCAAGGACACCAGCGGTAGCAGTAACAGTAGAATTTGATTGACCATTAAAAGTAATAGTCTTGCCGGTTAAATCAAAAGTTCCACTCTGGGTAAAATTATAACCCACAGAAAGAGCGGTTAAAGAAGGAGCCGTAAAGATACTATTTTGGATAAAATTACCATTAATCACAAGTGCTGATCCGCTATAAGTAATAGTGGCATTATTAGTAAGATTTGCAGTTAAAACCCAATTTGATCCGGAGTTAGTTATCGTACCATTGTTAGTAAGGGTTCCCTGATTATTTGAAACACCAACAACATTCCAAGTCCCGGTACCTACAATAATAGTTCCACTATTAATAAGATTTCCGGCGCCAGACGTAGACAAGGTTGATGTGGCATTATTACCAAGACTGATAGTTGTACCGGTAGCAACGGTAAAAGTTATACCGTAACCGGCACCTTTGTTTATAATAACCGTACCACCAAGGGCCCCGGAAGCCGTAACGGTTGAAGAAAAAATATTGTTGAAAGTTGTTGTTACAGCTGATAAATCAAGAGCAATATTCTTGGTAAAATTGGCGCCGATATTTAAAGAAGTTAACGACGCCGCTGTCATGGTACCGCCTAATGTAAAATTACCATCGATGGTCATTATCGTTCCACTACCATAGGTAAGTGTCCCATTATTTATAAAACTTGTATAAGTTAAAACCCAATTTGATCCGGAGTTAGTTATCGAGCCGTTATTAGTAAGAGTACCATAATTACTTGAAATACCGGTAACGACCGTCCATACCCCCGTACCTACAAGTACCGTACCATTATTAACAAAACTACCGACATTGTTGGTACTTAATCTTGTGGTAGCATTATTACCAAGACTGATAGTTGTACCGGTAGCAACAGTAAACACATTAGCACCGGTACTTTTGTTTATAATAACCGTACCACCAAGGGTCCCAGAAGCCGTAACGACAGTGTTACTTCCTCCTCCCCCATCAAAAGTGGTAGTAGCGGTCGCTCCAATGTTATAATTCCCTGTTCCAGAAACGGTAAAAAAGTTACCAGCGTAAGTATTGGCCGTAGTGGGCGGAGTAAAAGTCCCGGCTGATAATAAAAAGGTTCCATTATTATCAAAGGTTCCAGTGGTGGCGGTATAAGTGGCGGCGCTGGTTTGATAAAAACCGGAATTCATAGTTACAGTGATACCGGCATTTTGAGTAATTGTCCCTGTATACCCCGGATCAATGTAAATATTATTTACGGATAATGCTGAATCAATGGCAACATTTGATGTACAACTAGAGACAAAATGAAGATTATCCTGCGTAGCAGGTGCCGCAGTAGCATTACCGGTTCCGCTACACCCCTGATTTGTACGAGTATCCCAGTTCCCTTTGGCACTGGTTACCCCAGTGTTATCACTATTACCCACCCAGTAATAAACATACCCCGCAAATGCGCTATGGCTGAAAGCAAAAAAGAAGAATAAAATAATTCCGAAGGCTAGAAAATATTTGTATTTATTTTGCGCTTGACAATTTTTCATGATTTGCTATACTTAACCTGTTTTACAGAACCACCCCGGCCAAAAGCCGGGGTGGGTTTTTTATTACTCACGCTTGATTTCATTTTTTAAACTCTCAAAATAAAAGACCTTTGAGCACTCTAATTTTAACTCCCAAGAAATTGTTTTCCTTGAAGAAAAAATAGAAACTTCTAAACCAGAGTCCCTTAACTTCTTTACCAAATATTTAAAATCACTATCTCCGCTAAAAATAATTATTTCATCCAGTTTGAATTTCTCTAATAAAATATCCGCTGTCATTTCTACATCAAAGTTTGCCTTATATATAAATTTGCTCTCAGAATCCTGAGATGAAACCTCCACTTCTCCGATTTTTATTTTCTTTAGTGGCTTGGTTATCGTATTAAAACCAACAGAATTCAAATATTTGAGATACTTCAGCATTTTTTCATCATCTGCCTTGACCCCGACATAATATCGCCACTCTATAACATCTTTTTGTTGTTCAAGAAACTCCTTAACTTTTTTCCAATCAACAGACCATCCCAATCTTTTTTGAGTATAAAACATATTAGCACCGTCAATGTAAATTTTTACCTTACGTTTTTCCATTTAATAATTATAACATAGATTCACCGCCGCAAAAGTTGAAGTCGTAAAGGCAAAAAAGGAGAATAAAATAATCCCAAAAACTAAGAAGTATTTATATTTATTTTGTGCTTGACAATTTTTCATGGTTTGCTATACTGTGTGTACAAAGTGCCGAAAGGCTCCGAGAAGCCCCGCGAAAGCGGGGTTTCGAGTTTCTACAAGAAACCTTTAAGCTTATCCTTAATCTCTTTTAATTGTCCTGCCGGAAAATCATATAATTTTCTATTTAGCCTCTTTATACTTATTAACTTTAATTGTGCTAGAATAGCCGATACTTGTTTACCATTGGGATCAGTAAAATTAAAATAAAAATCAAATCCTTTTTGTTTGGTAGAAAGGGACACTGCCCAAAACATATGGTTATTGAATTTTTTGATAATCAATACGGGTCTGGAGAAATTATCCCCGCTGCCATTTTGTTCAAAACCAATATTCTTACCAGTTGCCGACATCCAAACCTCGCCTTCCTTGGGAAAGCGATCAGGTGTTATTATAGTAGCATCAGCATCTATTTTCTTTTTTAGCTTATTCCACTCATCAAAATTTTGTTCCATTATGCTCTGTATTATACTAAATATACATTATTAAAACAATAATTAATGAATCCCGTATTTAATCAGAAAGAGTAAACTTATTTATTCTCAACGATCCAGGTTGGATAACCGTTTACACCCTTATCAGTACATAGTTGGACATTATCCGGGCACTCTACATATTTAATATACTGGAAAGAAGTACCAAACAAAGCTTTTTGAGCCTGACAATGTGAACACCACGCCGCACCATACATAGCCCAACCTTTTTCTGTCAGGCATTTGGCAAAAGCGTCTTTGTCCGCAGTTAATGGACAAGTGCTGACTTCAGACATTTTTTCTAAACTCATTTCTCCCTCATAAAAACCCGGTCGAGCTGATGTTTTTTTACTATTATTAAAGTAAGCTACCACCCCAATGATTGCAATTACAATTACTGCTATCACCACAATTATTATCACTTGTTTTTTTTCTTGCATATATTTAAAATTAAATAAAAACTTTTCTCACTAATAAAAGCTACTCGTTACAACAATCCACTAATTTGGTCATCACATCCTTTAGAGTCATCGGTTTCTCTTTATCTGCCACCTCCTTTAAATCCGGAATATTTATTATTTTTAATCTTAACGCAAAAAACAAAGTAAACATTTTGTATGAATCATTGAAAAATTCTCTGGCCTCATCTTTTTTCCCTTCTTTTTGTAACTTGGTACCCACTTCCATCAAACGCATAGAGGTAGCCAGTAAATGTTTGGAAATGCACCATACCTCCCCTTCTTTTTTATCAATCATCCGGACTAAAAGCTTGGTCCGCATTAACCTAACTTCATTCATCAAATCAAAATATTCCGGTTTATCTGTCTTGGCCCCGGTAAAGAAAAAATGCTCTTCCAGAGAGATCAAGTTCATAATACCAATGGTCAAATCCTCTTCCGTGGAAATATCCAAAGTACCACCAGCTTTTAAAGCCTCCATCTTTTTTAAAATCTCCTCATATTTTATATTTATTTCTTCAGTCATGGATACATGATAGCATAAATTCTTAAATCAAGAAAACAACCGCCCTCAATCCCTCCTTAACTCAGGAGGGAAGGTGAAAGAGTAACTAATTTGAGTTCTGCTTTAATTTTTTGTAAAACTCCACAAATATCCTTATCAATTTCATCATTCCAGAACCTAATAACCTTAATACCTAAACTTTCAAAATAATTTGTTCTTTCTATATCATATTCCTTATTATCTAGATGTTGGCCACCGTCTAATTCAACTGCCAACTTTCCAGCCGGACAATAAAAGTCAACAATAAAATTTCCAACACCATGTTGCCTCCTAAACTTAAATTCAAAAACGTTAATTCGTAATCTGCTCCAAAGAATTTTTTCCTGTGGTGTAGAAGCTTTCCTTAAATTCTTTCTAGCCCGCCTTAAATATTTTAAATTATGAACATGTTCAGCCATTATATTTCCAATTAAGCTCTTTCCCTTCCCCTCATTTTCTAAGGAGGGGTTAGGGGCGGTTATATTAAAAACACTAATAAACCTAGGGCAATAACAATAAGAGCCACCCAGATTCGCGCCTTCTTGGTTTCTAGTCTTCTCAATTTATCCAGTTTTTCTAGAATGGGTTTATCTGTTGTGATAAATAAGGCAATCAAAAGCGGTAGGACAAAAATCAAATTATATAATACCAAATACCAAAAACCGGTCATAAATGAACTCTCATCATGAAGTAAACCTAAAACTAAAAGGTACGGCCCACCCGTGCAAGGAAACTCAAACATTCCCACCAATAATCCCAAAATAAATGCGGCCGGAATGGTGGCTTTGGCAATCAGTTCCCCCACCTTACCGTGTGAAGCATCCGGCATTTTAAGCTTGATAGGAAATTTTGGAAAGAACTCGTTAATCAAACCAATCACTCCAAAGACAATGATAGCAATGGCACCCAGCTTGGCCATACTATTTGGAATATTAAAAATGGTTAGCACCTTCAGAATACCCAGGCCGATTAAAATATAAGTTAAAAATATCCCCCCAACATAAACTAATCCGGTCTTAACAATTTGTCCTCGGCTTTGACCCAGGCTAAATAAGAAAGCTAAAGTAATAAAAAGGACGGAAAAGGCACAGGGATTAATACTATCAACAAAAGCGGCCACCACAATAAGTAAAGGCAGCCAACTGATAGAATGTAAGTTTAAATAATTTACATTAATTATACCGGTATATATCAAGGCAAAAACCGCCAAAAAAAATACCAGCCCTGCCAATGACAAATAATGTCTTAATTTCATAGTCCCAGTGTATCAAATTTTTGAAAAATATACTAATATGTATTTATGAGATTGGACACGCTAATCACCGAAAAAAAACTCGTCAAAAGCCGCGCGGTGGCTCTGGATTTGATAAAAAAAGGTAAGGTTTTAGTAAACGGAGAGATTATCACCAAACCGGCCAAAGATTTTATTGACTCAAATAATTTATCTATTGAGATACTAGAGCAACCAAAATATGTCGGCCGAGGCGGCCTCAAACTCGAAAAGGCTTTGACGGAATTTAAAATAAACCCAGCGGGTTTAACAGTTCTGGACGTTGGCTCCTCCACCGGTGGTTTTACAGACTGCTTGTTACAAAATGGTGCAAAAAAAGTTTATGCTGTCGACGTTGGCTCTGAACAGTTTGATTCAGAACTTAAAAAAGATCCTCGGATTATATTAATGGAAAAAACGGATATCAGAGATATAAGATCCTTACCGGAAAAAATATCTCTGGCCGTCATAGATGTTTCTTTTATTTCCCTGGAGCTTATTCTACCAGTAGTTAAGGATCTACTGAAAAATGGCAGTCAGATTATCGCCCTGATTAAACCGCAATTCGAAACCCAAAGAGAAGAGAAAAATAAAAGTGGAATTGTAAAGACTGATAAAATTAGAGAACAAGTTTTGAAAAATGTTGAAAATTACTGCCAAAAAATAGGCCTTAAAATCATTAAAATTATCGATTCCCCCATCCTTGGTGGTTCAGGTAATAAAGAATATTTAATATTGCTACAAAAATAATAATTATTGTGTTATAATACAAGCATTAGCCATTTAATAAAATACTAAATAAATGAAAGATATATTAAAAAAATACCTCCTAGGCTGTCTGTTTTTTTTGATAGTACTAATATTAGCCGGGTCAATAAATTCTTTACTCACTAGTCACCCGCTAGATAAAATGACGGCCTCGGTTTTTCTTCCAGAAGACTTACCTCCTAGTGCCAGATCTGCTTCAGGTTTTGCCTGGAATGATAATGTTGGCTGGATTAATTTTGGCGATGAAAATTCCGCTTCCACTGGTCATGTTTATGTATCAGATGACAAATTATACGGTTATGCCTGGGGAGAAAATATTGGGTGGATTTCTATGACCTGTTCTAATGATACAGACTGCACCAATGAATATGGCGTCAGTCAGGAACCTGATAAAAGCGGGGTGTTAACCGGCTACGCTTGGGGGGAAAATATCGGCTGGATTTCATTCAACTGTAATAATGTCCCCGGCTCTTGTAGTGCTTCTAATTATAAAGTAACTATTGCCACCTCAACTGGTAGATTTAGCGGCTACGCTTGGGGGGAAAATATCGGCTGGATTTTATTTCCTGAGGATGATTACGGTGTAAAAACAGATTGGATTTATCACACTCTCACCTATACTGCTGACGTAAACGGCACCATAACTGGCTCTTCAACCCAAACTGTATTTGATGGTGACAATGGAACAGCTGTTACCGCTGAGCCAAATGAACATTATCATTTTGTAAATTGGAATGATGGGGCAACAACTACGTCACGAACTGATACTAATATTTTAAATGACCTTACCGTCACAGCTAATTTTGCAATTGACTCTTATACCCTTAACTACATCGCAAGCACTTCAACTGATCCCGATGCCCAAATAATAGGTTCTTCTACTCAGCTTGTTGCATATGGTGAAAGTGGTACCGCTGTAACCGCCTCCCCTAGCACCAATTACAAATTTGATAATTGGGATGATGGAATATCAACAGCGACCAGGACAGATACCAGCGCTTCATCTAGTGTAACAGTAACGGCTAATTTTAAGATTAAGGGTGGAAGTACACCACCAGCAACACCAGACTGCACATATACTACTCCAATTTGGGGTGTATGTAACCTATCGGGGACTCAGATGGGAACATCCACTGCCACGAACCAAACTTGTAATGGTGATGACCCAAAGACAGTTTCTCAAAGCTGTACTCCTGAAATTAATATCTCAATAAATCCCTCAGCTACCACAACAATATTTGTCGGTGACAAAATTCAATTTATCGCTACAGTTACCGGAACAACTACAATAGATGTAACCTGGATTTTACCAGATGAAGCATCTGGAATTTTAGATAACGGTCTTTATACAGCCCCGGAAACTGGTGGTATTTTTCATGTCATGGTTAGACCGCAAGCTGATACAAATAAATCCGCAATTGCCGTAATCGATGTCAGATTAAAGCCATTGTGTACCGGCTACAATTATACCGCCTGGGGAGAATGTATTAATGATTCACAAAGCCGTGTGGCCTCGACAAGCATTCCTTTTGGTTGTGCTGGTGGAGCTATTGCAACCACAACTCAATCCTGTACTATGGCTTCAAGCACCGCCACTACCACTGTCACTTCTTGTATCTCCTATACCTATTCCGACTGGTCAAGTTGTATTAATGGTGAACAATCACGCCTGACCCTTGCTAGCAATCCTGATAATTGTACTGGCGGACCAGCACAAATTAATAATCAGTCTTGTACAAACGAACCAGCAGTTATTGTGCCAATAGTTCCAACAACAGAGATACCGGATAATACGACAAACGGCAATAATAATAGCAATAGCAATAATAATACTACTAATAATAATCACACTGGTGGAAGTGGAAACAGGAACAATAATGAGGTGCCTGCCATATTAGATATCAGTAATTTTGTCGCTGATAACATTGTCGCGGTCCTAGGAACAACTACAGAAAAAATATTCCTAGGTGCCAAAAAAATTGCAGAAAGTGATGCTGGGTCAGTTGTCACAAAGACCATTACCACCGCCGGAGTAATCGGTGGAGGAGTAGCGGCTACAGGAGTCTTTGCCGTAAACGGAACAGTGGCTGCAGACTTATTGTTCCTACCATTTAAATTGTGGGGCTTGCTTTTAAGCGCCTTGGGCTTAAAAAAGAGAAACCGCCCTTGGGGAACTGTTTATGACAGTGTGACCAAACAACCACTGGATCCCGCCTACGTTACCCTAAAAAGATTGGGAGGTACTGAAGAAAATACCTCTATTACTGACCTAGATGGTAGATACGGTTTCCTGGTTTCTCCCGGTCAATATGTTCTGACAGCCAACAAAACCAACTACCTATTCCCTTCCAAAAAAATGCTTGGTAAGACTGACACTTTGTATAATAATCTATATTTTGGTGAGACAATTGATATCCAAAATTTTGGCGCTCTAATAAGTAAAAATATTCCACTTGACCCATTAAAATTTGATTGGAATGAATTTGTAAAAGGGAAAAAGAAATTAATGAAATTCTATTCTCGCCGTGAAAAAATTGTTAGGCTTGTTACTGACTGGATATTCAGGATTGGTTTTATTATTTCCCTGGTCTCCCTATTCTTAGTTTCTGCTCCTTATAACCTGATAATATTCGGGCTATATATGGTACTGACCGCCCTTAGAAAGATGGGCCTTAAACAAAAAGCCTTAGGTACCCTGACTGAGTCAAATGGTGATCCGTTATCATTTGCCATTGTCAGAGTATTTGCTTCAGATTTGAATGTTGAAATTACCAACAAGGTGGCGGATAGAATTGGCAGGTATTATTGTTTGGTAAACAAAGGAAAATATTACGTAAAAATAGATAAGAAAAATGATGATGAGAGTTACTCCACCATCTTTACCTCTCCCGCCTTTGAAGCGGAGAATGGGATAGTTAATAAGAATTTTATAGTTTAACCACCCCCCCCCCCGCGTCAGAACGCGACCCCTCCTAAGAAA
>Ga0118677_10014411_pt1 | contig 11164 bp, 9 predicted proteins | sample AliMusrvi5mmetaG_FD_86154 | JGI IMG/M metagenome (GOLD analysis project Ga0118677, IMG submission 86154)
TTGTGGGACTGGTGGGTTGAACGAAGATGGGGGCCGACTCGGCTTCTTGGTGAAGGACCGGGGTGCCGTTCCGCCGGGTGGGGACTGGTTCGTCGTGCGTTGCGGGGATGTTGAGATCGGCAGCCCAATGGGCGGCGGCTTATTCCAGTAGGATTTGTCGTCGTAGTAGAAGGATTTGAGTTCGCCCCGGTCGGCATCCACCTCGGCTTCGACTTTGGACTGCAGGTCCTGGTCGGTGGGGTTGGCCTTGTACCACCACCAAATTGAATAGCGCGGAATACCGGGGACCGAGGGTTTCTGCACCGTCGGCTGGAAATCGGTGTGAACCAGGTTAGACGGGTAGCCGAGTCGTGATAGCGTGCGCTTGATCAGGTCGGTTGCCTGGGTTTCGTTCATCCTCCATTTGCCTTTGTATTGACTGATGAGGATGGGGTGATTCTGTTTGTTGAATAGGTTGTCCGGTGCATAGTAGCCATTGACCATGCTGTTGCGGTAGATGAACCGCCAGCCGTTGGTGAGTTCCAATTCGCAGTGGGGCCAGCCTCCGTTGTCCGCCAGGTAGAACCGGGCGACGTGGTTGGTGGTCAGTGGCCATGGCGTGGGCAGGTTGAGAGTCTTGGAGTAGTCGTGAATAGCGGCGAGAACGATTGGAAGTATCTTCCAAGCGTAATCGGGGTTGGCTCGTGCCCATTTGCGAACCATCGGGGCTGCTATGGGTGCCACCGTTGTCTTTGGCGGCGGACGCTGGAGACTCTCGCTGCTCAGGCGCATTCTTGCCAAGACCTTGGCCTCCGCATCCACCTCGATGTCCACGGAAGGCGCGGGCGACCGTGGGTCCAGCCATTCGATACGGTAGCGCGGCACCGTGTTCTTTCCTATCTCTTTGGGCAAGGTGACGCGGGGTTCCTGCTCGGCAAAGACGGATTCTAAGGGGATCCCCAGTTTGCGGATTGACGCCCTGGCCAGGTCAACGGCCTGATCGTTGGACATCCTGACTCGCCCGCAGTACCTCGGGATTTCGTCAGGATTCTGCAAAGCGAAATACGAGCGTGGCCCCTGAAATCCGGTGACGTAGCCGCCACGGAACCAGAATGCCCAGTCACCCTTGAGCAGCACCGATGCACCGGCGTCCCGGATGGGAACCACCGCGCACTTCTGCACGTGCGCGGTGGTGATGGGGTGCGGGACAGGTAGGTCCAGCTTCTGGGCGAAGTCGGAGACGTACGGAAGAACGGCAACCAGCACGGCGTTCGAGTAGTCGGCCGTGATGCGGATGATCTCTTGTGCGCCGCCGAGGTCGAGGATCATGGATAACGCCAGTCTCCCTTGTGGTTGTAATCCTCCATTTGCATGACGGAGTAGCCGTATAGGCGAATGCCGCTCCAGAACTTATTCATGTCGATCCAGTTGGAGTAGCGGCATCCGTCATCAAGAGCGTCGTGCAGCGGTTCCCAAATGCTGTTGGCCCAGAACCCCATCCAGTACGATCTGAAGTCCCAGTAGTGTTCGATTGTGCCCCATCCCTCGCCGCCGGGTTCGGTGCCCCAGCCGATGAAGGCGGAGGGGCGGCGGTGTTTGGGATCGTTTTGGTAGAAGGAGAGATCATGGGTTGTCTTGCTGACGCTGAACGCGCCCGGCCAGTTGCCGAGTGCTGTGTCGCAGCCATCAAGGAAAACGAAGCGGTAACGGTTCGACTTGATTGCTTTGAGCGCTGCGTAGGTGGTGAGGCGGCTCTGGCTCTTGGAGGAGGTCAGGGCGGAGCCGACGACCAGCCCGTTCGTGTCGAGGGTGTGCATGTCGCACCCGATGGAATAGGGGCCGCCATGGCCATAGTAGTACCAGTTGCGGACGTCCGGGCTAGACAGCCAGGATGCCAGCGTGGCCCAGCTTCCGTTTCGATCGGCTTGTGAGTATACGTTCGTGCCGCATTTTATTGGAAGCGCCCAGTTAGGATCTAGTTTGAGCGCGGGTCCACCTTGGATCTCGTGCATCGCGGTGATGTAATTGGCCTGGTCAGTGCTGGAATAGCCGGAGGCGTCGCTGAACCAGCGGTCTTGGTAGGAAATCACCCAGCCGCCCACGTTTGGGTATCCTTTGACCGAGTTGGGATTGTACCTGGTTGTGGTCGGGCCGTTACCCGCGGTGCTGAAGGAGGTGAGGGTTGTGAAGTAGGGATCGGAATCGAAGTCGTCCCTGGAGTTTCCGAGATAGTCAGTAATGTCCCACGTCCAGGTAATGTGGCCGTTTGAGGTGTGGCCGGAGCCGGTATTTACGTAGTTGTCCCAAGCGTCGTAAATGTCAATTGACCAGTCGCTGTTCTGGTTGGCGATCTGGGCGTCAAAGGTGTAGGTGTCGCCCTGGATGGTCTCGTTCCAGTTCGTGAAGGTGATCTGGTTGTTCACGACGATGGTCTTGGCCTGGTTGGTGAGCACCAAGTACACCGCGTCATCGCCAACCGCATCGTTAAGGCGGAGTGCGCAACGGAGTTGAATCGTGTAGCTGCCGCTGGACAGGCGGTCGAAGTACACCCCCATGCCCCAGTTGGTCTGCCCGTTGTCGGGCATGGACATGAAGGCCGCATAACCCGTGGGTTGACCGTCGAGGAGCAGTTCAATATTCTGCACTCGATCCATATAGTCTGCGAAATCGACCGGGAAAAAGGAGGGGCGGTCGTAGGTGTAGTTCGTGGCGTTGAAGGACCAATCGGGGATGTGGAACACGCGGAAAAAGCCCGAACTCGGAGGACTGTCTGGATCGGGGCCGTCTTGAGGCATCGGGTGGGAGAGGAGTTCGGTGGCGGGAGCGGGACGAACGTAGGTCACGCCGCTTACCCAGTCCGCAACGCCGGGATCGTAGATGAGGAAGCTGGAAAGATCGAAGCCTGGCGGGTAGAGGGCGAGCGGAACGATCGATCCAGAGCCGTTAGCGGGTGCGGCCATTGGCTCAGTTGGTGCGGACTGGGTGGCCGACATCGGCGATGGAGGTGGGTTGGTGTCTAGCAGTCCGCTGCCGCCTCCGCTCGGCGGTGGCGGCACCACCCCGTAGATTGTGTACGTTGTCCGGTTGGTGCTGTTCGCCGGGTAGGCGTTTGTCAACTCTGTCCAGGGCGTGGTCGCGTCCAGGGTTTGGCGGTACTGGATGAGGTACTGCTGATGCCCGCCAGGGCTGGGCCATGAGAGCACCAGATTGGTGCTTTGGATTTGAAGTGCTTGGTCAACGACGGCGGGCGCGGGATTCGCAGCGACCAGCACGAGGATGACAGCTCCGAGGATTCCTTGTGTCGCAGTTTTCAACTGATAGGAAATTGCTTTCTGGGCGCCCGCAGGTACTGGGCGCTGCGCGGGTGATCAGGTGGTCGAGTAGGACCACTCCCAAAGGGTTGTACTATTTTACTACGATGCGTATTCCGGGCGTGCCCACCTTGGCGATCCAACGTTCGTTGTAGATGTCGAAGAGAGACCTAAGTCGATCCGCTTTGCCTTTGGCCGAGAATTCGCCGAGCTCGGTGATGTTCTGGCCAACAAACGCTTCGACAGATGTCACAACCACACGCTTTGTCTCTATACCCCCTTCTGCCTTCATCTCATTCTGCCAAGTTGAAACACGATCGGCTCTTGTCAGAAGCCAGACCTCAGCGTCTGATTTCTCGAGGATCTCTGCGATTTGTTGCAGGTGTTTGTCGTCTGGCAACCCCACAGCCACTTCGATGACCGCATTCTCAATTTCGAAGTCTCCGAGGCGGGGAGCAGGGTCATGGTGGGAGCTTCGGTCGCTCTTATTGGCGGGGTAGACGGGGATCTCCCGACCAAACCTGAGTGCCAGTTTCGCGCCGACAAGATACTGGGCCACGTCCCCGGATTTACTCTTATCATCTGCGTCCATCAGCAGTTCGTTGATCACGGCTTCAGCCGTGCGGCCTCGGAGCCGGGCCTCTATTGGGTCTTGCTCGATGATGTTACGAAGGGGAGTGGCAAAAATTGCCTGAGCGATGGTAATGATGTGGTCACGCACTTCTGAGGAAGCCACGGCAAAGCCCAGCGCTGCGAGTGCATTAAGAAGTTCCTGGCCCCAGCCTGGAAGGTTGGAGGAACGGCGGCCATGATTCTTGTTTATAGGTTGAAGCCGGAGCCGCTGAAGCGCCTTGTCGCCGTAAGTTTCGTGGCCTTGAATGCTGGCACTGCCGGACTGGCAAAGGTGCTCGCTGAGGGTGAGGGTTGGGAAGTCGCGCAACCTCTCCAAAAGAGCCAGAGCTGCTTGGAGGCGGCCGGGAACAAAGCGGTTAGCTTTCTTGCCATGAGACTGGAGAAAGGCATCGAGCGTTGACGCGTCAAGCCGCTCGTTCGCACAACCAATACCCTTTTCACCGGCGACATCGCTTGCGGTAGGTGACGGGGGCTTCGGCGAGTTTGGCTGGTTTTTCTTCGGCATAGTTTTCGCACCAGATAGGGTTCAGGTAATTGCGGGCGATCCACTCGATGACGGGGACACATACGGCATCCCCAAAGCCAAAAAGTGCCTGGTTCAATGGGACCTTCAACGCAAACTCATCGGCTCCCATTAAACGGGCACATTCTCTTGGAGTGAGGAGGCGGACAGAAAAACCACCCTTTCCGGCAGCCATGAGAATCTGTCGACCACTACCGCCTCTGGGAGTGCGCAGGCAGCCGGCGATGCCATCAGTCCGCAGTTCAGCCATGGATTTACCATTGCGGACTCGACGAAACACAGTGCCGTAGCAGATAGCGCCCCCCTTGATCAGGGCGTCCGCCTGAGCACGGTGCTTAGGGCTCATCTGGTTCAGCATGTACTCACAACGTTGTCGGTTCCACCACATTTGGTGGTTTGGCGCTAGGTCTTCAACGATGTCGAGAAGACGTTTGGAGCATTGCGGCAGCGAGGGCAGTTGGCGGATGCGCCAGACGATGTCCGGATGCATCAAAATGAAGCTCGCTAAGGCCGGAGGCCTTACTTCGCTTTCGTAGAACCCGGGTGCCTCGTTGAGTGCAGACGCCTCACGAGTCTTGGAACCTACGACGAAAAGACGTTGCCGGCTCTGGGGGACAAAGCGGACGGCATCGATAATAAAGGTGTCAACGCTGTAACCGAGATCATTTAGAGCCAGGAGGGCGTCTTCAAAATCGTGGCCGTCATTGGAGGACAAGAAACCAGTGACATTTTCAAGCAAGACAAGTGGCGCGAGACGGCGCTCTTGTTTCATGGCCTTGAGAATGTCGATGAAGCCCCAGAATGCGGATGACTGGGTCCCTGCGAGGCCTTGGCGAGACCCGGCAAGGGAGAGGTCGTTGCAGGGGAAAGCGGGGATAGCAAGGCCAACAGATGGGCTCTCCGAGGCTTTCAATTTGTGAATATCGCCGACGACAAACTCACCTGTGTCACCAAAGTGGTCAATGTACATCTGCCACTTGTCCTCATCAATGTCGTTAGCAAAGTCGACATTCCAGCCGGCCTTTTCCAAGCCGATGCGCATCAGGCCAATTCCCGCGAAGAATTCGGCAATTGTTTTTTGTGGTCCGGTCATTTTGTTACGCGGGTATTGTTGCACTGGTTCTGAGCAGTATTCAATAAAGAACTGATTCGACGAGCAACTGCCTCAGGGGTTTCAAGCTCATGGCCCCAGATGCGGAGCACGCTCCAGCCTCGTCGGCGGAGAAGCTGGGTCGCACTACGATCGCGGGCAGCATTGCCGGTGATCTTCTGCAACCAGTATTCCCGGTTGTCCTGAGGCATGCGGCAGTGCCACCGACAACCGTGCCAAAAGCAGCCGTCGACGAAGATGGCAAGGCGCTGGCGGCGGAAGATGAAATCGGGCCGGCCGGGCAATGGTCGGTGGCGGAGCCAACCCGTGATGCCGGTAGCCCGCAGGATCGACACCAGCTTCAGCTCGGTGGCTTTATCGATAGCGCTAAGGTAAACTGAGCCACCTCTGCTGAGCTAAATTGAGCCACTCTGGTGTGGTGCCGTGGGGATTTTCTTCTTTCCAGGGAGTGGGTGCATGGTCTCGGTTGTCGGATCGGCGGGTCGGGCACATGCAAAACTCCTCGTCTCACTTCCTCGACGCGGCTGCGGCGATTCGGTAAGACGAGGATGTTAATAACTGCCTTAGCATCCTAACCGAGAGCTTTGGTTTTTTTCAATCAAGATCGCGGAGCATTTTGAGTTTCGAGCCGATTGGTATCGCGGGGACGCGGTAGCGGCCCTGGTGCTGGAGTATTATGTGCTGCTGCGATCTGTTTTGCACGCCAAGCCTCTCCTGCGCGCCTGCCTGACCCGGTGCGGGCACTGCCGGATTTTCTTTCTGACCCACCCATCCAATGCCGGCCGCCATGACCTGCGTTGCCCCTTTGGTTGCCGGGAAGCCCATCGCAAGCGGGCTTCGGCGCAACGCAGTGCCACCTATTACGGCGACGCCAAGGGTAAAAGCATCAAGAGTAAGCTCAATCAACGCCGGCCGCGCAAGTACTGCGCCCCCGAGGCCCCCAGCGACCGGCCTCGAGCCCTGGCACCCCAGTGGTGCCCCGCCCAGTGGAACCCGCTCATGATCGAGTACGTGCGGATGGTGGCCAGCCTGATCGAGGTCCGGCGGGTCAGCCGCATCCAGGTGCTGGAGATGCTAGAGAAAGTTTTGAGACAACACACCCTATGCCGCCGCCGCAAAATCGATCAAACTGTGGCCTGGATCAATGAATATCCACCTTAAAGGCTAAAGTATGGCGCCAGAAGTTGAACTGGGTAGTTTGGACCTGCGTTACGAGGGTTTTCGGCTAAAACAGCCTGTCCTTGAAGAACGGCTTTTGGCCTCGATAGCCCAGCGTGGTATTGAGGAAGCCCTCGAAGGGGTGGAAGTCCAGGGGCAGGCCGTGTTGCTCAACGGCTTCAAGCGGTATCGTTGCGCCCGCAAGCTGCGCTTGGATAGCGTGCCCTATTGTTCGCTTGGACAAGATGAGGCCGGGGCGATCGTGAGCCTGCTCAAGATCTCCAATCATCGCACACTGAGTATCCTGGAGCAGGCGGTGTTTATTGCGGAACTCAAAAACGTGCTCCGGATGAACGTGGCCGACATCGCCCTGGAGCTTTCTCGGAGCAAGTCCTGGGTCACGATGCGCCTGGGGATGCTCAGCGAGATGAGCGCCAAAGTGCGCCAGCAACTCTTTACCGGCGCGTTCCCGGTTTATTCCTACATGTATCTGATCCGCTCTTTCATGCGCATGAACGGGGTCAAAGCCAATCAAATCGAGGAGTTTGTGGTTGCCCTTAGCGGTCAGGGTTTGAGCCTGCGCGAGGTTGAGCAGTTAGCGCACGGATTTTTCCGCGGACCGGAGTCTTTCCGGCAGGAAATCCTCAAAGGCAATTTAGCCCTGCCGCTGGAACGGATGCGCCAAATGCCCAAAAGCGACGATGCGTGCAACGAGTTCGAGCGGGTTCTATTGGCCGATTTGGAACTGACGCAGAAGTATATGCAGCGGGTAATGGGCAAGAGCCAGGATAAGCGGCTCCAGAGCCGGGCCTTTCACGCCCAATGCCACTTGCTGACGACCGGGATCCTGAGCCGCTCCCGGGCTTTTTTTCACACCTTGAGGCAACTCCATGATCGAAACGGACAAACGTAAGGCCGTCTTCCTGCTCCACCAGGAAGGCCAGAGCGCACGGGAGATCGCCCGCCTGCTGGGCTTAAGCCGCAATACGGTGCAGGCCATCATCGGGCAAGGGGGCGCCTCGCCATCGTCGCACCCGCGCGCCGACAAGCAACCCCTGGATGAAGCGTTGCTGCGCCGGCTCTACCAGGAGTGCCAGGGCCATATCGCGCGGATACATGAGAAGTTGGTCGAGGAGGAGAGTGTCGCGGTGGCCTATTCCACACTGACGCACCGACTGCGGGAGTTGGGCATCAGCGACCCGCCCAAGGTCCGCTGCGAGCATGTGCCCGATGAGCCCGGTGCGGAGATGCAGCACGACACCAGTGTTTACAAGGTCGAGTTGGCGGGCCGGCGCACGCGGCTCATCGCCAGCTTGATTTACCTGCGCTACAGCAAGCGCCGTTACCTCAAGTTCTACCGCGCCTTTGACCGTTTCCGGATGAAGAGCTTCTTCCACCAAGCGCTGACCTTCTGGGGCTATGCCGCCCGGCAGTGCATCATTGACAACACCAACTTGGCACGGTTGCGCGGCACCGGCGCCAACGCGGTCATCCATCCAGAGATGGTAGCCTTCGCCAGGCAATATGGCTTCGTCTATCACTGCCACGAGCTACGCCATGCCAATAGAAAGGCCGGGGAAGAGAGAAGTTTTTGGTTCGTTGAGACCAACTTCCTGCCCGGGCGCACCTTCCAGGACCTGGAGGATATCAACGGCCAGGCCTTCCAATGGTCCACCACGCGCCTGGATAACAAGCCCCAGGGCAAGGCGGGCCTCATCCCGGCCCAGGCCTTCGAGCACGAACGCACTTACCTGTTCTCGGTGCCCGCCCAGCTACCCGCTCCCTATAAGGTCCACGTCCGAGGTACCGATCAATATGGATTTATGAGCTTTGACGCCAACTATTACTGGGTGCCCGGCACCCGGCGCGACGACGTCAAGGTGCTCCAATACAGTGATCGGTTGAAGATTTTCCAAGCCGGCCAGTGCGTGGCTGAGTATCCGCTGCCCGCCGAGGGCGTGCGCGGCGCCAAGTTCAGCCCTCCGGGCCTGCCCGCCCCGCCCCACCATTCCCACAATCGCCATCATCCCACCGAACTGGAGGAGAAACACCTGCGCGCTTTGGCGCCCGCAGTCAGCGCCTATCTCGACTATGCGCTGCCGACCAAGGGCCTGGCCCGCCATCAGTTCCTGCATCGCCTGCTGGCCTTGAGCCGCAAGATGAGCGTGGAACTCTTCAGCCAGACCCTCGAACGTGCCTGCAAATATCGCGTCACCAGCCTGGAAACCCTCCAAAACATCGCCTGGTTATATCTGCAACAGAGCCCGGGCCAGGTGCCCCTGGTCCAAATCGATGCGGCCTTCCACCAGCGCGAAGCTTACCAGGAAGGCTCCCTGACCGATCTCCCCGAGCTACCCTCTGACCCAAACCCCACCGACCATGAATAAAGAACCGACCGACATTTTGAAATATCTGCACCTGGCCAACCTCTCGGCCCACTGGGAGGAATACCTCAAGCTGGCCGCCGACAAGGACCTCTCCCACGCGCATTTGCTGGCCCATGTGCTCCAGGAGGAATACCAACGCAAACGCGAGAATGCCCACCAACTCCGGATCAAGCACGCCCACATCCCGGAAGTTCTGGTCCTGGAGACTTATCCCTTCGAGCGCCAGCCCAAGCTTAACAAGAAACGGATCCTGGCCATCTACGACACGCTGGGTTATATGCAACACCACCAGAACCTTATCTGGCTGGGGATCAGCGGTTGCGGCAAGACCGGCTTGGCCACCAGTTTCCTCATCCACGCCATCGACCAAGGCTACGGCGGTCGCTACGTGCTCTTTGCCGATCTCATCAACGAACTCTACGCCGCCGTCGCCGACCATTCCGAAAACCGGGTGCTTAAAAAATACATCGCCTTCGACATCTTGCTCATCGACGAAATGGGCTACGCAGAGGTCGACCCGGTCCAGGTCAGGCTCTTCTTTACCATCATGCATGAACGACACAAGAAGAAGCCCACCATCATCACCTCCAACATGGGCTTTGACGAATGGGGTTCTTTCTTCAAAAATGACCATCTGACCGCCGCCCTCATTGACCGGCTCACCGAAAACAGCCACGTCATCAATATGAAAGGCTGCAAGAGCCTGCGCGCCACCCTGGAGGCCGAACCCTGTGCCCAACCATGACCTTCGGGCAGCGGCGAGAGTTGGCCGAGCGCTTGCGGACCATCCCCTTGGAACGGGTGCTGCCTTTGTGCGGCGCCCAACCTGACCGCCACGACCGGCGCAAGTGGCATACCCCGGTAGGCGTGCTCTCGATCACCGGCCCCAAGTTCATGAACTGGACCCTGGGGGCGGGCGGCGGCGGGGCCATTGACCTGGTCATCCATCTGCACCACATGGACTTTAAAGCGGCCGTTGCTTGGCTCTCGGACCACTTTTCGGGAGTTCCCCCGTCCGAAGCCTCCGCACCGGCGCCCGCCCCCGCGCTACAGCTCCCACCCCCGGCTCCCGGCCAACTGCCCCGCGTCAGAGACTACCTGATCGCTCAACGACGCCTGCCCTCCGTGCTGCTGGCACCACTGATCGACTCCGGCACCCACTATGCCGATGCCCGAGCCAATGCCGTCTTCTTGCTGCACAACGAACAGAATCTCCCCGTCGGCGCCGAGCTTCGTGGCACGACCGGACAGTCTTGGCACGGCTTGGCACCCGGCTCCCAAAAAAACTTGGGCTGCTTCTCCATTCCCGCCCATTCCCTACCCACGGTGGTCCTTTGCGAATCAGCAATCGATGCCATCAGTTGCTTTGCCCTCCATCCCGGATGCCGGTGTCTCTCCACAGCCGGTGCCCGCCCCGACCCGCACTGGCTTCGCCCCCTGTTGGATCAGGGTTGCCAGATTTACTGCGGCTTCGATGCGGACTCTACCGGTGACGCCATGGCTCGCGCCATGATCCAACTCCACCCCGCCGTCCAACGCCTTCGCCCTTCCGCCCACGATTGGAACGACCTGCTCAGGTCCCAGGCATAGTCCTTTAGCCCATCCCTCCGCCTCTGGATCGGCCATCCCCGCTCCGCCCGACTACTTGGAAAAAGCCACTACTTGGAACGAAGAACCACCACTCCCTGCCCGCAATGGATGGATCAGTTTATCTGAGCAGAGGTGGCTCAATTTAGCTGAGCGCCATAGAAATGTGTTTGTGTATTCACTTCTGTGACACCGAACCGGGCGTTGTTTGCTGGGGTCTTCCCATTACACTATTACGCCAGCAATACTCTGCACCTTCCGTGTTACGAAATAGCGGCGACCTTGTTACGATTGTGTGACAAACCAGAGGTGCAAGCACCTTCGCCAGGGTGGTTTCAAGAAATCGTAGCCGCCGACGGCAGTCGGCGCTAACACTCCGATAATCGAGGAAAAGTGCGCCGACTGCCGTCGGCGGCTACGATTTTGCAGGGTCTTGAATCCGCCCTGCACCTTCGCCTACAAACTGCTTTAAGAC
>Ga0118677_10014414_pt1 | contig 11163 bp, 5 predicted proteins | sample AliMusrvi5mmetaG_FD_86154 | JGI IMG/M metagenome (GOLD analysis project Ga0118677, IMG submission 86154)
AATGTATTATTCGAAACATGGGAAAAGTGCTGGGAGGCTATAAAATTTCATTTTGATAATTTGACTCCAGAAAAAATTATTAGATTATGTCAGATTTAATTTTACGCTATATATAGTGCCAAATTTACAACCGTTTATATAGATAATATCTATTTCTACTCTAATGCAGCTGCCGATACACAAGCACCTGTATGGGATGCTACTTCTCCTGCTTCTGTAGGTTCTAAAGATGAAACTTCGGTAACACTTTCATTGTTGGCAACTGATAATTCAGGCGCTGTAAATTTCTCAATTTCAGATGGAACAAATACTACTACTGGAAGTGGCATTTCTGGTATTGCAGCAGCGGTAACTGTCAAAGATTTAACGCCTTTGACAGAATATACATTTACAATTACATTAACAGATCCAACAGGAAATGTGGCTGCTATTGCTAAACAAGTTGTTGCAACTACTACAGGTGTAATTGCATCTGCTGCAACTCCCAATCTTGCTTCAAGTAGTGTTTTTGGTGTTTACTCTAATCCCTATACTTGTACGTTATTTGAAAATCAAGCTTGGTATGCCACTTCTATAAAAGAAGTTCCAACCGGAACATCAACTAGTACAAATAAAGCATTAAAAATTACGAGTACAAATGCCACTGCTAGTTTTGGGATGCTAATAAATACAACAGCAACAGATTTATCGTCATATCAGAAATTACATCTTGATATTTATCCATTAGCATCAACAACTGTTAAAGTTGGTCTGGTTTCATCTACTCCAGGAGTGGAAGCAAAAGTAACCCCTACATTAATTGCCGGTCAATGGAACAGTGTTGATTTAACTTTAGCAGAATTAAAAGCAGCAAATTCAAGTTTAGATTTAACAAAAGTTTTTTTAGTAGGTTTTTGGACATTGGGCAACAATGTTTCAATCTATGTTGACAATGTACTCTTCTATAATGGTACTTATTCAATTTCTAATGGTCTCAACCAAGTTTCTGCTTCACAAACCATCAAATGCTTTATGAACGCTGGTAAACTTATTGTTTCAAGCCCTGTAGAAATGAGTGAAATTACAGTACGCAATATATTAGGTCAAAATATAAAAACTCAAGTTATAAACGCAAGTACAGCATCTCTTGACTTGTCAGGTATTGCAGCAGGAAACTACATCGTGGTAGCAAAAATGACGAATGGTCAGTTTTCTACTCAAAAATTCTCAAACAAATAATTTCTTCTTCAAATCCGCAGTGATTTTCACTGTGGATTTGAAATGATAACAGTAAATATGCCAACCATTCTTAATGTATATTAAAAAAGAAGCTAAATGCAATTTTATTATTATCTTTACACCAAAATATTTAAAGTCCTTATTATTAACAATTTAATTATTACAAAAATCATTAAAAAAAATGAAAAAAATTACTCGATTTTTTCTCTTGGCAGTGGCGATAGCTGCTTCCGTAAGTATGGCAAATGCCAACACTGAATGTGCAGGAACATCAACTGCCGGTTCTACTTTTACATTAGGATATAATTATTCCTTTACTACAGTAGGTACTGATGTTACAATCACTTTTGAATTGTTGGATCAAAAAGTAGGTGTTGTACCTCAACTTGTTACCCCAACAAATGTTTTTACAAATATGAGTGTTAGTGGTCAGAAAGGCACTTATACGCTTCACAATCAAACAATTGGTACAGTTATTAACTACGCATGCTTTTTTGCTTTTTCAGGTGGTGCAGCCAGAACTGTAAATTATGCATATACGGTAGGTAATCAATGTAGTGGTACTGATAATGTTAAGCCTGTGATGGTTTCGGCTGTACTTGTTGGAACACCAACTTCAGCTTCGGCTAAACTGCTTCTTTCGGCAACCGATAATATTACAAACCCTGTAACATTATTTCAAGCTACAGACGCAGCAAACGGAATTAATGCAACACTTACAGCGGATGCTTCGGGAAATGCTAAAATCACAGGATTAAAAGCAACAACAACCTATAATCTAAAAATCCAAGCCATAGATGGAGCTCCAAATTTCTCCGACAACTCTATAATAGTAACGTTTACAACAGGAGTTGATACAGGTGTAGATTTTGAAACAAGCGAAACTGGAGCTGATTGGGGATGGACAACCTTTGAAGGTGTTCCTCAAGCTAATTTTGAAATAACAGCAAATCCATCTACAACTGGAATTAATACTTCTGCAACATGTGCAAAATTTACAGTTCAAGCTGGTGCTGGCGACTGGGCAGGTTTGCAAACAGCGAAGGGTGATATCAGTTTAATATTGAGTTCAACTAATGCAGTAGCAAAAATGATGGTTTATAAATCAAACATTGGTAAGATTGGTATAAAATTAAGTACACTTTCAGATTGGGCAAGAGACCCAATTTTTGTAACCAATACTAAAATTAATGAATGGGAGGAGCTTACATTTGACTTTACGCCATATATTGGGTCATTTAGTGACTTGCATGAAGCTTATGATAGATTTGCAATTCATTTCAATACAGGACCTGGAACAAAAGTAGCTTCAATTAATTATATTGACAATATTATATTTGGTACTAGAACAACCGGTATTTCAGAAGTTCAAGCAGCATCTTTCACAATGTATCCAACTTTTACTAAAGGTAAATGTGTAGTTTCTGCTGATTCTGAAATTGCTCAAATAGTAGTTCGTAACATAATGGGACAAACTGTTCAAACAATTTCTGGAAAAGACAGCCAAGCGAACTTGGATTTAACTTCTTGTGCAGCTGGTAATTATTTTGTTACCGTAAAGTTAACTAACGGAAAAATAGGAACACAAAAAATTATTAGATTGTAATTTTATTTTCATCAAAGTCCGCAGTGTGAATTCACTGCGGACTTTTTTTTTCTTAACTCCAATTTTCTTAATCTCCCTCCTTCATGAAAACCCTAAGATATTTAATTTTTTCAACCATTTTTTGTCTAAGTTTATTCTTAACATTGGGGGTTCATGCACAGTTTGTTCCCGTTGTTAGCGGCAGTTACACAACTACTTTTCCCGGAGTAGATGTAGCCAACAGAAATGAATACCCTTCTGGAACACCTTATATAAGCGGAAATGCATTAGGTAAACCTGTTCCAACCAGCGACTGGTGGTCAGCACTACTCAAAAATGGCACTGCTTCAAACCTATTTAATTATCCATTCACCATGAAAACAACTGCTAACGGATTGGTAGTGAGCTATATACCTACTGGTGGTTTTGATGGTTCAATTCCTTGTTTAGTTGGTGTTACCGGATTAAATGTTACTAAAACCACCGTTTCTGATTATTCTGATTGGACGGTAACTATGGATTGGAGTAATGGAACGCATCAATTTCAAGTCACTTCGGGTGTAGGAATGCCTTTTCTTTATTTTACAAAAAAATCGACTGATGTCGCACAAATTACCATAAATTCAGGTACTGTAGTCAATTCCAACGAGATGTTGGTTTGCTCAAAAGTAAAAAATGGTGCCAGTTTTGCAGTTTATGCTCCTGTTGGAAGTACATGGACGCAAAACGGGAAAGTTTATACTTCAACATTGAATGGAAAAAACTACTGGTCAGTGGCGTTTATTCCACTTACTGCTACCAATGTTTCCAATGTTTCCAATGAATATAAAAAATACGCGTATGTTTTTCCTGTAAAAACAACTGCAACATATAGTTACAACGAAAGCACTTCAGTGATGCGTACTGATTTTAATGTCCAAACTGAAGTAAAAGAAGGAACTGAAACCAATATGTTGCTTGGCTTACTTCCTCATCAATGGGCTCACTTGGCTTCAAATTCAGCTCTTCCTGACAAATACAGTTATGAAATTATACGTGGTGAAATGAAAACCATGGCAGGAAATAGTTTCAGTGTTGAAAACACTTTTCATGGAGTTTTACCAACCTTGCCTTATGTGGACAATTACAGCAAAGAGTTTGTTCCAAATACGTTAACTTCCAAAAATTGCTACATATGAAAACAATACTTTAGGTACTTGGACTGATTCGTATAATGAAGGTCAAATGATGTGTCAACTCATGCAAACAGCTCGTATTGCTAACGAAATGGGGAATACAATATCGCGAGACAAAATGTTGAATACGATAAAAACACGTCTTGAGAATTGGTTTAAAGCCGAAAACGGCGAAGTGGCTTTTCTCTTTTATTACAACTCTGCGTGGAATTCTTTGATTGGCTATCCTGCCGGTTACGGACAGGATTATAACTTAAATGACAAGCAATTCCACTGGGGATATTTTATAAATGCTGCTGCTTTTGTGGAACAATTTAGTCCCGGATGGGCTGCACAATGGGGCGACATGGTGAATATGCTGGTTCGTGATGCTGCTGCTTATGATCGAAATGATTCCCTGTTTCCGTATTTGCGCAATTTCAGTCCGTACGCGGGTCATAGTTGGGTGGATGGTTTTGCCAATAATTCCCAAGGAAATAATATGGAATCGAGTTCTGAAAGCATGAATTTCAATGCTTCGTTGATACAATGGGGACAAGTTACCGGCAATAAAACTATTCGTGATTTGGGAATTTATTTATATACTACCGAGCAAACCGGTATTGAGGAATACTATATGGATATGCACCATCGTAATTTCCCTGCAACACAAAAATACAGTTTGGTTTCACGTGTTTGGTCTAATAATAATGATAATGGTACTTTTTTTACCAGTGATATAGCGGCATCTTACGGAATTGAATTGTATCCGATTCAAGGAGGTTCGCTTTACTTAGGACAAGATACAGTTTACGTAAAAAGACTTTGGGACGAAATAGTTGCGAACACCGGTATTTCAAGCAATCAGGTCAATTCGAACCTTTGGCACGATACAATGTGGCAATATCTCGCTTTCAAAGATCCTGCAAAAGCCATTGACATGTATAATTCCTACCCAAACCGTGCGCTGAAATTTGGTATTTCCGATGCGCAAACTTACCACTGGCTTCATGCTATGAATGCTTTGGGACGAGTTGATGCAACTATTACAGCCAATTGTCCGATTGCTGGGGCATTCCGTCAGAACGGTCAGATTATTTATGTAGCACAAAATTATTCAACTTCGCCTATCACAGTTACTTTTTCTACCGGTTACCAACTGGTAGTTCCAGCAGGGAAATTGGCTACCAGCCTTGATGGTAATATCACTTCGTCATTTTCGCAGGCTTACATTGACGAAAAAGCGAATTTGAATGTAAATGTTAGAATATATCCGTCTTTCACATCAGGCAAATGTATAGTTTCAACAGACACCGAAATTGGTCAACTAGTAGTTCATAACATAATGGGTCAAACTATTCAAACAATTTCTGTAAATAACAACCAAACGAACTTGGATTTAACTGCATGTGCAGCAGGTAATTATTTTGTTACCGTGAAGTTAACTAACGGAAAAACCGGAACTCAAAAAATTATAAAATTATAATTTTTTCATGATAGATGACAGTGAGAATTACTACAAACTTGAAATGCAAGTAATACCAATTGTGGTTATAATTACCTGAAAGTATTATTGTATCTTTGTGTCGCAGGATATTGTATGGGCTTTTTCTGTCAATAATAAGTTGCTTAAAATCAGCCGAGTAACAAAATAAATATAATATATTTTTTCTTGAATTTCAATACTTTAAATCTCTTACTAATCTCAGAATATAAAAAATCACACAAATGAAAACACAAAAATTCTCTTTTTTTTCGCTCTTTTTTTTTCTAAGTCTAATATTAACACTAAGTGCTAATGCTCAGTTCGTTAATGTCGGTAGTGGCAGTTACAGAACTACTTTTCCTGGATCAGATGTAGCCGGCAGAAATGATTTCCCTTCAGGAATACCTTATTTAAGTGGAAATGCTTTAGGAAAACCTGTTCCAACAAGTGACTGGTGGTCAGCACTGATGAGAAACGGAACAGCTTCCAATCTATTCAATTATCCATACACTATGAAAACTACTACCAACGGACTGGTAGTTAGTTATATTCCTACCGGTGTTATTGATGATCTTATTCCTTTTCTGGTTGGTGTTACCGGACTTTCAACTTCAACTACAACTGTTTCTGATTATTCCGACTGGACGGTAACTATGGATTGGAACGATGGAACGCATCAATTTCAGACCACTTCGGGAGTCGGAATGCCTTTTCTTTATTTTACCAAAAAATCAACTGATGTTGCTCAAGTGACTATAAACTCAGGAACAGTGGTTATTTCCAACGAAATGCTTGTTTGTACAAACGTGAAAAAAGGTGCCAGTTTTGCCGTTTATGCTCCAACCGGAAGTACATGGACGCAATCAGGAGCTGTTTATACTTCAACATTAAATGGTAAGAATTATTGGTCGATGGCTTTCATTCCACTCACAGCTACCAATGTAGCCGCCGTTGCCACAGAATATAAAAAATACGCTTATGTTTTTCCGGTAAAAACAACGGCAACATATTCCTATAATGAAGCTACTTCAGTTATGCATACTGATTTCAATGTTCAAACTGAAGTGAAAGAAGGAACTGAAACCAAAATGCTGATTGGGTTACTTCCTCATCAGTGGGCACATTTGGCTCCCGGATCTGCTTCACCAGACAAGTACAGTTATGCAATTATACGTGGCGAAATGAAAACCATGGCAGGTAACAGTTTTAGTGTTGAAAATACTTTTCATGGTGTACTTCCAACCCTTCCTTATGTTGATAATTACAGCAAAGGGTTTGTGCCAACTACGTTAACCGATAAAATTGCCGGATTGGAAAACAGTACTATGGCTACCTGGACTGACTCGTATAACGAAGGTCAGGTTTTCAATCAGCTCATGCAAACAGCACGCATTGCCAACGAAATGGGCAATATTGCTTCACGTGATAAAATTCTTAATACCATTAAAACCCGCCTTGAAAACTGGTTTAAAGCTGAAAACGGCGAAGTGGCCTTCTTGTTTTATTATAATTCTACCTGGAGTTCGGCTATTGGTTATCCTGCCGGTTATGGTCAGGATAAAGGTCTGAACGACAAACAATTTCATTGGGGCTATTTTATAAATGCAGCTGCTTTCGTGGCACAGTTCAGTCCCAATTGGGCTGCTCAGTTTGGTGGAATGGTTGATTTAATTGTACGCGATGCAGCTGCTTACGATCGGAATGACACGATGTTTCCGTATTTGCGAAATTTCAGTCCGTACGAAGGTCATAGCTGGGAGGATGGTTTTGCCAATAATCCACAAGGAAATAATATGGAATCAAGTTCCGAAAGTATGAATTTCAATGCTTCGTTGATACAATGGGGTGCAGTAACTGGCAACAAAACCATTCGAGATCTTGGTATTTACCTTTACACTACCGAACAAACTGGAATTGAGGAATATTATATGGACATCCATCACCGCAATTTCCCTGCAACACAAAAATACAGCCTTGTTTCTCGCGTTTGGGGAAACAGTATTGATAATCAAACATTTTGGACGGGTGATATCGCTGGATCTTATGGAATTGAAATGTATCCGATTCAAGGCGGTTCGCTTTATTTAGGACAAGATACTGTTTATGTAAAAAGACTTTGGGACGAAATAGTGGCAAATACCGGCATTTCAAGCAATCAGGCGAATCCAAACCTTTGGCACGATATGATGTGGCAATATCTTGCTTTTAAAGATCCGGCAAAAGCCATTGAAATGTATGATTCATATCCAAACCGCGAAATAAAATTTGGTATTTCAGATGCGCAAACTTATCACTGGCTACATGCCATGAATGCTCTGGGAAGGGTTGATGCAACAATAACAGCTAATTATCCTATTGCAGCAGCTTTCAAAATGGGGAATCAGATAAATTATGTGGCACAAAACTATACAACTTCGCCTCTTACTGTTACTTTTTCCACAGGATACCAATTGCTAGTTCCTGCCGGAAAAATGGTAACCAGTCTGGATGGACGCTATTCAGGAACAATTACATCATCATTTGGTCAGGCTTTCGTAGGAGGAAGTGTCGCACTGAATGTTACAGCTTCGGGTGGTACGCCAACCAAAGTAGAATTTATGGATGGTATCGTTTCATTGGGTACTGTAACAACAGCTCCGTTTACTTCAAAGGCAACCAATTTGCAACTGGGAATTCATAATTTCTACGCTAGAGTATATGACGGCGATAAATTCAGTGTGACCAACACAGCTCAGGTTTTAGTGGGGAATGAATTGCCTTACGGTGGAACAGCTTGGGCTATCCCGGGAACTATCGAAGCCGGTAAATACGATATCTTTGAAGGTGGAAAAGGTCAGAATATAACCTATCTGGATGTTACAACTGCCAACGAAGGCGACTTCAGAATGGATGAGTCCGTTGATGCTTCGACTGATGTTACAGAAGGGGCAGTAATTAACCATATTGCTTCGGGCGAATGGCTAAAATACACTGTCAATGTAGCTCAAACCGGCTTATATTCATTTGCATTCCGCTATGCTTCAGGCAATCCAGCCGGTGGCGGTCCGTTCCATTTGGAAGTGGATGGTCAGTCTATTTCGTCGGATATCTCCGTACCTTCTACCTCCTCAACAGTTTGGACAATATGGGCAACAAAAACAGTTGCTGGTATTCCGCTCACAGCAGGTCAACATGTATTAAAAGTAGCATTTTCTTCTGGTGAATTTAATTTCGGAAAAATGACACTTGCCCGCACGGGTGATTTGACTTATAGTTATCCTACTGCCAATGCAGGAGCGAATGTGAAAGTAGTTTTGCCGTCTACTTCTACAACCTTGGATGGATCAGCAAGTACCGAATCGGCTTCAAAAACGTTGACTTATAAATGGGAACAGGTTTACGGTCCTACTGTTGTTCAGATTTCGGATAATTCAGTTGCCAAAGCAGGTATCAGTGGATTAGTTGAAGGAATGTATAAATTCAAACTGACGGTTACAAATACCGATTTGCGCTCAGCTTACAGCACTGTACAGGTAATGGTAACCAGCACGGCGAATGTGGCTCCAACGGTTTCGCTCACTTCACCGGCAAATAATTCAACTTTTACCGAAGGAAAACCCGTAACACTTTCAGCTACAGCTAGTGATTTTGATGGAACAATAACCAAAGTTGAATTCTTTCAAGGAACGACATTGATTTCAAGTACCACAACTGCACCTTACTCAATAACATGGAATCCAGCTATTGGAAACTATGCGATTACTGTAAAAGCCACCGATAATGGAGGGGCAGTAAGTACTTCGCAAGTTACTAACGTAACTATTTCACCACTAATGTCTTGTGTAACAACTTCAACTGTTGCCACGCAGGGAACGTTTACTGTTGGATATAAATGTACCTACGAAACCGTGGGAACAGATGTTACTGTTACTTTTGAAATGCTGGATGATAAAGCAGGTGTTGTAGCTTATTTATGGAAAGAAACTCCATTTGCAGAATCGATCATGACAAATGTAAGTGGAAAAATATTCTCTGCTACATTAAGTGGTCAAACTGTTGGTGCAACCATCAGTTATGGCTGTAAATTTGCTTATGCAGGTGGCTTGTCAGTAACAAAATATATCAGTTATATAGTAGGTTCAAATTGTTCTAGTACTGGTATTGAAGATATAATTTCAACCGAGCCTTTTTTCTACCCGAATCCGGTTCAGGACAGGTTATATATTGTCCTTCCAGAAGAAAATAACCGGTTGATACTGTTTGATATTCTTGGGACTAAAATTTTTGACAGGAATATAACAGGCAATTATAGTCTGGATATGAGTGAATTGAAAAAAGGAATATATTTTCTGAAAGCAGAAAACTCCAAAGGAAATATGACCGGAAAATTGATTAAAAAGTAAGGTGCTACAACTTTTAGTGAGGGTTTTTAGAAATAACTATAAACACATAGGACACAATAGATCTAAAATTTAATTTAAGATATAGTTCACAAAGCTTTATTTTGAAAAAATAAAGCTTTGTGAATCAATCATTAGTATATCAACAAATAAAACATTGTTTTATTTACTATGTAAACTAAGTCTTTTTAAATTACAAAAAATTATGTGAACTATGTGTTGAAATAAATGCAACTTAATTAACCCAAACGAAAAGTGGCAGAATAAAAAATAAAATTTATCATTTATGAGACACAAAGTATTATTTATGGCTTTATTATTAAATTTGGCATTTGTTTCGGCATTTGCACAATCGAAAACCCACCTTGAAATTAAGGATGGATGGTATAACATTAACGGAGAAAAGTTTTTCATTAAAGCCATCGGTTATGAGATAGGTGCACGTCCGGGGCAACATCCTTATGAGGGCACAAGAACTGATGATCTGGAATTGCTTAAATATGACCTGAAAGTTATAAAAGAAGGCGGATATAACTGTATTCGCACATGGAGTGAGTTTTCGGAAGCCCAATTAAAAATTGTTCAGTCATCTGGGCTTAAACTTATCATGGGTCTGGAAATTAATCCTGAAAAAGATTATGGCGATCCGGTTTTTGTAAAAGAATGTGAGGCTAATGTGATGAAAGTAATGAGTTACGCAAATAAATACGATTGTATTATTACCTATCTCGTTCTGAATGAACCTCAAACCGATCATGTTTACAAGGTGAGCGGAAAAGCATTTGTCAATTTGATGAATACTTTGATAGGTATTATTCACAAGGAACATCCAGGAATTCCAGTTACTATTTCGGCTAATGCCATGATTGGAGATTACATCGACGAAAATATCTTTGATGTATATGCTTATAATTGTTATGATCACAATGAAGCTCAGACTGCTACAATGGGTTTCAAAGATTATGTCAAAGGGCTTGTTGATTTGAACGGGTTGAAAAAACCATTTATTTGTACAGAGTTTGGTTATTCAATTTCGCACAAAGGGTATGGGCGTTACGGAGGACAAACCCTGACTCAGCAAAGCAATGGGCTGATTGCCAATTATCGTGATTTGATTGATGCCGGAGCAGTAGGCATGTGTCCGTTTTATTACGCTGATGGTTGGTGGAAAGGCGGAGCACCCAAGTTACATAACCCTGAACAACCAGAAGAATGGTTCGGGTTTTGGGGTTATAGCGATGTGAATGATAAGTTCGGTACGCCACGTCCGGTTTGGTTTGCCATGCGCGATTATATGAAAGCACTGGTTATCAGTCCTAAAAATAACGACATTTATCAATC
>Ga0118677_10010003_pt2 | contig 11161 bp, 15 predicted proteins | sample AliMusrvi5mmetaG_FD_86154 | JGI IMG/M metagenome (GOLD analysis project Ga0118677, IMG submission 86154)
AGGGGATTGGGCGGGCTGCGCGGCACAGCTGTGCCACCCCCTTGAGGAGGTGGCCAAACAAGGTAAGCACGCTGAAGCGCGCTCGGTGCTCGGTCTTGCTGCCAAAATAATTCAGGGGGACTGCCCTCGCCGTCAGTGCTCGCTCGGTAAGAACGCGCTGCGCGCGATATCGGTGCCGAAATAGTTGAAAAATGCCCGTTCCGGGACTTGTAAACAAGTGAAGAGGTTTTGGATCCTTCTGTGGGACACTCTATCCTTGAAGAAGCCGGAAAGGGGTTATACATTCCATCTGTGGCTTTATAGTCGCATATTCGTCGCAAATTGTGGTATATTAAGTCTAGCCCGCATTATTCATAACTATTTCGAATAATGCCCAGCTAGCCCGGCATTCCTTACGTTTCATGAATAATCTGGGCTAGCCGCATTATTATTGATTCTTTTATTTGGGAGGGCGAGAGTCCCCGCGAGCTGCACCTCATGAATAATGCAGGCTAGAGGTTTGAGCAATGCCAACTTTATATCTACGCAATGTCTCTGAAGTCGTCTATCAGCGCCTGTCCGAACGTGCATCGGATGAACATCGTTCGGTGACCGCTGAAGCGCTCAAAACCCTGGAGGAAAGCGTCGGGGTGGAAGCCAACGTGTGCATCCCCGCCGCGCGCCGTCGTACGCGCGCGGAGATCTTTCGCAGTGCCGAAGAGGTGCGTGCCAGCGCCAAGTTTGTCCCCGAAGGCGTGGCCGCCATGCAACGCGAGGATCGTGATCGATGAATAGGCCTCCAGCCCGAGTCATCATTGATGCCAGTGCGCTCCTGCCGTATTGGTTGCCGGAACCGCTCTCTGCCGCTTCAATACACGTGGTGGGTGGTAGTGCGCTTTGCGCCCCATCACTGATCTATTTCGAAGCCGGCAACATCCTCTGGAAATCGGTGACGCGTGGATTTATAGGTATTGAGCAAGCACGCCAGGCCCAGCGGGATATCCATGATCTAAGCATCGAATTGATCGAGGATATCCAGTTGCCGTCGCTCACGCTCGAAATAGCGCATACATATCAGATTAGCTTTTACGATGCCGCTTATGTTGCCATTGGCAAGCTGCTCGTTCTGCCGTTGATCACCGCCGATCAGCGATTAATCCGCGCAATGACCGGTACCGGGCACCAATTGATCGCGCTCGAAGACTTTATGCCCACGTTGGCGGGCGAGGAATAACATACCAATAATAATTATGACCAAAAATCTTCACCTTTAGAATACAGGGACAGGTTATCTATTTTGATGGAAAAAGTCATCAAAATAGATAACCTGTCCCTGTATTGCTTTCCACTGGCGCTTTATTATAACCGATATCTTTCAGCTACCGGCAGGAATGCCGCAACAAAGACCGAATAAAATCGCATGAGCTGGTACTTGTCCGAGCATAATCCGGTCTTCTGGGAAGAAATACGCCACCGCAGCAGCGGACGACAGCATACCGGGCTGTTTATTGTCTATGCGGTATTGGTTATGATTCCGCTGCTATTTATCTGCTGGTCATTTACTTACTGGAACTATTCTATAGATAAAATTGAAGCAATGTTTGATAAGTATGGCATAATGAGTAAAATATTATGTCCCTTAGTGACCAGTTGGCCTGCACGAATGTCTGCCAGACATACGGTCTTCCCTGATTATGACTCGCTATTCATGACCGTGTTCTTAAACCCCGCATGCGCCATTTTTACATTGCAACATCTGCTGCTTGCCTTGATTGCTCCAGGCATGGCTGTCAGTTTGCTCTCCGGAGAACGCGATCATGGCACACTGGAACTACTTTTACGCTCAAAGATCTCTGGCGCTAAGGTGATAATCCAGAAATTTCTTGCCCTATTCACTTTGCTGGCTGTTATCCCTCTATTGTGTGTTATCTTGTTTTTTTGTTTTTCGATGCTACATATATCCTGGCAATTCTCCTATCATGAAGGTAGAAATGTGATTTTACAAGGATTTTTTATACTATTAGAAAATGCTGTAAATTTATTTTGGAATATACTGAACGGATAGATAAATATATTTATTGCTCTAAGCTGCTACATTTCTGTCGGTTTTTATTTCAGTAGTCTGTGCAAGACAACGCGCATTGCGATGATGTTATCTTATACAACCCTCACGATATTTGAATACCTGATCACATTCATCTTTACTTTGATCGCACGAATATTCTGTTATAGCCATTATATGGTATCCTATAAAATTGGACTCATAAATATCAGCGATTGTCTCATGACGTGCAATTCTCAGATTTATGAGGTTACTTCGGGAAAAGGCAGTATTTATTTTTCTATTGCGAAAGATTTTATTTATCTTTTGATTACTATCTTTTTCCTGTACCTGAGCATCAAAATAATAGATCCTAATCGTTGGCAGCATGATGGTAACGATACTTAAAACCGCAAGGCCAATGGTCTTCAGACATGATTATGATGCAGGTCAGCAGAGAGACATTGGTTAAAGGAGATTACGATGACTCAAGTAAGCGCTTATGAGGCAAAAACGCATTTATCCCAACTGTTAGATCGTGTTGCTGAAGGCGAACATATCGTGATCACCAGGCATGGCGTACCATGAGCCATTGTCAATGAATCGTTCACTCCTTGCCCTCCAAGCGTTTGATTTCCCGATCAAAATCCGAGACGTATTCCAGGTCTTGCCGTTGACGATATACTTCGTATTCACCTTCGGCTTTTAGCTTGGCTTCCAAGGCGCTCACCTTACCTTTCTCCTTCAGGATGGGATAATCGGATAATTCGAGGAAGCGATGCAGAAAGTCCACCCATTCCACCATTCGCGTGACGATGCCGCGTTCCGCGCGGTTTTCCGCCAGATCGAGATACGCGGAGACCATGCGGTTTAATTCGGTGATATGCGCCTCGTTCAGGTAATTTTTCGCCACAGTCACATCCGATTTCACGATTTTCCCAAGCGGCGCCTGTTTCCAGGTCGTCAATCCCATATGGAGTTTTGTGGCATCAGCCTTATGATAAATCAGTTCCGCCGCCGTCTGCCCGGTGATTGCCCAGTGCAATTTGTTTTGTACGGTCGCAAAGAATTCCCGGGTGATCGGCGCCTGCGGGTCGTAATCCACCGAAAGTGCGTAAATATCGGTGATCTTCTGGTAAAATCGCCGCTCGCTGGCGCGGATTTCGCGTATCCGTTCCAGCAACTCCTCGAAGTAATCCTTACCGAAGACCCGTTTTCCCTGCTTGAGCCGCTCATCGTCCAGCACAAATCCCTTGATGATGAACTCATGTAGTGTCTTCGTCGCCCAAATGCGAAAGCGCGTCGCCTGGTAACTGTTGACGCGATAACCGATGGCGATAATAGCGTCGAGGTTGTAATACCGTAGTTGATAATTCTTGCCATCGGCGGCAGTTGTTTCCAAAATGGAAACAACTGTATCTTCCACTAATTCACCAGAATCGAAGATATTTTTCAGATGCTTACTGATAGCAGGCACATTGACCCCAAACAACTCGGCAATCGCCTTCTGCGTCAACCAGAGGGTCTCATCGTTGAAGTAGACTTCCACCTGCACCGCGCCATCCGGGGCGGTGTAGAGAAGAAATTGCTGGTGCTCGGTCATACGCACCGCCTTACTGATTCCGAACCATACAGGATTATATTTCCCTGGCTATCCAGCCAGGGAAGGGCGGCTTGCTCAATGATGGATAGAGTGAAACTATCCTGAGTCATAGGGGTTTCCCTTCTCAGGTTCCATCCTGACCCTAACACTTTATCAGCACTCGAAATATCCGCAGTATCATATCATTTTTACGGGCGGTGCCGCCTACCCAACTTTCGGAGTAATGTCCGAATATGGGTGGAGCGGCTGGCAGCTTGATCTCATCAATTATTAGACGGTTCATTTCGTTTAGCAGATGGGTGGAAATGCCCTTATTCATCATTTCGCGAAACAAGAAAAAATCGCTTAGATTTTCCAAGCCTGCAAGCCATTGTATAAAACCTCTATCTTCGAGAGAACGTTTATCCCAGGGTGGTATGTTGGTAACGTATTGAATCCCACCCTTTCGATTCCATATCCAAGATAGATACTTCCGTTGCAAATCTTCGCTTAGAAAATCATTGTTCTGCAATAGCCAAATCGTCGGATCCCAAATATCCTCATCAGGTATATCGCCTGTAAAAGCCTTTGAGAGATTTTGAACGCTGATTTCTCTTGTTGTACACAACAACGGGTTTAGGGGTTAAATATAGATATCCTTCCAATTTGTGCTGTCCGTGTACCGCACCCGGTTGTTTGGACACGGGTGGGTATCTCCTCCTTGTATTTATTCCAACTCGCTCCTCGGGCTCCTGCTCATTTTAGTAGTAAATAGGTATACGAATCTGATGGTTTTCGCCTTTCGTGGCGGATATCGAGCGCAAAACCGGCGTTGCCCCCCTGATTAGATAGAAATTTGATGGTAAGGTGAACCATACCACTATCGTCTATCCCCTTGAGGCAGCCTCGTGAACCTGGTCGCCGATGAAAGTGTTGATCAACAGATCGTCGACCTCTTGCGCTCAATAGGGCATGCGGTGGTTTATATCGCGGAAATGGCGCCTGGCATTCTTGACGTACAGGTACTCCACCACGCAAATAGTGGCAATGCCTTTTGTGCCTTCGTGTCTTTGAGGTAAAATTAAATCCGGATCAAAACTCCAAATTATTCGGCGTGCGAGAAAATGGCGCGACGTCGCGGATATTATTCACGCCGGTAATGAGCATTAGCAGGCGTTCGAAGCCCAGGCCGAAGCCGCTGTGTGGGACGCTGCCGAAACGGCGGGAGTCCAGGTACCACCAGTAGTCCTCGGATGCAATGCTCATCTCTTCCAGGCGGGATTCCAGCACTTCGAGCCGCTCCTCGCGCTGACTGCCGCCGATAATCTCGCCGATCTGCGGTACCAGCACATCCATCGCCGCCACCGTGTTGTTATCATCATTCACCCGCATGTAAAACGGTTTGATGCTCTTCGGGTAATCGATGACGATAATCGGTCCGCGGAAATGTTTCTCCGTCAGATAGCGCTCGTGTTCGGTCTGCAGGTCGGCGCCCCATTCCGGCGCATATTCGAACGTCTCTCCTGAGCGCCGCAGTATCTCGATCGCCTCGGTGTAAGGCAGGCGCACGAAGTCGGAGTCCACCAGCAATTGCAACTGCTGGTATAATTTCGGTTCCACGAACTTCTGGAAGAGATCGAGATCGTCGCGGCACTGCGCTAATGCATGTTGCGCCAGGTATTTCACGAACTCCTCCGCCAGTGCCATATCGCCGGCGAGATCGCAGAAGGCCATCTCCGGTTCCACCATCCAGAACTCGGCGGCATGGCGCCGCGTGATGGAGTTTTCCGCGCGAAAAGTGGGACCGAAGGTGTAGACATCGCCCAGCGCCAGCGCCAGCATCTCCGCTTCCAGTTGCCCGGACACGGTCAGATAGGCGGGCTTGCCGAAGAAATCCTGCGCATAATCCACCTGCCCGTCCTCGTTTCGCGGTGGACTGCCAGGTTCCAGTGTGGTCACCTGAAACATCTTCCCCGCGCCTTCACAATCGGAGCCGGTGATGATGGGCGTGTGAACGTAGCGAAAGCCGCGCTGGTGAAAAAAGGTGTGGATGGCGTAGGCCATCTCGGAGCGAATGCGAAAGATCGCCCCGAATTTATTGGTGCGCGGTCGCAAATGCGCGATGGTGCGCAGGTATTCCTCGCTGTGCCGCTTCTTCTGCAGCGGGTAGCTCTCCGGCGCCGCCTGAATAATTTCCACCGCGCGCGCGGCGATCTCCCAACGCTGTTCCGATCCCGGCGACGGGATTAATTCGCCGCTCACGCTCACCGCGGAGCCGGTGGTCAAACGCGCCACCTCGGCATAATTCGGCAGCGCATCCGTGGCGATGATCTGAATACTCGCCAGGCAGGACCCGTCATTCACTTCGAGAAAGACAAACTCCTTCGCATCCCGGCGCGTGCGCACCCACCCTTTCACCACCACCGTGGGCAAGGGAGTATCGCTCTGTAATAATGACAGCACTTTCATTCGGTCCATACTACTCTCCTGGCAGACGGAAATGCTATGGCATCATTATAACCGAAATTATATACATTCTGCCTGTCGGGGGACAACAAGTAGAAGAGATACTATTTGCCGGTTCAATGCATAAGGATGTAATCAGCAAGAAAAATGAGTGTTAACAGCGTGAAAGCACCTATTAGATACAGCAGCATCCCTGTCAGTGCGGCGCTTAGAACGATATTGCTCGGAATTTGTTTGCTTTCCATGTCAATGCGATTTTTCCAGATAAATGTCGCGGCGATGAAAGCGGGTAGCAGCCAGAATTTAAGTGGGAAATAGAAGCTGAATAATAGAGTAAACGATAGAAATGCCATTGTTGCCCATCCGTTTGCAATGAACAGAATCTTACCGAATTGCATGAGGTAGACAGGTAATTCCACCGTTTCCTGGGATGCTAGAGACGCTGGTCGCAAGACGAGGTAAAGTGCACCCCAGAAAGAGGCAATGATGAGTAAAGTTATTAACAGTATAATGGTAAATGGCCTGATGAAATAGTAAGCTGATAAATAAGCTGCATAGCGTGGCCTTGGTTGCATATGTATCAGTATATCTTGTGAAATATTAGTCATACAGTATAACCGATGCCATACTACAGAATAGCGTATTGGTTTCGGATAAAGTGAGGCATTTACACTCGTGCTGTCTGGTAAATCAAAAAGAGAGCCTTGCCTAGCTAATTCATCATATGTTATCGTTTTACCCATTGACGGTGCATCGACCGTCAGGTAAAGGTGGGGGTCACTTGTCAATATCATCTCGGTCAGGATCACCGGTTTTTTCAAGGTATCTCCAGTGCTCATTGGAAAAGTAAAGCGATAATTATTGGGAGTTTCTTCACTGAAGCTAAAGTGGAGACAGAAACCGCTGGAACCATCTTCGTTATTCTCATGTCCCAGCACCGGGATAACGGCGTAGTACGGCGTGTTATATTTTGAAAGCGCTTTTACAGAGGATAGCAATTCGTCGGTAGGCGATAATTGAGATAGCAGATTGGCAAATGACATCACTTGCGCTGCTTGCGCAGTGATAGAGGGACAGTTTGACCATTTATTAAATTGGTTTTTGTCTTCGATGGCAGGTGTAACGAGCGCCTGTGGAGTTGTTGCGAGAAAAGGAGCTCCTAGTGCGCCTCCGGCAAAGAAGCCACCGATACCGATCCAGGTGAATGTATCTTGAATGTTCGTATATCTGGTCAATGAACTCTGTTCGATCACCTGCTGCCGCAGTGGACTCACAATGGATTTCTCAAAATCCATCCCCTGCGTATTCTGTGTGGTGAACTGGTCAGGATTTTTCGAGAGGGGGAGAATAAAGTTAACCGTTTTTCCATCAGGGATACCGGATAAAGCAATATACATATCGACATCGACACGCGTAGTGCCAAAATGAATAAGCACAACTTGAGCTGCTTCCCGGATGAGTGCGGAATCACTACCAACTAGGAAACCGCATGCGCTGGCGAACGCCGTCATCATACTCAATATCAGCAATGTAAATAAAAAGCGCATTCAGGCTTCCATCTCGATCAGGCTCATTAAGTTAGCCAGGATTATTCACGAAACGTAAGGACTGCCGGGCTAGCTGATCATTATTCGAAATAGTGATGAATAATGCAGGCTATGCTGTGCTGATAACGATCTTCTTGCAATAAAGGATTCCGATCACTTTCGGTAAATGTAAGGGAAACGATATTACCCATACTTGGATCATCGAGCAATGGAAAGGAGGAATACAAGTGTCTGACACCCCGGAGATGGCATCGACAGAGAATGCACAACCTGCCGTATGGAATTTCAGACAGTTACTCATCGCATTCTTCGTGACTCTCACGATTCACACGGTTATACTTCAGGGTACAGATCCCATTGGGCCGGTATTAATCCGATTCTCCTGGATGTTCGATGGTCTTGTCCTAATGCGAATCCTCGTTGCTCTGGTTCTGAATGAACACGGGCGAGGCTGGCTCTTTTATATGATTCTGCTCTATACCTCACCTATCTGGATCTCCTTCATCGTGGCTATGTTTTAGACGTCTGGGATACTGTATCTCAAGGGCTGTTGGCGACAAATCAAGCGAAACAAAAAAGAAGTAACGAATCCCCCCGACTAGCTTACTCATTGCCGCTGCCGATCCTCACGCAACATTGCCAGGGTATCCTCTTCTTTGGACGGAGGCTGACTCGCTCTAATCATGGCAAGTTCATCAAGTGCGCGTAAGCGTTGTGCCCTGAGGTTGCGATACTGCACAGTCTGATCGAGTATTTCAATGACTTCCGCATTAACAGAACGTCTATCTTCCTTTGCGATCTCCTTAAAACGTTCAAACAGCTCATCGGGGATATCTCGAATGGTAATACTCGCCACAGCTATCTCCTTCGGTGTTATTAAAACACCATTTTACCACTATCGAACGCATTACACAGTATTCTATCAATGTGCGTGCGGTATTGATTTTTTATGAGAGAATAATATAAGCTTATAAGCCCGTCAAAGGAGATTATGATGACTCAAGTAAGCGCTTATGAGGCAAAAACGCATTTATCCCAACTGTTAGATCGCGTTGCCAGCGGCGAACATATCGTGATCACCCGACATGGCGTACCCGTGGCGGAATTAACTCCGGTACGCTCGGTCTCATTGCATGATCGTTTGCAGGCAATTGAAAAACTGAAGAGCTTTCGCGTCGGGAAGCTTGCTGGCGAGTCAATGCGCGCGATGATTGAGGAAGGGCGAATGTAAAATGCGCTGTTCACGTGAAAACGTGAGCATACTTTCCAAGTCCGGCGTAACCCAGGAGTATCGTTTTACTTGCGGATTCACTCCGGCCATAATATCCTTCAGCAAAAGGAAGACAAATCCTGAATCCTGAATCCTGAATCAATAAACAGCTAACACCGCTCTTCCAACAGTTCCTCCCATATCGCGCGCAACCCCGGTTTGATGGCGGTGCAAAAGGGCGCGGCGCCGCCGGCGACGATGTTGCCGTCGACCACCCCGAGCGCGCACACCCCGGCCAGGCGGATGGAGAGCACGCCGGCACTGCTGTCCTCGATGCCGATAGTTTCCCGCGCGGGGACATCGAATGGCATCAGCACCTCGGAATAAAGCCATGGATGCGGTTTCGCCTGCTGTTCGCCCAGCGTGCCGCTCTGCCCGTGTTTGATGGAGGTGCCGGCGGTGACGATGCCGTCGTAAAACTGCAGCGGATCGCCGAGTTCCAACGTTTCAAACGCACTGACGATTTCCGGCCATGCTTTGAGATAAAGGCCGGAGGTGACCAGTCCGATTTTCACCCCGCGCGCTTTCAGGTGAAGCAGGAACTCCTTCAGCCAGGGCGAGGGAGTGAAGGCGCCTTTGCGCCCCTGGCCGGCGAGGATAGCGGCCATCTCTTCCTCGGTGATCTCGAAATAATACTGCCGCGCCCGCGCCAGCGTCGCCCCCGGCACGTTGCCGCAATAAGTGCGTAAGGTATAAGCCAGGTGCTCGGAGACACTGAAGCCGGAGACGAAGGGAAGATCTTTCTCGCTGAAGCGGAAGCCGGCATCATCGAGCAAGCGCGCGGTCACCCGCTTGATGATGTAAATCCAGAAGCTTTCGCTATGCACGCTGGTCCCGTCCAGATCCATCAACACCGCACGCACCCGCTCCGGCAGCGGCGCCGGGTGCAGCGGGTAATAGGCGGGAATGCCGACCGCCGTCGGCAGGTAGGTCAGCGTATGCCCCTCATGGCAAAGCAACACCACCTTGCGGTCGCGCGTGGTAACGATGGCGGTCACGCCATCCTCTCCCACCCGCTTGCAGCCCAGCCCGGGAAAATCGAACTCCGGCAGCAACAATAAGCTGCCATCTCCGGGAAACGCGCCCAGCCCATGAATCGTCGGAACAGAAGTCATCTTTACATGAATTCGACTTGTGCGTGATTTCCCCTTTCCCCGGAGTAAGAAGCCTGCGCTCCCAGTAAAAGTCACCGGTGGCGCGTGGCCTGGTATCACAACTCATGTGAAGGGTGAACCACAGAGACACAGAGGGGGGATCTTGAATATATGTAGCGCGCGCCCGCCGTGGCGCGCTGTCCAGGTATTACCAATCTGTTTACATCTGTGACATACAACAATCGATACTTGAATATCAAGCCTCAATATAGCTATACTTTTACAAAAGGTATAACCAATGATAAAGATGCTGGACGAATATAACGAAGTTATCGCTTATCTAAATTCACAAGATACACGGCGCAATCCTCATCGTATTGGACTGGAGCGATATAGTTGGAGTGATTGCGAATATTTTTTTACCATTTGTGCACGTGATTCCACCCACCCATTTATTGATGCCTATTTGGCAAAGGCAATCATTGACGCGTTGTTATGGCGCAAACAATATCACGGTTGGCATTTGTTTTGTTATTGCCTGATGCCGGACCATCTGCATTTTATCGTGCAATTACTGCATCGCGAAAGACAATAGCGCAATGCCGGCATACTTGGAATAGAACTTAAATCGATTCTGCACCATATTGCTGATTTCAAATCTTATACCACCTCACAACTCTGGTGGAAATCCGGTGGTAGTGGGCCCCTCTGGCAACGAAGCAGCTATGATAAACTTATTCGCTGTGACGATTCCGTAGATCATGCTTGCAGCTATGTGTTAAATAATCCTGTTCGAAAAGGCATCGTCACGGAATGGACACAATATCCCTATTCACAAATTGTCGACGAATGGTAAGGCGCAGGCGCTAGAGTTACGGGACGGGTGGAAATGGCATAGGAAGGATGGAATCATACAGGCAGCGCGCCACGGCGGGTGAGGATGCCTGCGATCCCTGTGATCAGTTGCCGTTTACGCGTGTATGGTAGCGCGCGTCCGCCATGGCGCGCTGGGTGGAAGTTTTTGAACCGTGGATGTCAACACTTTTTCCGGTAGGATTATTGAAGGAGAAATGCAGTCATTTATGTCGAGAGCGTAATAGGTGATGGCATTTACTGAATAGATCATTCCAGCCAGCGCGCCACGGCGGGCGCGCGCTACGGACCTTGAGAACAGTGCTAGCC
>Ga0118677_10014416_pt1 | contig 11160 bp, 6 predicted proteins | sample AliMusrvi5mmetaG_FD_86154 | JGI IMG/M metagenome (GOLD analysis project Ga0118677, IMG submission 86154)
AGCCTTGGTCGTGGTTTTTGGTCACGCCTTCGATGGACATGCGGTTCGGGAAGCCGGCGAGCGCGCCGTTGGTGCCCGAAAACGAAGAACTGCAGGTAAACGCCTGGCCGGGCACGGCCGTGGCGACGGAGGTCACCTGGAAACTGTTAATCGGGTCGAACGCCTGTCCGTAGCCGGCGCGGATCACGGTCCTGGGCAGGCTTCCGGGCGCCCAGGTGATCCCGAGGCGCGGGGCGACGGCCCCGTAGTTGAAGTTTTTGTACCACCGGTCGGCGTGGACGAAAGTGACAGGACCCTGGCTGCCGTCGATGTTCTTGTTGGGAACGTAGGCCCGGTCTCCGGCTTCCGAAGCCGGGGGATTCAATTCCCAGCGAACGCCAAGACTGAGGGTGATGTTCTGGCGGAATTTGAATTCATCCTGACCGTAAAAGTTGTATTGCTTGAGGCGCTGGCCCTGCGACCAGAGCGTGACCTTGTCGCCGCTGCGGAAAGGCAGAAAGGTGTCGTGCACCACGTCGCCCAGGAAGACCTGCGTGAGACCGGCCGGAATGCCAAGCAGATCGTTGATGGTGCCCTGCAGGCGGGTGAGGTCGGTGGAGGCAATGCCGGTGGGCGGCAGGTTGGCGAATCCGGCGGGCGGACGAGTGGTCCGCGACAGCGAGATCGCGGGGACAAGGCTGTTGCCGCCAACGTCCCCGCGCTGGTCATTGTGCTGGTACATGCGAATATTCGCGCCGAACCGCATGACGTGTTTGCCGTTCAGGTAGCTCAGGTTTTCCACGATCTGCGGCGTGCTGACGGCGCGGAAGGTGCGGGGATTCGCGGTGTAATCCACGGTGGAATTGTTGAAGGTGAAGCGGGGCGTGTTCGGGAACAGCGGATTCGCTTCGCCCTGGGTGAAGAGGAACTGCCAGCGCGAATAACCCAGCGTCAACTCGTTCACCAGACGGGCCGAGATGATGGTGCGGAAGCCGAGAGCATAATTCTGGGCGGGGCGGAAGACCTCTCCGCGCGGGGGATATCCGGGGATCACGATGGGGCGGCTGTTGAGCGGATCGCCCTTGAGCGTATTCTGCTCGGCGCCCAGCCAGCGGAAGAAAACGTTGTTCTTATCGTTGATGGTGTGGTCGACGCGCAGCGAATATTGGGGTCCGCGAACCTGCGTGGGGGAATTCCAGGAGTAACCGCCGACGTTGAGGCCGTCGCCGGACGAGCTGTAGTTGTTCGGGGCGGGATAACCACCCAACACGCCTTTTACCGCGGAGTCGAGTCCCGTGCCGCGGGGATCGGCGGCAAAGATGTTGTAGGAAGCGACGCAGTTCAAGTCGGAACCGGAGGTGCAGTTGTGCACTCCGGGGGCGAGAGCGCCGGTCTTCGGGTCCACCAGCAGGACACTGTTCTGGGTGATTTTCTGGCCGCCGATCACCAGAGGGCTGGCCGGATTGGGAACGAAATAACGATAAATGCCGCTGAGGGCCGTGGGCGTGTAGAGACTCACGGCGCCGAAGGTCTTGTCGATCGGGTCGGAAAAGTTGACCTTCTGGCCCTGCCAGCTGCCGAAGAAGAACGTCTTGTTTTTGCGGATGGGGCCGCCGACTTCGAAGCCATACTGGTTGAGCTGAATGAGCGGCTTCTGCCCGCCCTGCGCGTTGGCGTACCACTCCTGCGCGTTCAGCGCTGTATTGCGGAAAAACTCGAAGGCGGAGCCGTGAAACTGATTGGTGCCGGAGCGGGTCGCAATGGAGACGTTGGCGCCGGAGTTGCGCCCTTCTTCCGCCGACGGATTCGAGGTGGTGACTTTGAATTCCTGGACGTTGTCCGGATTCAGCCGGAAGATGTTGCTGGTCGGATTCGGGCTGGTGGATTCGTTGGCTTCAATGCCGTCGATGGTGACGTTGGCGGCGCTCGCGCGCGCGCCGTTCACGTTCACGGTGTTGCCGGAACGCTGCACCACACCCGGTTCGTACATCAGCAGGTTGAGAGGGTTGCGGCCATTGAGAGGCAGCGTCACGATGGCCTGACGCTCGATCACATTCCCGATGGTGGCATTGGCGGTCTGGAGGGTCTCCGAAGAGGCGGTTACCTCAACGCTCTCGGAGAGCGCGCCGACTTCGAGGGCAATGTCGACCGTGAGCGGCGTGTTGACCTGCACGGTGTTGCCGGTGCGGACGGCGGCCTTGAAGCCGGTGGCCTCCACCCGGACCGAGTACGTGCCCACCGGAATCGCGGGAAAGGCGAAAACGCCCGCATCCGTGGTTTCCTGCCGGCCGGCAACCCCGGTATTTTCATTGGTCAGCGTGACAGCCGCGTGAGGCACGGCCGAGCCCGACGAATCGCGCACGGTGCCGGCGATCTGTGATGTGGAGGTCTGCCCGAAAGCGGAAACCGCAAAGGCGAGCGCGACCAGTGAAAACGCGGAGCGATGTAGTAACAAACTTTCCCCCTCGGAAACCAACCGATTTGCTTTGATTCAATTCTAACCGACAGCGATAATTCAGATTGATGTCGCGACGCCTTCTTATCTTCCTGAGTTTTGCCCTCGCCGCAACCGCGGTTTGCCAGGAGCGCTCGCAGAGCGGCCTGGACTTTGAAGGGATCCGGCCGCAAATCGCGCAGCCGGAACGCGCCGCGCATGCGATGGTGGCGTCCACGCACGAACTCGCCACGGCGGTCGGCCTCCGGATTCTTCACCAGGGCGGCAACGCCGTGGACGCGGCGGTCGCGGTCGGTTTCGCTCTCGCCGTGGTGCATCCGGAGGCGGGCAATCTGGGCGGAGGCGGCTACATGGTGGTCCGCATGAAGGACGGCCGGGTGCGGGCTTTCGACTATAAAGAGACCGTGCCGGCGGCGGCGCGCCTCGACGCTTTTCCGGATAGCAGCGGCGTGCAGGTGGGATACAAGGCGGCCGGTGTTCCCGGAACCGTCGCCGGGCTGGCTCTCGCGCATCGGAAGTTTGGCAGGCTGCCGTGGGCGACGGTCCTGCTGCCCGCTCAGGAACTGGCGGCAAAAGGCTTTCCCGCTTCGCAGCGCATGGAACTGGTGCTCCGGCTTCAGGTTCCGGTGATGAAAGGGTTTCCCGAAACGGCCAAGGTATTCCTGCACGGGGGAGAGCAGCCTCTGAAGCAGGGCGAACTGGTCAAACTGCCGGATCTTGCGGCGACCATCGCCCGGATCCGGAAGAATGGCCCGAAAGAGTTCTACGAGGGTGTGACGGCACAACGGATCGCGGCGGATATGAAAGCCGAAGGGGGCTTCATGACGCTCGACGACCTGAAGGGCTACCAGGCGATCGAGAAAGAGCCGCTCACCGGAACCTACCGCGGCAACAAAATCCTGACCATGCCGCCGAGCAGTTCCGGCGGCTTCGTCCTGCTGGAAATGCTGAACGTGCTGAGCCATTTCGAGATGGCTCCGGGGATGGAAGGTTCGGTGGAATCCCGGCACTTGCTGGTGGAAGCGATGCGGCGCGGGTTCCGGGACCGGCTGCTTTACGCCGCCGACCCGAAGGTGGCGCCCATGCCGATGGAGCAGTTGCTCAGCGGAGCGTACGCGGACCGGATGGCCGCCACCATCCGGAAAGACGGACGCGTGACGCCGGCATCGGAACTGCCCTCGCTCCCGGCGGGTGAGGGCGGCGTTTCGTCCGCGGAGAGCCCGCACACCACGCACTTCAGCGTGGTCGACGAGGAAGGCAACCTGGTTTCGAACACGTATACGCTCGGCAGCTTTTACGGATCGCAGGTGATCATCCGCGGCACGGGTGTTCTGCTGGGCGACATGGTGGGCACGATCGTCGCGGGAGAGAAATCCAGCCGGAATTCGAGGCCGAAAGCGAATCCTCTGACGCCGGGCGCGCGGCTGGTATCGACCATGGCGCCGACGATCGTCATTCGTCCCGACGGTTCGCCTTGGGTGGCGCTGGGCACGCCGGGCGGCGTCACCATTCCGAGCACGCTGGTGCAGGTGCTGGTGAACCTGATCGACTACAAGATGCCCCTGCGCGACGCGATTGAATACCCGCGTATCCACGACCAGTTCGTGCCGGACCGGATTGAAGCGGAACCCGGCGCGGTGGTGTTCGACGTGGGCCGGAAGCTGACGGAACTGGGCTATCAGCTGAATCCGAAGCTGCGGGCGCAGGGCGATATTCATGCGGTCGCGATCGAGGAGAAGACGAATATGCGCCAGGGCTGGTCGGATGGCCGCCGGGGCGGACACGCCGCCGGCTACTGAGGGAAACGACTTTTCTTGCTCGGAGGATGTGGTTCCGAACGTCTGAACCCGGCGGATGACAACACCCGCTTATATAATGCTTATTGGTGAAATTTCGTCAATTTGAGCCCCGAATTCGGCCGCGGGAACGCTGCCTCGCGGCGAATTTTGAAGGCCGCGGGGCGTCACGGGTGTTTTTGTCCCCGCGACAGCTTCCGGGACGCATCCATTTTCCAGGATGCTTCGGGTTTCCAGGATGCTTCGGGGAAACCCCGGAAGGGACGCGGACGAGATGGATATCTCGGTAATCGTTCCGTTTTACAACGAGCAGGCGCACCTGGTGCAGTGCATCGAGTCCCTGCGGGCGCAGTCCCTGCCGGCCGACCGCTTTGAAATTATCGTGGTGGACAACAATTCCACGGATCGCTCCGCGGAAATTGCCGGCCAGTTTGGCGATGTCACCGTGATTCAGGAACGGAAAGCCGGTTCCTACGCCGCGCGCAACGCGGGCGTGCAGCGCGCCAAAGGACGTATTCTGGCCTTTACCGACGCGGATTGCGAGGTTGCACGGGACTGGCTAGAGCGGATCTTACAGGCTTTCGCGAACGAGAAGACGGTCTTCCTGCTGGGCAGCCGCCGCTTCGAAAACGAACTTTTTCCTCTGGGGAGCATGGCGGATTACGAAAACGAAAAGGCCCGGTACGTCTACACGAAACGCGATTCCCGGCTCTACTACGCCTATACGAACAATTTCGCGGTACGACGGGAAGGGTTTGAGAGGTGCGGACCGTTCCCGGAACGAGCGCGCGGGGGCGACGTGATTCTGGCCTGCCGCCTGGTTACCGCGTATGGCTGCGATGCCGCGGAATTTGTTCCCGACATGCAGGTCCGCCATCTGGAGATCGATAACTGGTACGGCTGGCACCGGAAAATGTGGCTCTACGGGAAGAGCCACCAGAGATACTCCCCAATCAGCGGAACGCGGCCGCTGGGATACAAGGAGCGGTTCGAAGTGTTGTTGCTGACCGTGCGGCGAAACCGCCTCCCGTACGTTTACGCGTTTTTCTTCTTATTTGTTGGAGCGGCCGCCACCGCGGCCTTCGAGGCGGGCAGGCTGGCGGCGCGATTTGGCACGGGGCGATCCGACCGGTAAACAGGGACAAGGCGAAGTGGAATATTTGAGAAAGACAGAGGAATCCGTGGCCCGGCTGCTGCGGATCACAAAGGTATTCCGCCTGATCGGACTCCGGCGTCTGACCAGGCAGGGAGGCGCGCTTCACTCCCTGGGATGGTTCACCACACAGGACCGGGGCGCTGCCTGCGATGGAAACGGGAACCCGATTCCGTGGATTTCTTATCCGGCCATTTCTTTTCTGGACGGGCGCGTGAACCCCGCCCTGGAGGTCTTCGAGTTCGGCAGCGGGAACAGCACCATCTGGTGGGCAAGCCGCGCAGGTCGGGTCATTTCCTGCGAGCACGACTCCGGGTGGGCGGAACGGGTGCGGCGGCGGGTACCGGCCAATGTGGAGGTTCTGAGCGTGCCTCTCGACGACGGATATCCGCTTACGATCGGGAGAACGGGGCGAAGCTTCGACATCGCCGTAATCGACGGCAGAATGCGGGTTGCCTCGGCGCTGGCCTCGTTGGAGAGCCTGAAGCCGGGCGGCGTGCTGATCTGGGACGACACGGATCGCGAGCGCTATCAGGAAGGCATTCAGAAACTGCTCGCGGCGGAGTTCCGGAAGCTGGATTTTGTGGGACTGAGTCCCATCACCGCAACCCTGAAGCAGACGTCGGTCTTCTATAAAGACGAAAACTGTCTGGGAATTTAGTTTTCTCCGGGCACGGGCTGGAGGGCGGTCACAACCTGGCTTCCCCAGCGCTTCACCGGCGATGGCAGAGGCACGCGGACGGCGACATCGCAGACACGCTTCAGCGTCAGAAGGCCCAGGGTGTGCGGCCTGCTGTCCGCGTTTTCGTGCCACTGGCGAACGCGTCCGTAAGCGATGGAATCCGCCAGGCCGGTATCGACAAAGTTCCCCGATCCGAGCAGCCTGGTTTCGGCGAGCCTGCGCGGAGCGGGATGAAGCAGGGTGTTGTGCAGGGCCACATAGCCGCCCGGCATCACTTTGCTGACCCAAAGATCCCAGTGGAGCCGCACGGACACGTCATCGGGGCTGCCGCCGAGGAAGAGAAATTCGATCGGTTCGGTGAACGTTCTGACGGCAATACCGGCCGGGGCAAGGACGGGGCGGACGATATCGGCAATGCCGGCGTGTTCCATTTGCCGCTGAAAGAGGCCCGGTGGGTCTAAATCAGGTTCGATCGCGTAAACCGGATTGCTGTCGCCGGCCTGCGAACCAAGTCCGAGAAAAGTCGTCGCTTTGCCGTGAAACGATCCGATTTCGACGATGCAGCCGGAGCGGCAAAAGCGGGCGAGCCGGAAGAGCAGGTTGCCCTCCGCGGGGCTCAGCGGGCCTTCGGCGGCGGCGGCCAGTTCATGAACCTTCACAGGAGCTCTTTCCCGCATTGTTCACAATTTAGCAGGCGGCCGGATAATTCATGCTAGACTTGGCGTTTTGTCCCGGGCCGCGGCCGCGATTTCCGCGCTGAAGCCTCCGCCGACTGAGCAGAATATTTTGTTTTTTATCCTTCCGTTCATTCCTTTTATCGCCGTCAACGGGTGCGCGCTGACCGCTCTGGCCGTGAAACGAGGCAGAAAATGGCGGCCGGCGCCCGACACGCCGGAGACTCCGTCCGCCGGCACGGAAGTGCTCCAGGTGGTGAAAGACCTGTTCCTTTCGAAGCCTCGGTCCGAAGAAGAGGAAAAGACGGGGCGGGAACTGCAGCGGGTTTCGGTCGGGCTGGCCGTGGCCGGCGCCGGAGTGTTCTTCTTTCCGCTGCAACTGGTGGGTGTCGCCTTCGTGTATCCGGTAGCCAGCGGCATCTGGAAGGAAGGCTACCGCAATCTTCGCGACGAACACCGGGTCACATCCGACGTTCTGACCATGGCTCTGCTGGTGGGCGCGATGTTCGGGGGCTTTTTTACCACCATCAACCTGGGCGCGTGGTTCGTGGTGTTCGTGAGATGGCTGGCGCTCAAGACGGAGGCGCACTCGAAACAGGGGATCATCGACCTGTTCGGGCAGCAGGCGCGCTCGGCGTGGCTGGTGGTGGGCGGCGTGGAGATCGAGACGCCGGTGGAACGTATTCAGGTGGGCGATCTGATCAGCGTGCAGGCGGGGCAGATCGTTCCGCTCGATGGTGTGATTGAAGAGGGCTACGCATCGATCGATCAGCACACGCTGACGGGAGAGGCGCAACCGTCGGAAAAAGGTCCGGGAGACAGTGTCTTCGCGACCACGCTGGCCATCTCCGGCAAGATTCAGGTGCGCGTGGAGAAGGCGGGCGAGGCCACCACCGCTGCGGAGATCGGGCGCATCCTGACCGACACGAGCCGCTTCAAGGAAGACCTGGTTTCCGAGGCGACGGCCTTCAACGACAAGATGGCCCTGCCGTTTCTGGTGCTGGGGGCGGGCTGTTTGCCTTTCGTGGGTCTCAGCAGTGCGCTTTCCGTGCTCCAGGCCACGCCCGGTTACCGGATGGTGCTGTACGGGCCGCTGAGCATGCTGAGCTTCCTTCACGTGGCGGCGAAGTCGGGCATCCTGATCAAGGACGGCCGGGCGCTCGAGTGGATCGAGAAGGTCGATACGGTGGTGTTCGACAAAACCGGCACGCTGACGGTGGAGCAGCCGCACGTGCGCGATGTGCATGCCTGCGCCGGATTCACCGCGGATGCCGTGCTGGGTTACGCGGCGATGGCGGAGGCCAAACAGTCCCATCCCATCGCCCGGGCGATTCTGGACGAAGCCGCGGCGCGGGGTATCGAGGCGGACCTGAGCAGCGACGTGGAGTACGAGATCGGGTACGGGATTTCGGCGAGCCGGGATGGCGTGACGGTCCGGGTGGGCAGCGGCCGGTACCTGCGGCTGCAGGAGATGGAGATACCGGCGGAGATCGAGGCTCTGGAACAGGAAGTGCACCGGGCGGGCGATTCGATAGTTCTGGTTGCGGTGGACCAGAAGATCGCCGGGGCGGTGGTGCTGCGGCCGACCGTGCGCGCCGAAGCGCGCGACGTGGTTTCCCGGCTGCGGCGGCGCGGTCTTCGTCTGTATCTGATGTCCGGCGATCACGATCTGCCCACGCGGCGGCTGGCGCAGGATCTGGAACTGGATGGCTATTTCGCCGAGGTGCTGCCGGGCGGGAAATCGGACCTGGTGAAAAAGCTGCAGGCCGAGGGCCGCAAGGTCTGCTTCGTGGGGGACGGCATCAACGACGCGATCGCGCTGCGGAGCGCGGACGTATCGGTATCCCTGCATGGCGCGACCACCATCGCGGTGGATACGGCGCAGATTGTGTTCATGAGCGGCGACCTGACCCAGTTGCCGCAGCTGTTCGAACTGGCGACCGAATTCAAAGCGAACATCCGGGCCAACTTCCTGGCCGCGACAGTGCCCAGTATCGCGATTGTGTTCGGCGCGCTGTTCATGGGACTGGGCTTTCTGCCAAGTCTGATTCTTTACCAGGTGTCGGTTCCGTTTGCCGTCTACAACACGGTCCGGCCGCTGCTGGCGGACCGGAAACAGATCCCGGCGGAATAGGTAAGCGCGGCGCGCGGAGGAACCGGTTACGCGATAAGATGGCACCAGCCATGCGACCGGAAATCACGCGCCGTCAACTTCTCGGGGCAGCTGCCGCCGTTCCCTTTGCCTTCGCCGCGCCGGCTCCCGGAACGCGCTACGAAGCGACGTGGGAGTCGCTCGACCAGCGCCCGTGCCCGCCGTGGTACGAGGATGCGAAGTTCGGCATCTTCATTCACTGGGGCATGTATTCCGTGCCTTCTTTCGCGCCGCCGCGGGCGAAAGGGCAGACGCCTTACGCCGAGTGGTACTGGAATTCGCTGACGGAGGGCAAGGCCGGGAAACCGCGCGGGGCCGCCACGTGGGACTTCCACAAACGCGTCTACGGGGCGAATTTTGAGTACAAAGACTTTGCGCCGTTGTTCCGGGCGGAGATGTTCGAGCCCGATCAGTGGGCCGAGCTCTTTCAGCTCTCCGGCGCGAAGTACATTGTGCCGACTTCCAAGCATCACGACGGCTTCGCCATCTGGCCGTCGAAGGAGGCCGACCGCACGTGGGGCCGGGCGTGGAATGCGGTGTCGACCGGGCCGAAGCGGGATCTGCTGGGGGATCTGGCGAAATCCGTGCGCGCGCAGGGTCTGCACATGGGCTTCTATTATTCGCTCTACGAGTGGTACAACCCGCTCTGGCTCAGCGACAAGCCGCGGTATGTCCGCGAGCACATGTTCCCGCAGTTCAAAGACGTGGTGACGCGCTACAAGCCCGACATTATTTTTTCCGATGGCGAATGGGAGTTGCCGAGTTCGGACTGGCATAGCCCCGAACTGCTGGCGTGGCTGTTTAACGAATCGCCGGCGAAAGAGAACGTGGTGGTGGATGACCGCTGGGGTAAGGAGACGCGCCACAAGCACGGCAGTTATTACACGACGGAATATACGGCGGGGCTGCAGACCGGCGCGCATCCATGGGAAGAGAGCCGCGGGATGGGCTTTTCTTATGGATATAACCGCGCGGAGTCTCTGCGCGATTACCACTCCGCGCGGGAACTGACGCTGATGCTGATCGATCTGGTGAGCCGCGGCGGCAATCTGCTGCTGGATATCGGGCCGACGGGGGACGGGCGGATTCCGGTGATTATGGAGCAGCGGCTGACGGAGATCGGCGAGTGGCTCAAGGTGAACGGCGAGGCGATCTACGGGACGCGGAACTGGCGCCGGACGCGGCAGTGGAGCGCCGGGGCGGTGCCGAACTTCGAAGAGAAAGAGTTCATGGGCGAGTACGATATCCGGAAGCTGGTGGATGAGCCGAAGCCCGGCCAGGCGCATATCGAGGCGTTCTTCACGAAGAAGGGGAACGACGTTTTCGCGATTGTGCCGCGGCGTTTGCCGAGGGAGATCACCATCGCGGACGTGAAGGCGGGCGCGGCGTCGTTACTTGAAACCGGAGACAAGCTCGCGGTGCGCGCGGCGAATGGCTCGGTGACTGTCACGGTGCCGGATGCGTTGCGGGAGAAGCTGCCGGAACGCGTGGCGTACTGTATCCGGCTGACGGGCGCGGCGTAATTTTCCCGCTCGCGGCCGGGCGGTAGTCTATCCTGACCAGATGATCCGCTTGCTGCCGGCTGTATTGGTGTCCGCGCTGCTCTTGCCGGCGCAGACTGCCGCGCCTTTTGAAGTCGAAGAAACCACCATCGCGCAGGTGCACGACGCGATGAAAGCGGGCCGCCTGACCTGTGCCGCGCTGGTGGGCCATTATCTGGACCGCATCGCCGCCTATGACAAGAACGGGCCGGGCATCAACGCGATTGTCCTGGTGAATCCCGAAGTCCGCAGAGAGGCGGAGGAACTGGACCGCCGGTTCAAGCAAACGGGCCTGACCGGGCCGCTGCACTGCGTGCCAATGATCGTCAAAGACAACTTCGAGACGAAGGGTCTGCGCACGACGAACGGCGCGCTGGCGCTGGCGGCGTTCATCCCCGATAAAGACGCGTTTCAGGTGCGGCGCGTGAAGGAGGCGGGCGCGCTGGTGCTGGCGAAATCCAACATGGCGGAGTGGGCGTTCAGTCCGTATGAAACGGTGAGTTCCATTCTGCCGGGTTACACACGGAATCCGTATGCGCTGGACCGGGTGACGGCGGGATCGAGCGGCGGAACGGCGGCGGCGATTGCGGCGAGTTTCGGGCTGGTGGGCCTCGGGAGCGATACGGGCAATTCGATTCGCGGGCCGAGTTCGCACCAGTCGCTGGCGGGGATTCGGTCCACCATGGGGCTGACGAGCCGGGCGGGGGTGTTTCCGCTGAGTCTGAGCG
>Ga0118677_10014419_pt1 | contig 11160 bp, 14 predicted proteins | sample AliMusrvi5mmetaG_FD_86154 | JGI IMG/M metagenome (GOLD analysis project Ga0118677, IMG submission 86154)
GGATATTTCGGAGGCTGGGTAGATGCTGCAATGATGAGGATTGTCGATATCCTGATAGCGTTCCCCGCCCTCTTTCTCATTCTTATTATCATTGCCACCTTTGGAAACTCAATTTATCTGATTGTGATCACCCTCTCCTTTACCGGATGGATGGGAGTGGCAAGAATTGTAAGAAGCCAGGTACTTTCGCTTAAAGAGCAGGAGTTCATTCTTGCAGCAAAATCGCTCGGCCTTTCGAATATGAGAATAATATTCAGGCACCTTGCACCGAATACCCTTACTCCGGTTATTATTGCCGCAACACTGAGGATCGGCAGCATTATCCTGACTGAGGCAGGGCTCTCCTTTCTTGGTCTTGGAGTCCAGCCGCCCACTCCAAGCTGGGGGAACATCATCAATGAGGGACGTGACAGTCTTTTGAATTACTGGTGGATTTCAACATTCCCCGGTATTGCCATCCTGACAACGGTTGTGTGCTTTAACCTTATCGGTGACGGGGTCCGCGATGCCCTTGACCCAAGAATGAGAGGATAATCATGGCTATTGAACACGAACCGGGATGCTGGACTACCCTCGACACAACATACCTCTATAACAAGCCCTGGCTCACCATGCGCCAGGACAGGGTTCAGCTTCCGAACGGCAGAGTGATCGACGATTATTATGTCTGGGAGTATCCTCCATGGTGCAATGTTGTGGCTGTTACAAAAAACCGGGAATTTGTGCTCATACGGCAATACAGGCATGGAATAGGCAAAGTTTTTTATGAGCTTCCTGCCGGTGTACATGATAAGGCTGGAGAATCCGTACTTCAGTCGGCACAACGGGAACTGCTCGAAGAGACAGGTTTCGGCGGCGGCTCATGGAGTGCTTTGATGGAACTTAGCCCGAACCCGGCCTTGCAGAATAATATTACCTACAGCTTTCTTGCTGAGGGTGTGGAAGAGACCCGAAAGCAGGAGCTTGACGCCACTGAAGAGATCAGTGTGCACCTCGTCACTCTTGATGAACTTCGCTCCATTGTGCTTGACGGCAGCATGATGCAGTCACTGCATGCCGCACCAATACTGAAATACCTTTTGACACAAGCCACCTGAGCGCTCTATTCAAGGAATTGTTCATGAAAAAAACTGCACAGCTCTCACTGCTTGAACGCACGGTAAAAGAGCTCGGGTTCACGTTGCGCTATGAAAAAGGTAATTTTTTGGGCGGAGAGTGCCGACTGCGGGAGGATAATGTGGTTGTGGTCAACAAATTCCTGCCCCTTGAAGGTAAAATCTACACTCTTGCTCAAGTGATCAGCAAAATCAATCCATCAGGGTTATCGCCTGAGACTGCCAAACTTGTTGACGGGCTTGTGGATAGAAGTTTGTTCAGCAGGGAGAATCTGGAATAGAGTTCAGGGAAGGAAGGGACGACAAGGAGAAGAGTCTTAATGTTGCAGAACCTTATAGCCACTATCTTCGATAACATGTCGAAACTCGGCTGTGATAGCATTCCAGTCAAGAATATCTACTCGAAAAGGAAGCTCAGACTCCTGAAATTCCTCTTTTATATCAGCCAAAAGACGCCAGTCCAGCTTTTCATGGCCAACAAGTGCAATGTCAAGATCGGAATAGAGCTTAGCCGTTCCAGTGCAGCGGGATCCGAAAACTCTGGCTTCGCACTGCGGGACATACTTTGCAAGAATAGTCCGAACGATGTCAAGGTGGTTCGGGCTGACATCAATCATGACGCGCCTCCATTCGCTTGAGAAATGACCTTGCTGCATCAATAAAAAGCAGGGCAGAGGAAAATGCCTGCCCGGCATTTTCTGCATCGTAGGTATGAGCGGTCAAGTTTCTTGACTGATGAAACTCCATCCATTGCGCTACATCATCAATAAGACGGTTTTCAGCACTGATCCTAAAAAGCTCTCTTCTGGTCACGCCGTCCACAATTTCTGAACTGACATTCTGCTCGATCCAGCGCTTCATAAACTTCCAGCACTGTTCATAGGCGACTTCAAAGTTCTGAATGACGCCAGCTTTGACGGTATTGATATCGTCCGGGGTAAGAGTGCTGTTTTCGGAAAGCACCCTGTATGAGCGAATTGACTTCTCAAGTGATGCAATTGCACTTCTGAGGCTGGTAAGATCGAGTGTCATAAAAAAACTATGGAAAAAGAATTTCTTTTGCTCAAGCTCCGTCAGCAATTGGAACAACGACTATAACCTTTGCAACGGCCGAAGGTTCAAGACCTGTAAGGGAACTGCCAGACGTTATTTCTTCAATGCACATTGGTCATTTCTTATGATATTCGGTCATTCTATATAGTCTTTCTATTTACCGAAAATTCACACCAAATAAAAGGGATGCAATAGTTTACAGGATAAAAAGCATGTTCATATTGCCGAATATTTGTTTAGTGGAAGAAATATTGTGGTTTGCGAGTTCAAATGCAAAAAAGCGTGCCGTCACCTCTCCTGTTTTTCCATCCTGCCCTTATTATACGGCACGAATTTCCAGTATCAGAATACCTTCGTTTAAGGAGATACCTTGAAACACTCTCGATCTTTCCCTGCACGCCTACAACCTCTCCTATGCATGGCAATCGCGAAAACGGAATCCAGCCTGCGCTCCTGCACTTCCACGCAATCCGTCACCTCCGCTCTTCGCAACTGACGCCAGTATATCTGCCAGGGGATGCGCCACTCTGCACTGCCGCTAAGGCACGGTTCGCTTCCGGCTTGCCTAATGAACTGTGTGGCTGGATTGAATTGTAATCCTGCTGATACTCAAGGAGAACAAGCCACTCACCGACCGCCATGTGCAGAACTTGAGCATAAATCACATGCTGAAGAGTATCAAGAGGGAAGTAACCCTGGTAATTGAAAAAGCCCCCTCTTGCGAAGGAGCTCTTTCTATATCAATCTATCCCGGCAAGAAACCTTACTTCCCTGCTTCCGGGGCAGCTTCTTCAACTTACTTTGCCGCTTCTTTTCTTGAAACTTACTTTGGTATGTGTTTCTTGAAATTTGCTTTTGTAGCCGTCTTCTTTGCAACTTTCTTCTTTGCTTTTGGCGCAGGTGCGTCAGCTTTTGCCTCGGCCGTTACTGCTGGCTTTGTGTCTGCTGCTTTGTCAGCTGCGAAAGAAACGCCGCCAAAAATACCGGAGACAGCGAGAGAGACGATTACCCCTGCGATGACATTCTTTTTCATTAACTGTATGTTTGGGTTAGTTGATTCTTTGGAATCAGGAACATCCTGCTTCCTTTTTCTATTACGCCGGAGCAATTAATTTTCTTTCAATGAATCTTGCCATTAAGCTTGATTTCATTTGTGTTATGATGCAGTATATGGCCGTTCACTATTAAAAAGATTTGGCATTTTAATCAATAATGGAAAGGGTTTATTTGTGCAATATTTGCTCATGGACATTAGAAAATTCGAAGAGAGGAATAGACAGGTATGGGAGCGATGGGCCTTATAGAAGATTGGGTTGGCGGGGATGGATCCCTCACAGGAATTCGGGATGACATGGGTGCGGAGTACCGGAGAGGGAGTTTGGCGAGCGGCTTGTTAATCCACTACTATCTGCCGGGTTTTGCTTCGAATTTCGAGACCGGGATGGCTGGATGCAAAGTGCTGCATTGTGGAGAGATCGGTGTGGGAGAGAAATGAACCTGGGATCAGAATACAGCGCTGTGGATGGGCGTAGTTCAGCCATGACTGGAGCTGCTGCTGTTGTTTTTGGCGAAAGCGGTAGATCCAGAGAAATGCGATATCGGCTTTGTAGAGCTCGCTCTCTTTGAGACGGCTGGTGCCTGAGACCATGAGGAGAGTTCGTTTGCGGCTCCAGAGCTTGAGTACCTTTTCTTCAGGGCGAACTATGACCATTGATGTGAGTGAAAGTTTTGTGCTGTCACGAAGCATGTGACGATGGGCAGGCACTTTTGTGATAAGAGAGTCGGGGGTATTAAACTGGACGACGGCTTTTGGTAAGGCCATGCCGTACTCGTCAAGCTGCCCTGCAATGCGCTTCTGGTCGCGGGGTGCGATACCCGCATCAATCAGCACCGTTTCGCTGCCTGAGGAGATAAGAGCCGCAACATTCCTGCCGAGATTGACCGTCAGGATACCGGGAGCAACTTGCTGGGACAAGATGACAAAGGAGTACCAGAAGAGGCTGTTCGATCCGAGAAGAAGTGATACTGTAAACTTTCCCCAGGCTTTTTGATAGCTGAACACAAGCAGGGATGCAACGAGTGTATAGTAGAGCCAGACCTGAATAGCATCAGGCTTGAAGGTTATGGACGCAAAAGGAATGGTACTGAAAAAAAGTGCTGACTTGAGGGTAAGCTCTGCAAAGAAAAACGAACTTGCAGCAAAGAATGAAGCTGCATAGCTGGAAACAAGGTTGAGGAGAAGCATGGGAACAAGATCGTACATCAGCAGATCGGAAAAGAGTACTACGGGAATATTGGCAAGCAGGCTGATGAGTGAAAATGTGCCAAAATAGTAGCCAATGACCGGGGAGACGCCGATAATGGCGGCAAGGGTTACCATAAAACTGCTGAACAGGGCATAACCTGCACTCTTAAGAAACCCACTCCCCTTTTGCGGTGGTCCGATGAAGCGGGGATAGATCAACAGGATTGCCAAAACAGCAGCATTGGTCATTAAAAACCCGGGATTCAAGAGGTCAAGGGGATCGAAAAGGAGTATAAGAAGATCTGCAAAGGCAAGCGAGTTAACAGGATACGTTTTGTTGCCAAAGGTCTCACCACCAATAAAGACAAGGGACATGAAGGCGGCACGCAAGACCGAAGGAGAGTTCCCTGTCACATATGAGTACACAAGCAGAATAAAGACAAAGAGCATGAAGGCGACAAAGCGACCGCTTGTGGTCACCTTGAGACGCTGAAGGCAGATGTGAATGACAAAGGCCAGCAACCCGACATTGAGCCCGGAAACAGCAAGAATATGCGTTGTACCGGTCAGCTTGAATGAATTGAACACATCCTCAGACATCGACTCCTTTTCGCCGATCAGCACTCCTGCTGCAAGCTTTCGCTCCTGGCCTTCAGGAATGAGTTGCTGGAGAGTCCTTGTCATGTAGTTATAGACCGGAAGCACCAGAAAATGCTCAAAAGGGTTTATCTTCGACTCTCCTTCATGCTGAAACTGCCAGGGACCGGCACAGAAAAGCTGAACAGCAACCTGTTTGAGGCGACCGGCTTTGCGGGGATCGTACTCTCCCCTGTTTGCTGCTTCAGGAATAACATCAAGCTTACCTTTCACCCGCACCATATCGCCATAGTGCACATCCATTCCCCGAGACCCTGCTGAACGCATAATTACCTTTACCCGGTCCTGGAGTTTCACTTTCCTGCCATTATCAAATACCTCTTCAACGTCCATAATCCAGCTTGCTCCTTTTTCAGAGAGATCAGGCCTGGCATCAACTCTGCCATAGAGCAAAACTGTTTTACCGGAGAATTGCAGGAGGCTGCTGGAGGGGAGGTAGTTTAAGCGGAAACTGCTGTAGGCGGCAAAAAAGAAGAGCACAAATAGAGAGTAGAGTATTGAGCGGAAGAGTATCGAAAACGATGTTTCATGTCTGATTTTTTCATAGAGAAAAGTTCCGAGCAGAATGGTAAGGGAGAGTGCACAACAAAGCATCCATCTCTCAAGGGGGGCTGGGATGCCTACCCCCGAAAGAATTCCAAAAATGACTACAGAGAGCAGTCGCACTGACGGGTATGGTGCGGGTGAGAACGGCAGGGATTGCCGCAGAGCCTTTATATTTTTCAGTTCAGGCACGTCATTAATCGCCCTTCTTGACTTTTGAACAAGAATCTTATAAAGAGATATTAGCGTATTTTCCTTAATGATACAACAATCAATACCTGAGCGAAGATGGACTTAAACACTTCGCTTTAATCGCATCGCTCACACCACAATAGCCATCATTATCACCCCTTTTACAGATTCTAGATTTACAACCGGCAAAGCGACCAGGCAAGTAATTCACAAACACTTTCATAAATGGCAGTATGCCATTCGTCGGACTATTCACAGAAACCGATAACCGATACACCCTGCCCCTATAATGATACAGAAAAAATCAGCGCGTATATACGACAACAAACAATAAAACCTATAGGCTATTTAAAAAGAATAGGTTAGCGATATAAGTGCAGTGCTTGGCATGGTTGTTGAACTTAATAAGTAACATTAAATACATACAGCCTTTAACCAGGAGGCTCTCTAATTTTGCGTTCTGTACGCAAACTATATTTAAGGAGCTGGAAATGAAAAAGAAGAAGTTAGCGTTACTGGCGGGGGCAATGCTGACGTTGGCAACGAATGCATTGGCTGCTGATCTTAACATAACAGAACAGGGATCCACTATCAACTATGTTCAGATGCTTCTGAGTACTGACAGTGGAGTCAATTTCAGTTCTTCTGTATCAGAGGGTGGCGGTTCTATTGCCGCGACTCTTGACTCAAAGCCGCTCAATTACCTCTACTGTTCAGATATTGAAACTGTAGTTTATGTGCCTCGGGATTATACTAACACCAGCACAAACAACAACGGCACAATCCATACCAATGGTAGTGCGTTAACGGTATATAATGCAGATAAGGTTGCTTATCTCGTAGATAAATATGGCGTTAATGGAGTGGGAGACCTGACAAAACAGGCTGCTCTTCAGGCAGCTATCTGGACTGAAATTTATAGTACAGGTACAAAACAGTATAAGTTAGATCAGACTCACTACGGATCCGGCTCCACCATAGTATCTTTGTACAACAGTTACGTTGCAAATGCAAATACAGCTAATACTTCCGGCTATGCATCTCGTGCGACTTGGATCTCTCCGGCTGTACTTAACGATGGTACTGTCTACCAAGGCCTGGTTACCAGCAATGTTCCCGAACCAAGCACCATAGTGCTGCTTGGCACAGGCTTGTTTGGCCTGGCAGTTTTCGGCAAGCGTCGCCTGATCAAAACAGCATAATAATTACGCCTTTGAATAATAACGGATATCTTTATAAGCAAAGGCACTGGACTCCAGTGCCTTTGTTCTTTGGCGGAAAACTTTATACTCCTTCAATCGGATCATCGGACTATTGGCAGAAACCAATACCTATCTACTATCTGAGAGAATATCTGAGCAATAAAAGGTAAAAAAAAGTACTCAAACCATTGACGAACCTGCAAAACGCATTAAAACGATATCTTAAAGAACCGTATATTGTTGTTTTTTAATTGAGCCTTTAATCCTTTTTATCTGAGATGCTTGTCAAAAAGATTCTAAACGCTGCCGTAAAACCTGTATTCAGCTTTGAGTTTTTTCCACCCAAGAAAGATGAGGATTGGGAAAAGCTCTTTGAAACCATTGCTGCGCTATCCCCTCTTAATCCTTCGTATGTGAGCGTTACGTATGGCGCTGGCGGTTCAACGCGTTCAAGAACCCATGATCTGGTTACAAGGATTCAGAAAGAGACCGGGCTGACCGTTGTTTCTCATCTGACCTGCATTTCTTCCGACAGAGAGGAGACGGGTACGATTCTTGAAAACTATCAGGAAAACGGCATAGTCAACGTCCTTGCCCTGAGAGGTGACAAACCTGCGGGAGTGGCTACGATTGAAGAAGCCATCAAGGATTTCCCTCATGCCATAGATCTTGTCGGGTTTATTAAAACCAGCTATCCTGCTATTGGTGTCGGGGTTGCGGGGTTTCCGGAAGGGCACCCTGAGACGCCTAACAGAATGAAAGAGATTGAGTATCTGAAAGAAAAAATTGATGCAGGTGCCGACTATATTGTGACCCAGCTCTTTTTTGACAACCGGGACTATTTTGACTTTGTAGAACGTTGTGCCATCGCCGGCATTACCGTTCCCATTATCCCCGGCATCATGCCGATCACGACGAAAAAAGGGATGATCAGAATGTCGGAACTGGCACTCGGTGCCAGAGTCCCCGCTCCGCTGTTATCAAAAGTCATGAATGCCGCAAACGATACAGAGGTCGCATCAATCGGTATCGAGTGGGCTACCAGTCAGGTGCAGGAGCTGATCGACCATAATATCAAGGGTATTCATTTCTATACCTTGAACATGGCCGATGCCACCCTTCGAATTTTTAATAACATCCATCATTAAACGAGCAGCAGAGGCTGAACCGACAAAGATGTTTTCTCTCTGAAAGCTGAACTCTTCAGAAAAGTTCGTTCTGAACAAGCTGTTCATAGGTTTCACGTTTTCGAACAAGCGTCACCTCGCTTCCATCCACCATAACTTCCGCAGGGCGTAACCGGCCATTGTAGTTGCTACCCATCACTGCGGCATAAGCCCCTGAGGACATTACTGCAAGCAGCTCCCCTTCCTGGGCATCCGGAATTGCCCTGTGTCTGGCAAAGAAATCACTCGACTCACAGACTGGACCAACAACATCAGCGATAATGGTGTTCTCATGATGGGTGACCGACTGAATTTCGTGATGCGACTGGTAGAGCGCAGGACGAATCAGTTCAGTCATTCCGGCATCAACAACAAAAAACTCTTTGCCTGTGTGATTGCGCTTTTTATAGAGAATTCTGGTCAAGAGCACCGATGCGTTGGCAACGAGGTAACGTCCGGGTTCAAAAATGACTTTTATGCCGGTAGGGAGAAGCATTGGAATCAGCTTGTCGGCAAAGTGCTCAATCGGTGTGGCTGGTTTCTGCGGATCGTAGGTTACCGGGAACCCTCCGCCAATATCCAGAAACTCAATAGCAAAGCCACTGGCTTTCGCTGCATTCAAAATAGTGAGGAGCTTGGTGGTTGCCGCCACATAATATTCCGGGTCGAAAATCTGCGAACCGATATGCATATCGAGCCCGACAAGTTTTACGTTCTGCAATTGAGTGAGAAAGGAAAATACCTCGGGCAGCTCAGCTTCATCAATACCGAACTTCTCTTTACTATCGCCAGTGGTAATATAGGGATGAGTTTCTGCCGTTACGTTCGGATTGATCCGAATCGCTACAGAGGCTTTTATACCATGCTCGCCGGCAATACGGTCAATGGCCTTCAGCTCCGAGTATGACTCAGCCTTCAGCATTAAAACTCCGCTTTGGAGTGCATAGGCAATCTCTTCGGGTTTTTTACCTACACCGGCAAAAATAATCCGGTCAGGAGAAACTCCGGCCTGGAGTGCACGATAGAGCTCGCCCCCGGAGTTGACATCGCAACCACAACCAAGTTCGGCAAAGGTTTTGATAACACTGAGATTAAAGTTTGCCTTTACCGAATAACAGGTAAAATGTGGTAACGTTTCGAAAGCACGCTCAAATGCCATGAAGCTTTCCACAAGACTTTGCCGGGAAGTGACAAAAAGAGGAGTTCCGAAAGTACCGGCAAGTCCATCAAGTTTAACGTTAACGCAGCATAGCGTATTGGCGGTATATTGAAATATTTTACTGTCAAGCACGGGTTCGTTACCGTTTAAAGTGTTATAGAGAAGTCAAAAATAGCTTTTCTCCTGTTATCACGGAAAGAAAAAACCCATAACTTGCAAAATCAGCTGACAGGGCTTATATTCTCAACTCTTATACAACTCATACCTGATTGGTGTTACCATGGCAAAAGGAAAAGAAAACAGAATCGTTATTACACTTGAATGCACTGAAGCCAAAAAAGAAGGGCAGACAGTTTCAAGATATACAACCACAAAAAACAAGAAAAATACCACCGAACGTCTTATCTTGAAGAAGTACAATCCAAATATGAAGAAGCACACCTTGCATAAGGAGATTAAGTAAGCTGAACTTTGCTCGTACAGCAAAAAGAGGGTGCTTAGTGTTCCGGTCTGAGCATACCACAATGCCCGAATGGCGGAATTGGTAGACGCACGCGTTTCAGGGACGCGCGCCGCAAGGTGTAGGAGTTCGAGTCTCCTTTCGGGCACAAACAATATTCCCCGCGATATGCACGCAAGGACGCTAAGCAATATCTCAACAGTCGATTTTGTTCAGTCTGACTTTTACACACACACAACACACAGGCATGCACCTTTTCCTGAGAAGGTGCTTTTTTTTATGCTTTAATAATCCAAAACATCAGCCGTAGTGGATCATACCAAAATAAACCTACTTGTCAAGCTTCAGCACCTTGATAACAAAATAGAAAGCATAGTCAGCTTACAGAAAGGGCTTCCGGAGGAAATTACGGCTCTGGATGAAGACCTTAGATTCACCAGTCGCCAGATCGAATCACGAAAGAAAACAGCTGACGATCGCATGAAGCTGCGACAGCAACTGCACGACAGCATCCATGAGTGTAAAAACAAGATCCTGAACTTTAAGGAAAAACAGACTCTTGCCCGTAATAACAAGGAATATGACGCTCTCTCCAAACAGATAGAATATGAAGAAAAGGAGATAGCCCAGGGAGAGATTCAGCTTCAGGATATTGTTCATGCTGAACAGCGGGCTCTGGAAATCCAGAAAAAAGGGCGCCAGCTGATTACTGAGAACCGTTATGACGAGATTACTGAAGAGATGATGCCTGACGATGTTCTGCTGCAACAGCTTGAAGACTTGACCAAACAGCTTTCTGTCAAAAAAGAGGAACTGGACAGTATTGTTATTGAAACTGCAGAAGACGTTGATTCCCTGAAAAAAAAGGTCAAGGAACAGAGAAAGATTATTCAGACTGAAGCTGTAAGATTGCTCGACAAGTATGACCACCTGAGAAGCGGAACGTTGCAGAATGCAGTTGTAAGACTGAATCGGAATGCATGTTCGGGATGCAATACCAGGGTTCCTACCAATCGTCATACCATGATTGTTCAAGGCGGGTTCTATCTTTGCGAGTCATGCGGTAGAATTGTGGTTCATGAAAGACTCTTTGAAGAGGCTGAAGGCTGAGAAGCATTCAGGACGTATGGTTCTTTGACAAGCTGAAACCAGAAGTGTGCAGTCGCCGTATAGCACAGGCTATGGCGGAGGAAAGTCCGAACTTCACAGGGCAGGGTGCCGGTCGAGAGTCCAGGGGACTCAAGCCTGGGGATGACGGCGCAAGCCGGTTATCACAGATAGTGCAACAGAAAACAAACCGCTCCGGGCAACCGGAGTAAGGGTGAAACGGCGGTGTAAGAGACCACCAGACATTACAGTAATGTAGTG
>Ga0118677_10014421_pt1 | contig 11157 bp, 11 predicted proteins | sample AliMusrvi5mmetaG_FD_86154 | JGI IMG/M metagenome (GOLD analysis project Ga0118677, IMG submission 86154)
GCCCGGAATGATCCCTACCAGAAAATATTTCAGCTGATCGGAATTACAGATACAGCTATGTTGAGGCCCCAGGTCTTCGCCTTCCAGGATGGCGAGGTGCAGATCGGTCTGGTGTGTTCAGAAAAACAGGCGATTGATGCCACCATGGACAGTCTGTCCAAGGAAGACCCCCGGTTTTGTCCGGTTTGTGACGGATACTGGAATGCCCGTGGCGGCAGCCACACCGATGGCGGAGCCTTTGTGTTTACCGTAAAACCGGAGAATGGCATCATGGGCCTGACCTGTTCCGACAAATTCGGCAACATCCGGACCTTCTCCAAAGAACGGGTGCCTTGTGATACAACAGCAGTTATAACCGCCCCATCAGCAGAACAAGAAATCCGGAAGACACTTGACTGCTGTCTCCAAAGTTCAGCCTTGGAAATGTTCAACTGCCTGGCAGACGGCATTGCCGGATGGGACTACCAGACATTACGCTGGATATGCGCGGAGCTTGTTTCTGCAGCAGGACGCGGTGATGCTGCAAAATCTCAAGTCATTGAATCTCTGACATTGCTGAATGACCGCCGCTATTCCCTCGGCGACAAGAAGCGGGCATGGGTACTGTGGATTATACGCGGCGCGCTGCGGGAGGTTCTGAATGCAGTCCCGGCTTTTGACCAGCCTGTCAGCGGAAAATACCGCCATATCGATTTCAGAACTCGGAATCTGCTGCGGGAGCCTCGGGACGGCGAGGAAATTCTGGTGGTTTATGCACGCGAATTTGAACCCGAAGGCGACGACTGTGATGCCCGTCTGCTGTGTGAAGCCTACCTGAAAGGCTGGAAGCGGTTTATCATTTATGGTTATCGGGGTCAGCGGTTCACCGGCAACGGATTCGGACCAAATACCCAGGGGGTTCGAATCGATGTTTACGGCAGTTCAGGAGACTATCTGGCTTCCGGAATCGACGGTATGGAAATTTATGTGCATGGCAATGCCCAGGACCAGCTGGGTCAGATCATGAAAGAGGGGAAACTGGCTGTATTTGGAGATGTCGGCCAAACTTTCATGTATGGTGCAAAAGGCGGAGAAGTCTATATTTTGGGAAATGCTGCGGGTCGGCCGCTGATCAATGCCGTGGGAAAACCTCGGGTTGTGATTAACGGTACCGCACTGGATTATCTGGCAGAATCTTTTATGGCCGGTGATCCGCACAACGGCGGCGGTTTTGTGGTTTTAAACGGCGTGACTTTTTCTGACGATGGCCGCCTGCTTGAATTAAGTAATCCCTACCCTGGCGCCAATCTGTTTTCTCTGGCTTCCGGTGGGGCTATCTTTGCCAGGGATCCGCATCGCAAGCTGATTGAAGATCAGCTTAACGGAGGTGTCTTTGCCGAGTTTACCGATGCCGACTGGAAGCTGATTCTTCCTTATCTGGAAGAAAATGAAAAACTTTTCGGTATTTCCATTGAGAGGGATCTGCTCACTGTCGATGGCAAAATGAGGTCACCTGCAGAAGTTTACCGCAAAGTCAAAGCGGGACAGATGGCGGTTCTTACCGGCGTTCAGAAATCGTCTGATTCTGCAGCGACGATGGCAGCCGATATTTAAATGTGACGAGTCAGATTCGGAATCTGAAATATGTTTCGGATTTTAATAAATATGAGGTGCTGAAATGATTGTAGCGGAACGAAAACCTTTTGATGAAATCAAGACCATGCTTTCCGGCTGCAGAAAAATATTTATTCTGGGCTGCGATACGTGCGTCAGTGTATGCATGGCTGGCGGGAAAAAGGAAGTCGGCCTGCTGGCTTCCCAGTTGCGAATGAGCTTCAAGAAAGACGGTCGTGAGGTTCAGATCGATGAAGATACGGTTGAACGCCAGTGCAACCGTGAATACATGGAACTGGTACTGGACAAGCTTCAGAATTATGACCTGGTGCTGTCCATGGCCTGCGGTGCTGGGGTGCAGCTTTTGTCAGATCTTTCTGAACCTCTGCAGATTCTGCCGGGTGTCAACACCCGGTTTATCGGCATGACCCCCAAGGATGGGACATGGGAGGAACGTTGCCGTGCCTGCGGCAATTGTGTACTCGGAGAAACTGCCGGTATCTGTCCGGTCACTGTTTGTGCCAAAGGCATCATGAATGGCCCCTGCGGAGGTACGGATCACGGCAAATGCGAAATAAACAGCGAACAAGACTGCGCCTGGACGCTGATCTATCGCAGGCTTGATAAAATGGGCAAACTGGATAATATCCGTAAGGATTTCCCGCCGCGCAACCACCTGATGCAGATTCATCCCGCAAAGCAGGTGCATGAAGCTTATAAAGGAGAATAAGTGATGGCTGTTTCGTTCAAGAATGCACTTAAATCAGGTGATTTTATTGTCACTGCGGAAGTCGGGCCACCGAAAGGAACCGACATCGAAGAAATGAAGCAGCACATTGAGCTGCTGAAAGACAAGGTCCATGGCCTGAATATGACAGATAACCAGAGTTCAGTGATGCGGCTGTCTTCACTGGCAGGATGCCATATTATCCGGCAGATGGGTGGCATTCCCATTCTGCAGATGACCGGCCGGGACCGTAACCGTCTGGCACTGCAGTCCGATCTGCTCAGCGCAAGCGTGCTGGGTATCGATACCGTTTTATGCCTGACCGGAGACCATATTTCCATGGGAGATCACAAGGAAGCCAAACCCGTTCATGATCTGGAATCGCTGCAGATCCTCAAAGCGATTAAAGCCCTGGAATCCGGCAGTGACCTGGCCGGCAACCCGCTGAAAGGTGCTCCCCGTTTCTGCTCCGGTGCAGTGGTAACGCCAGAAGCCGATCCTATTGAACCGCAGATGATGAAATTTGAAAAGAAAGTCCGGGCAGGAGCTGAGTTTTTTCAGACCCAGGCAGTCTATGATCTTGATAAGTTCAAGCGGTTTATGGATTACGCTAGCAGATTTGATGTTAAAATTCTGGCTGGAATTGTTTTACTCACCTCTGCTCGCATGGCTGGATATATGAACCAGTATGTCGCTGGAATATCGGTTCCTGAAAACCTGATTGCAGAAATGGCCGGCGTACCAAAGGGCGGGGCGTTGCTGAAAGGAATCGAAATTGCCGGCCGGATGATCCGGCGTATCCGGGAAGAAGGTATTGCTCATGGTGTTCACATCATGGCCATCGGCAAGGAAACGGCTGTCCCGGATATTTTACAGGCGGCAAACCTTTAAGATTTCAGGTTTGTTCTCGCAAAGTGTTATTTTTAAAATGCTTGGAATTCCGTTGATGTGGCATTCCAAGCATATCCCTCCTTTTGCATCTCATATTCTGAGCCGAAATCCGGGTATTACTGTGATCCTCTTCACTGACGTTTCTGAAATAAAAGCACAGCCTTCATTTTCTATATATGAGGAACCTCATGCACCACGATCATCTTTCGTCCAGTGTTAAATACGCTTCACATAATGCTTATCAGCAGCAGTATTATGAAAACGCTCTTGATAAAAAAACCATGCAGGTCGCGTTTACCCCATACATCATGCGTCATGTTGAACGGATGTGGACAGCAGCAGATCTGCAGGCCGGTCAACGGGTGCTGGAAGTCGGGGCTGGACTGGGGAGATTCAGTGTTCCCCTGGTAGAACGGGGTCTGGATTTGACCTGCCTGGACATTTCAGCCGTCATGCTGGAGCGTTTGCAGGCTTCAGTTAAAAAGCGGCACAGAACCGTCACAACCGTTCATTGTGATGTGGCCGATGCCGGATCATTCATTCCAGCCGTTTATGAACGTGCGGTCGGATTTTTTACGTTGCATCATATGCATGATTTGAAAGCTGTTTTCAGAGGAGTTCGGTCTGTATTGCTGCCAGGTGCCAGGGTATCTTTTTGCGAGCCGGTTGGACACAACCCTTTGTATTACCTACAGGTATCTCTTATGCCTGGAATGCGCTGGGCAGCCGAAAAGGGATTTGTAAACATGCGGCGCAGGAAAGTCTTTTCGGCAATGAAGGCTGCTGGTCTTAAGCCTAACTTGCATCTTTCGTATGGATTTTTTCCGCCTTTTGTCGTAAACAGACCATTGGGCACTCGAATCGAGGATGCGCTTAATCGATGCTCCTTGCTGAATCCGGGTCATGCCTTCCAGATTTTTTCCGCTACGGTTCCGAAATGAATACTTGTGCTTGAGATATACGCAGTATGCAGCCAACAGAATGTTTTTATGGTTGAAAAAGTATAACCTTTTCGCTGTTATCATTGTCATGGTGACCGGCATTGACGATATGGAGGAACGGCTTGAACTCGAATTTTGATTTTGTTCTTTTTGAACATGAGCCCTCCGGCGTGAGCCGTGCAACGGCTGCAGGGATTAACTCCTTTATCGTTGATTGTGAATGGCGAGGCAAGGAAGAACGCCAGAAATCTGCGGATACCGAAATCCTGCCGACATTCGTTCAAAGCGTGAAGATTGCATCTGAAATAGCGGGTGCCCGAATTTATTGCCGAATCAACCGGTTCGGTCCATGGACTGCTGCTGAAGTGGAAGATGCAGTCACATTCGGAGCACAGCGAATTTTTCTGCCCATGGTGCAAACACCGGATGAACTCGAACAATACCTGCGGTATGTTGACAGACGCGTGGAATCAGCGATTTTAATAGAAACTGACCAGGCGGTACAGTGCATGGAAACCCTGGCGCGATTGCCCCTTGATGCGGTTTATGTCGGATTGAACGACCTTGCGATCAGCCGCGGCACATGCTCCATTTTTTCTGCAATAGCAGATGGAACTGTCGAGCGGATACGGGAGGCGTTCCCTTCGGTTTGTTTCGGCTTCGGTGGAATAACGGTGGTGGATAAAGGCTCACCCGTTCCCTGCAAGATGTTTATGAAAGAAATGGCCAGACTGGGCAGTTCTTTCGGTTTTTTACGCCGTTCTTTCCGGAAGGATGTGACAGGAAGAAACATGGAAACAGAAATGTGGAAATTGCAGGAATTGTGGATTGAGCTGCTAAACAGATCAGATTCGGAAATTCTGGCAGACCATCATTCACTGCATAGGCTCATTCGGGAGAAAGGGCTGGACTGATGATATCAGACGATTTGATGGCATCATTTTCTGGAAAACGGATTTTTATAACAGGCGGAACAGGATTTATAGGAATCAATTTAACGGGAGCCCTGGTTGCCTCTCATGCCTGTGTCCATGTACTGTCACGAGATGCGCAGCGATTTGACCGGCTGAAAAAGCTTTTCCCCTCTATTCAGGGCCACATCGGAGACATCCGGAATGCCGATGTAATAATGGACATTTTGCGTGCAGCCAGACCCGATATCATTTTCCATGCTGCTACCGCACGCAGCGCCCATCCGGAAACTGAACGGGAATTGATGTTCCAGACCCATGTGCAAGGGGCTGAAAACCTTATCGCGTCATGCATTAGAACCAAGCCTGAGCGGCTGGTGGTATTAGGCGGTTCGCTCGAATATGGTCATCATGAAGACCCGCTGTCGGAAGATATGGCACCAGTACCCAACACACTCTATGGAGCAACAAAAGCCGCAGGTACGATGCTGTTCCAGCAAGCGGCACAAGGGAGCAAACTGCCTGTTGTCATTCTGCGAATTTTTTCAGTTTACGGCCAGTGGGAAGGTTTAAAACGGCTGATACCATCAGCGATCCGGGCTGGATTGCAAGGTGAAGAACTGCGGCTAACGGCTCCTGGCTACAAACGGGACTATATCCATGTTGATGATGTGGTCACAGCGTGTTGCCTTGCGGCAACAGCCCGACAGGTTGCGGGCGAGATCATCAACGTCGGAACCGGGATTCAAACTTCTAATGAAGCCGTTGTTGAATATATCAACGCATTGACAGGGAAACATCTCCGTATTGTTTATGGTGCATATCCTGCGAGGGAATCTGATTCCTTTCACTGGGTTGCGGATACTCTCAAATGCCGACGTATGCTGAACTGGCAGCCTGCAATTACCTTAACGGATGGATTAGAACGTGCAGTAAAATGGTTTCGTGAACATTTTGCATCCGAGAGCTTTTCTGATGCAGTCTGACTTGTCCGGATTGGCAGTTCATGATGAAAGAGTCGCTGTTTCTGTGGTTACACCCGTTTTTAATAACACAGAAACATTGCATGAGCTGTCAGAACGTGTGGCACGAGCCAGCATCTCTGCTGGTCTGACATATGAGATGATACTTGTCGATGACGCCTCACCTGATGGGGCATGGCAAACCATCACGTCTCTGGCGCTGGCCTCACCGGCGGTAACAGGGATACGCCTTTATGAGAACATGGGGCAGCATATGGCTGTACTGGCAGGTTTTTCACGTGCAAAAGGACAATATGTCATTTCCATGGATGCCGATTTGCAGGATTTGCCGGAGCATATTCCGAATCTGGTTAAAGCGCTGTCTGCAGAGGTGGACGTGGTTTTTTTAGGGAGACAGGGATGTTATCAAAGCGTTTCCCGTATGATTTCATCACAACTGTATCGCCTGGTTTTACCGTTGATCACGGGTCTGCCTTCAGATGCAGGCATGTATTTTATCATCCGCCGGACAGTGATTCCGGAACTGTGTTCTCTCTGTGTGAAGACACCTTCGGTTCTGGCGATGATTGGCGCTGCAAAACTTCGAGTGAAACGCATTTCGGGGTCACGAAATTATCGCTGCTGCGGCAAATCATCTTATAGCCATTGGGGTCGGTTCGCTGCTTTTGCAAAGCTGGTCATTTGCATCCTGGAAGCACGCCTGAATAAGACAACGACTTCATCTGTTAAATCCATTGAAAACTATATCTGCGAGATAGTGCAATAAACGTGGGCACATGATTTTTATTAATAAGATATTTAGCGGATTTCTTTATGCTGTTCTTGCATTTCACACATCGATAATACACAGAATAAATATTTCTGACAACCGCCTGTTTTCAATTGACATCAAAACAATATCTCATTATTTTAATAAAAGATGCCGTCACAATTTATGATAACTTGCTGAAACCGTCATTTCAAAAAAATGACTGAATATTGACGAATTGCCGGATGCCCGCTTCCTTAAATGATCTTGATATTTCCCTTGTCCCTCGTTCGGAAAAAATTATACAGGAGCGATTATCTGGTTATAGAGGATTTGTGAATGGGAAAACCCAAATTAAAAAAGCATCTTATCAACAAAGACTGGTGCAAAGGATGTGCCATTTGCGTTGAATTCTGTCCGAAAAATGTACTTGAACTGGACAGCAGGGACAAGGCATCTGCCGTTCGTCCTGAAGACTGTATCTGCTGCAAACTCTGCGAATTTCGATGTCCTGATCTGGCTATTGAAGTCCTTACTGAAGAATAGGGTGAACTTATGACCCAGACTGTTAAGTTTTTACAGGGAAACGAGGTTTGCGTAGAAGCAGCCCTCTATGCCGGACTGGATTTTTTTGCCGGATATCCCATTACCCCTTCCACTGAAATTGCCGAACAACTCAGCTTGAGATTGCCCCGGACAGGCGGCAAATTTATCCAGATGGAAGATGAAATTGCTTCGATGTGCGCAATTATCGGTGCTTCTCTCACGGGTCACAAGGTGATGACAGCAACCAGCGGCCCGGGATTCTCCCTGATGCAGGAGGCTCTGGGATACGCCGTCATGACCGAGATACCATCGGTAATCGTCAATGTCCAGCGCGGCGGCCCATCAACTGGACTTCCTACCCATGTCAGTCAGGGAGATGTCAATCAGGCCAGATGGGGAACACACGGTGACCATTCCATCATTGCCCTGACAGCTTCCAATCATCAGGATGTATTTTCAATAACTGTAGAGGCATTTAATCTGGCTGAAACGTATCGTACACCTGTTATTCTTCTGTTTGATGAAGTCATCGGACATATGCGTGAACGCGTTGTTATTCCTGCGGAAGGCGAATTACCTTTGGTAGAACGGCTGAAAACATCGGTAAAGGAAGGGGTGGACTATCACCCTTATCTGCCCCGGGAGGATGGCCGACTGCCCATGTCTGATTTCGGCGGAGGACATCGTTATAACGTCACAGGGCTGGTTCACGACATGTGGGGATTTCCTTCCGACAATCCTCAGGTAGTCCACGGCCTGATGCGCCACCTGATTGATAAAATCCAGAACAATTCCGATGAAATTGCCAGAACAAAAGATTATTATCTGGATGATGCCGAATGTATCCTGATTTCTTACGGTGCATCTGCCCGGTCGGCTCTTCATGTTGTGGTCAATAACAGGAAGCGGGGCGAACGCATGGGCCTTCTGGAGATTCAGACCCTTTGGCCGTTCCCTTATCATCTCATTCGTGAAAAATGTTCTCATGCTCATACCCTGGTCGTAGTGGAAATGAACATGGGACAAATTCTCCATGAAGTCAGACTGGCGGTGGATGATCCTGAACGGGTTTTTTTAGCCAACCGGATGGACGGTGTGTTTATTAATCCGAGGGATATTCGCAACATTCTTCGCTTGATACAGGGAAAAGGAGTATAACAGATGGGTGTAAAAGATTATATCCGCGAGCGATTCTTTCCCCATATATGGTGTCCCGGATGCGGTCATGGCATAGTGTTGAACGGTATGCTGAGAGCCATTGAAAATCTGGGACTTAACCGGAATGAGATTGTCATGGTATCCGGCATCGGCTGTTCTTCCCGAATTTCAGGATATGTTGATTTTCACACCCTGCATACCCTTCATGGCCGCGCCCTGGCTTTTGCCACAGGCGTAAAAATGAGTCGTCCGGAGCTGAAGCTGATCGTTCCCATGGGGGATGGCGATGCGCTGGCTATCGGCGGAAATCATTTTATCCATGCGGCCAGACGCAATATCGACATGACAGCCATTGTCATGAACAACCGGATTTACGGCATGACCGGCGGGCAGTATTCACCTCTTTCGGGCTATGGAACTTCTGCCACAACCGCTCCGTACACCAATATCGACCAGAGTTTTGATATCGTCGAACTGGCCAGAGCCGCTGGCGCCACGTTTGTGGCACGCACCACCACCTACCATGTCCGGCAGCTATCCGAGATCATACAGGAAGCCATATCCCACGAAGGGTTTTCCGTAGTAGAAGTCATGTCCCAATGTCCTACCTACTTCGGTCGAAAAAACAGTGAGGGCGGTCCTGTAGAGATGATGAGGCGGATGAAAGATATAACCACACCGGTCGGATCTCAGGACAAACAGGAACATCCGGAAATGATCGAACGGGGCGTATTCGTCCGTAAAGATTTGCCGGAGTATTGCAAGGAATATGACCAGATCATCGAACGCGCAATGAAAGGGGTGTGATTATGGAACGCTGCAGAATGGTATTTTCAGGCTCCGGAGGTCAGGGAGTCATAACGGCAGCCATTATTCTTGCCGAAGCTGCTGTACTGTATGAAAATCTCATAGCTGTCCAGTCCCAGTCTTACGGCCCTGAAGCGCGAGGAGGAGCCACCCGTTCGGATATTATTATTGCTGATTCTGAAATCTATTTTCCCAAGGTCATTCAGCCCAATGTCCTGGTTTGCCTGACACAGGAAGCCTACACCAAATTTTATCCGATAATCCGCCCCGGCGGAGGATTGATTACGGATCCCCGTTTCGTCAAGACGGAGCGCAAAGTGGATGCCCGGCAATACGAAATCCCCATGTACGAGGCTGTTATGGATACCATCGGCAAACCCATCGTATTTAATATCTGCATGCTGGGGGCTGTTAGCGCCATCGTCCATCTGGTAAAACCGGAATCTATTATGGAGACGTTAAAGACCCGCCTTCCTCCCAGTCTCCTGGAAATGAACCAAAAGGCATTGAATCTGGGATTCCAATTGGCAGCAGATATGATGCAGGCTTGATAAAACTTTCCTGCCCCCCTGTGCTTCAGTAACGGCAGTCGGTATATAAGGCTTACCATCTGCCGGATTTTCTTGCCTTCATCTTGAACTTTTTGATTACCGTTGCCGTACCGGTTTTTTGCAGGACCATCAACTTTCTCACCATGATTGGAGCATCCGGGTAAATATGGATTGTGATCTTATTGAACATCTGGGCTATGGACCAGACGATCTTCGGAAATCCTTGTACAGGCATCTGAGATATTCTCTTGGGAAAGAATATCACAAGAAAACTTCACGAGACATGTATCTTGCACTTACCCTGGCTTTACGTGACCGGCTGATGGAAAAACGGCTTGAAACCGAAGCCCGGTATCAAAAAGTGGATACCAAGCGGCTGTATTATTTATCGATGGAATTTTTGATAGGCAGGTCGATGGGAATCAACTTGTATAATCTTGGGATATTCGATTCCTGCCGTACGGCGATGATGGAAATGGGTGTCGATCTGGAAGAAATCAGAGAGGAAGAAACCGATGCCGCTTTGGGAAACGGCGGACTGGGCCGTCTGGCAGCCTGTTTTCTCGATTCTCTGGCAACCCTGGATTATCCGGGTTTCGGGTATGGGATCCATTATGAATATGGTCTGTTCAAACAGGAAATTGACAACGGATATCAAAAAGAAAAACCGGATCACTGGCTTTCCAAGGCAGGACCTTTTCAAATTGAACGTGCAGACGAATCCTGCATCATTCCGATTTACGGCCATATCGAGCATGGCACGGATCTGTCCGGAAATTATAATCCCATGTGGATGGACTGGCGGGTTATCATCGGGGTTCCTCACGATATTCCAGTTGTCGGATATGGCGCCAAAACTGTTAATTATCTGAGACTGTATGCTGCAAAACCTTCGTCAGATTTTGACATCCAGATTTTTAATGCCGGGGATTATTTCAGAGCGGTTGAGCAACAAATCAAATCAGAAACTATCTCCAAAATTCTTTATCCCAGTGATACCATGGATACCGGCAGGGAATTGCGCCTCATTCAGGAATATTTTCTGGTTGCCTGTTCCCTTCGGGATATCGTCCGCCGCTATCTGAAAACCCATGATGGATTTGCCGCTTTCCCCGATAAAGTCAATATTCAGATGAATGACACTCACCCGGCACTTTCGGTTGCCGAACTTATGCGCATTCTGGTGGATGAGCAAGCCATCGAATGGGATATTGCATGGGATATTACTCAGAAAACGCTGGCTTATACCAACCACACCCTGCTCTCCGAAGCGCTGGAAAAATGGCCGGTCAGTCTTATGG
>Ga0118677_10014423_pt1 | contig 11157 bp, 5 predicted proteins | sample AliMusrvi5mmetaG_FD_86154 | JGI IMG/M metagenome (GOLD analysis project Ga0118677, IMG submission 86154)
TCTCCAAAACTGATGTATAACGATGAGATCTGGGAACTTAGGGCTACCAACTTAAGGCGGGACAGTTTAAAGCCGTTCGTGGTGAGCTTGTCGAACCGTGAACGGCATAACCATCCACCCTTCGACAAGCTCAGGGCGAACGGTTAAGCCTTATTCGCTCGTTCCCAAGCTCCCGCTTGGGAACGGGGGTTTTTAAAGGGCCTGCTTCCCAAAGATAGGCCAAGCAGGAGCTTGCAATACAAGGGTTCCCAAGCGGAGCTTGGGGACCAGCCCCACTGCGACTTCTCCGCTTGGGTCGCGGTTAAAAACCGCTCCCACCATTATTTCATGGAAAACCCACCACTGGAGCCACCAACATGACAACCCAAGAATACGACACCCCCACCTTCAACCAGACCTATCAATTCTACCGCTACATCAACGCCAACCCGGCATCGGCATTGGCGAGTCAATTTGTCAACGCCATCGCCGCCGCGCAATCGCAGGAATCCCCAGAAGCCGCAACCGCCGAAATCGACAGCTTCTTCCGCAATACCGGCACCTACTCGGCGGTCAGCCTAGACAGTTTTCTCGAAATGGCCGAGTGGCTATTCACCACCCTGCCGGCTTGGGCCGGTTTTGCCAATCATTGCAGTTACTCCGTTAAGCTTAACGGCTCAAACGGGGTGGCGGACGCAGGCAAAGTGGTGCTCAACTTGACCGGGGGCAAGGATGGGGATTACAGCGCAACCTACCACGCCTTGGACGGCAGCAAGACCCCGTTGTATTACCAAGAGGGCCAGTTGGTCGATGAATTGGCGGTGGACAACCCGGCAATCCAATTGCAAACCAGCTTCGCCGCCTTAGGCTTATTCACCGGCGACCCAGACGATGCCGAAACGCCGCTGTCGGTATTGTGTGGAACCGTGCACGGGCAACAGTCACTGGCCTTGCCAGAAGAAAGCGACAACGCTGGACAAAACTCAACGGATTCCAATCAGTCGTCCGACCTCATTGCACTAGTGTTAATTGGCTGTAATGTTGTCCTCTTCATAATCTATGCTGTCCAATCTTATAAATTTCAAAAAAAATTGGATGATATTCCAACTTTGAGTGATATTCAAACAAGGTATCAAAAAAACCAAGAAGAGAGCGGACAGTTGGAAACCAAACCCGAAACGTTTATAGAACTGCAGGAAAACTATAAGACATCGGCCTTAAAGCTGGAAAACGATAGAACAAGGGCAGAGCTAATACGCGAACTCCAAGCCCAGAATCAAGCAGAAAAGATCATTGCGACAGCGTTAGGGACAAGCCCGGATTTGGAAACATGCGTCAGGGAGACCAACGAAAATTGCAAGGAACTGAAAAAAATCAACACCTCTGACTGGGATGCTTCGAATCAGTTGAGGCTTCTCGGGGGTAAAATCAGTGATACCACCTGGAATCTGGCTCCAATTATAGATAATAACCTCAATGCATTTTCCAAAAGCCAGCGACAGGAATTGGGCATAGAAAACCAAGCCAGCCAGGAAGTTGAGCAACAGGATCAACAGACGGAGGAATATAGGGACACAATTGAGAAATCGGAATAAATAGTTCCAAGGGCGGAACCTAAGAACGGGTTCCGCCGAATGTTTTGGGTCGGTCGACAGCATTCGCGAAGCGCGAAGGGGTTTGCGACCCCTTCGCTTCAGCAATTTTCATTTTGGCAAAGATTAATAAGGGCGGGTTTGGAACCCGCCCCTACGCATGGAATTTAATTTCGAATTATCAATGCATTATAAATAGGGTACGGCATGTCGATTCGTAGGGGCGGGTTCCAAACCCGCCCGGTTTTGTTCAAAATGAGAATTGCTGCCTTCGCTTACGTTTCGAGTGTGCAACCAAGCCTTGCCAAACGACAAAACCTGACGGACGTGATTACAAATCCCGTCCGACTGCGCCGAAATCCGTAGCAAAAAAAACCAAAAAATCAGATTTTTTCCGATATACAAGACCAACCCGACAGGTTTAGGCTAGAACCCGCAATGCCTGACCAACCCCCCTACCTCAGCCCCATGACGCGGACAGCGGAACAGGTCAGGCCAAAATCAGCTATCTGGATGCATACCGGGGCATCCTAACGAAGATTCCCCGGAGCGCGGCTTAACATACCAACGAGAAGACAAGATTATGACCACCAGCAAGAACCCCAAATCCACCCCAACGCCCACCCAGATTAGGACAGGCATTAGCAATGCGGCAGCGGATGTCAAACAGGAGTCTCTACAGATTGCCGCAGACATTAAGTCTGCGCCTTCAATCGCCCTCAAACAGCTTGAGGCGGATACCAAACAGATGCCGAAAAATTGCTGCGCCATCACCAACCAATGCACTATTCCCAACTATCCGTCGCCAGTGAACGTAGACTGGACTCTCGGCATCGTCGCGATTAGCGCCTCTTCGCTGAAAACCGCCACGACATCCGATACCAGCCTGAATATCGGCTACCAAGCACAGACCTTGCAGGCCTTGCCATTTTATGATGAAACCGAAATCACGGAAATGGAAACGAACTTGCTTGGGGAGGTCACGAACCCGCAATCGCGTGTTTCTAAGGATGGTGTGGACATACGGCAGTATTTTCTCGGCAGCCTGGATGAACTGATGGCAAGCAAGGGAGCGCAACTGGATCAATTGCTCGACCAACTGACCAGTCGTTGGAAAAACCTGGGCGAAAACCAGCAGAATGAAGATTTGACCAATGCCTATTCTGCCATACAAGCATTTTTGACCAACCTGAAAGGGACTTCAAAGGCAAGATCGCTGGCTGAGGTTTTCAAATTACTCGCCGAGTACCTGCAAAAACTTCCCGATGCCGAGAAGGCCAGCTTGTGGCAAGCCTTGGAGAAGCCTCTGAATTATCTGAAAAAACAGCCGTTTTTCAACACGCCGAAAACGCAAAAGGCCCTAAAGACAGTGGAGTCCAGCCTTAAAGCTTTGTTAGGCGCATTGGACATCCATTCGTGGGCGAATCTTGAGCTAGACATCAATAAAGCGGAGGCCGAGACAAAATCGACAGTACAAGAACAACTGCTGACCGCCGTGCAAGTGGCGATGCCCAAGGCTTGCGAAGCATTGGATGAATACATGCAGGAAAATGGACTGCACGTGGGGCAGGCTTTGGTGCAGTTGTTTGGCGAGCGCGTGGACGCTTGGCTATACCGCCCGGTGGGTTCCACCCATTTGGTGTTGCAAAGCGGCACGACCAAGCTCATTGTATTGGACGACTGGTTTGAAGGCGAAATGGTTTCCATCTACACGGTACTGTTTGCCCAGGCCAACAATCTGTTCCCAGTGCAGACGGTCGGCATGATGAAAGATTTCATGACTGGCCGATACGCCCCGTTCACGGTAGTGGGCATGGGGCCCGACACCGCCACCCAGCCCAGCCCCACTGTCAACGCCTTGATTTTTTACCAACAGATTTCCGCCTACCCCAGCAGCAGCATGGCCCAGCAATTTGGCGCGATTGCCACCACCCAGACGGCCAACGCATCAAGCCAACCTGACCCGGCTTCCGTTGTCAATCTCATTGAGGCACAGGTCAGCAGCTTTTTCCAGTCCACCACTGATTATCAAAACGTCACCTTGACGAGCTATGAGTGGGTTTCCAGCTACATCAAAACCTACCCGGATGCCTGGGCGCAATTTCAGATTAGCATCACTTTTTACCTGTGGGGCCCACCGGTACACCAAGGCGACGACCCTGAAAACATGGGTACGATTACATTGATTCAGCAAGATTGGACCAGCGGCCTTGCCAACTTAGCGAAGGGCAGCCATTACTTAATTTATTACAATCCGAAGGGCGACAATGCTGACAATGCTGAACAGAGTAATTCGGTGCCACTGTATTTTGCCAACGCCCAACTGGTATCTAGCCTAACCGAAGACATCCCGGTCATTTGCCTACAATTCATCTTTACCCCCTTGTCCACCTATACCAAAAGCTCATCGGATTACGGCACGGTCATCCCTAGCCTCAGCGGCAACCTCTACAACACACAAGTATTGGGTTATCCGGTTGACCCTACTGGCAAGCAAAAATTCGACTCGGCCATGAAGGAGTTTTACAACTCGACCGGTTTCAAGACGTTTATGGATATCATGAACGTGGGCATGTTGCTGCACTTCACCATCGAAGGCATGGTCAGTTTGTTTAACCTGTGCAAGAGAATGTGCACTCCAAAGAAACCGGGCGAGAAGGAAGAAAAAGCCGAAAAGAACGAAACAACAGAGCAAAAAGACGCTGAATCGCAAGAGGAGGTAGAAGAGGCCGTTAAGGAAAATAATGAAATACAAAACAAGAATGCTGTCGACACACAGAAACAGCTCAGCAATGCGGGCGACGAAAATTTTGACCCTAACGCAAACTTGAGCGAAAACCAGACCAGCTTGCAACAAAATGAGAATGCAGAAGGTAAGGATGCCGAGACAGATGCGAAGAAGAATGAAATTTCAGATGAACAAGGTCAACTCAACCAAGAGCAACAGGAAATATCTCAGGACGCGCAAGTCGGAACCACTTCACAACTAGAAACTGATGCAAATGCGGTGAAAGAACAATCCAAAACGCTCGATCAACAAGCAAAAAAACCACAAGATGTGAAGCAAACTCAGATTCAACAGAACGAACAAAGCATTCAAACCGACCAGACATCGATAAATCAATTAAATCAGGAGGATGCGAAGCAACTGAACACCGAAGAACAGGAACAAAACGAAGAAACTGAAAGTCAGTTCGAAGAAGAACAAACAGAGGAAGAAAATATAGAAAAATCAACAAAAGAAGTTAAGGACGATCCAGAAGAAATTCTCGGGGAAGCCGATAAAACGTAATCCCGTCCGTAACGTTTTGTGATTGGGCAGCAAGTCGGGCGCATCTCTTCGCATTGCGCCCGACGTTTGGATCGTTTCCACGCTCCTGCGCTCGTCGTTATACACAAGCCAGGGAAAGCCATCATTTCGGCAGGTATGCCGAAATGACGGCTTAACTAAATGGCAATGACACAGAGCATGTCAACGAGACATTGTAGCCCGGATGGAGCCGCCTGCGGCGTAATCCGGGAGAACGTTGGCCCAACAACCGTTATTTATATGCGAAAGGTTTCCGATAACGTCGATTCAACCGATGGATTAACATACCATGACCGATTTAACCAAACCCACCGAGCAGGACTTGGAGTCCGCCAAACTGCGTTTGCAAACTGCCGCAGAGTCCGCACACCTGCCAACCCCCGCTACGACCCTGCCAAAACTAGAGCAGGAGGCGACGAAACTGGAACAAGAGGCGGCAAGCCTGAAACCGGCGGCGGAGGCACTAGCCCCGAAGCTTGATGCCCAAGACCTGCGCAAAGACGCAGAGGGCAGGCTGACACCGGCCATGCAAAGCCAACTAGACACCACCGCCAAGAACCTGCAAGCGGGGGCGGCTAAGGCCGGGCAGGCCGTGGACACGCTCGAAGCCAAGCTGTGCCTGGTTACCCTCGACAACCAATTGGATGTCGACTTGCTGGTGTTCAACACCACCATGGCCAACCCGCCAACCACCGGCACACCCAGCACCGATGCCGCCGATTACCAAGCGATCTATACCCTCTGTTGCCAAGTCAAAGCCTTGGGCAAGCAGGTGTTCCAAGCGCCAGAAGCCTTAAGCCGCTTGGTGATTTGCCGGGCCAGCGACAATTTTCCGCTGCAATTGTTCATCCCGCCCTTGTTATCCGATTTTTCCCTAACTACCATCACCCAAGCCGATGTAGACCAATGCCAACAGATGTTTCTGTTCTACCAACAGGTGATGGGCCAGCCCTATTCGCCGGAGGTTCTGCAATTCAGCGAGTTATTTCTCAACGCCACGGATGCCGGACAGTTGGAGACGCAAGTGCAGACGTTTTTCGCCGACAATGGCATGCCGGGTTGCAATTATGGGCAGTGGAACATCGTCAGTTATTGGGCCAATAACGATCTTCATGCCTGGGACGGAACCTATTATTGCTACCTGGCCCCGACGGCGACGGGCAAACTGGTGCTGCCGCAAACGTCCTGCGCCACGTTGACTATCAGCAACGGCGCGGCGTTTTACCAGCCCACCGCCCCAAACCAGCAAGGCACAGGGGATTTTCTGTTTGCCAACAGCATCTTGCAATGGCCGGGGGCAAGTGCCACCCAAGGCTTGTATTTGACCGCGATTCCCCGCAGCCTGTCTTGGGAGGGGCAACCCAGCCTCATCAAGCTCTGTTTTGTCGGCGATTTGTTTGGCCAGAGCATCATCGGCCAGCCTTATGAAACACCCACGCTGCCGTGGTGGGTGGTGGCCTACGACATGGCCTATGAGAGTTTCAAAGTGGTGCAACTGGCCATGGTGATGAAAATGGCCTCGGATTTGCTCGGCGGGACCATCAAACTGGCAGGCCAGTTGCCTGGCTTGATCAACGGCTGGGTGCAGTCGATCAATAACAAACTCAGCGGCTTGAGCTGTTCCGCCGACCCGGCGGCCGATGTCGGCGAGGACGTGGAGACGATCAATGTGGATGTAGACACCGACACCGATACCGACACGGTGGATATCACTGACACCGACACCGATACCGACACAGTGGATGTCACCGACACCGACGAAGATGTGGATACCGATGTGGATGTCGATGTGGACGACGATGTGCTTGCGGTCATCGACACGGATGTGAATGTGGACATCGACACCGACATCGACACGGACACCGACACGGACACCGACACGCATACTGACACGGATACCGACACGGATATCGTCACGGACACCGACATTGACACCGATATCGACCTGAAGCCGGGCGGCATCAAAGCCACGCTGGCGAAGCTGGGCGGCTGGATCATGAAAGAAGGCTTTCCCATGCTGGCGAAAAACCTGGCCATCATGGGTGCTTTTGTGTCGGTGCAAGAAGGCTTGAAGGCTTGGGGTTCCGCCGCCGCGCAAGACATGCAGAACCTGGCCCCGGAACAAACGGCGGGGCTGGGTTTGCTGGTCAATTACATGCTGAACCCGGCCAATTCCATCACCACGCGCTGGACCACTTTCGCCGATTATGTGCAGCAATCCCAAGCCCCCGCCACGGATATCGGACAACTCCAAGTTGGGGCGGAAAGCCAGCAGGTGCTGCTCAATAGCATCGTGACCACCCAAGACCCGACCGAAGATGCCGCCGCTAGCGCATGGACTTGGCCGTCGTCGACGGAACAGGCACTGGTTGAGGTGCTGCTGCAATTCCAAAGCCCCGCCACCAATTACCAAGCCTATCTGGTGCTGGCGTATTACACCTATCAAGGCAACCCGCTGCCGATCAAAGTCGGCTGCAACGTCGCCCTGAAGGCCATGGCCGCTGTCAGCCAGCCCACGCCGAACCCCAATATTAGCTATGCCAGCATCAATGTGATGGTCAGCACTGGCACGGGATGGAAGGAACCGGTATGGCTAGGCCAGTCGGTGGCCAACCCGGGTGGCTTGGCGCTGGTGGAGTACAACAGCCTGTTGTACATGGCATTCACCGGGCCTAACCAATTGCTTAATCTCTGGTCCAGCAGCGACGGGCTCCAATTTAGCAATCAAATCGTATTGCCTTATGTCAGCGTCGGCGCACCCGCGTTAGTGGTGATCGACACCCAGTATGTCAACAACCAATTGTTCCTCGCATTCAAAGGGCTGGACGGAAAGCTCTACCTGTGCTATTCAGCCGATGGCAGCACTTTCAGCACACCGATCAGCGTACCGATGTTCCCGAGAGACCCAGCCGCCATCACCGGTAGCAGCGGCCCGTCGCTGGGAGTGGTCGTATGGCCCTGTTACAATGCGGAGAAGCAACTTTTCAACGAACAGTTCCTTTATATGCTGGTAACGGGTTCGGATGGCACTGTCAGGAATAGTCATATCAGTTCGACAGCTATTGCCGACGAAGAAAAACCAAACAATTCAAACCCCGACTGGTATTGGAGCCTAAAGGGGTGCGGTCCCCAAGAAATATCGTGCCTCACGCAAACCGCCAAGGCGCCTCCCCCGCCGAGCTCGGCCATCAGCAAAAATGGGATTCTAACCAGCCCGCTTACCTCTGCGGACGGTAAAGCCTTGCCGCCTGGGATTGTTCAGTTTAATGGCTACACCTATCTGGCTTTCTGCACAAACGCGGCAAGCGGGGAAGGCTTCAGTGTTTGTATCTGTCCCACCTATATGGGTACTTTCGGCAACCCCGTGTTTTTCGGCGGAGAGAAAGTGGCCAGCAGCCTCAGTCTCGCCGCGAACGGCACCGCGACGCTAAATGCCTTGTATATCGACGGCGGCACACTGACCCTAGCCTCCAGTGCCGACGGGCTGAACTTCACCACGGCCACGCTAGGCCAAGGCACACAAGCCGCGCTGGCAGCATTTAACGGTACGTTGATTGTGGCATTCACCCAAGCCGCCACGGCTGACCAGACTTCCGGGGGGGGAGCATGAACACGAACACCAACTTCCCCACGCCGCAACAACACGCGTCAGCCTGGGAGTCCTTGGCCCGCGCCATCGCCACCCGCGCTGGCAAGGTGATGGAAACCGCGCCCACTATTCCGCCGTCGGTGGTGGGCGAGTTGACCATCATCGGCTCCGGCATTGAGTCGGTGGGCTTCACCTTGGGCGATGAGGACTTGCTCCGCACCGCCGACGCGGTGTTTTTCTGCGTCGCCGACCCGTCCACCGTGGTGTGGGTCAAATCCATCCGGCCCGATGCCTACGATTTGTATGTGTTGTACGACGACAGTAAGCCGCGTTACACCACCTATATGCAAATGGCGGAGTCCATGCTGCATTTCGTCCGGGAAGGCAAGAAAGTCACCGCCATTTATTACGGCCACCCCGGCATTTTTGTTCTGGCCACCCACCGCGCCATCCTTATCGCCCGCCGGGAAGGGCATAAGGCAGTCATGCGTCCCGCCGTCTGTGCCTTGGATTGCCTGTGCGCCGACCTTGGCGTGGACCCCTGCCATCCCGGCATGCAAACCCACGAAGCCACGGACATGCTGATCCGTGGCCGGATACCGGACACCAGTCTGCATGTGGTGTTGTGGCAGGTGGGCCTGATCGGCGAAATGGGTTACCGCCGCCAAGGCTATTTGAACCAGAACTTCTCGGTGTTCATCGATTATTTGCAACAACACTATGGCGAGGATTACCCCGTCACCAACTATGTCGCCTCGCGCTACCCGACCATCCCGCCGATGATTGACACCTTGCCACTGTCGGCACTGCACGACCCGAAAAAGCAAGTGCAAGTCACCGGCATCTCGACTTTTTATCTGGCCCCGAAACTGGCGGCGGAGTCCGACCCGTCCATGCTGGAACGTTTGGGGATGCTCAAGCCGGGGCAGACCGTCCGCCCCGCCGACGGGCCGTTGCGGGAAATCGGCCGCTATGGCCCACGCGAGCGCAAGGCGTTCGAGTCCTTCGCTAAATTCCGCATACCCAAGGCATACCAGTGGCAAAACGATACCGCTGCCAGCCGCTTTATAATAGCCTTGCGGCAGGATTTCAGCTTGCGCGAGCTATATGCCAGCAACCCGCAGGCCGCGCTGGACTCCCCGGCCTGGCGCGGTTTGAGCCAACGGGAGCGCAGTTTCCTAGCCCGCCGCGATGCCGGGTCGGTGCAGGTCGCTGCCAAGGGCTTGGGAGACTCGCCGGCGGAAAACCGGGCATTTTTGGATGCCTTGTTCAACCAAAAGGCGTTTTTGACCCAGTTTTCCCGCCGTTTGGCGGCGGGCGGCAAAGACCCGCGCCAAACCTTGGGGGACTGGTCGGCAAGCCAAGGCTTCCCGCTGGACTGGGCGCGTTTGCGCGGGGATAAAGATTGGATGGCACGGCATCATTTGTTCCCTTGGGCCGGGGCTTACCAAACCAAGGACGGTCAGCTGTTAATGCTCACCGGCGACGGGCCTAAGGCCAAGCTGTGGCTGGACGGCTCGCGGGTGCGCAGCATTAGCTACCGCCTCGGCGAGTTGCACTGGCAGGCCAAGGGTGGCGAGAACGGTTTTTTCAAAACTGATGTGGACCTCGCTGGACGGCGACGCTTGGTCGGCGCACTATGGCCGGATGGTGAGGTGGCGGCACCCCGCCACCGGTGTATAGCGCTGGAAGCGGAACCGGGGACACAAAATCTCAGCCAAGCTTTGGGCCGTTACCTGTCGGCTGACTCGCCGGATGCCTTGGACATCGAGGTGGCACAAACGGCGGAACGCGGCCGCCATATCCAAGTGGCGCTCAACGGCAGCGTCTTAGCTGGCCCTGTGGCCTATGCCGGACGCAAACTGACGGTGGGCAGCCGCACGTTTGAGTTGGCATCGAACGGGCCTGGTGGGCCGGGTATATGGATTAGGCAAGCGTTGCTGCCCCCTGCCCTAGCCTGCGAGTACGCCGTCAGCACCGTCGGCGGCGGCGCATTGCAAACTTTCGCCTTGTCCGCCGAAACGGTTTGGGTGAATGGGCAGACACCTGCCGTGTGGGACCGGCAAGGGACCACCATCGCCTGGCACGGTGGGCCTACGGCTTGCCCTTCCGGGCAAGTGACGCTGATTGTGGATGCCGCCACCCTCTGCCCTGGGGTGTTCGGTTTGGTCGGAACCAGTACCGGCGATGTCCGCAAGTGTTTCGGCCAGGCCAGCCTGCCGCCGGATGCGTACTGGCCTGACCCGCAATTTGGCCTGTCAGCCACGGCTTGGAAACATTATCTCACCGCTGCCACCCAAGGCGCGGGGTTCTTTTGGTATCCGTGGGAAAAAGCCAGCATGGCCGCCAAACTGGTCAACACCCGTTTGTCAGGTTTGATGCCATGAGAAACGACGAAGCGGCCCCCGTCGGGTTACGGTGGGCACGGTGGCAATGATTATGGGCAAGATTTTCCTATGCGCACCTAACAGTCATGCAATGGAAAAGGGGGGCTAGGGGGATTTCTGGGCAATGCTGTTGAATTAGTAACGGCGTTAGGCCGGAATAAGCCCGCACTAGCGGGCGTTTCCGGCGAACTGACAGCAATTCTCATTTTGGCAAAGATTAATAAGGGCGGGTTTGGAACCCGCCCCTACGCAAGAAATTTATTTTCATATTATCAATGAATTATAAACGGGATACGGGAC
>Ga0118677_10014424_pt1 | contig 11157 bp, 8 predicted proteins | sample AliMusrvi5mmetaG_FD_86154 | JGI IMG/M metagenome (GOLD analysis project Ga0118677, IMG submission 86154)
GGCCTGCACGGTGTACGTTACATCGTTGGCCGTCTTGCTTTGCCGATACGTCAGCGTCAGGTAGCCAGTTTGGCTCGCTGTGGTGGGCAGGTTGCCTGTGGCAGTGGCCATTGGTGTGAGCGCCATGGCGTATTTCATCAGGTTGCTGGTGCCGTCATTGGCCGGGGTCGCCATCTCTCCGCTGACCGCCGGGTTGGCCAAGTCGGTCGGATTGGTGAATGCGGTTGATTTCCATGAGTCGTAGCTGCCAGCCCGGGTGACTGTGACGGTGTAGGTGGTTGGCGCGACGCCATCCTGCGCGGTCACTACCGTGGTGATTGTGTTGGTTCCTACGATCAGCGAGATTGCCCCGCTGGCAACACCCGACGCGACCGACGTGCCATTGACAGTGATCGTGGCTGTCGCATCGGTCACGGTTGGCGTGACTATCATCGACGTGCCGATGACGGCGTCATTCCATTCCCAAGCATTCCCGCCCTGGCCAAAGGTTCCGTATGAACTTGCCGTGCCATAGCCGACATTGGTGAATCCGTTGCTATTGCAATTCGCATCCGCAGTGGTGACGGTGTTCCGACCATCGGGATAGAGCGAGTAGGTCGAGTTGGCTCAATTGTAATACGCCGCCTTATACCACACATTTTCGCTGGGGATGTAAACCTGGGCACCGGGGTTTGCAAGAATAACCCCGGTGGTGGCGCCGTTGAGAGTGTAGACTCCCGTCTCCATGCTGCCGCTACCCTGGCCGTTGCCCAGCCAGTTGCAGAAACGCGCGGCGTCAAACCACGTCGCGTAAATGACCGGCCTGCCGTCCCCGCCGCTGTAGGTGAAACTGCCGTTGCTGCCGCTTTGGGTAATGCCGACACTGGCCATGCCCGCAGAGTATATCCCGGCACTGTTGGAAGAGCCCTTGGCGTTGAGGAAAGCCACGTACTGGGCATTGGTCACTTCGTAGGTGCCGATCTTGTAGGCGTGGTTCACCGCGCCGTAGCCGGTGGATGGATCCGCTGCGTTGCCGGCGTTACCGATGCTTGTCCAGCTCATGTTGACCACGGCCATTGCCTGACTGACGAGGGAGAGGCCGGCCAAAACGACCAGTCCAATAGCGGTTGTGATGGGATGTTTCATGGGACAATGAGATCAACAATCAAAAAGAACTATCAGCGTTTCCGGCGTGTCACCAACACTCCGCTGGCGAACAGGCTCAGGATCATGCAACTTGGTTCAGGCACGCTGGCAACACGGAAGCCTAGGCTGCCACTCCAGTCCGACGGGACAAAGCTAACGCTGTACGAGGAGGCCAGGTGGTCGCTGACGCTGAGCCAAGAGCCTCCACGCAGCCCTCGCGACGTACCGATGACGGCGTCATTCCACTCCCAGGCGTTTCCGCCCTGGCCATAAGTGCCGTAAGAACTCGCCTTGCCATAGCCGACATCGACGACTCCGCTACTGAGGTAATTCGCGTCCGCTGATGTGATCGTGTTCTGGTCGTTGGGGAAGAGCGAATAAGTCGAGGTGATTCCGTTGTAATAGGCCGCCTTGTACCACTCGTTCTCGCTGGGGATGTAAACCCCTGCCCCGGCGTTTGCTGTTATGGCACCAATCATGGCGCCTGCCAGCGTGTAGGCTCCCGTCTCCATGTCGTTGTTGCCCTGACCGTTGCCCAGCCAATTGCTAAAGCGCGCCGCATCAAACCACGACACGCCAATTACCGGCATGTTCGCATAGGTGCTGCTCACACTGTAGTTGTAACTGCCGCTGCTTCCGCTTTGGGTGATGCTGCCGTAGTAGCCCCCTGTGCTTCCCATGGTCCAATTGTAAATCCCGTTATCGTTGGAAGCGCCCTTAGCGTTGAGAAAGTCTACGTACTGCGCGTTGGTCACTTCATAAGTGCCGATGTTGTAAGCGTGATCCACCGAACCGTAGCCGGTGGTATCCGCTGCGTTGCCGGCGTTGCCGATGCTCGTCCAGCTCATGTTGACTACGGCCATTGCTGGGTTGACGAAGGATATACCGGCCAAAACGGCCAGTTTGAGGGTTGATGTGACGGGATGTTTCATGGTAACTTTATCACCGTGTTAGCCCCTCCTTCTGTGGTCAAGAGAAATCTATTATTATCTTTTGGCAACTGACCGGCGACGTACCCGCGATAGGGATAATGAGACTGCTTGATGGCGGCTATTGTCGGTATCGGTGGAGCCAGTATTCTTGGGTCATGGTGGCCGTCTCACAGGTGTGTTCAGCTAGGGGCGGTCGTGAGTTGCTGCGCGGGGATGGTAATCCAATTTGGGGTAACGGCGCGGAAAAGCCCCTTGTGAAAATGCTCTTTGGACAAATGACGAAGGCCACTATAGTCTGGCGAGCAAGTTTGATGATTTCCCAAGCACGGATCCTGCGACGAGGAAACGTGTCAATCAGGTAGGCACGCCCTTCTGAGACCACATTCGCGAGATTCATGGGCGCGACTGTGGCATTCCGGGAGGAACGGTGGGAGGTCTAGCCGGGCAACGAGCGAGTGCAGCAATTGGAGAAAAATATCAAATTGCTAGATAACCATCTCGCCGTCGTCACCCAGAATGGCGTCGTCACTCGGTTTCCCATCGTCACACAGGAGTCCATAACCTGCGCGGACAACCACAACACTGCATTGTGAGGACGCGCCGGAGGATGAGGTACCAGTGGGGGAATTACCCATGGTGAATGCCTCGGCTCGGTGTTCCGTCCATTTGAATTTGATTTCTGCAACGACTTTTTTCGCCTCTTCAATGTGAGTTTCCACAGAGGGGATGTCGCCGATTTTTATCGCGTGGATCTGGCGGTAGGTGATTTCGAGGAGTCGCTCTTGCTGATCTGTGAATATTGTTGATTTCATATTTGTTCATGGTTAATGCTGTCGGCTTGTACTTGGTATGCTTTTCGCCGTTGGCAAGGATTCTTTCAGAATTCTTTTCGGGGAGTTAAGGAGGTTTCCGGGTTTCAGTTTTTGCAATATTGACCGACGCGGAGGGTGGTGGTTTTGTCGCTGAAGGCAGGGCCATCATTCAACCGGATTCCAGCTCACTATGTCAGAGCAGGAAAACCCCATCCGGGAGTTACCTCTAAATGCTGTCTGCCGTGCGGGGACGACGGAATCCGTTGGTGGCTACTTTAATGTCTTCCTGGCATTGGCAGGCCGTTGCCGCCGACCTCATTCAGCCGTTGCACGAGGTCCATGCGCGTGAATTCGAGGTGGAGGTTGTTGTTGATGTAGCACTTGAAACGGAAGTATTCGGTTTCGCCCGTTCCACACCGTGAATCCTGAATGGCGTTGATGAGATCTCCGTCGCGATAAACCGAAAGCGGTTTGCCATCCAGCATGTGGAACACATTGTCGAGCGCCCGCAGTTCGTTTTCGCAGTGGTAGCTCACCCGGAACTTGGTACCGCCCCAGGTCTTTTCAACGCGGTTGCAAAGGATGACCCGCTTGCCGACCTTGAATCCGCTGTTAGTCTTATAGCGGAGGGACGGCGGGCGAAGGAATTCAAAGACCTCGACGATGGCCTCCTCCAGGAATTTCTTGGCCTGGCCGTCGAGCGATTGCAACCACCCGAATAGGTTGTCCATCGTGATTTCCGGGAGGTCCGTCCCGTCCGCAACCTGCCGGTCGATTTCGGCGGCACGCTTCACCGAGGCCATTTTCTTCAACTCGATCCGGTCGATCAGGTAACGCCAGGCGGCGGCCTTCAGACGTAGGACCTTACGGTCAAAGTCCATTGTGTGGTCACTGTTAGTGAACAGACACAGGTCAAAGTGCGACCCCGGACCGTCGAATGCCCTGAAATGCGCCTCGGCTTGCATGAGGGTTTCCAGCCCGGTCCGGAGCAAGTGCGACGCCACATTCCACTCCCTCACAAGTTCCTCTACTGTTTTGCGCGTTGCTAGATCGGTGTTGGTGTTCATTTTGGCGGTGGGTTGGATGGTAGTGGCTGTTTTTTCATGGAAGTGGGTTGGCCGCCATGGAGTTGGAAGGTTGACTCCATGACGGCACTGATCGGAGGGCATTGGTGGCAAGCCGAAAGACGGCTGATAACCGGCCACAATCAGGCTGCGACTGTGGTTTCTCCGTCGGATTTGAATTTTAGCTGATCCACGCAGCACTCCGCCGCCGGGATGTCGGTGCGCGGCCCGAGATAGACCGGTTGATAGATGGAGCCGCTCTGCTTATGGGCGTACAAGTAGCGAGTCTCTACCACGACTCCCATTTCCGGAATGAAATGGTTAGGCGGGATGGTGACATTCCCGGCGGGGACCAGGCTGTCGCCGTCATACAGTCCCAGCATGACGCTGCGCTTGGCATTGATGCCAGTGACCACAAACGACGCGGTTTCGACAAACTTGAATTTCATCTGCGGACCACCGGAGTTGGGGCGGCCAGCGGTGAATGGTGCGTCCATGTCCTTGATGACTACTCCCTCGCGGTTTGCCAGGCGGAGATTCTCAAACATTTCAACCTTGTCATTAGGCTCGATGGCCGTGCTGACCCAGCGCAGTGCCGGGTGGTTTGGCGGGATCAGGGTGAGCAACCCCGAGTGGCGGTCGAGATAGCGGCGCTGGCGCAAGTCGTTGCCGTTCATTTCCAGCAGATCGAAGGCATGGAGGGTTTCGCCTACGGCTTCGCCGTCGATGAGGCAATCGCCGGGAATCTGGGCCACTGCGGTACGGATTGGCTCGGGGAGGGCGACAACCAGGCCCCTGCGGTTGATGCCGGTGATTTCGTGATCCTGCTTGCGAACCATGAGTCGGCGGCCGTCGTGCTTTTCCTGAAGGCAATGTTGCTTGTCGGCGAGCAAGCGGGGCAGTTCGGATTCGTCAATGGCGTTGAGAAGTTGGCAGCGGACGCCGCTGTCGATTCCCTCCTGGCCGGTCAGCTGATAGGGTACGTTGGTGTCTGCGATGGGCCGGTAGCCTTTGGCGACCTTGGAGGCGATCAGTCTATTGAAGATCTTGGTAGCTTCGTCCAGTGAAACCGGACCTGAAGTCTTGGTGCCGGTGTTGAGGGTGCCGCCGCGCCGGCCATAGGCAAAGTTGACGACAAAACCGTCGCCATTGGGTTCGATGGCGGCGCGGTATTCTTTGTCGGAATTGCCCTCACGGAAATAGAGCGAGGCGGATTGGATGGCGGTGGTGGTGATGGTTTCCATGGAATTCTGGGTGGTTTGTTAGTTTGTTGGTTGGTTGTGCTATTGGCGGGAATTCGGTGGAGGCAAGCATGCCCAATTCGGATGGTATGGAAATAGTTTCGGTCTTCTCATCCATGATCCGAGCTGGTTAGGCGATCCGTTAGGTGAGACTTCAACCCGCTAGCATGTTGATCGAACGGGGTGGGAGCAACACGGTCAATTCGACTGGCGCGAAGCAGCGTATAGGATGATGCGTCGGCATAGACGATCCCACCGCCCGTTCCGAAGGCGAGGTGCGCGGCTTGCAGCGTGGCGCCGGTCGTGACCACGTTGTCCACAAACCACACCGGCAACCGGAGCAGTGGCCCGCAACAGCGCACGAAAGCGTGTTGCTCAGCTGATAGACCGAGCAATCCGCGACGGCGGCGGGCACATGACGATTGCACAGGATGGACGCGGCGAATGCCGACAACGATCCGGGCGTCTGGAATGATATGTTTCATGGCGAGGCATAGCGCCAGATTCGCCTCCGTGCAGCCGGATGATGATGGTATCGGAATGAGCCAACAAGGGTCGTGCTCCAGCAGCGCCGCCATCATTGGGGCCGCGACCTCGATTGCCGTCGGCGTGGGGATTTTGAGATCATAGGCAGTCTGCCGGATGACCTTTTCAGATTCCGTTAGCGGACGGGAACGGGGTGATGAATAACGCGTGGCATAATGAATCATGGCACCAGATGTTCAAATCTCGGAATCTTCATTAGGCGACCAGGCCTGCTTCCTTGAACGAGAACCAGGCGCTGCGGCCGGGTGCCGGTTCACCGACGATCACATGGTCAATAAAGCGGATTTGCAGGAGGGTGGCCGCCTCGTTAATCCGGCGAGTTATGGCTTCATCTGCGCGGCTCGGGCTGGGATCACCCGACGGGTGATTATGCATCAGCGCAAAGCCATAGGCCCCGGCTGCAATGACCGGTCGGAAGATCTCTCGGGGTTGGGCCGAGCATTCGCTAACCGAACCGAGGCTTACCCGATGCCATGCGTAGGGGCGTAGCCGTGTATTCACCATCACAACCACCACGGTTTCCTTGTCGGGTTCGTGCTCAGGTTGGGCTGCGATCACCTCAGCCCAAAAGCGGTGAAGTGCCTCAGGTGTGTCTGTGTTGTATGAGCAAGCGTCCTCGCGGACGCTGGTGACGGTGATGCGGTTGGTGGTGCCTGGGCGGTATTTCGGCGATTTCATAAGTTGTCGGTCCCAATGTTGACGCCCTCGCGGGAGGGCAAACGCCCGATCCGATGGCACCGTGGGTAGAATGTGTAGATTGACGCTCATGGGGGCGTACTTCCTGGGGTTTCTCCATCTGTGCTATCCATCTGTGCCTTACATCTTGTGGCGGCAGCACCTCAGACGGCGGGGGAAATTGAACGTCGAAATGTTTCTGGACGCCCACCAGGCGGAAAGGTGCAAAAGTCTGACTTTGAAAAGATAGTTCTAATAATGGGTTGACAGCCTTGTGGCTTTGATTGAACTTTGTTCAGTTGTTGCAACGGTCGCCCTCTGCGGGTGTATTCTGATTCCGACTGCGGTCACTCACTATGGGTGGTCATCGAGTCTCGCTCTGCCGCGTGGGCTCACCGAATTCAGTCCCGGTGCTGGTGACCTTCCCTTGCCGCTACCACCACCACATGTGGGACAGGCGTGTCCGAAAAATCAACAAACGTCCCGACCAGACAAAAACAACAACAAGATAACATTCCATGAAACCGACCAACGAAATCGAAGAACTTCTGACTAACCTAGGCGGGAGCGAACCCGCCGGAATGCAGGGCCAACGCTCGCGCACACTAGCAAAAATCCAAGGAGGCAAATCCGCCCGCGTACCCAAATACCTGGGGCCGGATTTCCTGGAACTCTTGTTTGCTGAGCATATAGAAGCCGACGCTGCCGAAATCCCACGCGAGCAGGGACGGCAGCATCGGCAGCAAGGTGAGGCACTGAAGGACGGTCGAAAATACCGTCAGGAGGTTTCCTGGGATGTGTACAGCGTACGCAACCCGCGGTCCTTGGCACTCGCGTTGCTGCTGGATTGAAGCGGGGTTATTACCTGCAAACCCACGATAACAAAACTGGTGATGAGTGGTTGATGACCGACGCTTGCAAATTCAAACCGGAGGCGCTGGGTAACAACACGACAGAAAGAAAGGTCGGTGGTAATCCACCGACCTTTACGTTTCAAATCCAGGCGAAAACCGGCTTTCGTCAAAGGCCTGCGGCCTCGGCGCTCCCGCTTCCGACTATGGCTTATATTCCCGCCGGGGGCGAGGCACGCATTCGCGGTTCATTGCATGGCGGCTTCCCAGCCGCGTGCGCAACCGCAGCGCGATCCTGGTGCCGGGCATGCTCCGCTGCTGCGGGGTGTGTCTTCTATGGGCGGCACTCGCGCAAAGACTGCAGGCAGAGAACCATCAAGGACCTATGAACGCCTTTACCAAACGCCCCGCCTTCGCCACCACCACCACCCGCCCATAAGAACGTGCCGAATCCGCCATGAGCCAATGCTAACCAAAAGCTTGCGGATAATCTCACTCATGGCGAAAACCGGATTTAGTCTGATGGTGTTTGGGTTTCATCCATATCTTCCTCGATTGGATTGGCCGGCGGATCCACTGTTCCGGGACCGCCCATCAACCACGCCGCTCGGGCCATCGCCTCAGCCTGCGCGCGGAGTTCTGCATCGGCCGGCAGCGGAAAAAAGGGGGGGGCCTCATTCATAAATGAATCCTTTTCCAAAGAGGGTTTCGCCTGTGCGAAACCGATCCAAGCCGATTTCGCAGCCCGAAGCAGCGGTCAAGCGCGGCGCGTATAAATGCCAGTGGCCATTCGGCGGCCAGCGGTTTCGATGCTTTATGCCACGCCGCGCTTGAGGGGTGTTGAGGGCCGCGGTTTTGTGGACCTGCGCGGGTGGTCAAGCAATGAGGTGGACTGGCGGCATCAGACCCACTTACTTGGTGGTCTTGTTTACTCCATGATAACCTGTGGGCGGACTGTGGTGCCGTTTCTTTTGTGGTACCTAACGAGTGAGTCTCGCGTAACCCCAGATCGGTGGTGTTTCGATCACGACGCAACTGGAACGAACTGGAAAGCTGGGTTGGACAGAGTGTGAGGAGCCAAAACGGGAGAGCCTGATTTCTGGAGTGTCACGGTGGATGAATCCTTTGCTGATCGACCACAGTCCTCCAAGATCAGCATTCCATACCGCAGCGATGCCCGGTCCGATCCAGCGGATGGTTTTCCATGTGGGCGGAAGAAGCACCTTGCCCTGTTGGTTCATCAGGCCGGATTTGCCATCAGTGCCGGTGCAAATAATGAGGCCCTGCGCGAATGAATAGGAATCCTGCGCGAGCAAGGGTTCAATCCACGGACCTTTGGAAATGATTTTACCTGCGGAGTCGAGCAAACGATAGCCGGTTGTGTTTTTGGGTCCCTGCCCGTTGTCTTCGTAATGCCAGAACAGACCGTATCCAGCACTGCTGAATTCACCGGGGCCAACTCCAAGTTTCTTCGCCAGTTCGGTCTCAGAGGACCCGGAAACCAAAGGTTTTCCATCAGGCATGTATTCCATGTTACGATATTCTCTGTTGGGCAGGTAAAAGTGTCCAAGTTCAATGCACCCCGGATCATCGCCCACAAGTGGTACAATCAGAGTTCCACGCGGATCAACTAAACCCCATTTACCATCCCTTTTCACATTTGCCATCCAATGCTTGCGGTCAGGGCTCATAAATCTTGCCCCCACCTCGTCCCAATCGAGGGTCCCAATGGGCTTGCCTTTGATGTTGATGAATCCCCATTTGCCTGATGGCGTCATCACCGCTGCGGTGACGGGCGCGCCATCGACTCCCGGGGCGGAGTAAAACCTCTTAACCCGTTCCCACTGGCAGGGAATCACAAGTTGACCTTGGGTGTTGATGAATCCCCATTTGCCATCACGCTTGACTGCGGCGAGCCCATGCGAAAAGAGATAAGCGTCTTGGGAAAGAGTAGCTGAAATGGCTTTGCCCTCTTGGTTGATATGAACCTTGCCAGAATCCCTGGTGCCGACGCCGAAGCCTTCATCAAAAAACCATGCCGAAGGTTTCTCATCCTGTTGTTGCCCTATGGGCTTTCCATTGCGGTTGATCAGCGACCAATGTTTGGTCGCCGCTTCCTCAATCCAAAGCAGACCGTACTTGGAAAGAGTTGAGTTCCAGTACAACTTTCCGCCATTTCCAATTGTGCTATGCCGACCGGTTCCGCGCTCGCATAAGATCCAGTCAAAGGTGTTATTTTCCGAGGGACGGCGTAGCATGGCGTCATCACCATAGGTATCCACAAAGGCAGCATCCTTTAACTCATCCGGAATGACTGGCTTGCCATCCGGCCAGAAATATTTCTTCTGGTTTGAGACGTTAGCGAGAATGATTCCATTATCAAGGAAATTGAAATCATCCCACTCGGGGGCTAGAACAGACATTCCGTGGTTGTCCACCAATCCAGAGCGGCCGTTGAGGGAGACCTTTACCCATGACTCGGTCAGGATAACGGCATTATCCCATTTGGGTTCCACCAGAATCTTTCCGGACAGATCCATCAGTCCATACTTGGCAGGCTCTGCCCAAGGAAATGATTCAGCGCCGACCTCGACATTTTCAGTCACGCCTGAGATAATACATTTTCCGTCGCTGCCTTTGATGGCAAATTCCGGTTCGGTGTTTCCATAGCGATTGTGATAACCATCGGAGCGGAGGTATTGCCGCGTGAGCCCCACTGGAAGGTTGGGTTTGGTTTCCCGGTAATCCAGCGAATTTTGTGAAACCCATTGCTCATTGCCCTGGGGATCAATCAGTACGTAGTCCTTCCCATTCGGCTTGACGGCCGGCACCAAACCCATCCTGAACACTGGGGTCGGATCCTTAAATCGCTCACTTGGAAGAAAACGATAACCCGCCTTATTCGGGAACGCATTGCTGCCATCCATGCGGATGAACTGCCAGGCAGCATCAGGATTTTTGACAGCGGCCAGGCCATTGTCGAAGTCTCCAGTCTCGGACCATTTTGGTTCAATAATTGTCTTGCCGGATAAGTCGAGGAATCCCCAGTTTGTCCCAAGACGTACGCGTGCCCTGCCGTTGCAGAACGGTTTAGCTTCGTCCCATTGTGCAGGGATGGAGAATTTGCCTTCGTGGTCTAAATACCCCCATTTACCCGAGCGGTCCTTCACTGCGGACAACCCCTCGGAAAATGGAGTCAGTTGGGCTTCAGAATATGGAATGATCACCTTGCCTGTGGTGTCAATACAGCCGTATTGCAGGCTGCCATCTTCGCTCTTTTGGATCGCGATGGCTAGGCCTTCTTTGAAGATGGGCTCCATAGGATCACCTGTCCGCACAAAGTCACCGCTGGCTTTGCATAGAATCTCGCCATCCTTGCCGACCAACAGCGATCCCCCATCATCGTTAAGGAGGAAGCCGGCCGCACAATTTCCAAAGTAGCGCCAAGTTTTTGGTTCGATCACCCATTTGCCATCAATGCCAACAATGCCTTTGCTGCTTGTTGGGATTAACCCCAACTCCGGGAGGCGATTTTTCCAACAGACTTCCCAGTCAATGTTCATCCGGGGGTCGGGCGAATTGAGAAGTGTGCCACCTTGGTCAATCAATGCACATGCCTTGCCTCTTCTAACTAAACCACGACCATCCGCCCCTGGGTTCAAAATGCCATCCCACTCAGGGTTGATCAGGATCTTGCCACTGCGGTCAATCAAACCACGCTTTCCTGCCAATGTCACCACAGCAGTGCCGGCTGATGAGAATCGCCATGCATCATCCCATTTGCAGGGGATGATTTGTTTGTTTGATTCGTCCACATACCCCCATTTGCCGTATTTCTGCACCGGGATGCGGCCTTGGATTGCATCCTGAACCTCATCCCATTCGGGACTTGCCAAAATCCTCCCTTTGTT
>Ga0118677_10014425_pt1 | contig 11156 bp, 7 predicted proteins | sample AliMusrvi5mmetaG_FD_86154 | JGI IMG/M metagenome (GOLD analysis project Ga0118677, IMG submission 86154)
GTGCCGCGGGATTCATGCCAGCGGAAAACCGGCTCGAAATAACAACTCTCCTGCCGCCGGCTCACCACATCGGCGTAATCCAGCCGGATCTTTTCCGTCAGATTGCCGAAATCATGCCAGAGGGCGGGCAGCAGCGGCGCAAGATCGTAACCTTTCAATTCCGCGAACGCGCCTAACAGAAAGTTGGACCAAAACGGCATGCGGCATCCGAAGTCGAGTTCGTCCTGGAAGAACAGGTTGAGGGTTTTGCCCACCTCGCCGGGGCACTCGCGCTCAAAGGGGGCGTAAAGCTTGCCGATGGCGAGCCGGCCGGAATCCGGATGAAGTGGATCGAAGGCGTTGACCCGGGCGAAAACCAACGCCACCCACCAACCGCCTGCGGGAGCCACCCAGCTCAGTTCCCCGTCACGCACCCTGTCAATCAGCGGAATTAAGCCCCCGGTTTGCGGCAGACCGTCCACTAGCGGATAGGCCCAGGCTCCGATGACGTGAGAATCCGCTTCAGCGGCGAGTCGGACGCATTCGTTGTCTGTCGTCGGGCTCGAGACGCAGCTCATTTGCCCGCCCTGCATGCCCGGGGTTTCCCGGCCGATGGCTTTGAGGATCGGTGCCACCAAGGTGTAATCTTGAAAACCGGCGGTCATGCCGCGCTCGGAACATGCTGTTAGAAACCAGCGGAACAACTCCCACCAATCCGCAGAGAAAAGCGGCGGATCGCCGAGATCGCTGGAGCCGTCCGGGTGGTGGGGATAGCTGATGATAGTCTGGCGGACGCCCTTGTCGCGCAGTTGGTCGAGTTGCCAAGCGATGCGGCCGCGTTCAAGGGTCTCGCCCGCCCACCAATAAAATGGTACGGGACCATAGGCAGCGGGTGGCGACCGGAAGATCGCCTGCAGATCTTCCTTCCCAGACTCCTCAGGACGGCGAGTCGCGATCTCTTGGCAATCCAGTGTGAGAGGCATGATGGGGTGGAAAAAACCGTGGGCAACAAGCGCTACACTGCGGAAAGCATGCCACAATCCCCGAATGAATCCCATGGATTATTCCCACAGTTTCTTGGACTTTTCCGATAAATGAATCGGGAAACCCGGCGAATTTCCCAATCTCAACGATTCGGTTGCCAGCACGCGGAAAACGGCTACAGTGCCCGCCCGGCCGCGAATGAGCTGGCCTTCCAATATGAATCCTCCCCATCTGGCAATTGTAGGTGCGACGGGTGCCGTCGGCGAAGAAATGCGGCTATGTCTCGAACAGCGGAATTTTCCAGTGGGCAAACTCACGTTGCTTGCCTCCGCCCGTTCGGTGGGCAAGCGCTTTCCGTTCCGAGGTGAAGAGATTGCCGTGCAGGAGCTCACCCACAGTTCGTTTGCGGGTGTGGACATCGCCTTGTTCAGTGCCGGTGGCTCGATTTCATTGGAATTCGGCCCGTCCGCCGCAGCTGCTGGCGCGGTGGTCATCGATAACTCATCCGCCTTCCGGATGGATCCAGACGTGCCCCTGGTGGTTCCGGAAATCAATCCGCTTGCCGCCAAAAATCCACCTCGCGGCATCATCGCCAACCCCAATTGCACCACCATCATCTCGCTCATGGCACTGGCCCCGCTGCACGACGCCTTCGGTCTCGCAGCAGTCATTGCCTCGAGCTACCAGGCGGTTTCCGGTTCGGGTGCCCAGGGGATTCGCGAGCTGGAAGAGCAGGTCAAAGCCATCACAGCCGGGCTGCCTTTCACGCCCAAAGTCTATCCGCGCCAAATCGCCTTCAATGTGATCCCACAAGTGGACGTCTTCACCGACAACGGATACACCAAGGAGGAAATGAAAATGCTCCACGAAGGCCGCAAGATCCTCAGCCTGCCAACTCTCAAGGTTTCCTGCACCTGCGTCCGGGTCCCGGTCTATCGCTCTCACTCCGTCGCCATCACCGCCCAATTCTCCCGCCCGGTCGAGGTGGCTGCCGCCCGCGCCGCCTACGTCGGCAAGCCCGGCATCCAGGTCGTCGATGATCCGGCAACCCGCTTGTTCCCAGTGCCGCTGGATACCACTGGCAAGGACGACTGCCTTGTCGGACGTATCCGCCGCAATCTCGTGTTGGACAATGCGCTGGACCTATGGGTCGTCGGCGATCAAGTCCGCAAGGGTGCGGCCCTCAACGCCGTGCAAATCGCCGAGCTCCTCTGACGAGGTTTAGCGAAAAGTGCCCGCTCAATAACGACTGTGGCCAAGCATCTGAGCTGAGTGTTCGAGCAAGGTTTGTGCTTGTGGCGGCAGCGGAGCTGGATTAGTCATTCCTCCATGTACCTGCCGATTTCATGCTGCACCTTGGCCCTGATGCTGGCCTCGCCCTTGCCCGCTCAAGAACAAAGCGTCAACCCAGGCGTGAATAGCCAGTACAAAGACCCAAATCCAGACGAGTGGGCCACCAAGTGGGAGACCGAAAGCCGCGAGATCTTTTCCCTGCGCGAAAAAATCGTCGCCTCCTGCGCGATCAAACCGGGCATGGCCATCGCCGACATCGGTGCGGGCACCGGGTTGTTCACACGGCTGTTTGCGGTGGCCGTCGGCAACGAGGGCAAGGTTTTCGCGGTGGACATCGCCGACAAATTTGTGAAATACATCGGAAAAACCTGCGAGGCAGCCGGCTTGAAAAATGTGACAGGTGTCGTCTGCTCCGAAGACTCGGCCAAATTGCCGCCGGATTCGATCCAACTGGCCTATATCTGCGACGTGTACCACCATTTTGAGTTCCCATACAAAACGATGGCCTCCATTCACCAAGCATTGAAAAAGGATGGCCGGGTGGTGCTCATCGACTTCCGCAGAGAGCCAGGAGTGAGCGCTGACTGGATCGTCAAGCACGTTAGGGCTAACCAGGATACATTCACCCGGGAAATCGAATCGTGTGGCTTCAAGCTATTGCCAGAACCCGCGGAATTGAATCATGCCCTCAAGGAAAACTATTGCGTCATCTTTCAAAAGGTAGAGCCCACAAAGGAAAATCCAAGCAAATAACCGCTTGGTGGCTCGACAGAAGCTCGGAACCCGGGGCGGGTATGGAGTGGGCAGTAACTTAAACTTTAGCAAGTTGGAGCCTCAAATTTGCCTTCCCCTCAAAAGACCTTTGGCTTGAAGGTGGGGTCGTTGGCGATGTCAGTGATGCCGTCAAGGCACTTGAGTACCCACAGGCCGTTGCGATAAGCGTAGCGATCACTGGCACCCTCGTATTTGAGGGCGGCCATGGCACCTTGCACCTCCCAGTCCCGGTACTCCCTAAACACCTCCTTGAAACGCGCGAGCTTCTCGAGGTGCCAAGCTACATCATCCGGCTTGCAAGTGGTCTTGATTTCCACCACCACGATGGAGCCCCCGTTCACCAGGGTCATGTCCACTTCCAGTTCGCGGCCTTGCGCATCGTAACCGCTGCGGGCCTCGGTCATCTGGGTCACGTTCACGCCCCGCTGCTTGAAGAGCTTGACGGTGCCCGGGCGCATCAGCGCTTCCACCAACTTGCCCCACTGTCCGGTGAACAATTCGCTCAACGCTTTGATCTTGCGGTCAGTCTCCTGCATGCGCCGGTCAGTTTCCTGCATTTGCCGATCGGTTTCCTGCATTTGCCGGTCGGTCTCGCGCTGGGTCACGGCAAGACTGGCAACCAATTCCTTGAGTTCGGCGTCGGACATGTTCTGAAGATGACACGGCCAGAGACCACAGTCAAGCGAAGTGGGCTCGTCCCGGTGCCCCTCCAATTCCTCACGCGTGACACGGCCATGGCGGCCATTTGAAGGTGTGTTCAACCCGACGGAACCGGAACTCGCGGGCAAATAGGGAATTAAGTGCCTGGGATTTCAGCTGGCAGTGCCGGTAGGTTGAGCTAGAGTCAGCGGGTCGCCGCTGAGGCTCGCTGATCCGTTGAAGGAAACCGGCCGGGCGGCACAAGCAACCTGCCCACGCCCCCAAAAATATCTTATGAATCATCGTACATTGCGGCCCTGCGGTCTTGCCCTCGCCCTGCTGGGATTTTTAATACCGGCCCACGGCCAAAATCCGCCTGGCTTCAAGGACCTCAACATTGGCGACAGCGCGCCAGAGTTCAAGTTGCCCGGCGTCGATGACAAAACCATGTCGCTGGCCGATTTCAAGGACGCTAAGTTTCTGGCCGTCGTGTTCACCTCTAACCACTGCCCGGTGTCCCACGCCGCCGAGCCGCGATTGATTAAAACCTATCAGGAATACAAGGACCGCGGCTTGGCCGTGGTGGCGATCAACCCGAACCACCCGGACGGCTTGCGGCCCGACGAGCTGGGATATTCCAAATACGGCGATAGTTTTGCCGAAATGAAACTATATGCCAAGGAGGAGAAATTTCCGTTTCCCTTTCTCTATGATGGCGAATCCCAGTCGGTGGCAATGGCCTACGGTTGCCTAGCCACTCCACATGTCTTCCTGTTCGACCACGAGCGGAAACTCCGCTACAAAGGATGGATCGACGACTGCCGCTTTCCAGGCGACGAGTACGTGACCCGCCCGGATTTCCGCAATGCCGTCGCCGCCTTGGTCGCCGGCCAACCCGTGCCGGTAGCCGTCACCGGCCCGATCGGTTGCTCGACGAAGTGGCGCCTCAAAAAGTCAGAAGTCGCCAGGGATGATGAAAAGTGGGCCTCGCTGCCGGTATCCATCGATTTGATTGATGCCGCCGGAGTGGCCAAATTGCGTGCCAACGCAAGTTCCAAGTACCGCCTGATCAACGTCTGGTCCACCACCTGCGCCCCATGCGTCGAGGAGTTTCCGGTGCTCGTCCGAGTGGCACGCCGCATGGGCATGCGCCCCTTCGAGTTGATCACTCTATCCACCGACATGCCTCAGGATAAGGCCAAGGCCGAAGATTTCCTGCGCAAACATCACGCCGGGCTGCCCGAACACCTCGAGGACAGCCTCGCCAACGAAGGCCGAAAAACCAACAACTACCTTTGCACCGATCCCAGCGCTGCCGCGCTCATCAAGGCGCTCGATCCGGAGTGGGCCGGCCCCGAACCTCACACCATCATGGTGGCTCCCGGCGGTGCCATCGCATTCCGCCATACCGGCAAACTCAGCGAGGCGGAATTGCTAGAAAAAGTCATCGCCGTGCTGACCCCCTACTATCAGCCCTAACGGCATCCTCAGCTGCCGCCGAACATCGGCGTGATGATCAACAGCAGCGACAAAACAACGAGCACCACCACGGCGCTCCAGCCAATGAGGTTGTTGAAGCGATTATTGACGTATTTGCCCATGATCTTTTTGTTGTTTACTAACAAGATCATGCACACCAGAACCATCGGCAGAAGCAGGCCGTTGAGCACCTGTGACCACAGTGAAATGGCAATGAGCGGCGCGTTGGGCACCAGAATGATGACGCCGGAAAGCACTAAAATGCCGGTGTAGAGGACGTAAAACTCCTTGGCCTCGTCCCACTTTTTGTCAATCCCTGCCTCAAATCCAAACGCCTCGCACACGTAAAAGGCCGTCGCCAAGGGCAATATAGTCGCAGAGAAAATCGACGCAATGAACAACCCGAAGGCAAACACCTGCGAGGCAAACGCCCCGGCCAGCGGCTTGAGCGCCAGAGCCGCGTCCTTCGCCTCATTGATCTCGACGCCATTGACGTGCAGGGTGGAGGCACACGCGACAATGATGAAGAAGGCGACCACCACGGTGGCCACGCAGCCCACGACGATGTCAATGAGCGAGTATGCGTAATTCTTCATCTTCAAGCCCTTTTCGATGACGGAAGATTGCATGTAGAATTGCATCCAAGGGGCAATGGTGGTACCGACGATGCCTATGATCATGGCCATGCTTTTGGTATTCATTTCAAACTGCGGATGAATCACGGCATGGCCGATCTCACCCCAATTCGGCTTGCCCATCAAAGCTGATACCACATACATCAACAGCGACACACTAAAGATAAGAAATATGCGCTCGGCAAATTTATAAGTCCCCTTCACCACCAAAAACCAAACTAAAAATCCCACGATCGGCACTGATATGTATTTGCTCACCCCGAATACCTCCATGCTGCCGGCCACCCCGGCAAATTCAGTGGTGGTGTTGCCAATGTCGGCTATCAACAATCCGATGAAAATGAAAAACGTGATCTTCACCCCGGCGTTCTCCCGGATGAGATCAGCCAATCCCTTGCCCGTGACAATGCCCATCCGCGCATTCATTTCCTGAATAACTACTAACACCACAAATGACGGGATGAGCGTCCACAATAGATTGTAGCCGTACACCGCTCCAGCCACCGCATAAGTGGTTATCCCCCCCGCATCGTTATCCACACTGCCAGTGATGATCCCTGGCCCCAAAATCGCCAGAAACAACGCCAGCTTCTGGTAGATGGATTTCTTGTTCTTAAACATTCCGCGAAAAAAATTACTATTTGTTAGTCCGACGTTTGCCCATCAAGTCATCGATGACGTCGTCGATGACGACCATGCCTTGGAGCACGTTGTGGCGGTCCACGACGGGGATGGCGAGCAGATTGTACTTGGAGACGATTTCGGCAATTTCGGTGATTCCTTGATAGTCACTCAGATGCACTGGTGCCGGCTGCATGATCTGGCTAACCTTCATCTCGACCGGGTGAATCACCAGATCCCTGAGAGAAAACGTGGCGATGAGCACCTCGGCCTGATCGGTCACAAACAGATTATACAAGGCCTCGGCCTCGGGCCTCTTCTCACGCAAATCTGCGAGCACCTCACCGATGGTGGCGTTTTCGTTGAATGACAAGACTTCGGTGGACATGATGCTGCCGACCGAATCATCGGGGTAATAGAGCAGTTCACGGACTTCCTGCGAGGTATCTTCGCCCATTTCATTGAGCAAGAGTTCCACCTTGTCGTCTTCCAGGGCATCAAAGATATCGGCGACCTCGTCTGCCGGCATCTTGTCGAGCAGGTCGGCCGCCTTTTCTATCGAGAGGCTCTCAAGAATGCGCACCTGGGCGTCAATCTCTAACTCCTCAAGCACGTCTGCCGCTTTTTCTTCGTCCAGCGAGGAGAACACCTCGGCGCTGGCCTTGCGGCCCAGGTCCTCAATGATATCGGCAAGGTCGGACGGGTGCAGCGTCTGGAGCCGGGAATGGCTTTTTGAAAGTTTGATGTTGAGATTGGAAAAATCAATGGCCGCCACATCTTCCCACAGGATGAATTTGGAGGACAAGCTGGCTCCGAACATGGAGACCAGGGATTTGATAGGTCTGGCAATACCCACCCGCCGCAACAAACCCTCTATGCCAATGTCCACCGCCACCGCATAAGTGCCGTTGACAATGGAAACCAAACGCACGTCGTTGACCCGAACCAACTTGCGGCCGTTGAGATCAACAATTTGCTTATCTAACACGCTGTCCACCAAATACAGGTCGCTCTCAATATGCTCCGCTGACAACTCATCGAGCTTGTCACAGACGACCTTCAATTTGCCGGCGGATTTTTCGATGCGAAAATGCCGGAAGGCCAAAAAGAACGTGCGCTTCTTTTGTTTGATCTTGATGCCATTGACCGAAGGATGGCCCGAGGTGTAACTTGAGGAGTCGAAATCAACCAACAAATCCTTGACCACACCGATGCAATTACCATGAGCGTCGAACGCCTTGGTATCAATGATGCGGCTTAAATAAAATGTGGTGAAGGAAGCCATGGAAACCCGCGCCGAGCATCGCGGCGGTGGATTGCCCCGTCAAGGTGAATACGCCCCCAAATGCGGCAGCGCAGCGACTCAAGAAGCATCAGCCTCGCTTTCTACACAAGGCCAGGCAGCCCGTGCCCCCAAGAGGAGGATAGGCATCCTGCCTGTCATGGACGACGGGCTTCCAGCCTGGCGTTTGATGCGCAGACAGGCTGGAAGCCCCGTCATCCCTCACAGGCAGGATGCCTATGTTCCGCCAAAGCGCGCTAAATTGATAGCATTGGGCGGCCCGGCTGTTTGCCCATGTCCGGAGAATGCGCTGAGCTTGACCCGGGAGTGCCAATCACTTCGGCGGGTCCGGCACGGCGATTTGGTATTGTTTGGCAAGGTCCAACGCGGCGCTACGCACAAAGCCGTCCGATTTGAGGAGGCGCGGCAGTTCGGCGCTCAGGGCGGGCTTGATCTCGGCGGCATCGCGTTTGGCCAGGGGCCGCCAGCTGCCTGTCAGTTGATCGACAGGTGGAGGCTCGAGCCAGAGGGCGAGCAGGCGCAAGGATTCCTTTTGGATTTCGACGGGGATGGAGGGATCGCCGGGCAGTTTGAGGAGGCGGGTGGCGTTGGCGGTGCCGCCGAGGCGGAAGGCATTGTGGATGAGCCTGCGCAGCATGAGCGGTTGCCATGGCCGGGCAGCAAGGTTGTCCAACAGAAAGCCCAACGACACCCGAACTTCATCCAAAGACAAATCCGTGACGGCACGGATCGCTTCATCGGCCACTTGCACGTCCGGATCGTTGATGAAAGTGGCAACATCAGGCTCGTGCATGCGGCGCAGTGCAACGGTGGCCGCCAGACGCACCGCCGACGACGGGAACCGCTCAAGACCGGCAAGCACGCCCGGATTGGGCGCAATGTGCTGGAATGCGTAGGCCCCGGCGTGGCGCAGGTAGGGGTCCTGATTGTTGTTAGATTTAAGAAAATCGCAGAGTGGGCTGTAGAAGCCGATCACCTTGAGTTTGCCGATGGAGAGGGCGGCAAAGTAGCGGACGCGGGGGGATTCGTCGAAGAGCATTGCGGCAAGCGGGAGTCCGGCGGCGGTGATGTATGTGTCAACCGGGTGCAGGGTATCACGTTGCCTAACGTCTGGTGGGCGAATGAACCGGTTTTCGGCGTCGCCGATGGCGCGGACGGCTTGGGCACGGATTTCCGGATCGGGGTTTTTGAGCAAGCCGGCGAGTTGCTGGCCGGCGGCGATGCGCAGCTTGTTGTCGGGAATAGCCCCAAACCCGTCATTTTTGACCACGGGCGAGCCGGACCCACGCCGCGCGAGAATGCCCAATCCCCAAATACCATGCACCCGCTCTATCAGGTCGGCGGATGCAGTGGCTGCTACGAAACGTGGCAATGCGTCAGGCAGGCGGCTGATGGCGAGTTGGGCCCGGAGGCGGAGGCGGGCGTCCGGATGGCGGAGCAGAGTGCCCAGCTCAGCGGAATTGCGCTGGTCAAACCCCTCGCGAACAAGTTTGGCGGTGGCAGCGGCCTCTGCGGCGTGCCAAGTATTGGAACCCGCATCAAGGGCGTAGAGTGGGTACTTGCCGGCAGCTGTGAGAAAAAGCTGCCCGTCCCATGAGTATTGGGCGGCGGTGGCGGCAATCCCCCGCAGCAATGGCCGGGAATCCGCCACTTCCATGCCCGCCCCGGCGACTTTCAATTGATAGGAACTGATGCCCGAGTGAGCGGCGTCGCCGGCTTGCTCGCAGATGAGCAGACGGCCGACCTCGGCTTCGAGCAAACCGGTGCCTGGGTGAATGGTTAGGCCGAGGGGATTGGAGCTGAGCTGGGCGATGGGTGGAAGGACGAATGCGGGTCGGAGGTCATGCTTGCGTTCGCCCATATGCTCGTCAATCCAAGGATTGGGCGGTGCCTCGGGCAGGCCGATTTGCTGGTGAAAGTCATGCAGCGTCTGATACTCCATGAGCCAGCCGGAGTCGCCCCCCTCCGCCAGATAGATGAGGCGGGCCGCCTCACCCAGGCCCGACGCCGGTTCCACGGTGAAAGCGTTGCCGAGGGCATCGAAGGCGATGCCTTGCGGATCACGCAAACCGGTGTGAAACACCTCGAAGCCGCTGCCATCGGCCTCGACGCGAAAGGCGCAGCCTTGGTTGGGATAGACCTCGCGCTTGCCGTCCTTGGTGGTGACGTGGAGGCCACGGTCGCCCATGGTTCCATAGAGGCGGCCATCCGGGCCGAGAGTCAAGCCGCGCAAGGCGTGGCCTGCGGCAGTGAGGTGTACGCCGAAGCCATCCAGCAGGGTCTTGGGCAGGTCTGCCTCGCTATCGCTCTTGTCATTCTCGTCCTGCAGCAACATGAGTTTGGGCAGGCCGGCGAGATACACGGCACCCTGATAGGCGAAAACCGCGCCGAGATTGCCAGAATAGGTGCCGGACGATGAGGCACCGTAGCCTTCTGTAAAAGTGGTGGATTGTCCAAAGAGCCCGTCGCCATTGGCATCGGCCAGACGCCGCACCCGGCCGAATTTTCCCATCCGGTAGGCTGCTGGAATTGGGTCCTTCCACTTTTCCAAAACCGCGAGGCTCTCGGCGGCAGTTTTCGCCGCGAGGTTTTCAAGAAACCACTCCATGGGTTGGCTCCCGAGCGCCCCGTCAGCCTCACCGCTCTGCTGTTCGACGATAAGCACCCGGCTTTGGTCATCCATGGCCAGAGCGATGGGCACCAGACCGTCTGGTAGCACGGCAGTGGCCGCAACCTTGAGAAGCGTGCCGACGGGGATTTCAACGCCAGGTTGCCCCGTAGCCGCCACAAGGGGCAGCGTGGGCTCGGCGGCACCGAAGGTCAAACCTAACACATAGGTGGCTATTGATGAGCAAACAATCCGGGACATGGGTGTGGAGCCGAGTTGGTGGGTCGGCCGGCTCAAGGTGCAATGCCGGAGCACTAATTGGAAACACAATTTCGGTGGCTTCAGTGGCAAATCAGTGCCCCAGTGGCAAAAATCGTCATGAACCTGCCTCAAATTCTTTGAACTTGGGGATGATGGCTCGCCAGCCATCGCCGGCCGCTTCCAACATTGCGCAAATCGGTCAAACATTGCGCGTTTCAACCAAAGAAAAGGGTTGTGTTCCTCGAGCGTAACAGTAATTTTTTTCGGGAGATGGCATTGCGCAATGCCAATCTTGGTATTTACTTGGTAGTTGCTCAATAAGTGCAATTACCGATTGTATCACCGTTCACTGAAAACCTCTCATGAAAAACCAATCTGACGGCCATCGGACCGGCGGCTTTGCCTTAATCATCACCTTGGCGTTGATGGTGTTGCTCACGCTGCTAGTGGTGGGCCTGTTGTCGCTTTCGAGTGTTTCGTTGCGTACTTCGGCGGCGGGCGAGGCGATGGCCACGGCCCGCTCGAACGCGCGGCTGGCATTGATACTGGCGCTCGGAGAACTGCAACGCAGCGCCGGCAC
>Ga0118677_10014427_pt1 | contig 11155 bp, 6 predicted proteins | sample AliMusrvi5mmetaG_FD_86154 | JGI IMG/M metagenome (GOLD analysis project Ga0118677, IMG submission 86154)
ACAGGCGCGGGAATGGGCATCCTGGCTACCGGCGTAATTGGCCGGGGCGATGGTATCACCGGGGGTGTGGGGCCGGTATACCTCCTCTGCCGGCGAAGTTGACGGTACTCCCCGTAGGTGGCCCCCAGTACCCTGCCGAGGACGGCGGCATACATCCAGGTTCTGAGCATGTTCATACGGTTGCCCCTGGTAAGAAGTTTACCGTCGCCGCCTGCTGCTGGCTGTGCGTCTGCCGCAGGTGGCCGTAGGTCTTCATCGCCAGCGTGCCGCCGTCGCGGTGGCCCAGCCACCGGCTCACGGTCGGGATGTCCACCCCGGACTCGATGCACCGCGTCGCGAACAGGTGCCTCAGGTCATGGTGGCTCAGCCTGGCAATCTTCAGCTCATCGCACACCGGCCCGAGCACCAGATACTTGGTCGGCAGCACCCGGTCCCCCGGCTTCGCGTCCGGATTCTGGGCCTTGATGTTTTCCAGCAGCTCCCGCAACTGCCTGAACAGCGGTATCTCGTAGCTGCCGCGCTTGGCCGTCCGGAAGTAGAGCGCGCCCCGGTCCCAGTGGATGTCCTCCCACCGGACGTCGTTCGCGCTGGCGATCCGCGCGCCGCTGAAAAGCAAGAAGTCGAAGAGCCAGCCCCCCAGGCGGCCGGCCTTCTGGCACCGCATGTAGAAAGCCTGGCGGAGCTGCTCCACCTGGTGCGGTTCGGGGAGCTTCAGCCGGTTGGGCGGAACCTTCACGAAGGTGAGGCCCTTCTTCGCCCTGTCCCACGTTTCCTGGGTGAGGCATTTCTTGCGGACGGCGAGGTCGCAGATCTCGCGCAGAACCGTGACCGACCCGTTGGTTCGGGAGGCGGAGTATGCCTTGCGCTGCCTGACGAGCCAGCCGGCGAAGATGTCCTCGGACAGGGCCTCCAGCTTGACCGAGTCGAACCCGGGCCAGGTGCCCTGGTGCGATTTGCCCGTCGAGCCGGTCCAGCCCCTCATGCTGTCGAGGTGCTGGGACTTGGTCTCGACGGTGCTCTGGGTGATCTCGCCCTTGAGCACCTCGCCGGCCAGCCACGCCTGCCAGGGCTCGACCATGGACCCGAGGGTCCGGCCGCCCTCGGCGCTAGGCCTCTTGAACGTGATGAGCCAGTCCCTCAGCGCGGCCTTGGCCACGGGGAAGCTGGTCGTCTCGAAGGACTTCCGGTAGCTCTTGCCCTCCATCTTGACGCGGCCGTAGTACCTGCCCGACTCCTTGAGGAGGAAGAGGTTGGGAATCCGGGTTGCGACCCAAGTCTGCGTCCGCTTTTCGCTCATGCGGACCACTATAGCAAAATCTTAGTATGGTGTCAACAGAGGGGTTCAACAAAGTGATATATTTCTTTCGCTATGCCTTTAAACAGGCCACTGCGTGATTATACTATGCCTATTTCAGCGATCCCCAGTGGACGAATTATCCGTATCGTTTCTATCGCATACGCTCGCCGTGACGTGGCGCGGTCTCCACGGCCTGCGACTTCCCTGTGTGCGAGGCGTGGCTGCGTACCGAAGGGGGCTTCCTTTCTTTTGGCCCAGCCACACAGGGATGCGTCCCCGGGAAGACAGCTTTGCCCAAAGGCGCTTACAAGGGGCAGTTAGCAAGCACGGCAACCCGCGCGTGCGCACTGTGCTGGTGGAAACCGCCTGGCGTCTGCTGCTTTAGATTTGTTTAGGAAATCGGGTTTAGCAGCCTGTTGAGATGATCGCCCGGTGAGGGCACCGGGCCTACACGACCTGCGATTTCTTGGAAAATCATGTGGGCCGCGTGCCCTCACGCGGCGCTCGAAGGGATATTTCAACAGGCTGTTAGGGAGCAAATTTGCTCTTCCGGCTCGATCCGTCGGAGCCCGCGTTAACCACCCATCATCCAATACGGCGTGCCGATTTCGGAGCCACGGCCGTAGCGCGGCGATGCCTTGAGCGAGAAGGTGAAGAGGACGCCGACGTCATTTGGACTGCCGGAGACGCCGTTGCGCACTCGGAAGGTCAGCGCTGCCGTCCAGCTCCGCAGATCGCGGTAGATGGAGTAATCCTGCTCCTGCATGGTTCCAGTGCGCGCCTCGAACATCTGCGTGGTACGGAAACCCCAATTCTCATTGAGCCGGAACAGCATGGTGCTGGTGAACAGGTTGTTGCCGATGCCCAGCGCCGTAGGCGAGGCGATCATATCGTCGCGCAAGTAGAACTGCCCGATGGTCCAACTCCAGGTGTTATTGGGGCGAATGGTCGCGGTCGTCAACGACATCCGGAACAGGCCCCCCTGGACTTCATAGCGCGTGAGCGATTCGAGCGTCAGCCACGACCACGGTTTAACCGTCACGTCCGAATAAACGTCCGAGTAAGTGGTCTGGTTGGTGTTGGGGTGGAGGTACCAGTCTGTATAGAGGTTCCAGTCCACGAGGTTCACCATCTGCCCCTCGCGCTTGGTCTGCAGCTTGTTGTGCACGCCGAAGCGGAAGACGTTCTCGCTCTGGATCGAGTCAATGGAGTTGAAGTCCGGCATGGTAATTGGGAGCAGGCGCAGACTTGGCATCACATAGTCGAACTGGGGCACCAGGTTGGTCCCATAGACATTGGGGTTGGGGACAAAGGCGTAGTTGATGGACGGCTCGATGATGTGGCGCAAACCATCCACCTGGAAGAAGTCGTTCTGCGCCTGGGGCCAGAGCCGAGAGGCCTTGGTCGAGACCTCCGCCCCGGTGTCGAACACCCAGCGATTGATGTCGTCCGTGGTTGCGCCCGGGCCAGTGGCGGCGCTGTAGTAAGTGTAGCGCCCTCCCACGCGCGGGGTCACATCGAGCCAGCCGAAGAACGTCTCGGGCAGCAGCAGCTTCTGGTAGGTGTCCACCCGGGCGGCCTCGTAGTGCTCGCCCGCGGACATGCCGTTGGTCGTCCCAAAATTGTGCTCATAGTATCCGGCTGAACTCTCGCTCTCGTAATACACCGGGGTCTCCCACAATTGCTGCCGCTGGCCGTTCAGCCGCACATCTGGCAGCCGCTCGATCGTATCCAGGTAGTTGTTCACCTGCGGTTGGACGTAGGTATCCACGCTGAAGTTCTGCCAGAACCGGTTCACTTCGAAGTACGTGCTCGGTTGCGGGTTCTGGCTGTATTCGCCTTCGAAGAACTCTCGGACGATGTTGGTGTCGGTCTGATACCGCACGACGGCCTTGACGTTCAGATTGGTCGCCGGATTGACCTGATAGGAGAAATCAACCCGTTGGCGATCCTTGTTCATGTTCGGGTCGTTTCCGCCCGCGCCCGGGTCCTGATCGTACATGTAATAATACCGGACGGTTCCCTCGCCATAGCGGCCCAAGTGATAGTTCAAATCCGGCCCTCCTCCAAAGCCGCGTCGCTCACGATAATCCAGGCGCGCCATGCCATCGAGGTCATCGCCGATGAAGAAATTGTACCTGCTCAGGAGGAACGGCCCGTAGCTGGAGCGATAGCCCGGGAGGAAGTTAAAGTTGTTCGATCGCGGCCCAAGGGTGCGCGAGTAATAGGGAAAATAAAAGACCGGAACCCCCGCCAGGTAGAGCGTCGCATGGTGCGCTTCCACTTTGTCGCCGGGAACGATCTTGATGTATTTGGCCCGGACCGTGACAGCCGGAACGGACACATCGTCGGTGGTGATGACCGCGTTGGTGGCGTTATAGACCCGGTTCGTGTACTCGCCGAGCAATCCCTCAGCAGCTATGAAGACCGGGGTCTTGCCCGTGCGAAATTGCTCCGCTTCCATCTGGTGGGTCTTGAAATTGTAGCGGATATGCTCGCCTGCCCAGAGTTGCTCTTCGCTCTGTATCCGAACATCGCCGTCGGCGACGACTTCGCCGGTCTGCTGGTTCACGCTGACCTGGTCGGCGGTCAGAAAGGCGGTGCCGTAGCGGACCAACACCCCGTTGGTGCCCGAGCCCAAGCCGGTCTGGAAATCGAATTCCGCCCAGCCTTTGTCGCTCAGCGCTTCGATTTCCCAGCCCGGCCGTTGCTGCGCCCCAAGCGTTCCGGGTAGGCCCAGGACGCACAGGACGAGCGCGAACGCGAGCATGAAGCGCAGTCGTGTCATTCGGTACCGTGAGATAACCAGAACCGGTGGCGGCTGCCAAGCGACATTTATATAAACCGAAAGGCTCCTGGCGCGGTCCTCATGGCACGTGACCTGCACACAGTCCCCCGAGATCACGCTTATGGCCTCAAAACTCAGAATGTTGAAGCTGCTTTTAGAGACGCGGGGGTTCCCCGAGATCGCGAACCGGTGTCCGCCCTCTCGTGAGTCGGGGCTGATGCTGGCGCAAGTGCGGCCCCTTTTGACCCAGGTCCCTATGCTGCGGCGGAGTCTTAAGGTCATAATGGACGTGCGGGATGGAGGCGACACCCCGCACCCGGTGAAAATCAATCATGTAAAGCAGACGCTTCGCGTAGCGGCCAAGCACCCGGCTTCCTAAACCGTGAGTCCCAGGCGTCCTCCGGGGAGAGGCCTCCCAGCCCCCTCGCTTGGACATTGGCTCAAAATGAGTCAGTGTCCCATGACAAGGTAGCTTTCAAGGTCATTTCGACCCGCAGTGCCCACTCCCCACTTGCCATCAGGTAGGCGCTCGGACGTCTTCGCCAAGCTCGGGCGAGTATAGTCAGTACCACCACGCACGAGGACCAGCGATGCCATAGGAGCGCAGCCTTCAGGCTGCAGAAACGCACGAAAGTTCAGTAGTTTCGGAACGCTCCTTAACTCCTCTCCAACAGGATGTTCTGCAGCCTGAAGGCCGCGCTCCTATGCGCTGATGGAACTGACAGGATTCGCCCGCCGCCAAGCTGATATGCGCGAATCTTAGTGTCCTTCCCCGGGGTTTCTGCTATAATGAGCGACTGAAGAATACATGAACCCACATACTGTGCTCTGGATTTATATTGTTCTGCTCGTGATCGGCGGCCTGATAGGCTTCCTTAAGGCGAACAGCCGGGTTTCCCTGATCATGTCGGTGGCCTTTGCGGCCGCGCTGAGTTTGTGCGCGGCGGGCGTCGTCTTCCAGCCCTACGTCGCCGACCTCCTGCTGGCGGCGTTGCTGGTGGTATTCGGCATGCGGCTGGTCAAGACGAAGAAATTCATGCCGGCGGGACTGATGCTTGTGATTACGATCCTCGTGCTTGCGCTGCGCCATATCCGGTTCTAAGAGCAGCTCGCATTTGAAATGTGAGCTCGGCTTCGCTCCCCATCTGGCAGATCCATTCGCAGGTTGTCGAGACGCTGCGTTCCGGAAATCGGCTGGTGCTGGTGGCGCCGACCGGTTCCGGCAAAACCACCCAGGTCCCCCAGATGCTGCTGGATGCCGGGCTGGCCGGGGATAAGAAAATCGTGGTGCTGCAGCCCCGCCGCGTCGCGGCACGGACGGTTGCGGCACGGGTTGCCTGGGAACGGCGGTGCAGGCTCGGCGCGGAAGTTGGCTACCAGATTCGCTTCGATGACCAGACCAGCCTGGGCACACGCATCAGCTACGCGACCGAGGGCATCCTCCTGCGCTGGCTGCAGGACAATCGCCTGCTTTCCGACGTGGGCGTGGTGATCTTCGACGAGTTTCATGAGCGCAACCTGCTGAGCGACGTGGCGCTGGCCTTGGTGAAACGCCTTCAGCGAACAGAGCGTCCTGACTTGAAGATGGCCGTGATGTCAGCAACCCTCGAAGCGGAGCCAGTGGCGGAGTACCTGGCGGACAAAGAGGGAGCGGGCGGAGCGTCTGTCCTGCATTCGGAAGGGCGGAGCTTTCCCGTGGAAGTGCGGTATCTGCCCCAGCATGACGAGCGGCCCGTTACCGAACAAGCAGCCGAGGTGGTGGAGCAGATCGTCAATTCCGGTGAGCCGGGCGACATCCTGGTCTTCATGCCCGGCATGGGCGAGATCAACGGCACTATCGGTGCCGCCCGGGCCGCTCGGACAATCGAGCGCCTCGCCCTGATTCCTTTGCATGGCGACTTGCCCCCCGAACAGCAGGACCTCGCCTTCGCGCCGAATCCTCTGCGCAAGGTGGTGGTCGCTACCAACGTGGCGGAGACCTCGGTCACCATTGATGGCATTCGCCACGTGGTTGATAGCGGGCTGGCGCGGGTTGCGCGCTACGACCCCGAGCGCGGTATCGGCACGCTCTTCCTCGAGCCTATTAGTCGGGCCTCGGCCGAGCAACGCAAGGGCCGCGCCGGACGGACTGCTCCCGGAACCTGCCATCGGCTCTGGACGGAAAGCAGCCAATTGGACCGCCCCGAGCGCAACACGCCCGAGATCCAGCGCAGCGATCTGGCCGAGACCGTGCTGCTCCTGCACTCGCTCGGCATCAAACGCGCCGCGGAGTTTGATTGGCTGGACAAACCGGACGCGCAGGCCGTCGAGCGGGCCGAGCAGTTGCTGATGACGCTCGGCGCCCTAAGGGATTTGCGATTTACGATTGACGATTTACGTGCCGAGGGACGGACCGACGCGTCAATCGTCAATCGTAAATCGTCAATTGAGGCGGACTTGACGCCTACCGGGCGGCAGATGCTCAAGCTGCCGATGCATCCACGCTACTCGCGCATGCTCGTGGAGGCCGCGAAATTCGGGTGCGTGCCCGCGGCGGCGTTGTGCGCTGCGCTGGTGAGCGGTCGCGATATGCTGATGCGCCTTGGTCGTGACGATAAGCACATCCAGGAAGCACGCGAGCTGTTCGAGGCGAGCCAGGAATCGGACTTCTATACTCTGATGCGCGCCTATCAGTTCGCCAGGAAGAGCAGCTTCAGCGTGGAGACCTGCCGCCGTTATGGCATCCATGCGCAGACAGCACGGCAGGTAGAGCAGACGTTCGACCAGATCTTGCAGATTGCCAAACAGCAGCGCCTCCTGACGCGCGAAGATGGAGGGCCAACGCCAGAGCCGAGTGACAGCACGCTCCACGCTCCACCCGTTCTCCGTAGCAGCACTGCGGAGGGTGGACGCCCCACGCCGCCGCCCGACTCCGGCCTTCTCACGCATCACGTATCACGCATCAGCCCTCCCCCCGACCCCTTGCCCCGCTGCATCATGACGGGCTTCATTGACCAGCTCTGCCGCCGCCACGACCAGGGGACGCTTGAGTGCGATTTGACTGAAGGGCGGCAGGCCACGCTCATGCGCGAGAGCGTGGTGCAAAACGCTCCTTTATTCGTGGCGGCGACCATTCGCGAGGTGACGGGGCGGGGCTCCGAGAACCTGACCCTGCTCGGGCTGGCCAGTGCCGTAAAGCGCGAGTGGATTGAAGAGGCATTTCCCGAGCAGGTCACCGCGAAAGTCGAGCACCTTTACGACCGTACCCACAAGCGCGTGGCGGCGGTTAAACTGGCCCGGTTTCGCGACATGGTAATTCACCAGGAGCATCAGCGTGAGGTGGACCCGAAAGCATCGGGCCGATGCCTGGCCGAGGCGCATCGGAAGGGCTACTTCGAGTTGCCTTTGTTCAACCACGAGGTGAAGCAGCTCATTGGTCGTGTGAACCTCGTGGTGGCCGCGATGCCGGAGCTGGAATTCCCGCCATTCAATGAGGCGGCCATCACCGCGTGTCTCGCGCACGCCTTCGAAGGCCTGACTCTGGCGAAAGAGGCGCAGGCGACTCCCCTGCGCGAGGCTTTTGTTCAAGCCCTGGGAAGAGAACGGCTCGGCTGGCTCGATGAGCTTGTGCCCACGAGCATCCCCTGGTCCGATGGCCGCAAAGTGAAACTTCTGTATCCCGATCAGGGGCGCGATGAAGATGGCCAGCCGAACTCGCCCGAGTTGCAGGTGAAACTCCACGAATGCTTCGTGCTTAAGGCTCACCCGCACATCTGCGAAGGCCGCCTGCCGGTGAAGCTCTGGCTGTGCGCGCCCGAGGGCAAGCGACTGGAGGCCACCTGTAACTGGACCGCTTTCAGGGTGAACACCTACCCAAAGCTCAAACCCGCGCTTCAAAAGAAGCACCCCGGTGTGCCCTGGCCTTAAGAATCTCCATTTCTTGCGTCTCTTGCGCCTTTTCGCGGTTTCTTACACTCAGGTCTTTGAGCCACTTACCTCCATGCCCGCAGCCTGATCCGAGCGGAGGCGGAGGCATTTGACAATGCTACTGAACGGCATAACATTATCTTAATTGCGGGGCTGGTGGTAATTTTGGTGCATCTGGTCCTGCACCAGGAAAACTCAACATGATCAATTATGAAGGCTAGCCTTTCATTTCCTTACCGATGTGTAGCCGGAATCGCACCGCTGTTTGCCGGGGCGGGCTTGTGCGCTGCTCCGCTTACGTGGTTTCCCGGACCGTCCTTGGATGCACCACTCAGCGGAGCAGCGGCGGTGGCTTCCGGCGGAAACAACCTCCTGCTCGGCGGTGATTCATATTTTCCTTCTGGAGGTTATCCACAGAGTCTAGCCGCCACGAACCTCTACTGGACTTACCTGCCGGCGATGTCGGACGTCCGCATCGCACCGGGAGCCGTGGCGAGCGGTGGGATGATCATCGTCTATGGCGGCAGCGACGGGATCAGCTCCATGAGCACGGTCGTCGGTTACAGTCCTTCAGGCGACACCCCGCAAGCTCTTCCTTCCATGAGCTTCGCCCGCTCCTACCTCGGCTATGCTCCCGACCGCAGCGGCAATGCTTACGCGCTTGGTGGATTGGATGACAGCGGCAAGGCGCTTTCATCCGCCGAGTGTTACAATCAGGACTCGTCCAGTTGGGCTGCCATCGCGAGTCTCCCGACGGCTCTTTACGATTTCCCGGCGGTGTTCGACCGGACGAATTACATTTATACCTTTGGCGGAATCACGGATCCTGCGTCCGGAACAGAAATCGCCACGGTGCTCCGTTACTCGGTCAGCCTAAACACCTGGGCCCCGATGGCGCCCATGCCCGTCCCTGTAGCCGGCAGCGCGGCGGCGTTGGGGCCTGACGGCAAGGTTTATGTGGTCGGCGGCACTTCTGGCGGCATCACCACAAATTTGGTTCAGGTCTATAACCCCACCGGTAATTCATGGGCGATTTCAACGCCTCTGCCGGAAGGCTTGAGCGCCGCCGCGATGGGAGTGGACAGCCTTGGCCGACTGATTGTCGCGGGGGGCATTGACTCCAGCGGCAACGACGTCAGTGATGTCTGGCACAGCCAGCAATTGACCGTCCCGGACACCGCCCCGGGATTTGTGTCGTATCCCAGCACCACGGCCACCTATCTGGTGCCTCATGTCTCCTCGATCAATGCCACCGGCAGTCCGCAGCCGACCTATGTGGTCTTGAGCGGCACCAACGGGTTGCAGGTCAGCAATTATAACGGCGTCATTACTTGGACACCGCAGGCGAGTGACATAGGAACCAATGCGGTGACCATTCAGGCCGCCAATTACGCGGGTGTTACTAATTGGAGTTTCTCCATTATCGTTCCCAACCCGCCGCCAGCGTTAGTATCCAATTTGACCGTTGTCAGCGTGACCGAGAACTCGGTAACCCTGGCTTGGAGTCCCGAGGACCCGGTGGTTGGGCCGGTGACCTATAGCGTCTGGCTCCGGCATGTCCTTCACTCTCCTAGGGGCAGCGGGGCTACTATCTGGTACACACAAATCGGCAGTGCGACTACCCAGACCAATATTACCATCGGCGGACTGGCGGCGGGATTGGCTCAAACCTATTACCTCGTCGCCACGGGCTCGGGCGGCAAGTCCCGCTACACGGGCATCACTGCAACCATACTGGCCGCGCTGCCACCGACCCATCTGCGGGTTACTGGGCTTACTTCGACCGCCATCACCCTGGCGTGGGATCCGCCCGTCGGCCCCGTACCTGTAGTCAGTTACCGCATTCTGGGCGTGTTCGATGGGGTCTTTGTTCAGTATCCGCTTTCTTATGTTAATATAAACGGCACGAACGTCACCCTCTCCGGTCTTACGCCCGGCAAGGCCCTTTTGTGGGGGGTCGCCGCTTACGATGCTCATGGAAATCTTTCAGGCTACGACTACCTTCCGTCGCTCGTCATCAATCCCGTGCCCGCGCCAGCGGCGCTGACAGCTCCAGCCAAGCCCCCGGCTGCCGGAGGCTTCCAATTCACCATTTCCGAAGGTGGTTCCGTCCCGCAAACGGTCTTGATCCAGGCGACGACGAATCCGGCCGATGCCAGCTCCTGGGTGCAGATCGGCTCCTTGCTGCCGGCCACAACCTCATTCACGTTCACCGACACCAACGCCAGCTTGTTCCCGAAGCGCTTCTACCGCGTGGTGAGCCCTTAGGCGGGCAGGGTTCCACGTCATAAAGAAAAACGCGGTTGCAGTTTTGACGCAGTAGCTTATGCGTGGTATAATGGTTTGTTACCGCGGCGGCCTTCGGCGTCCCGGCAACAATGAGACCATGGTGAAATCAGTGCTGCCAATGTGGAAGCCAGCTTCTCCAGCGAAAGCGGGGACGGGGCGTCGTGCGCTTTGTCTGGTGGCCGGCTGGGGTACGCTTGCGCTTTATCTCGCTCTTTACGCACCGGTCGGTTTGGGTTTGGCGGCGTTGTTGGGATCATTCGATTCCAACCACCAGTTGCAGATGCGTTCAGGGGAGCGTGGTTTAGCCCTGGTGCTGCATCACGGGCCTAACTGCGCTGGACACCGTCACGGGACAATCGCACAAGCGCTGACCTGCTTCGCGCAGCCAACTAGCGCCACGGATCCGGACCACGTCATCCAGTTCGCCGCCGCCGATGCTTTCGCCCGAACGGCGCAACTTGCCTTGCCGTCGCTCCAAGGCTCCGAGAGTCCTGCCCCGGTGCTGACAGAAGTTGTCCTCGCTTCCTTCGTGGACAATGCAGGAAGTTTGGCACCTCCGCATCCGCCACCCGGCGACTGCGGGCTGGCCTGCTGCCTCCCTTCGACAATTCTGCTGATCTGACCCCTTCCGCCCGGTGAGTCCGCGGCTCTGCGCCGCCATTGCCGGGCCAATAGCAACCTTCTGTCCGTGCTGCCTTGCGCGGCGGGATTGGGTGTTTGTTGCTCTTCACTGATCGCTCCCTAACAAACAAACAAGAACTCACAGACGCTTATGAAAATAACAGCAATAAGACTAACATCCAAGATGCTCTTCGGGAGAAACCTGCCCCTCTCGGTGGTGGCCTGCCTGGCGTTAGCCAGCGGCACGGCCCGCG
>Ga0118677_10014428_pt1 | contig 11155 bp, 10 predicted proteins | sample AliMusrvi5mmetaG_FD_86154 | JGI IMG/M metagenome (GOLD analysis project Ga0118677, IMG submission 86154)
GATGCACGCCTGCCGGCAGCACGATGAATAACCACTGCCCGCCGAACTCTGTCCGTAGTTGATAAGGGACCGGTTGACCATCGCAGGTGACCGCGGTGGGTTCGTGTCCGCGCAGCGGCACTTTCGCCACCATGCCGTTGGCATAGGCGCAGTCGACCTGGAAATCTGTCGTACCCTTTGCTGTCCGGTAATCGCTGATGGTGGATTGTGCCCGCGCCATCCACCACTTGGCGACGGCATCACCGCCCAGGTGCAACACCCGACCGCCGCGGAAGTCGATGTAGCGCAGGATCTCCTCGATGGCCTCCCGGCAGCGCGGGAAGTGGACGATGTACACCGGGTGGTAGAACATATTGATGACCTGGTGATACTTCAACGCCGTATCGACCGGCAGCGGAATATCCTCCAGCGTGGCGATCTCCTTGTCCACGAATCCCTGTCTATGACCGACGGATCCGCGGTGTCCGAGTTCGTAGCAGGTCATCGGCTCCTCGATGAAGTCGATGCGCGCATTACCATGCTCGGCGTCATCGTAGAAGAAGAACGGGTAGCCGGTGCCGAAGCCATAGCCGTAGTTGGTGCCGTTGAAGAACGGGTGCAGTCGGTTGACATTACTGCTGTAAAAAGTATTGTCCGCCTTGCCGCCCACCGCCGCCATCCAGCGTGCCGGGTCGGCCCAACCGCGCCAGTTACAGCTATCCAGCAGCGTGCAGACCGGACGATAACCGAAACGCTCGGTGAACAGATCGCTTTGATAGCGCAGGCGTTCCTCGCTGATGACGTATTCCTCTCCCTCGCGCGGCATATCATACCAGAGGGAAACCTCGTGCCCGTTGTCGTGGATGTGCCGCCACTGCGCCAGCGTCATTGGATGGCCGTCTTTCTTGCCGGGAGTCTGTTCGACGCCGACGTTGATGTGGTAGCCAAGCCCGAGCGCGTGCATAAAATCGGAGGCCTGCAGCGACAATTCCACCGGCCCATAGTATTCGTCGCCTGTCCAATAGAAGAGGGCATCGGGCACCGCCTCGCCATCGGGCGGAATCTGGTAGACGAAGGGAGCGCCATCCTGCGCCAGCATGTTCTGCACCACCAGCGCCATCTCGTCGGCATAGGGTACTTTGGTGGAGTTGTTGCCCACCACGGTAAGCTGACTGCTGCGCGAATGCGGTTCATCGCCGGGAAGCACGGGGATCGGGCGCCCCTGGTGTAGCAGCCAGATCGTCTTGGCCACATTGAAGGCGAAATAACCGGCAAAGCCCGCGCCGAATTGATGCCAGGTGATGGCCGGACTCTCCAGGTCGCGATAATCGATATCATACAAAGGGGCTAGCGCCACGGCATCGCGGGCCAGCACCTGCCGCACATCGGAGAGGATCAACAGTTTCTGTTCCTGGAAGAGTTGCGCGTGAATATCCCAAACAAGCGGGTGAGTGCCCAGGTCGCAATATGCGGCAATGGCGTAGTCATCCGGACGCTGGCGAATGGTGTCGGTGAATTCCACGCCGAACAGCTCGTCGAGATTGGGCACGGCGAACCCGATGAGGATGCCTCCCTGACGCACCCATGCGGCGAGGTTTTCCCGCGCCTGCGGGGTGAGGTGGCAACCGGATTGTTTGCCAATGACGAGCGACGTAATGCCCGCCAGCCCCGCCGGATCGTCAAGCTGCGCCAGGCTTACCGCCGTCGCGGTGACACCCAGCAACGTGAAGATCTCTTCGATATAGACATCCCAATAATTGACCCCGGCCTCGTTGATCTCGCGGCCCAGTTGATCATCTCTGATAAACGCGCGCATCGCCGCACCTCTCTATCGAGCAATACGCGTAACAGTAACGAAAGCGCATACCGCTGTCAATATAGAGTACGGACGGAATACGAGCTTTTGCCTCTTCTACAAGGAGTTCGCTTTGTGATGTTGAATATGTACTGAAAATCAGACTATCGTAACTGTGTAACGGCTATTATGCCTCAAATCACTTCGAGAGCGTTATCCGTGATAACCAGTGCGCGCCCGCGTGTGTTGGTAGTGATTTGTGTCGTGTGTCTCGGTGCAGCCCTGGGTTTGGGGCAACTCAGTGGGGTGCAGCGCATCGAGTCCTGGTCGCGGGGGCAGCGCTTCATCCGACGGGATACCCGACCCTCACCAACCACCGACCATCTGACTCTCGTGACCATCGACGATGCAACACTGGCGAAGATCCCGAAGCCCATGATGATGTGGGGACCTGAACTTGGCCAGGCGATTCATCACCTGCACGAAGCCGGCGTCACTACGGTCGGCCTGGACCTTTTGCAGACGATCTCCATGGCCGACTGGTACCCGGACAACGATCGAGAACTCGCTGTCGCGCTGGCAGAGTCACCGCATACCGTGCTCATCAGTATGTGGCAATCGGGGCAGGCTGGGGGCGGCAAGCTGCTGGAGCCCACCGAGCAGTTGAAATATGCCCTGACTGATCCCCTGACACAAATCGGTTTCGCGGATCTCTATCCCGATCCCGATGGCGCCATTCATCGCATCACCTTCAGCGATACCACCGTGAAGGCCAGTTCGTGGAGTTTCTCCTCGCTGGTAGCGTCGCACGCAGCAACGGTGACACCCGCACAACTGGCACGAGACTATCAGCAACCCGTGTCGCGTTGGGCCCACCCATCGCTCCTCATCAACTATGTCGGTCCACCAAACACCTTCCGGCGCATACCATTTTATCAACTCATCGACAGTGGGTGGAACGCGGCGACGCGACGTGCGCTGGCCTCCCGGCTCAAGGGACAGATCGTGCTCATCGGCGTCGACTACACGGGTTGCCAGGATTACCAGCTCACGCCGTTCTATAGCCAGGCGAGCAGCAACCTGGCACGCCGCATGGCCGGGGTAGAGATCCATGCGAATATGGTTGCCAGCCTCCTCGACCATCGCTCGCTGCAAGTTGTCACGCCGCTCATACAATCGCTGTTGCTCTGCCTGTTCATCATCCTGTCCTGTGCAGGCTTTCTTAGACTGCGTCTTTGGGCGGGATTACTGCAATACGCGGTGTTCACTGCTGGATGGATGCTTGTTGCGTTCTGGCTCTTTCAGCATGACATCCTTCTCGGTCTCGCGCAACCGTTGCTCGCGATTACCTTTACGCTGTTCTGCTGTATTGCATATCGCTTTTTCAGCGAATTCTCACAGCGGCAATATATTTTCGACATCTTCGGACGCTTTGTCTCGTACGACGTGGCCCAACACCTGGTGGCGAAGCGAGAACCGCTCAACCTGGGCGGGGAGCGCATGTCCATCACCGTGCTGGTTGCCGACCTGCGGGGCTTCTCCGTATTCTGTGAGAGCGCTGACGAGCAAGAAGCCATCGCTTACCTGAACGAGTTCTTCCGTACCGTGGTACCGGTCATCACGCGCTATCAGGGCACGGTGGATAAATTCATCGGCGACGCGGTGATGGCGGTCTTTGGCGCGCCGTTGTATTCCGAAGATCACGCCCTGCGCGCCGTCTGTTGCGCCATCGACATGCAGCACGAACTGACGGTGCTGAAGGAGCGTCTTGCCGCGACGGACGGACCGGCAATCGACTTCGGCATTGGCATTCATACCGGTCAGGCTATCGTCGGACACGTCGGGGTGGTAGAGCGCATGGAATATTCGGTAGTCGGACACACGGTGAACCTGGCCTTCCGTCTGGAGGAAGCGAATAAGCAAATCGGCTCGCACATTCTCATCAGTGAGGACGTGGCGCAGGTAATCGGGACCGATTTCCTCCTGGAAGGCCCGATTCTGCTGCAAGTTAAGATGAATCAGTTCTATGCCTTCCGCGTTACCGCGGAGAGCGTGCCGACGCAGTTCGCCGCACTGGGTAACGGCACGGCCAGAATTGCCAGTAAAGCCAGACACTTGCATCGGAAGAGATAGACGAATATGATAATGATGAGCATGCCGGTGGATCGTTGTGAGGCATGGCCGGACGATTCTTCACCGTGGCCCGGAGATTTCAAGTGCAAGCGGTGCGTGTTGCCAGCCCCAAGGTCTCCGAGCGTGGCGATGATGTCCGACGTTGTGTCGATGCCGCCCCGGCTTTCAGCGCAGTCTTGCGCTCCTTGAACTTCTTGATCCGGAACTCGCGCGGGGTGATAAACTTGCGAAGTCGCGGCTTGGGGGAGTCGCCATAGCTGTTCCAGTTGCCCATCTCTGATAGGTAGATGACTAACATTTCTGAATTCTTCTTGAGAATGTCAGCGCCAAGCATCTCGACTATCAGTCCGGTTGGATCGTCTCCAACGATCTCCATGACCGTATGTTGGTGTTGTTTCCATTCCTCTATCTCCCGCTCTTGGCGTCTGCGGTGTGCCTCTGCTATCTGACGCCCGTGACGACGTCTTTCGGCCTCTGAATATGCGAATGATGTTGGAGCTATCTGTCTCATGATGTTGCTAGATATTTGAAGGTGGTTGTGGGGGGGATTTGGTCACGCAGAGGTGAGGTTATGGGTCTCCCTTGGATCCGTTCCTCCCCGCAATCGGCGACGCCTCTCGGTTTCCTCAAGTTTGCCCTTCTGGGAAGGACGACCGTCCAGCTTTTCAGCGACATGCAGTCGCACGATCTCCACCTGCTTCTCTTGGCCTGGCGATCTCTTCATGGCCCGGCAGGAGCGTCAACCTATCGTGACCATGATCGCAGGCATTTGCCTCACCCGCCCCGTCGAGCAGGGCGATGATGTCGGGAGTCACGTCGATGCTGGTCTGACCGCGTTGCACGGCCATCAGACGCACTCCTTCGCTGAGCATGCGTGTGACCCTGTGGACCGGGGTTGTCGTGTTGAGAGGCATGGTGATTCGTGAGTGGTTGCAGGGGCGGGAGTTGAACCCGCGAAGGCAGGGGTATGAGTCCCGCCTGGGCACCGGCCTCCCTGCGGTTGAGTTAGAGCGCGTTGTAGATGTCGAGGATCAACTTGAAGTCCTTCTTGAGCCCTTCGCGCCGGTCTTCGTCCCACTCTTCGACGGGTGCCTTGCCAGTCTCACGCGCCCACCAACGGCGGATGCGATTGAGCAGCGCGAGGTAGGTGACATAGCCACGGTCGGCGGGATCGCCTTGGACTTCCTCCTCGGTGGCAATGCGACCGAAGTTGATGGACTTCTGGAGGCGGCGGTAGCTGAGTGCGTGCTTTTCAGCCACGTCAAGCCAGTGCTTTTGTTCTTCTGGGTCCTTCAGCTTTGCCACAACGTAGTGGTGATGGAACGTCAAATTGTTAATGCGCATTAACAAAGGAACGCGTTTGGCGACATGCGCGAATACGCGCAACGACCCATATTCAAGACCTGTCGCCGCAATGGCCTCGTTGTATTTTTCTCCCCATCTGGCTTCTCCGTAATTGATCCAGTCTCCTATCATGAATCCGATGGATCTTTCGGCGTCTCCAAGCTTCTCACCTAGCGAGTCCCATTCCTCGAAGGTGAGGTCACCGTGGAATTGGATCCCGCATGGGGTCACGGTGAACTTAGCGTCGTTTTCTTGCAGGTCGGTAAGGGTGTTCATGTTTTTTCTTCCGGTGATGTTTGGTTCGTGATTTTTGATAGGTCTTTCGTGCCTTCTCGCTGCGCATGGCGCGGGACGGCGGGAGGTTCAGTTGAGTGGTGATGTCAACACAGCGTTTTGAGACGGCTGCGCGGGTGACTCCGTGGCGATTGGCGATGTCGGTCATGCTCTGGCCATTGTAGGCGCTGAGGCTCAGGGCAACCGCCAGGCACTCGACGGTGAGGCGGGTGTTTCCTTCGGCGATCAGGTCCGCGACGAAATGGCGGAGCACGGCGATGGGATCGAGGATGATGGTGCCGGTTTCGTCTGGGTCATGATCGACCAGGGCGGCGATGTCCGGCGTGTGACTGGCCAAGGGTGAGTCGGCCATGTCATGTTCCGCGGCTCCGTTGCCGTGGCGTGAGACCATGGGTTCGGCCAACCCTTGTCGTTCGAGTTCGCGCCGTTCCTTCGCAGACAGGGTCGCGATCCAAGCCTTGTATTGGAGTTCGTATTCGGCATCCCGTTTCGCCTGTTTCTTGGCATAGTCGTCGGAGTTCATGGCTGATCTCCTTTCCTGCCGTGCCAGAGACGGGTTATCGGGTTGAACTTGATCACGCCCTTGGATGCGGCGGCGTGGAAGATTTTGTCCGCGTCATCCAGGGTTGTTCCGAAGTTCTCAATCAGGAATCGAAGGACCTCGCTGTCTTCCGGCCGATAGTGATCGGGACGATTCGGCCAGTGGTCGAGGCTGGGCATGAACTCCAACTCGGGCCAAAGGTGGATGTATTTTGAAACCCGTGGCTTTTGAATCTTTTTCCGGGCTTTCTTTCGGAGGTTCATATCATGCCTCCTTTCTTGCTCAACGGGACTCCATTTTCCGCTGTCGCTCTCTCAAGCGTAACAGCGTGCGCGAATCCTGGTTCACCAGTTCGCGCTGTTATACTACGTATAACGGTCAGATCGCCAGTAATGTGCCTTACTATCGACCGCAGCGGACCGTTAGAAATACAGGGTTCAAATGGGTTCAAACCGATTTGCATCCTTGGTTCAAACCCTACTGAAATGTCGGGTTCAAATCGCATGATTACGCCCCCTCCACAGGCGGGTTGCTTTGTCGAAGACGAGGGGTGAACCCTTCTTCATGTTGGCAAGGCAGTAGAAAACCCGCTGGGCTTCCTTGAGCGTGCAGTCACCATCCAGCTCGGCGATCCGGTCGGAGATGAATGAGAGAACGGCGGACTCCTGGGGGACGCGTCCGTTGGCCAGAGGTGGCATGTTCTCGACCGCCTTGCCGAAGCGGTCTGCCGTGCTGCCCATCTTGTAGGTCGCTTTCGCCTTCTCGCTCTTGGGATTGCCTTGGGGAGCCTTGAGCTTCGCCGGATCAGCCTCGCGGTCGGTGATGAAGATCGACTCACACCAGCGGACGACGAACGGCTTCACGGGCGGCAGGGCGCGCAGCGTGAGGTCAATGACATGGGCGTCATCCTCCTCGTGAGGCGTCATGGTCAGGATCACGTCGGGGTCGCGGGCGAACACGCCTGAGCCGCCGATCCGGTCGATAGACTCCTTGCCTGCTTGGTTCCCCTTGGAGAAGTGGGCACCGAACACGGCCGCGGCCCCTGATTTCGCCGCCAGTTGCTCGACCTCATTGAGCAGACTCGCGATGTCGCCGGCATCGTTTTCATTGCGACTGCCGAGGCCCTTGTAGATCGGGTCTATCAGGATGAGCGAATACCCGGTGTCGCGGATGCGCCCGAGGATTTTCGGGATGAGCGCGGAAAAGTCGGTGGCGTGACCGCGGAGGTTCCAAATGTCGAAGCCGGTGAAATCCGTGATTCCCTTCGCTGCCGCGATGCGGGTGATCCGGTATTGGAGCGCGAACGCCGGAAGCTCGAAGTTCAGATAGAGGGCACGGCCAGGACAAGTGGCAAAACCCCACCACGGCGAACCGGTGGACACCGAAAGCATGAGGTCGATCAACGACCAGCTTTTCCGTGCCTTGGACGGGCCGCCTAACACCATCTTGGCTCCCTGGTGTAGCACTCCGTCCACAAGTTGCGGCGGCTCTGGTTCCGGGTGACCCATGAAGTCACCGCCTGGCAGGATCGGCGGCAGGTCGGAGGTCGAGTGGGCCGCTTCCCATGCCGTCCACGATTCGGCACCGAATTCCAGAGCTAACAAACACTGGCGCCGGACATCACCATCGACCGTGCGCCAGCCATCCGGGCAGCGAGACAGGCGCGACGGATTACGGTTCTGTTTGTCCAGGTTGATCCCTGAGAACCACCCCCAGATGATTTCGACCCGCCGCTTGTATTCCGCCTCGTCCGGAGCATCGACCCGGATCCAGGCATGCAGGCTCTTGTTGCCCGAGTCGATCAGGGCAGCGACCGGCATGCCGCTGGCGACCACCGCGTGGTATTGTTCGTCTTTCGGAATCGGCTTGCCCGCCTCGTCGCGGTCGAATTCAACGAGCACATGGCGGAACGAGATGACATCCTCGTTTTTCGCCCCGCCCTTGGCCATCGGGTTGATGCGGAGGAACAATCCAAGTTTGGTGCCGAAGACGCGGTCGATGCCACCTTTCTTTGTGACCTTCGCTTTCCACTCGGCGGCAGTTAGAGTTACGCCACGGCGCGGAACAATCGTTCCCTCTTCGGATTCCATGGCCGGCGCGATGGCTACATATTCGTCCGGCTGGAAACATGCGTCGATGAGTCTAACGAATCCGTCATCGACCGATGTCGGCAGTGCCATCGTGGACCGTTCGTGCCGAACCGGTGCTGGGGTGGCCCTGCGTGGAGCAGGTGGCGGTGCCGCAGGTAATGGTCCGGACCCAGCGCCAAGTGGTTCCCTGGATGTCCGCGCATAGACCGAGCGGATGGTATGGCGCGCCTCTGCTTCGGTTAGACCGTCGGCCAGTGCGCGGGCGAGGAGTTGACCTTCCGTGTCCTCCAGCGGGTGGCCGGCGTCACGGAACTGACAGGTTGCATCAAAGAGTTCGGCATTGCGCATCCCTTCGGCTGCCCCTCGCTGGAGATAGTCGAGGGTGCGCCGGGGCAATGATAGCCCGGTTGATCGGTATTTTGGCATCGTGTGGGTGAGTGGTCAGCGGTTGGCAAAGCGGGCATCGAGGAATTGTTTGGCCTCCTCGAAGGTGGCGGTTTCCGGGCGGCGATGGCCGTAGCGACGCATCACGCGGACTTGTTTCGGCGTCGCCAGGCCGAGCTGGCGGCGGGTGATGAGTCGGTCGAGGATCATCGACGCGTGGCCTTTCGACTGGATGCACATGATATCGAGGCCGAACTTCTGCAGGACATCGAGCTGCTTGTCGGTGGGCACCTGCGCCTGCCATGCCATCGTCGGGACGTATTCGGCCAAGGCCGCCTCATTGAGCGTGACGGCCAACTCCAGGGGATCGAGCACGCTGCCGCGCCGGGTCCGGTTCTGGTTGAGCCGCTCGGTGAGTGCCCGCGTCCGGTCGGCATTGACCTCTTCGCGTGCTTCTTCGAGGTCACCCTCGCCGCCGAGCTTTTCCGTGAGTGCCTTCGCATCCGCCTCGTCCTCTGCGATCAGGTTTGCCGGCCGCATCAGGCTGTGTTCCTCGGCTTGCCAGAGGAAATCGAGCACGAGCAGGTGATCCTTGCCGCCATACATCCGGGTGCCGCGCCCGATGATCTGCGAATACAGCGCCCGCACCTTGGTGGGTCGCAGGCACACCACGCAGTCGATGGACGGCTCGTCATAGCCTTCAGTGAGCAGCATCGCGTTGGTCAACACGCGGATCTCATCGTTGCGGAACCGTTCCAACGTCGCCTGTCGTTCGCTGCTCTGCCCGTCGATATGCTCGGCTAACAGGCCACGCTCGCGGCAGATTTCGGCAAAACGCTTCGACACGGCGATGAGCGGAAGAAAGACGAGCGTCTTGCGGTGCCGGTGTTCGACCAGCACTTCGGCGATTTGTTCGAGATACGGTTCGAGCGCATGCCCCAAGTCATCCGCATTGAAATCACCCGCCGTGGTCCGCACGCCCCGGAGATTGATCCCGAGCGGCACCGTCTTCACCTTGATTGGCGCGAGCCACCCTTGCTGGATCAAATCTAGCAAGCTGACCTCGCACGCGATGTTTTCGAAGTAGCGACCGAGGTTCTTTTTGTCGCCCCGGTCAGGCGTTGCCGTCACTCCCAACACTTTGGCGTGATCGTGGAAGTGACCCAGCGTGTTGAGATAGCTATCAGCCAAGGCATGATGCGCTTCATCGACGACTACCAGTCCGAAGTGGTCCCGCGGCCACCGGTTGCGGCGCGGCTCGCGCATGAGCGTCTGGACCGAGGCGACGACGACCGGCGCTTCCAACGACGCACGGTCATCACCCATCTCGACCTGCGCTTCGAGGCCGGTGGAACTGCGGAGCTTGTCCACGGCCTGGGTGATGAGTTCCTCGCGGTGGGCGAGGATCAGCGTGCGCGACGGTTGATAGTCCTGGGCCAGACGGCTGAAAAGGATAGTCTTACCCCCACCGGTCGGGAGCACGCCGAGTTGTCGGTCGAAATCCTCGAAGCCCTTGTGGATGTCCTGCCGGGCTTTCATCTGATAGGCGCGGAGGCCCATTTTCGGAGCATCGCTCATAGATCACCCCCTTCCGCCCTTTTCTGAGCATACCTGGCGAGTTGCACCTCGGTGGAGAGGTAGAGCGGACCTTTGGCCACCACATCGCCTTCCATCAGGCACACTTCCAAGAAGTGACCGAGCATCTTTCCTTGGATGAGCATTTGGCGCATCGCATCCACGGCAACATCGTCGAGTTCAAGATGGAGAACCGCTTCGATGAAAACCTCGGAGTCACCGGTTCGAACCCTGTATCGCACCGGTCGGGCGGGATCCTTGGTATATGTTTTCAGATTGTCCCCGAGCAGGTCATCGACAAGCATCTGGCGCAGCTTGCTTGCATAGCGCCTGAGCCGACTCCGTTCGATGATGAGTTCTCTTTTTCCAAGATGTATTTCCGGATTGGCCAGCAGGCACTTCGTGGAGGCGACGTCTTCCATGAACAAGACCGCGTGCGCCACAGCATCGTTGCAGGCGGACAGCTCGATGCATGCCTGTGCGATGACTTCACGAACAGGTTGAGCAATCGAATCGTCGGCGGTGAGTGCTTCGAGACGCAACGCCATTTGCTCGATGAGATTGTTAGAACGGCTCATTGGAAGATCCTTTCTTGTTGACGGTGCCGGTCAGCCAGGCGGCGACCTTGTTGCGCTTCTTGCCGTTGTATTCCTCGACGGTGAGGCGTGCGGTGCCGGTGCGGCCGATCAGGTCGTCCGCGATGATTTCGACGTCTTCCTCCGGTGATACTTCCTCGCCGGTTGCGGCGCGGAAGCTGTCGATCTTCCAGAACGCGTTCGGGATGAACACGAGGAAGTCATAGAGGTAACTTCCGACCAAGGTTTTGAGCTTGAGTTCGATCATCTCGTGGCCGGTCTTGGAAACCGTCTCGATGGCGTCGATGACTTCGACCTGATAGTCGCCGGGATCAACGAAATCGGGGCGTTCGGTCGGGGTGGATGCAGTGTATGAGGGCATGATGTTAGTTTGGTTTGATTGAAATATATGGTGGTTTGGTGAGTTATGGATTGGTGGATGGCG
>Ga0118677_10014430_pt1 | contig 11154 bp, 13 predicted proteins | sample AliMusrvi5mmetaG_FD_86154 | JGI IMG/M metagenome (GOLD analysis project Ga0118677, IMG submission 86154)
ATTCTGCACTTGTTTGTTATGCTTCATCATTAATGTATGAAACACAAAATCTGTTAGTTGATGATGAGATAAACGGCAAATCCGTTATTAATCTGTTGAAGATGGATAAGGAAGAATTGTCTATTTTTTTAAAACGTCAGCACATCAAAGCAAACAAAATCGAATATCCGGGGCTTTCCGTTGAAAAATTAATAAGCCTTGGTTTGATCGATCTTCCGCAGGATTATGATATAATCATTGATTGCATTAAGGGTATAAACGATTTGATTGATAAGGTAGTGCTAACAAAATTCAATTTCCCATTGAGCGCCTTAATAGCAGATCAAGTAAATGATGGTTTCAATTTGAATGATGAGTTTGAAAATGAACTTTTAAATTTTACTGCCAGATTTACAGAGAATGAAAAGCAGAACGAAGTACTTAAAGTCGTTGAAGATTTCTGTTCGGTAGTAAATGACTTTATTGAATTGGGATTAGTGAAGCCTAATGGAAATATGTGGATGGCAGTTTCTGAAGTGCTGAAATCGGCCGTTGAAACTGAGTACAAAAATTCAAGACCATTATTCCCAGATAAAAAAATGTTTGTATATGCTCCATTTACCCGTTTTGCCGACAAAAAGCCATTTGTAGCCTATGAAGCAAATAGAGATACGATAATCAATTAATATTCTTATCTTTTAACAGCTTCTATTGATTGTTCAGTTTCCATTTTGATTAAGGCTGCCTTTAACCTGGTAGCCTTTTTTTATTTCAGTCCAAAAATCAATAAAAATAGTTCTAAACTAAATCCTCTCCCCATTCTCTCCCATCAATATTTATAACTATCTGTTTTAATGTTTTTTAAGTGTCTCTTTAAGCTCCATTGTTGATATTTAAATCATTCAAAACTAATTTTTATTTTCAATTGAAACAAGAATCTGCAAAAACCGGATAATTTTGCCTAAAATTCACCTATGAAGACAAAAGAAGAGATTGTTAGAAACTGGCTTCCCCGCTACACTGGTCGGGAGCTTGATGATTTCACCCAACACATTATTCTGACCAACTTTCAGAATTACGTTGAGAATTTTGCTGAACGATTTAATGTCCCGATAGTTGGAGAAGATAAATCGATGCCAAATGCCAGTGCAAATGGCATAACCATTATTAACTTTGGAATGGGAAGTCCCAATGCCGCTACGATAATGGATTTGCTGAGTGCAATTATGCCCGAAGCAGTTCTTTTTCTGGGTAAATGTGGGGGTCTGAAACGGAAAAGCGAATTGGGCAATCTGATCTTACCGATTGCCGCCATCCGAAGCGATGGTACTTCGAATGATTATCTGCCACCTGAAGTTCCTGCTTTACCGGCATTTAGCCTTCAAAGAGCTGTATCTTCAACGATTCGCGATCTAGGTCTCGATTATTGGACGGGTACTGTATTCACAACAAATAAACGGGTTTGGGAATATGACGAAAGGTTTAAAAAATATCTGAGTAAGACCCGGGCGATGGCAATAGACATGGAAACAGCAACAATTTTTACGGTTGGTTTCTACAATCAGATTCCCACCGGGGCATTGTTACTCGTTTCTGACCAGCCAATGATTTCGACCGGAGTAAAAACTGCCGCAAGTGACAAGGAGGTTACCCGCAAATTTGTGAACAGGCATCTTGAAATTGGAATCGGCGCCTTATCAGAGATTATTAATGACGGCAGATCTGTAAAACATCTTAAATTCTGAAAACCATCACCATTTGATATTCTTGTCTAAAATGGATTTATTATCAATATTTTTAATTCAAATATGGACTATAATCAGATAATAAGCGATCTTAAAAATAAAATCTATTCACCTGTATACTTCCTGGAAGGAGAAGAACCTTTTTTTATGGATCAAATAAGCCACTTCATTCTTGAAAATGTTTTGACTGAGGAGGAGAAGGGATTTAATCAATCCATTTTTTACGGGAAAGACCTGAGTATAGACTCAATTATGACTGCTGCCAAAAGGTTCCCAATGATGGCTGAGAGACAGGTTGTTGTAATTCGCGAAGCCCAAAATATCAGAAATATTGAAGATCTTGCAAGTTATGCAGAGAATCCAATGCGATCGACTCTCCTTGTGATCAATTACAAGTACAAATCAATCGACAAACGGAAGCGACTTTATAAGGGGTTACAAAAAAACGGAGTTTATTTCGAATCTAAACCCTTATACGACAATCAGGTTCCTGCCTGGATTTCGAAATATCTGAAAGAGAAGAATCTGGGGATCGATCCTCGCGCAGCGCAAATGATTGCCGATTATATAGGAAGTGATCTTCAACGTATTGTTAATGAACTCGATAAAGTAACGATTTCATTGGTACCTGGTACAAGTGTTATGCCTGAGGATGTTGAAAGGAACATTGGTATCAGTAAGGACTTTAATTTTTTTGAATTGCAAAAAGCGTTGGGTAACAGGGAGATCTTAAAGTCAAACAGGATTATTAACTATTTTATCGATAACGAAAAACAAAATTCGTTAACGTCAATTATCGGAAATCTGGCGACCTATTTCAGGAAATTGCTCATTTATCATTCCATCGAAAACAAAACAGATCGTGGAGCGATGGCCCAAAAACTTGGCGTAAATCCTTTTTTTATAAACGATTATATCTCTGCCTCCAAAAATTACAGCCTCGACAAGGCAGTAAATATCATTTCGATGATGCGTGAATACGATCTGCGATCGAAGGGTGGCAGAGGTGGAAGCACTCCAAATGGTGATCTGTTACGTGAACTAACATTTAAAATATTACATATTTAAAAAATGGGAACAATAACCTTATCATTGATTCTGATTATTGCACTGACCTCAGCTGTTGCCTTTTCGCAGAAGCACACTATGGCACAGCTGCAGTTCAATGCCTATAAAATTTATCATCGGAAACAATATTACCGGATATTCACACATGCATTTGTTCATGCCAACTGGGAGCATCTGATTGTCAATATGATTGTATTATATTCTTTTGGCTCAGTGGTTGAGCACTATTTCCTGACCTATTTTGGAAGCATGAGCACGACCTATTACCTGATCCTGTTTTTCGGTGCAATAATTTTTTCGACCCTGGGGTCTCTTTACAAACAAAAAGACAATCCTTATTACAATGCCGTTGGCGCATCAGGAGCAGTTTCCGCGGTACTTTTCACCGCTATCTTCTTTGACCCCTGGAGCAATATCTATTTCTTCGGAATATTACCAATACCGGGAATTATCTTTAGCGGATTATATCTCTATTATTCATACTATATGAGTGCGAAGAAAACAGATAATATTGGTCATGATGCCCATTTTCTTGGAGCGATCTTTGGATTTTTCCTCCCGATAATTCTAAAGCCGTCGTTGTTGATGGGATTCTTCGATATGCTTCTGGGACGAATAGTGATGTAGACCGACAAAGACCTTTTGCAGCATTAGCGGATGAGGAAGATTTCACTAAGAATACAGGAAATTAATTCTTAACTATTTTGAGTGCCTGATCAATTATAATTCGTATGAAAGGTGGATATATCCTATTCAATGGTAAGTTTTTTCGTGAAACAGATCCATTATTTATTGCAGCTGATATTTACCGGCTTCATTCCTGTATCAGAGAGTCTTTCAGAACAGAAAATAATCAGGTAATGTTTGCCGAGGACATGTTCAACTACCTGGTTAATGCATTATTATCCTTTGGCCTGCCATTCCCGTACGAATGGGATCTTCCCCGTTTTAAGGGCGATGTTTCAAGGTTGCTGAATAAAAATCACTACTTTCTGGCCGCAAAAGTGGTATTTCATCTCATACCGGGTGTCTTGGGAACCGACTATTTGGTTACTGCTGAAGAGGCTCCTCCTGGATTTTACCCGGTCAATGAAGCGGGATTGCTGATTGAATTTTATCATGATGAGTTAAAAGTGTCATCCTCTGTTCAAGCTTATGAACCCTCAAGCCGGTTATTGTGGACATTAGCTACACGGTCAGCACTGTCCGGCTCTAAAGAAAATTTGATATTATCGAACAGCAAGGGTTTTGTCTGCGAATCAATCGGCGGATCCTTTGGTTACCTTGCACATAAATCAGCTATATTCCCTTCACCGGAGTCGCAGGGGTACATCCCCCCTATCCTTGGAGTCGTGATGGAGTGCGCTGAAAAATGTGGATATAATATAATTGAAAAAAATGAGATCAGTCGTGAGGATTTATTGAAAGCAGACGAGCTGTTCCTGATAGATAATTGCGTTGGTATTCAACCTGTTTTGGGCCTGAATACCCGAAGATTTTACATGAACGGGACAATTGCCATTGCAACAATGCTAAGTGAAACTGCAAGAAAAGAACACCCCTCCATATAGAATTTCAAATTTGGGGTTGAAAGCTCAGAATGAGAAATTACACTCGTCTCACAGCCAAATATAAAATTAACATGAAGTAAATTTACAGATGTGAAAATAAGAATTAGTGTCAAAAAGAGGGGTATCTTAAACCATTTATTACTGATTTCATTACTGATTATGGTATTCGTAGAAAGGCCATTTGCACAGGAGGTGGAAAAATTAAAATCGAAGATTGAATGGGAAAAAGTAATACTGAAAAATTACGCAACATTTCAGAACCTCAAAGATCTCCATTGGGGATCTGCTTTTCTAATAAAATACAATACCGGTATAATCGCGTGTACAGCACGTGATTTTTTTAGATCCACATTAACTCATGGTCAGATATTGTCAATCAAGGATTTTGATAAGGAATTAATAGGGTGGAAAATGTATTTACCGGATGATCTTTCGAAGTATATTATAATGGATACGCTGGCTTTTAGAGACAAAATAGAAAGAACCTTCTCGGTTTTCATCTACTCAAAACCAATTCTAACCTTTGCCTTAAAAAATATTCACAGGCAGATGATCCCTTTAGAACCGGATGTACGGCGAATTCGAAACAGGGACACCCTTTTTTTAGTGGGATATGATAATAAGAATAAATTAAAAATTATAAGAGGCATCGTTGAAACAGCTCTTAATGAAAAATACGCTGATGATGACATCCGGATTAAAACTGAAGAATACTTAAACTATGCTGATTTTGTAGGTTCACCAATAGTTGATAAAGGGGGTAAAGCGGTTGGTATAATGAACAGAGCTTACAGGTTAAAGATCGATCAGCGCGGAAGGATTATTAATGAAAATAAACAGGTCGATAACTCGCATTTTGAATATTTTATAAATGGCACCTCCATGAGATCCATTTTAGGAAAGGATTACATCAGCAATTCTGGTAATCCAAAACTAAAAGATCTTTAAAAACGATCAAATTAAGTGAATTAAATTAAGAAGTGATGGAAAGACTAATTGCATTTGGAATTTTAAGTTTGCCCATTACTATTTTGTCAAGGCGAACCTTGTTTAATGTTAAATGTCATGGGTTTTACCGCTTTTTCAGCTGGGAATGTATCCTCTGTCTCCTGGTGTCGAATATTAGTTATTGGTTTGATCACCCTTTTAAAATTCCACAGCTCATTTCATGGACTTTCCTTTTCTTTTCGGTTTATCTGGTTACAACAGGGGTGATCCAACTAAAAAAGGGAAGCAAGAGCGATGAGCGTAGCGGAGAAAAAACACTTTACCAGTTTGAAAAGACTTCAGAACTAATTGAAAAAGGCATTTATAAGCAGATCAGACACCCGCTTTATTCTTCATTGCTTTTTCTGACATGGGGTATATTCCTGAAGCAAACCACAGCTTTTCTGTTATTCGTTTCAATGATTGCAACAATCTTCCTTTTTCTTACCGCAATATTTGATGAAAAGGAGTGCACCTTATATTTCGGAGATCAATACAAAGAGTACATGAAGCGAACAAAAAGGTTTATTCCATTTGTATTTTAAGGATAAACTAATTGGATTTAGGATCCTCAGGAAAATTCAGCCAGGTCTCGTAATGTCCGCCGGCATTCTTTACACTTTCGGTCCAGAAATTCCGGTCACTGGTCATGATCAGTTTTGAATCAGCATCTGCAACAAGCCAGGAGTTCTCAGTAATCTCATTATCAAGTTGACCAGGACTCCAGCCGGAATAACCCACAAAAAATCTTACCTGATAGGGCCGGGCCATTCCGGTAACAATAGCCAGCTTCAAATCGTCGAAATCTCCTCCCCAGTATAGTTCATCCTTAATATGAATACTTCCACTAATCTTTTCACCCAGGGTATGAACATAAAAAAGACTGTCGTCACTCACAGGACCGCCCACATATACTTCAGGTGAATAACCGGGAACAATATTCAATAACTCTTTTATTTGGTTCTCCAATGGCTTATTCAGGATAAAACCTACTGCTCCGTTAATTGAATAATCAACCAGTAGTACCGTAGACCGACTAAAGAAATTTCCAGGAAGGAATGGCTCGGAAATGATGATCCTTCCCTTTTGGGGAGCTAACTTGCTCTTTATCTTAAAGAAATCGAAATCGATTTTCACGAGATAATGTTTGAATAAACTTATTTAAAATTAATTCTTTACTATTTTTCGATAATCACGAATATATCTTCGTTCTTTTTCTTCATTAAAAACTGTTCGCGGGCAAATTTCTCGAGATTTTTAGAACTGGTCTGAAGTTCTTTCAAACGCTCACTATCAGCCATGATCTTCTCCTTGTAATAGCTACTTTCGATCCTGTACTTCTTCAGTTTATTTAGATTTTGCCGAAGAAAAAGGATATTATGATCGTCAAAGAAGATCATCCAAACACTAAAAATAACGAATGCAAACAAGTATTTGTTTGTAATCGTTTTGAAAAGTGCTCCGGAGATTATCGGTTTCATCTTATTATTGAATTCAGAACACAAAATAACAGAATCCCTGACAAATTAAAAAATGGAACCTGTTAAAGTTCCATTTAATTTTTTCTAACTTTTGTCACAGAAAATTAATCAAAAACAACCTTTAGAGTAGCAATTAACGATCAGCTTTCTCTGTGGTTACGGTCATTCAATATCCTGATCGAAATTTGGGTACATAAAATCGGTAGCCGGAACAAAGGTCTCTTTGATAGTTCTGATGGAAACCCATCGAAGCATATTGAAGACTGATCCTGCCTTATCATTTGTTCCCGAACCTCTTGCTCCGCCAAATGGCTGTTGTCCGACAACTGCACCTGTTGGCTTATCATTAATATAAAAATTACCTGCAGCATTGCTCAGCCGCTTAGCCATTCGTTCTATCGAATAGCGGTCCTGTGAAAAAATAGCACCTGTAAGCGCATAAACCGATGTGGTGTCAACAAGGGTAAGGGTCTCATCAATTTGTTCATCTGGGTAAACAAATATGGTAACAACAGGACCAAAAAGCTCCTCTTTCATGGTGATATAATCGCCTTTTTTAGCAAGTATGACCGTTGGTTCAACAAAATAACCTGCTGATTTATCACACTTCCCACCATAAATCACCTCTGCATTATTGTCATTGCGTGCTCTGTCGATGAATCCTTTCAGTTTATCAAAGGAAGCCTCGTCAATTACGGCATTGATAAAGTTTGTGAAATCCTCGGGAGGTCCCATTTTCAATCTTTTTAATTGAGAAAGAGCTAATGTCCAGGTTTTCTCCCATATCGAAACCGGCAGGTATACCCGGGAAGCTGCAGAACACTTTTGCCCCTGGTATTCAAAGGCACCGCGAACAATGGCTGTGGCCAGTGCCTTAACATCGGCAGTTGAATCGGCAAAAATGAAATCCTTGCCACCTGTTTCCCCGACAATTCTGGGATATGATTTAAACCTGAAAATATTCTCCCCAATTGTCTTCCAGATATCCTGAAATACCCCGGTAGATCCTGTAAAGTGGATGCCGGCAAAATCGGGATGGCTGAATATCACTTTCCCGGCAGCAGGCCCTGATACATAAACAAGATTTATTACACCATCAGGCAGGCCGGCTTCTATTAGGATTTCCATGATTACTGCTGCAGAATACACCGCCGTTTTTGCAGGCTTCCAAACACATACATTGCCCATCATTACCGGTGCGACTGGTAAGTTGCCAGCGATGGAAGTAAAATTGAATGGTGTCAGAGCAAAGACAAATCCTTCCAATGGACGAAATTCGTTGTAATTCCACATTCCTGGATTTGACTCAGGCTGCATTTCATAGATCTGAGTCATACACTTAACGCCATATCTATAGAAATCAGCGAGTTCACATGCCGCATCAATCTCTGCCTGATAGGCATTTTTTGATTGACCAAGCATAGTTGCAGCATTTAATTTCGCACGATAAGGACCAGCTAATAAATCAGCCGCCTTCAAGAAAATAGCGGCTCTGTGTTGCCACGCCAGCTCTGCCCATACAGAACGGGCAGTTAACGCCGCATCAATTGCCAGATGAACATGGGATTCGTCACCCTGGTAAAAATAACCGAGAAGGTGGTTCAAATCATGAGGGGGGTGTATTTCAATTTTGTTAGAACTTTTCACCTCTTTACCCCCAATAAACATTGGGAGTTCAACCACCTTAGCACGGAACATTTTAATCGCTGATTTAAGCTCCTTTCTTTCGGGAGAACCCGGAATATAGCTCTTTACCGGCTCATTATGAGGGATTGGAACATTAAAAAAACCTTTTGGCATATCATTAAAGTATGAAATTATTCAGTTATCTGAAATTTAATATCCTGTCTTAATGAATGCAAAATTATGTGTTCCGTTTGACAATTTTACTAATAAATGTCACGTTTCCCTACTACTCCATGAACAAACTGTTCGTAAAGGAATCGACAAACAAATTCCTGCATGATCGATCTTATTTCAGTATCGTTAACCTGATTTTCGAATACATAACGAATATTTTATCTAATATACCGTTTTTAAATCATTTAATAAGAATGAAGAAGAGTTAATTAAACTAAAACTACTGTAACTATTTAGGTAGAGAACCGTCTAAATAGTAATGAAGCAGTATTCATATGATTTGTTAATTTAAAAGGCAGAAAAATAAGTTGTTCGTTAATCAGGGTCGATAATCACTTAAATCAGGTCATCATCATGCAAAAGAATCAAATTAGTCGGGTTGAAGTTATCCCAAAAAATATTTACGATCGAGACGACTCAGGAATTCCCATTACTAAAGACTTAACCCGAAGAGAAACATTCTCTCTTCCTGATCTTTTAATTGTAGTCAGCAAAACTTATTCCTATATTGTAGATTGGCAGTTACCTGAAATGGAACAACATGTTGTTGACCAGTCCCATTCGTAATTCCAAGGTAATCGGGAAGAATAGCCTCAATTAATGCTTTACTGCCCTTATCAGACCACGCCTCAAAAAAGGAGCAGCTATTTTTTTATCATGATAAAGAAGCATATAGCCATCTGAATGTGATGTTTCAAACCCAAACCGGCTAAAAAGTGCCTTAAATTCATGCTCATCATCCTGCTTGTGATAGGTGCAGATTGCCACCTTAAGCGGATGCGTTTCCTGAAGAATTCTTTTACATCCATTTAATAGCTGCGATTCTGCCCCTTCTACATCAATTTTCAGGAATGAAATCTTTTCGCCGGAATGGATGAATTCGTCAAGTGTTGTGCATTCTTCGTTTGTTACCTCACCGACAAATTTATTAACAATTGTCACCTTACTTTTCCAGGGTTCGAAAGTAGCATTCAACGCTTCTATCCATTCCAAACTGCTCTCAAAAAGGATGATTCGGGATGCTTTTTCCACAGCACTCAAGGCAAAATTCCCTTCAGCTGCACCAATATCCAAAAGAACATCCCCCTCTTCAACTTTAAAACTTTCATTCTCGTAACAATGGGGACAGTTGGAATCCTGTTCTTTCCTTAATCCGTTAAAGGTTTTTCGGATACGGTTTTTACTCCATCTTTTCTTAAAATAGAGTCTTTTGCCATCGAGAAAAACATATCTTAACCCTTTCTCTTGATCATCATGAACCTCTACGTCAGAAGCCACATAATGATCCAATGAATGGTATGGAAATACAGTAATTGGTTTACTTTTTAAATAGTCCAGAACTAATTCAACTTCCTCAGACGGAAGTTCAGGAAGATTGCGATAATAATTGAGTACCAGATTCCGCATCAGGCGGGCGCGAATTCTTTTATAAATAAATTTTGGTAATACTGCTTTATGGATTTGCGAAGTGACAATTTTCATAGATAGTTTTTAATGATGAGATAAAGCTTTAAAAGCATAAAATCAGAAAATATCTGGTTTAATTTGAGGATCATTCCACCATTGCAAACAGATCAAAATGCTTCCATCTTAACATATCCAGCTCTGACTCCAAGGGTATAATTTCTGCATTTATGCTAAATTCAGAAATATAGTAAAGCGAATACCCCTTATCCTTCAATAAGTTAAATTGCTCAAATCGTTGTTCTCTGCTATTCCTGAAAAAACATTCTGTAATAACCACCGGTTTATACTTTGAAAGTAATCCGCAGATTGATTGAAGTATTACGGTATCATAACCTTCGGTATCTATTTTTATCAATTTAAGCTTTTCGGCGAAACCAGGGTAGTTTTTTTCTAAAAATGATTCCAGAACTACTCCCTTAATTTTATGCTTAAAGGTAAATTTCCCATGACTTTTATTTTTTTCAACTGATATACCACCATTACAAAATGATGCTTCCGACGAATAATAATAAAACTCCTCCTCCTTATCGGTAATCGCAAAATTATGGGCTGAAATATTGATTTTATCTGCGTTTATCTGCGAATTTTGAACAAGAATTTCGTGCACAATTGGATTTGGATCGAACGACAAGGTTAACCCGGTTTTGCCTGTAATTAAAGCCATCTGAACAGATTCATGTCCGATATTCGCCCCGATATCGATGGCCAGATCGCCCTCACTGAGGAATCTGCTAAAAAAATTCACCTCGTCAACCGATAGAACTTCATTCCTGACGAGGGGATTTTCCCAATGGGTAAACCTGACTGTTCCAAAATTCCCAACTTCAAAAGTGTTTATCCTGCAAGGATATTTTTTAGTAAATCGTCTCGCAATTTTCCTTTTTAGCGATTTGATAAAATAGTCAATCATAAGAATCAAAGTTTGTTATTTTTGCAGTCTGATTAAATGAAGAACAAAGCTAAATTAATATTTGTTCTTTCCAATTACAGCAAAAT
>Ga0118677_10014431_pt1 | contig 11153 bp, 9 predicted proteins | sample AliMusrvi5mmetaG_FD_86154 | JGI IMG/M metagenome (GOLD analysis project Ga0118677, IMG submission 86154)
TTTGAAATGTTTGAAATGTTTACTTCCTAAACAACTTTTAAACCCTATAAACCCTTTAAACTATTTATCAACCCTTCAAACAATATCCTCCACAACTTTCCACTTTCAGTTCTCAACTTTCAACTTTCCACTTACAGCGTACTGTCCAGCGAATGTCCCATCCGGTCCCGCTTGGTTTGCAGGTAAAACTCATTGAATGGATTTGATTTGACTTCAATGGGAAGTGTCTCTACCACTTTGAGGCCAAATGATTCCAATCCGACCCGTTTCACGGGATTATTGGTAAGCAGCCTCATCTTACTGATTCCAAGACTACTCAATATTTGAGCTCCCACTCCATATTCCCTTTGATCCGGATCAAACCCAAGATGTATATTGGCATCTACGGTATCCAAACCCTGTTCCTGAAGCTTGTAGGCCTTGATTTTATTCATGAGGCCGATTCCGCGGCCCTCCTGCTGCATGTAGACGATGACCCCTTTGCCTTCTTTCTCGATCAGTTCCATGGCTTTGTGCAGCTGCTCACCGCACTCACAGCGAAGCGATCCGAATATATCCCCGGTGGCACATGAGGAATGAACCCTTACCAGGATGGCCTCATCGGGTTCCCAGGTTCCCTTGATCAAGGCAATGTGTTCGATACCGTTGGATTTCTGAAGGAAGGGGATCAGTTTGAAATGACCATGTTCGGTGGGCAGTTTGACCTCTTCTCCTCTCTCGATCAGCGTCTCCTTGTCCAGTTTGTAAGTTATCAGATCGGCAATGGATACCAGCTTGATATTTAGCTTTTGAGCAATTTCATACAATTGCGGCAGACGCGCCATGGTCCCGTCCGGATTCATAATTTCGACCAGTACTCCTGCGGGTTGCAATCCTGCCAGCCTGACCAGGTCGACAGTTGCTTCAGTATGACCTGCCCGTCTCAATACCCCCCTGCTCTTGGCGCGCAATGGAAAGATATGTCCCGGACGTCCCAATTCATTGGGTTTGGTCGCCGGGGAGGCAAGTTTTTGAATCGTTACGGCCCTGTCATGCGCAGAGATTCCTGTTGAGACGTTGTCGCCAACTGCATCTACCGATACGGTAAAGGGAGTATCATGGATGGAGGTATTCCGACCGACCATCATTTCCAGTTCCAGCTCTTCGCACCTTTCCTCCGTAAGGGCCACGCAGATCAGTCCGCGTCCTTCGGTTGCCATAAAGTTGACCATTTCGGGCGTGATCTTTTCGGCGGCAGCAATGAAGTCACCCTCATTTTCGCGGTCTTCATCATCCACAACGATGATAAATTGTCCTTCGCGGATAGCGGTTATGGCTTCTTCAATGGTATTTAATGTGATTTCACTCATAGCAAAGATTGATCGTGTAATTTCTGACAAAAAAAATCAGACCAGTTGTTCAGGCTTTTTCTTGTCCCAAAAGCGTAATTTCTTAAAGAATTCGACATAGGCATCAAAATTGAGTATCGTTGAGTCTGTTACTGCCTTATAGGTCAGAAAGACTCCTGCCGGAAGAAAGACAAAGGTTGAGAACCAAACTCCGAACCATACCCCAGAGGAAGCTTCCCTAACAAATTTCTCTCCGGTGGTCGACATGATCCAATAAAAAATAAAGAGGATCACTGACACGACCAGCGGCATGCCCAGTCCACCTTTGCGGATAATAGCACCCAATGGGGCTCCAATGAAAAAGAAGATCAGGCAGGCAATTGAATAGGTGTATTTCTTGTGCCATTCAATATCAAATTTGTTCAGGTTCCTGATGTTGGCTACATTCAACTCATCTGCCTGCTGAATGATGCGAAGATTATTTCTTGCCCCCAGCAAAGCAGTTTCTATCAATTGTTTGCGAACAGGCAATATTGTATTCTGCATTACACTGTCGATGTCGACATATCTGTGCAGCCGAAGTTTACGTGTCTGGCTGTTGTCTTTGCGTATAAGTGCACTTAACGAAATAGCAATCGGTTGGGGATAGCTGATGGCCATCGATTGTTCTGTATTCGAATAATCGACCTGCTTGACAATGGAATCAGCTGCATATTGCAGTTGTCTGTTGTTCAGTGCCCTATACTGATTTCGAAAAATGCTTTCATCCTTTCTTTCCAGTTCCATCCCCTGAAGTTTGGAGTTGATGGTCTGTTTTTTGAATTTATCATGTCTGGTAGGATATCCGCTTGTCTCTCTGCCGCTGGTAGACTGTTCAGCATGGGTTTCGCCAGAGTAAAGATTTAGTACCATGAATCGTTTATCGGAAGTAATTTTCATGGTACCTGAATCCGCAGTGGTGACAGTCTCGTTTCCTGCATCGTTGCGATGATCATAAATCATGATATCGTACAGCATCGATCCATCCTTCTTTTTTCGTCCGACTTTGATGGACCAATTGTCAATATCGTTGGAGAAGACCCCTTCTTTGATAACAATCTCCGGCCGAGTCTGACGAATGCTGTACATGAGCGCCATCAGTCTTTTGTAGGAAACGGGAATGACTTTGTTGGAGAACTGGAAAGCCCCAATACTCAGCAGAATACTGACAACAATGACTGGTTTCATGATCCTGAAGAGAGAGATGCCGGCAGCCTTCATGGCCAGCAGTTCGTTGTTTTCGCCCATATCGCCAAAGGTCATGATGGAGGCCAGTAGCATGGAAAGAGGAAGTGCCATCGGCATCAGCATGGCCAGGGTGTAGATCAGAAATTCTACGATAATATTGAATTCCAAACCTTTGCCAACCAGATCGTCGAGGTAGACCCATAGAAACTGCATCAGAAGCACAAATAAACTGATGACGAGTGTTACGATCAGGGGACCGATAAATCGTTTGATAATATAGAGATGCAGTCGCTTCATGGAGTGAATGAAGATTCGCGGGCAAAGCTAATGCTTTTTTATGATTTTAGGGAATCTTAGGAGCCGATGGCTTTTCTGAGGCGGTTGATGGAGGCATCCCACAGCTTGACCACATCCTCTTCATCTTCTTCGTCCACATGATCGATAACCATCAATGAAAGCGCCTCAATGATCTCCCCAAGAACGATATAAAATTCGAATTCAGCGGGTTCCTCGCTCTCGAGCCATTTGAATTTGACCGATTCGAGGGGTCTGATGGAGAGTAATTCGGCCGTTTGATTGGTTTTTCCCCATACGAAAGTATACTTTGATCCTTCCACAAGCACATTGTCTGCAAACCATTCGGCAAGGCCAGAGGCGGTACTCAGCCTGCTAAACAAGACGGAGGGTGATGAGTTGATCTGGTATTCAAGTTCAATTCTCTTCATTTTGACACAAATAGCAAGGATGAAAATAGTTGGTTTATGTTTTATTTGGTTGTAATTTGTCTTTTAAGGACCAAATAGAATACCCACTTAATTATTTCCGGTTGGGGAGAAAATATTCTCATCGGTATTTCTTCTGCAAAGTACCATTTTTTTAATGCAAATCAAAAAATGTGGGTTGCCCAATTTAATAACTATTTTTTTCAATCGGTCTTGTCCAAAAAGAGAAAGGTATTATATTTGCAGGCTCAAAGTTTTAAAATAATGGCGAGGTAGCTCAGTTGGTTAGAGCGCATGATTCATAATCATGAGGTCGCGGGATCATGCCCCGCCCTCGCTACAAAGAAAAGGTCGTTTCCGAAAGGTGATGACCTTTTTTAATGTCGGGGTATATCAGTTGGTTAGAGTGTCCCAATTGAAAAATGGGATAGTCGATAAAAATGATGTTAAGGAGTCAGGAAGGTAAAATCACTTAACTCGTTTTTTCTTGCCCGAAACATGCCTGAATCAGTTTCCAAATTATTAATCTAGTTGAGATTTCTCCAACCAAGATGTGCTAACTTTAACTATAGAATCAAGATGAAACAACTAAATCCCAAACAATTTGCATTCGGCCTAATTTCCTTATTTCTATTAATTTCCAGCTTTACCGGAATTCAATCATCAAATAAAAAGGAGAATAAGGATGTCAAAACTGAATGGCGCCAGCTGTTCAATGGCAAGGATCTGACTGGGTGGAAACATGTGGGCCCGGGCGCCATGTTGGTTGAGGATGGAATGATCCATGGAAAGGGCGGTATGGGTCTTTTGTATTGGACCGGTGAAAAATTCGGTAACTGCATCATCCGTGTTGAATACAAAATGCGCGACACCAACAGCAATTCGGGTGTCTTCATACGCATTCCGATCGAACCCCGCGAAGAGTGGATGCCTGTCAACTACGGGTATGAGGTGCAGATTGACAACCATCCTGAACTGTCAAAAGAAGATGATTACCATATCACAGGAACGCTTTATTCCCTGACCAAACCTTTGGCAAAACCCGGCAAGCCCGGACCGGAGTGGAATACCATGGAGATTACCATGGACGGACCCACGACAATTGTTTTTGTGAACGGAGTGAAAGTAACCGAGTTTAAGGAGGGCGACCCGGTCCCGGACCGCAAATTCGATTTTGAGCCTTTCAGGGGACCCCGGCCTGAATACGGATTTATCGGGCTCCAGAATCATGGTGACAATGACGTGGTCTTTTTTCGCAAAGTTGAAGTCAAACCGCTGCAAGGGAAAGGGAAATAAAATGGATACAAATGACAAAAAAGCAGATTCAACCCGGATATCCCGCAGGAAATTTGTTGGAATAGCTGCATCCGGCACCGCTGCTATCACAATTCTTCCGAGTTATACCATTGGTGGACTTGGGCATGTTCCTCCAAGCGATAAGTTGTATATCGCTGCAATCGGATGCGGGGGAGAAGGTGCAGCCGATATCCAGGCATTTATGAAAACCCCCAAAAAGAATGCGGTCATCTCACATCTTTGTGACGTTGATGACAGGATGGCAAATCCCCGCAGGAAGGAATACCCCCGTGCCCCGTTTTACCACGATTGGCGGGAGATGTTCGACAAGGAGAACAAAAATTTTGATGCGGTAACGGTTGCCATCCCCGATCACAATCATGCCATTGTGGGATTAAGTGCCATGCAACTGAAGAAGCATCTTTATCTGCAGAAACCGCTGGCGCATGATATCTATGAAGCCCGGATTCTGACGGAAGCTTCAAAGAAATACAAAGTTGTAACCCAGATGGGCGATCAGGGGGCTTCCTGTGAAGGAATGAGGACCTTGCGCGAATGGATAGAAGCGGGTATTCTTGGCGATATTGAAAAGGTATATTGCTGGACCGACCGGCCTGTCTGGCCTCAGGGAATTCCATGGCCCAAATTCCATCCACAGGTTCCGAAAGAACTCAATTGGGATTTGTGGTTAGGAACTGCTCAGCAAACAGACTACATCGAAAATTTAGTGCCATTTAACTGGAGAGGATGGTGGCAATTCGGCACCGGTGCCCTGGGCGATATGGGTTGCCACATCATCGGTCCACCCTTCAAGTTGCTTGGACTCGGCTATCCTACGGAGGTTTCAGGAAGTGCCAGTACGGTATATGACGGAATTTTTTCCGAAGCCTTGTATCCTGAAAGCGGACCCGTATCCAGTTCGATCAGGTTCAAATACATTCAAAAAAATGGAAAAAACCTTGATCTTTTTTGGATGGACGGTGGGATTACTCCCGAACGTCCGATAGAACTGGATGGGGGAAGAAATATGAATGATATTTTGGGTGATTTTACCGGATTGAACGATTATGAAGGCAGTACCTTGTTCATTGGTTCAAAAGGCAAAGCGGCATGTGGCTGGGGCGGACGAAATCCGGTTTTATTGCCACTTTCACTAAATAAAACTACCAGCGTTCCAAAAAAATATCCGCGTGTTGAGGGTGATATGGACGGACATTACTGGCAATGGATTGATGCTTGCCTGGCAGGATACGGAAATGCTGAAGTTGATTCACCGTTTGATGGATATGCGGGTCCGCTTACCGAAACTGTTTTGATGGGGAATCTGCTGCTCCGAAGCTTTAACATCAGGGAAAAGATCAAACGGATTGACCCGGTTTATGGCGCAATGGAAGGGTATGTATTCCCCGGAAGGTACATCAACTACCAATGGGATGGGCCAAATATGAAAATCACCAATTTTGACCAGGCCAATCAGTTTGTCAAAAGGGAATACCGACAAGGTTGGGGAGAACTGAAAATTTAGGTTTCTTCAAACAAAAAATAACCTCCAGACGGCAAGCGCTGAAGGTTATTCCGATCATTATGGAATATTTTTGTGCTGAAAGACGGGGAGTCAGGAAGATAAAAATCTCTTGACTCCTTTTTTATTTGTAACTCAACCCCTGTCCGCAGTTAAATAACGCATAGCCTTTCCCTTCCAGGTATCCTGGTACATCCTCCTTTTGATTGGTAACTGCTTCATCCGAAACAGGTGTCGAGAATGGCATCTTCCCGGAAGGGTTGAATTTGCCGGTCACTACATCCAAAAGCGCATCGGGGGTAGTTCCGAAGGTAGCCAGTACCGCCTTGATGTTGCCCTGGGTCTTGTCGTTGTAGATTTCACTGATGACCCATGGATTGGTGTAATTAACCACAAGGATGGCAGGTTTTCCTGCTGTAAGTTTATTCACATAAGCCACATCCACCGCACATTTGGATACTGAAAGAGAGATGGGTGCCCCGGTAGAAGCGAAAAGGGAATTGCCTGTAGGGACAAGCCATAAAAGCACTACATCAGCCTCTTCAGGAGTGTTCACAAAGGTGACGGGATATTTGTGGTCATTCATTTTATACACAGTTCCCGGATCAGATAACTTGTCATTTTGCCTCTTCGAATAGGTCTCGAAGTAGACTTTGGTATTGGCTTTAAGCGGCAAGGCTTTGTTGGCATTTTCCAGCAAGACGATTGATTTGCGCAGTGCCAGATCAGCTCTCTCCTTGAATTTAGGATTGTTGACAATTTTCTCCGCCGCATTCACATCTGCATAGGGATTTTCAAACAATCCCATGCTGAATTTCTCGTTGAGAAGGCGGGTCACTGAGTTGTCGATGTAACTCATGTCCACCATCCCTTTGTTGATCACTTCCAGTAATACTGCAGGATCCGATTCTCCTGAAAACAGGTTGACGCCTGCTTCAATGGCCTTTTTGTAACGTTCCTGCTTGGTGAGATTCTCGACACCCCATGGCATGCCAGTCAGCGGACCGGTATCCGAATTGATGATCCCTTTGAAACCCAACTTGGTTCTGAGCAAGTCGGTGATGACTCCCTTGTTGAATGAATAGCCCACCTCTTCATATTGCGTACCTGAAGGAAGCGAATAATAGGGCATCATGGAGGAGGTACCTGCTTTGATGGCAGCCTTGAAGGGGACCAGGTTGTTCTCAAACATGCCGCCGGGATAGATCTCCTTCTTGCCCCAGTCGAAATGCGAATCCTGCCCGCCAGCTCCGGAACCACCTCCCGGGAAGTGCTTGGTCGTCATGGCGACAGAACCGGAGTTTAACTGTTTCCCCTGAAATCCCAGAATAACCTCTGTGATCATCTTGGCAACCCATCCGGCATCTTCCCCAAACGTACCATTTACCCTTGACCAACGGGGCTCGGTAGACAAGTCGGCCATGTACATATACCCCTTTCTCAGACCCACGGCAAGCCACTCCTGGCGGGCTATGTCGGCAAACTCCCTGGTCAGTTTCAGGTCATGCATGGCAGATAAACCGAGTTCGCCCGGCCATACCGAAAAGACAGTCGTGCCCGTGCTCGTGCCCAGTGCTTCATTCATGGTTATGTTATTCCGCGGATTGGAGGCGATAATTGCAGGGATTCCCAATGGCTGGCTTTCACACAGTGCTTGGAGTTTATTTGCCCATTCCGCAGTATTCTTGGCGCTCTCATTCATCCTGTAGATAAAATGACGGTTGTTAAACTTGGTCACAAACTTGGTTACCCCTCCGCCGCTGCTCATGTTGGCCAGAACGCCTGCCACACCGGTCGGGCCGGTTGAGGTCTGGCTGTTTCTTCCGGCACCTCTTGCAACGGCTCCTTCCATTCCGGCAGCGGGCCGGCTACCGCTTTCACTAAAGTCGGTGGCTACCAATCCCTCTGCTTCCGCCCGCTTGGCACCGATCATGGAAACCGTGTTGATCAGCATAAAACCAGCTTTTTGTTCAACAGTCATCTGAGAGAGCAGATCAGCGCTTCGCTCTTCCGGTGACAACCGCCAGTCTTCATATTTATCCAACTTTCCGTTCTTGTTGAGATCCTTGAACTCCAGATTCCCTATTTTCAGAATGTTTACACTGCGGTATCCAAGCATTGGCTGGACGACTTTTTTACCGTAGGAGTTGAAGGTACATAGGATGATCAGGAATCCACCAATGACGATAGGAATTCTAAATTTTGATGTTCTCATTTTTTTCAATTAGTTAATCAGGTTATCGTAAAATTCATTTTTGACGGATATTGAAATCAGATAGGATGTAACCTCTTAGGATGTAGAATATTGGTTGTTTATAATATCATTAGGACAAGAAATCAGAATACAGGTTTATTACCATTAAATCGCAAAAGAGAGATACTCAATTAATTCCACCGAATATACTGATTTTTGGTGCAATATTGATTTGATCCATTGATATTTAATTTTGAGTTTTATCATTACTTTAGTGTTGTCTATGGATCTCCAAGTTGCAATAGACCTCTTCATTATTTAATTAATTTAGTCAAATCTCATCAGTTTGTGTTGTCAAACTCCCGGTAGCATTATAAAATTGAAAAGGACAGAGTCGGGAGACTCCATCCTTTTACTAAAACTAACCAAACTAACTAACCTAACTATCCTATGAAAAAAATGTAATACAAACTTAAGCTTGATGGGGCGTCTCTCCAAATTATTAAAGTTAAACAATTTTAAAAGATCTGTAGGAACTAAAATATTAACATTATTTAAGCTGAAAACTGTGCCACTCCAGTTCAATCTCACTGCTGTGGCCAAATTGACTGAGCGCAGCCTCCCAATGCCGCTTGCCAATGTAACAGAAGGGACACATGATGTCGCTCCATACCTCCACCTTCAATTTACTATCTGATTTATCCATAATGAAGTTCTTAATGATATTGCCTTGTACGCAATTCATGCAGATGGATTACATCAGGACATGATATATTTGATAACGATGTTGGCCGGGAAAGGTACTGGTGCACACTTTGTCGTCTCGAGACTAGAAAACCTCAATCAGCGGACTTCCTGCAAGCAACTCTGTAATCTGGCCAATGAAGGTCTTAAAATGGTTTGTTGCATTGTGAAAATCGACGGCTTCCTGGTTTTCGTACTCTTCATAAAAGATAAAGCTGGATGGATTGCCTACCTCCTGGTATAAATTGTAAATGAGACACCCTTTCTCCAGGTTACTTGCCAGGACAATTACGGCGGCATAGGATAGAAACTGGTCAATAGCCTCCGGCTTTACGGTTATTCTTGCATTGATTACCTTCTTCATAGTGTTTTCAATTTGATTAAAAATTAGGAGACAGTTTTTGTTATGTAACTTCCAGTCCTGCATTATTGTTTTGAAATTCTTGGTGAAACCTTGGTGTTTTAGTGTCTTCGTGGCAGAAAAAACAGTCACAAATTCTCAAAGACACAAAGGTTTCACCAAGTGTATATAATTGGATATCATTCAGAAATTGTTGGCAACCTTTAAATCAGTGAATAATCAAAAATATTTACATCGTATTTCAATCCGAAAATGAAAACGGCAAGGAGCAAGATAAATACAATTGCAAGAATGAAAAATAGTATCCGATATAAAATTTTCATTTTAACTTTCGTACGCTTGCCAAACGAGCGGACAAAAAGCAATGGGATCATCACGATCATGATAATGCAAAAAGGAATGATGCCGAATCTGAGGAACCAGATCAGGAAATTGATTCCTGCATAGGCTTTGTAGACCCAAACGCACTGGTCCTGGATTATTTTGTCTCCACTTCTGCCAACTGCCTTGATCCTGTTGTTACCCGAGGAGAGTTTCACATCCTTCCAGATGAAGATTTTGTCGGTCAACTTCTGAATTCCCAGTGATTGTTCATTGACAAACAGTTCCACTCCGTCGAGATTGGAATAGACCTTAACGTTTACCTTGTTGGATTCCCGGTGGATGAACCGCTGGTCGGTGATGTGCACCATCGGTTCCTCGTTCCAGTTGACTTTGTAAAAGTAGAAGGCGTCTTTCCTGGTTTTGCGGTCATAGGTAACCAGCCCTTTGTCGTTCATGCCGGGGGTATCTCCCTCGATGCGGAAATCGACGCTAAAATCGAACATGTTCCAGACATAGCATCCCCAGATGTAGGGCCTCTCACTAATGGCTTTCCAGCTTTGCTCATGATAATAGGCCTGATATTCCTCGGGATGCCAGGGGTGGTTTATGGGGAAGGGGCGTCTCATTGTTTCCTCGTGCTGGGTGATTCCGGCACCGGCACCAAATTCGCTGATGGCAACACGCAACTGAGGATATTTTTTGTGCAGCTGGTCTGCCCATTTGCCCAGTTTATCGGGTGCTCCGTAATACCATCCAAAATATTTGTTCCAGGCCACTACCTCTGTGACGAAATTCAATTCATCCGCATCAGGCAAAAGGCTTGCAGCTGTGATCAAACGGCCAGGGTCTTCTTCCTTGGCAAGCGCAGCAAGTTCCTTGACGAAAGTTGTGGGACTATCCTTCGTGGGATTGCTCAATTCATTGAAAACGCCCCAGAAACAGATGGATGGATGGTTGTAATTCTGACGGATGAGCTCCTTCAACTGTTGTTTCCCATTCTCGCGAAATTCCGGACTGTTTGTATATCCGCCAAGCATACTTCCAACAAACGGAATCTCTGCCCAGACCACCATTCCCGCCGTATCGCACAACGAATAGAAATAGCCGGATTGCTGGTAATGCGCCAGTCGTAGTGAATTGACACCCATCTCCTTGATCAGCTGCATGTCGGTTCGGTGATCTTCTTCAGTTAGCGCCGACCCTTTGTCCTTCTTGTCCTGGTGGCGGCTGACACCCTGCAACTTCAGATGGTTGTTGTTCAGGAAAAAACCTTTCTCAGCGTCGATATAAAAGCTCCTCAACCCGAGTGGCTGGATTACCTCGTCGACCGGCAAATTTCCTGCAACCAACTGGACCTTTACGGTATATAGGCTGGGGGATTTCCTGCCATTCCACAACTGTGGATGATTGATAGACATCGACTGTTTTGCCACCG
>Ga0118677_10014432_pt1 | contig 11153 bp, 6 predicted proteins | sample AliMusrvi5mmetaG_FD_86154 | JGI IMG/M metagenome (GOLD analysis project Ga0118677, IMG submission 86154)
GCATAGTTATGATGCTCAACCCTTTTCTTTGCTTTGTTCCTGTAATTTGTTTTACTCATTTGATTAGTATTGTTATTATTACGAAAAATATAAATATCAATATATGAACTATTTCTAAAATGTACTTTTTTATCATTCGTTGTTTGTTAATTATTTAGAAATTAAATTTAGCTGGTGCATAAGTTTTAGATTCTGACAATTCAGCAAGTGCGTGAACTAGTGAATCGATTCGACCAGGAGAAAACTTGCTATTCTTTGCATCCCACTCAGTCATTTCAGTTTCTAATGAATCGATTACACCTACATGATGAACCATTCCACTTTCGTATAAACCAACAATAGGCTCTGCTCGTACTGACTTACTATTCTTTGCATGTATTAATTTTACCTTAACTGTCTGGTCTATATTCTTTATATTACTTTCAACCATCTGTCCTCCCTGATTAGATTCTGCTACAACTATATCAACTCTATCTGTATGCACGTAGTTTACAACTATCTTACCCCATTCATTAGGAGTATAGATTCCAGTGCTGTCATTCCACACGTAATAATGATTATCAAATCCTTTACCGGCAATTACAATTCCAGTTTCGTCACTGTTTTTGTTGGTAGTGGTTGCAGGATCGACACCCAAAGCAATACGTCTCATTTTGGGCATTACCAAAACTCTATACTTGTTAATCATTTCTTGATTCCATAATGCACCATCAACATCATTTTGGAACTCGCCAAGCAGAAATCGTTTTCTATGTCGCTCAGGTAACGTTTCCAAGGTTTGGGATATATAGTCTTCTGAAATGTTTGATGCATTGTCATACGGGTTTAATTGCATTACAGCGTACATCTCTTTCAATGGTAACTCTGCTTTTGTGATTGGGTCGATATGTAAAAAGAATAAAAGGAACATCCACGACTTAGTAGTCGGAGGGTTGCAGTCATAGAATACCTTCTTAACTAAACTGTTTCGCTCTGCCAGACGTGTGTATGCTATGAGTATAGACCTATAAGACATTTGGTGAGCCTCATTAAAATAGATAGTTGAATATTCATTACCAAGAATCTTTTCAGCTCTTTCCTTGTCATCTAAACCACCAACCCAAACTTGTGATCCATTTGGGAGCTGGACAAAGTACAACGATTTGTTGAAAGTAACTTTCAATTCAGGAAAGCACGTTTTAAAGACTTCTGGTAACGTTCCTTGCCAGATACTTCTATTTATATCATTAAACACCAAACGGACTATTAGATGCCTTGAATTCGGGCATTTAATCGCTCTTAATATGATTTGTCTAATTAGGATAAATGTTTTACCTGAACGCGAACCACCATACAGCAAAATACGCTTATAGGTTGGATTTCCCATAAGCGTAACTGCCTCAGACTGTTTCGCTGTTTTTAAAAACATATATTTAATAGTTCAACAAGCTCAAATATACAATATCATGGAAACAACAGATTGGAAAAACCTACCCTTCGGCTATTTTAAAACCGATTATAATGTACGTTGCTATTATCGCGATGGTGCATGGGGCGAATTAGAAGTGTCAACTTCAGAATATGTTAACTTGCATATAGCTGCTACTTGTTTGCATTACGGACAAGAAGCATTTGAAGGCCTAAAAGTATTTAGGGGTGTAGATGGCAAAGTGCGAATATTCAGATGGGAAGAAAATGCCAAACGTATGCAGAATTCTGCTTTTGGAATAATGATGGCTAATGTACCGGAAGAATTATTTAAAGAAGCAGTTTTTAAAGCGGTAAAATTGAACGAAAAATATATCCCCCCTTACGGTGAAGGAGCCTCATTGTATGTGCGTCCTTTATTAATAGGATCAGGTCCTCAGGTAGGTGTTAAGCCTGCTAAAGAATACTTATTTATGGTGTTTGTTGGTCCTGTAGGTCCTTATTTTAAAGAAGGATTCAATCCTGTAACTGTGCAAATTGTACGCGATTATGATAGAGCTGCTCCACTTGGAACAGGTGTTTATAAAGTTGGTGGCAACTATGCTGCTAGTCTTCGTCCTGGAGAAAGAGCACATGATGAGGGATTTTCTTCAGTATTGTTTTTAGATGCAAGAGAAAAGAAATTTATTGACGAAGCCGGTCCAGCTAACTTCTTTGGCATAAAAGATAATACTTATGTTACTCCTAATTCTCAGTCAATATTACCTTCGATTACTAATATGAGTTTAAGGACAATCGCTAAAGATATGGGGTTAACAGTAGAGCAAAGAAGTATTGCAGTTGAAGAGCTGTCAGATTTCGAAGAAGTAGGTGCATGTGGTACTGCAGCAGTTATTTCTCCAATCAAAAAAATACAGGACAGAGAAACAGGAAAAGTATATGAATACTGTAAAGATGGTAAAGCCGGTCCTATTTCAACTAAACTTTATAATCGTTTAAGAGGTATTCAGGAAGGTACTTTGGAAGATAAATTTAACTGGAATACAATAATAGAATAAAGCAAAACAGTTTAAAGCTACTAAGCAGTAATATAAATTAAGAAACAGGTTCATTATAATGTGAACCTGTTTCTTTACAATAAGTAAAGAGATGTATTTGAAATATCTTATTCCCGTTAGTAAATGAAGAAATTTAAGCCTACGTGTTTCGTTTTTTAAATCATATAATTTAACGCAAAGTTTTTATGCTTGTCTACTTATAAAAACCAAAATCGTGGCATTAGAATTTGTATTGTTATAATGTAAACACTTAAAAATCGGAAAGAATACAAGATTATTGTTTACGTCGGAATTTTCACAATTCTGCTATTCAATATTTACAGATACATGAACAGCAGATTAATCGTTACAGTTACCAAAATTTGATATAAAGAAGAACGTATTTTAAGGGATGGATTGGCAATTATCGGTATTGGTTACGCATTGATATTGAGGAAACAGAAATCAATATTGCTTTTTTTAAATAAATGTTAAAAACAACCTAAAACATGAACGTCAATAAATTCCTTTTACAGGCCGCACCGCATTGGCTCCCCGATGTGGCCATAATGTTGAAATAACTATCCTTAAAAGAGCCGGCCTTATCTTGCCAACACGTAACAATTTAAGGTTATACTTCCAAAACGTGAACTTTATACATTAATAGTAAAATTCAAAAATATGAAACCAAGAAAAGTAATTATAACATTCATTTTCGTTTTAGCTAATCTGCTGACCTTCTCACAATTAAAAGTTTTAAGTACTGGAATGGTTGCTATAGGTGGAGGTACAGTTAATAATCCTGCAAGATTGAATATATCTGATACAGATAATAATACAATTTACAGTAAAGGTTTTTTTACCGCTGGCTGGGGCGAGGCAATTAAGTCAGAAGTTAATAGAACTGATGCAATTGCTTTCAGTGTCCGGTACAATAATGCTCAAAATTTTAGAGTCTTTGGCAACGGTGATATTTGGGGCGCAACAAATATAACCTTTTCCGATTCAACTTTGAAATCCAACATTAATGCAATTGAAAATCCATTGGAAAATCTTAGAAAATTAAAAGGCGTTACATTTAATATAAAGAAAGACGAATCGACAAAAAAGATTAACCATATCGGATTACTAGCCCAAGAGGTTGAGAAAATATTTCCAGATCTTGTTTATACGGATGATAAAGGAGTAAAAGGAATCGCTTATGTAGAAATTATACCTTTATTGATTGAAGCAATTAAAGAACAACAAATTCAAAATGAAGAGTTGAGAAATCAGATTGAGGATTGTTGTAAGAAGAGCGACAACCTGAAAAGCGCTTCAACTGCAACTTCTATAACTGATAAATTAGCTGAAAATACAGCTCAGTTAGACCAGAATATCCCCAACCCATTTAGTAAGGAAACTCGGATTGGTTGTTTTATTCCTGAAGCATCTGGTAATTCAGTATTGTATATTTACAACATGAACGGTACCCAATTACAACAATACTTCGTAACCGGCAAAGGTAAACAATCGGTTACGATTAATGGCAACAGTTTTGAACCGGGAATGTACCTCTATGCGCTTGTCATTGACGGTAAGGAAGTGGATACTAAACGGATGATTTTAACGAAATAAATAATGCTCTCATACATCGATAATTAAATAAAAACGTCATGAAAAAAATTTTATTGACCTTGAATATTCTCTTTATCATTGTGGCATTAAGGGCAAATCCTCTTCCGAGTCCAAGTATTAATATATCCGAAATCTATTTTGACGATAACGGTAAATGGGTCATTGAATTGTTGTATTCCGATGCCCAGCAAGATCGGTTGCCTATCGATAGTATCTGGATAAAAACATCATCTGGTATTTCAAAGATTAGAAAATTTAAAATTACTAGTTCAGCAGGATTAATAATAGTAAGAAACGACAGTTTGTTATCAACCCTCGCAATCAACCCTCTAGAAGGTTCTGTTCAAATTGTCTATACTGTAGGCGCATACAAAACTTCAGGCAAAACGATTATTTATGGTAATTTAATAAATTCCACTATCAATAGTCCCCAAAAAGGGCAATCAATAGCCGGAGTTCCTCCATACTTTCAATATACAGGGTTATATAGTATTGATAAATCGCCTACCATCGGAACGATGAATGATACAATTGGAATGTGTGGGACAATCAAAGGACGTATTTATGATAAAAACGATCAATTACTCTCCGTCACAAGCGGCTGGTTTGACAATCCTGAAACGGATATTTATATTTATCCAAAAGCTTATGGGTTTTATTCAACAAGATTATATTCAAAGAAGAACTATTTAGATAAGTTATTCTTTTATACCTCCCAAAGTGAAGGATTTTTTGTTAAAATCTCACCAATTGATGTTTCGATGCAGCCCGATTCAGTTATTTCAGTTGATATTCATTTGTTGGAACAGTTAAACGATGGCATAACCGAAATTAATACAGGATCAGAATCAATCATTAAAATATTTCCGAACCCTGTAAAGGGGTTAACTTTAAATTACGAAATCGGGATACCAGTTAACTCTACCAGTTGTTACATTGACATGGTTAATTTGAATGGCCAAAAAATTTGCCGGTTTTCTATTACCGAAAATCAAGGTAAAATAAGCTTGCCATCAACCATTGAGAATGGTGTGTACTTTATTAATTTATATGCCAATAATCGAAATTACAGTTCTTCGAAGATTATAATTTCAAGGTAATGAGGAGAAAAATATTAATTTGTTATCTAATTCTCATCTCTGTGTCGGTGATCGCACAGAATCCGGTTTCATTTTTTGAAGAGCACATTGATTTTAAGCTTGACAGTAATTTTTTCAGTATCAATGGGATTTATTCATTCTACAATAATTCGAATGATAGGGTAACCAAACAAATAATATTCCCATTTGCTGTCAAAATAAAGTCGATTGATTCCATTAAGATCATAGATTTAAACCGGCGTAAACTAGTTCCATACTCACTCATGATGGATGCTGTTTCTTTTAGTTTAACCATTCCGCCAAAGGATACCCTGGATATCAATATTTTTTACAGTCAAAAGACTTCGGGCAAAAACACATACATTTTAACTACGACCCAAGCATGGGGGACCCCATTGGATAAGGCATTTTATACATTAATCGCACCAAGAGAAATGACAATTAATTCATTTTCGTACATTCCTGATTCTGTAAAATTAGTTGATGACAATTACTTGTATAAATGGGAGAAGCATCAATTTTTGCCCAAAATTGATTTTGATATAATCATTGATGAAAAAAAATAATGAGTATAAAACGCCTTATTTTGTTTTCCTGAGTTATTAACGTTTTAAGACAAAAATCAACATGATAACATTTAAGTTTATATTAGGATGGTTTATCCTGACCATTTTATTTGTATTTCCGTACCGGGTATCGGGGCAAATAAGTAAAACCTTATCGTACAATAAAACAGGTATCGAGCGGAACATTTTTAAAAAAGGCGGGAATGCTTATGAAAGCGTAATGTTTAAGCAATCATACCCCTCGCACGATGTTGGCAAACCAGATTTGCCGGTTTTTTACTATCAATTCTATATCACCAAAGGACAGGTTGCAACGGACATAAAATTTAAAAGCATTAAACAAGATGATATTCAGCTTACTTCAGATTTAACCCCGGTTCAGCATCCTGTAATTACTAGTTTTTCAGGTAGTGATACCCTATTTGATGTTCCGGATACCAAAGTGTATAACACAGATTCTTTCTATCCTGATAAACAGGCAAATATTTTGAGTACTGACTTCATCGATGGTAATTTGCAAATAGTTACAGTAGAAGTCTATCCCATGCAATACCAGCCAAAACAAAAAAAACTAAGATTGAGTTCTGATGTTGAAATAAGCCTGGTGACCTCTTCAAATCCTGATTCAAAATCAACATTGGTTGTTCCCAAATTTCATGACACTGAGAGTCTTGTTTTACTTAAATCATTGGTGCAAAACCCTGGCGATGTTCCTTCGGTTGATGAACCCGTAGAACAAACGGCTTCAAATTTAAAATCGGCAACGATCACTTCTTGGACAATACCTTTTTACGAGTATGTAATTATAACATCACGGGCATTAAAACCTGCTTTTTCTGAATTTTTGACTTGGAAAAAGCGCAAAGGCTATAATGCCGGCATTGTTTGCATTGATGAAATTATGAATGATCCGGCCGCAACAGGCGATATAATTTCAAACCTGAATGACAGTGCAGGTAAAATACGGCAATATCTAAGGGCAGGATTTACCAACACTAATCCGAAAACAAAATGGGCTTTGTTAGGCGGCGATTATTCAGTAGTGCCAATCCGTTATGGTTGTGGTGCCGAAAATACCTGGGACTTGGACGGTATGATTAATGAAGAAAAAGTACCAACTGATTTATATTTTTCCGAGATGACTGGCAATTGGAACTTTGATGGGGACATTTATACTGGTGAAAATAATGCGGTTGACGGTTCAGGAGATAGAACAACATCTAACATTGATATTTATGTGGGCAGGTTGCTTTGCACCAGCGAAACAGATGTGAAAAATTGGACACAAAAATTATTGAAGTATGAACAAAATCCGGGAAATGGCAATTATTCTTATCTTACAAAATCATTATTTACAGAGGCTGATGGAATTGGATTTACTAACCCAATGTTCTTACCTTCTATTTTTACAACGAGGGACACCATAAAGGAATCACCTTCTGATTATGCTAATTGGCCCACTTATCCCAAAGGAGCTGATGTAATAAGTTTGCTAAATTCAGGTTATGGACTTTATAGTAACTTTAATCATGGTTCTCCTTGTTCGTTCGCTACAGCCACTTATGGAGTTAATGGGTGGGAAAATCATGATGCTCATATTCCTTATAGATATCAGGTAACAACTTCAGACAATTATTTAGATGATGTAAACATTACACCCGAAAATGGTAATGGGTTCGATAATCTAACAAATACAAATAATCCGTTTCCGATTTATTCGATAAGTTGTACCAATATCCCATTTGATGATTACGATACATACAGTGGTTCTCGTAACCTTGGGGAGTCGTTTACTTGCATGAGGCTAACTGGTGGCCCAGCTTATCTGGGAAATACAAGAGAAGGTTCGAATGCTCAAGAGTATTTTTTTAGGGACTTTCTCACTCAGATCCAACTAACCAACCATATAGGTATGGCGGAGGCCACCTCTAAAATAGGGAAAGGCATGTATTACAAGGATGTACTTTCCCACAACATTATTGGTTGCCCCGAAATGCCAATGTGGACAGTTACACCTTCATTATTTAACGGTTCCGCTACTGAGAGTGGAACAAGTTTAGCCGTAAATACTGGGGGTGTTGTAGCCGATAGAATATGTGTAATGAGCGCCTTGAATGATGGATATTTTCAGGTTAAGCCGAATGTTTCGTCATTTACATTCACAGATATCCCACAGCCTTATTATGTAACCATTACAAAAGCCAATTACATCCCTTCAAGAAATCTGCTTACAAATGTCTACATTGAGAATAAGCCAAATATAAACTCAGTTGCAATTTTGAATTGTCAAACGATTACCGCTGGGAATGATGTTATTCCCAATAATGGAGTAGCAGGTGATGTTGTGATTCAGGGTGGTGCCGATATAACCTTTAATACCAGTGGCGATATTCTTCTTTCAAATGGTTTTGAGGTAACCTACGGAGCTATATTTAATGCGAATGCTGGACCCGGATATGGGTCAGAATCTAATGTTGGATCAGTACTTACAATAATAGTCATCCCAACTTTAGATGTAACGACTTTGGGATCCTTTCTTACCTGCTCTTCGGCTACCTCAGGAGGTTACATTACCTCTGACGGAGGTGCAACTATTACAGAAAGAGGTATTTGTTGGAGTACATCAGCAAATCCTACTATTACTGATTCAAAAACAACTAGCGGAACAGGTTCAGGTTCATTTACAGCAACGTTAAGTCCTCTGTTGATCGGTACAACTTACCATGTACGTTCTTATGCTACGAACTCAGCTGGTACAGGTTATGGGGCTGAAATAACTTATACTCCAGGCATTACCCTTCCTACGCTTGCAACTACTACGTCAGCAAGTTCTATTACAAGCAACTCTGCAAGTTCGGGTGGATATGTTACCTCTGATGGATGCGGTACTGTAACTACAAGAGGAATTTGTTGGGCTACAACACCAAATCCAACAACTGCCAACTCAACAGTTGCCTGTGGAACCGGTACAGGAACTTATATAGGGAATTTAACTGGCTTGCTTCCGGGAACAACTTATTACGTTTGTTCGTATGCAACAAACAGTGCAGGTACCGGATATGGGGGGCAAATATCGTTCACAACATTGGCTATACCAACGCTTACATCAACCAGTGCTGTTACAGGAGTTACCTGTACTTCTGCTACTTCAGGTGGTTATGTAAGCTCTGACGGAGGTAGTGCAATTTCAGCAAGGGGCGTTTGTTATGCAACAATACCAAATCCGACTATCGCAAACAGTAAAACTACCGATGGCGGAACAACAGGTTCATGGACATCGGGGACTATGACATTAGTTCCTGGAACAATGTACTATGTGAAATCATATGCTACGAACTCGATTGGTACAGGTTATGGACCTCAGGTCAATTATACCCAAAGCATTGCTGTTCCTGCGCTTGCAACCACCACGGCAGCAAGTTCTATCACAATCAATTCTGCCATTTCGGGTGGAAATGTCACCTCTGATGGATGCGGTACTGTAACAACGAGGGGGATTTGTTGGGCCACAACACCAAACCCAACAACTTCGAACTCAATATTTGCCAATGGATCTGGGACTGGCACTTATACAGGGAATCTGACAGGTTTGGCTTCAGGTACAACTTATTACGTTCGTTCTTACGCTATCAACAGCGCAGGTACCGGGTATGGAGGACAAATCTCGTTCACAACATCGGCCATAGTTATTCCAACTTTGGCAGCAACCACAGCTGTTACTGGAGTTACCTGTACTACTGCTACTTCGGGAGGTAATGTTACCGCAGATGGAGGTGGAACAATTTCAGCAAGGGGTGTTTGTTATGGTATAACTTCAAATCCAACAACGGCAAACAGTATAACTTCAGATGGGGGAACAACAGGTTCATGGACATCGGGAACTATGATACTGGTTCCTGGAACAATGTACTATGTGAGATCATATGCTACGAACCAGTCTGGCACAGGTTACGGAACACAGGTTACTTATACCAAAAGCATTACTGTTCCTACGCTTGCAACCACAACGACAGCAAATTCTATCACAAGCAACTCTGCCACTTCGGGTGGAAATGTCACTTCAGATGGTTGCGGTACAGTAACAGCAAGGGGGATTTGTTGGGCTACCACACAAAACCCAACAACTTCGAACTCAATTTATGCCAATGGATCGGGGACAGGTACTTATACAGGGAATTTAACCGGCTTATCTCCGTACACGACTTACTATGTTCGTTCATACGCAATAAATAGCGCAGGTACTGCATACGGAGCACAAATATCCTTCACAACCCTGGGAATAACTGCCAATATAACTAGTTCATTGGTTTCCTCAGGTGCAACCTATTATGTTGTTCAATGGATGGTAACACTATCTTCTCCTGCTGCGGGAAGTATAACTATTCCCTGTATTACCACCAATGCAACAAATACAGGTAATACTACAGTTAATGTAAGCTTTTCTCAGGGACAACAAAATAGTGGAGCGAATACGATTATGTACACCCGCCCAACAGGCACAAATTTCACTGCATACTGTACTTTTGGAACAATGCCAACTGGGTATATAGCGGGAAGTACAGCAAACTATGTCATATTAAAGCAATAAGGTTCGTTCAACTTTTCCAAAGTTTTATAATTTGTATAAAACTTTGGAAAAGTTCTTAATTAAATAATAAAAAAATCCTGCTCTTGTAAAGCAGGTTTTTGAATTATGGAAAATCATCAATCGGGCAAGCTTTTTAAAATTTGATTTTACAGAGCTTCCCGATTTTTATCGATTTTATTTTGAGTAGTTAGGTTTGATTTTAATTCTATTTTAGCACATTTAAATTATTAGATATGAGATATTTATGTCTCATTATCAGCTAAGGTGCCGAAAGTACATCATATCATAGAATTGTTCTTTTATAATTTTCTTAAACAGTCTAAAAACGAACCATTCCTTTACGTCTCTGGTATAGAGCAAAGGTAGATCATCAAAACAACGCAATTTCAAACTTTTACAGCCCGTCATCCCGGCCCGATTACTCGGGATCACCCCTGCTCTAAAGTAACATTAACACTTGGTGTAAACAATGTATCATTATCATTTTTGAAGAAAAAGTACAAATAGCATAAACCGGTCTGAGCATCTGCTTGTGGTTTGGGAACAATGCAAGATTCCTGGCTCCTTTTGTAACCGGTGTTCATCATTTCTGAAAACACATGATCGTGATAGGACATAACCATTAAAGTATCAGAAAGACGGGCTTTTTTAATGTGCGGATCATTGGTCCATTCTATTTTAACTTCATTGGGAATGGGATGGGTTTGGTCCACCTTCAGAAGTGGTTCCGGCAATGAACCGTCAATAACCTGAATCAATGAAGGACTGATCAGCGTGCCGTCAATTTGAAGCGCGTTCATATTCTTTTTTATGAACCAGGCATATCCGTTCATATCCT
>Ga0118677_10014433_pt1 | contig 11153 bp, 5 predicted proteins | sample AliMusrvi5mmetaG_FD_86154 | JGI IMG/M metagenome (GOLD analysis project Ga0118677, IMG submission 86154)
TTATTAATCCGGTAAAAATGCAAATAAGAAAAAACACGACCAAAAAGGAATCGGGGAGTTTATCTTTTTTGAAATATTTCTTTGAAACTATCAAAATTAATAAAAGCACTATTGAAAGAAAGAAAAATAAATTTTTACGCATCAAAGCAATGGCTTGTAATGTATTTATCTGATATGCCGATGATAACGCAATAAAGGGGTCGTCACCACAGATGTGATACTCTTTCCCACATTTTATCATATCATTTAACAATATATTTTCAGACGAAATTGTATTGTAGTCCCAACTGTATCTCAAAATTCCGGATTTTGAAGAAATAAACAAATCTTTAAGAATATCATTCATTTCACCAATATCAAATCTATAAAATATATACTCATAAGGAAGCACAGGAAATTTGAATATCTGTTTACTGTAATTATCAATAAAGATTTTATTGGGGATAAAGCCCGGGTTATTGTTGTAAAAGAAATCAACTCTCTGAGAAGGAGAACTGGTGCTTAATTCCATAATGCTTTGAGAATCATTGCACATCCAGAAAAACACAACCATCATTAAAGAAGTTAATAAACCCGAAACAATAAAAAACGGCTGATTGGGAGAAAATATAAGGACAATAATAAATGTAAAAAAAACGATAAATATCAGAATGGCTTTGGTGCTGTTTTCCTGATTGTTTTTCTTGAGTAAGTTTGATGGCAATAAACTAATTATGACAGGCATACCTGTTTTTTTTACCGTTGCAGTAAAATCGTTCGATTTATCTATATAATCAGCATATTTTATTTTACAATCAGGATTATTTTTCTCAAATAAAGAATAAGGTTTGTTGTCGTGAAAAAGATTTATTGAGAGTAACGAAACTGTATCGAGGGTTGAAAGTTTTGAAATTTTGAGAAAGAAGTTTTCGCTGATATTAAAATGCCCTTTATATAGAAGATATTTGAACCCTGGCGAATTAAGTGTCCATGAGGTTACCGAATCGCTACCATTTATCAGCGTAAAAACTGAAGGGTGAGAAGTTTTGGCAGAAAAATACACATAATCAAAATTTTTTGGAATATCTTTTTTTATCCAGTGTTGGTATATCAGGTAATAAACTAATGGGATTAATAATAATGTTAAGTAGGCTGGCTTCAATTTCAATGTTTTCAACTTTTTATCAAGCATTTCATTCAACCCAATAAAAAGCAGAAAAACGATAAGAGTTAGAAATAGAAATCTGTTATGATTTAAAAAAAGCAGAAGATCTATATCGTTGATGAAATATTTTGAGGTAAACTTTATATAGGGGTCGTTACCTGTTATAAAATAAGTGCTACCAGAAAGAACCAAATCATTCAATATCAATCTATTCTGAGGCACTTCAGCTAAATTGTAACTTGTGCTAAAAATGCCGGAACTGATTTTAATTTTTATTTTCTTTAAACTTATCAGGCTATCTCCAATATCAAAGCGAAGATATTTTTCGGTTTCGAGGTTTATTGGTTTACTGAAATTGTCTGTAGTAGTTTCGGAAGAATATTTCTTTGTGTTGCTAAAAAGGGGTGTCTGGCTATAAAAAACTTCTGCATTCCTAATCTTTGAAGAAGTAAATATTGATACTTTTTCTTTTGAAAACCTGTCAGCAAAATAACTAAAAGTTAGCACGAAAAAAGATATTATTATAGTTAGTATAAAATATTTTGTGGGGGGATTAAAAACAAATATGGAAAGAAAAGCCAATAAAAAAACAAGGGCGATGATTAATCTCTTGGCATTAAATGGTTCGCTTTTTCCCCATGCCGTAGGTGATTTTAAACTTATATTTAAAGGTGTCCCGCTTTTTTCAACTATCAGAATCAGAGCACCATCCTTTTCGGCAAGTCTGGCATTGGTAACAGCGATATTTTGTTTTATATCATTATGAAGTGAAAAAAAATTATTGTCGCTATATAAATTAACTGCCAGAAAGGAAAGCGTATCGTTTATATTCAGATTATTTACTTTAAGGTTAATGCCATCAGTGCTATTTATCGGTCCGACAAATTCAAAATTTTTGTACCCCTTTGAGTTAAGATTCCATGTTGTTACCTCACGTTGTTTTTCAACTAAACTTACTTTTGAAGGATTCGTTGATTTAACAGAAAAGCTCAGGTAATCGCTATGTTTAGGATAGTCGGGGCGTTCCTGAGTCTGATTTTTCCACAACAATGAATAAGTAAGCGGAATTATAAAAAAGAGCAAGTAAACAAGCTTAAATCTTTTTTTCATGAATACCCTCATTTTCTGGTGATGGGCAGTTTGCTTAATATCCATTGTTTTTAGTACTTAAAATAAATAAATGGATTACTTGTATCGCCAACAATTCTCATTAAAGAAACAGCAAATATAATTATAAGAAGCACAGTGCTTATAGTTTGAAAAAGAGTGCTCATTTTCCCGGTTTTAAATCTTTCAGGCACAGAAAATGGGGCACAGAAGAATACGCCAAGAATCAGTGCAAAAATGTGTTCGTGCATAACAAAAGCATTTAATCCCAAAGCCCCTTCTTTAGCAGAACTAAACATAACAGCATAAAAACTTAAAGCCTCATGAATGTCTTTGGTTCTGAATAATACAGCGCACATTATGAGAATAAACCAGATATATAACATGCTAAAACCTTTCAAACGTTTTAGATATTTCAAGAAAAAGAGTTCCTCAATACCAAGCAATAGCCCTTGTAAAGCGCCCCAAATAATATAGTTCCATGTTGGGCCATGCCATAAGCCACAAACAATAAATGTAACCATCAGGGCAATAAAAACCCCGGCTTTTCCCAAATAGCGCATATTCATAGCCAGAGGGCTAAAGATATAATCTTTTATCCAGCTGGATAATGTCATATGCCAGCGTCTCCAAAATTCAGTAAAGGATTTGCTGATATAGGGATAATTGAAATTTTCGGGCAGATCAAAACCAAGCATCTTGCCAACACCTATGGCCATATCTGTGTATCCGGTAAAATCGAATAAAAGCTGAATAGGGAAAGCAAACATGCAAACCCAGACCACTATTGGGCTAAGCATTTTTATATCGGCGTCCATTATTTGATTCACCAAATAACCGATGTTGTTTGCAATTAAAATTTTCTTTCCCAAACCAATGATAAATCGTTTAACCCCCTCGGTAAATTTCGCCCATTCAAAATTGCGTTGTTTGAGCTGTTGTTCAATTGAAAGATAACGGACCAATGGGCCTAGAATCAATTGAGGGAACATGGTGATATAAAGAATGACGTAAGCCGGATTTTTCTCGAAGCGTTTATTTTTCCGATACACATCAATATTATACGAAATGGCCTGAAAAGTAAAAAATGAAAGGCCAATAGAGGAAATCATTTTTATATGATGAATACCTTTAACACCTGCATAGATAAGATTATCTATAATAAACCCCAGATATTTATAATAGATCAAAATGCCAACAAAAGTGCAAATAGCCATAATAAGAGAAACTCTTTTGAATTTTGTTTTAGCAATTAAGAAAGAGAAAAACCATGACATAAAACCTATGAAAACCAACAATATTACCAGGTTTCCTGCCCCCCAGAAGTAGAAGACAAGACTAAAAAGAAAAAGCAGAATATTTTTAGCACCTGTTTTGGGTAATAAATAATATCCGGCTAATAAAACCGGCAGAAAGTAAAAAATAAATATGACGCTACTGTATACCAAGGTGCCCTATTTTAGTACATTTCAATGTTAATAATGTGGGGCAAATGTAATTAAAAAAGTGAAAAAAAATTGATTTATACTTTTTTTGTTATCAAATTAAGAATTCTTTATATTTGCTGCTCTATTCAATTGACCGTTAATTAATCAACCCTATGAAATATAGCAGAATTATAATATTTATTTTACTTGGGAATCTGACACTATCATTATATTGCCAGAATTATAACCGGCCAATTCCACCCGGATACATGTACCCTTATACATTTAATCAGTATGATACTACAGACTATGGTTATTATATTTCATGTCCATTCAGTCTGATTCTGGCTCCATCAGTTGGTCATGAGTCCAGAGCAGTAATATTTGATAAAGATGGGTACCTCACCTGGTTTTCGGTTTGTAACACATTAAGGTTTTTGAATTTTAAATTTTATCCTGATACCAATCTGTTCGGCTGTTACTTCTGGAACAATCCTTATGGATACGTTTTTATGGACTCAACATTTCAGATAAAAGATACTACTTCAGTATATAATGGCTTTTATATAAACCCTCATGAGTTTCAAATACTTTCTAATGGAAATATTATTTATACGGCGTACATAGATAGTATAATGGATTTAAGTGCTTACACTTTTAATGGAGATCAGGGCAGTGCTACCACTAATGTACAAGGAGATATGATATTTGAATTTGACCGTGCACACAATTTGGTTTTTCAATGGAACGGCTTTGATTATATTTTCCCGACAGAAGAATATGAACAATTTGGATATTCAACAGCTGGTTTTGACTATTCGCACGCCAATTCTATTTCTGAAGATTCTGACGGAAACTTATTGGTGTCGTTTAGGCATTTAAATTCAGTTTATAAAATTGACCATTCTAACGGAAATGTTTTATGGCGTCTGGGGGGGAAATCAAGTACTTTTACTTTTGTAAACGATACAGGATTTAGCGGGCAACATGATATCAGATATTTTTCCGGCGGAATTATTTCTTTATTCGACAATGCCGTTACCACTACAGATCAAAGCAGAGCTGTAATGTATTCGCTTGATACCGTTGCCTGGACTGCCACAAGAATATGGGAATATAAGCCTGATCCTGGGTTTCCCTCTCCGGCAATGGGAAGTCATCAGATAACAGCCGATTCTAACCATGTGATAGATTTTGGAGAGAACAGGAGACCTAACCCAAGTGTAGATTTCGTCGATAATTCTGGAAATAAAATCTCGGAACTATTTTATGAAGATTCCATACAGAGCTATCGCACTTTTGTCCAAAAGCTTCCTTTTGTGTTGCCCCGACCAATAATAAGCTGTACATCAGGAATAAATTCAATCAACCTTTTTGCTCCTGCTGGGTATCAATCATATATTTGGTCAACCGGCTCAACGAGCGATCATATTTCAGTAAGCGACACAGGTGTATATCAGGTATGGGTAAATTATGGCATTGGCATGTTGGGATCCAAACCATTTTTTGTGAACAATATAAGTACGGCCTGCACTACCATAGGAATCATGGAACAACAAACTTTGAAGCCCGCCAGCGACTATATTATTTATGATGTGTTGGGCAGAACAGTTAGAAAACCAGAAAATGGGCATGTGTATATTTATCGCTATAGCAATGGGTTTTCTGAGCTAAAGTATTATTCCGGGGACTATTAATTACGTATTAACCCACATTGCAGCTATCAAGTTACAAATGTTCCTTTTTGTTTTGAAGGGGTGTTTGCTAAAGTTGAATAAAAAACAATCCTAATCTCGCAAACAGCGAACAGAAAGCCCACCTGTCTGAGGGATATTGCCGTGTATATAATTTTCCATATCGTAATACAAGTTCCGATCCCAGGCATTGCCATAGTTGCTGGTAGAACTCCACCATAGTCCTTGTGTTCCAATTTCGCGGAATGTGCCATCGTCATAGCGATAGCCACCCGGAAGTGCTGTAAAGCCACTTATATTTGTGGCCCCTAGATTGGGGCTTAACCAATGGACATAACCTGTTTCTTTAAGTTTGTCACCAGCAACATAAGATCCGCCATAATATGTTTCAAGTATTGTTCCTTCGGCATCAGTTGGGACATGCCAGCCTACCGGGCATAAGTTTCCGGTGCCTACAGTATGCCAGTTGTACAATGCACCATATGTGTTTTTGTAAGTCGCTGCATCATTGTTATACCAACAATAAGCAGGTGTAGAAAGAGTTTGCCAAGTAGCATTAACAGTAACCAAAGGAATAGGCGTACCATCCTTGTATTTGGTTGTTTTAAGGTTTTCTGCCATCCAAACCTGAGTACCTATTTTTACTACATTATATGTATTTCCATCAATATCATTTAATCTGAAAGTGCCATTTGCAATCAATACATCTTCTAAATTTTTTATTTGTTGTTTTAATACATCCACATAAGCTTTGGTAGCAGCATCCTGATTAGCAATTGGATTGGCCACATTTGTTATTGTTTGATTATTTGCGCTTATAGTTCCAGTAAAAGTTTTATTTCCTGCTATGGTTTGGTTTCCTGTAAGCGTTACATCATCGTTTTTATCATCATCAATGTTAACCGGTTTTCCTGTCAGGCTTGCCCAAGTCCCATCAAAAAGGCTCGGTGTGCCTGTTAAGCTATTGTATTGTCCATTAAACAGAGCCGGTAAATTTGATAAAGAATTATAATTCCCATCAAAAAGGGATGGCTTGCCTGTTAAACTACTATATTGTCCGTCGAAAGAGGCAGGTAGTTTTACAAAACCGCCATTGCTTAAATAAATAGTATCATGACTCATACTTAATGCTTGTACTTCAGACGTTAAATATCCTGCATTAGCATGATTTCCCCAACTGAAAGCCGTATTCCAATTTGTTGATGTACCTCCAGTGGCTTTGATAATGCCATTTACCTCCAATTTTGTTGTAGGACTTGTTATCCCTATACCAACATTTCCATTTTGGGTAATTGACATGACGGAATTACTTAAATCGGCAGACGTATAATCAGATGATGTTCTGCTTAAAAAATGCATCGTACTTACCCCCCATGGTCCACGTCGTTCAACGAATATACCCATTTTGGCAATAGCAGCATCGTCGGGGGCGAAAAGTATTCCGACACCGGAACCTGTACTGAGTGTCAGGTTAGTAAGTTTCAGATTCATCTGAGATCCACTGGTTGAAGGGACCCGGATTTCTAATGGGAAAGTGCCATTTGTAACACCTATACCTACTTTTCCCGAAGAGCTTATTCTCATTTTTTCGGTATTATTTGTTTTAATAACAAAATCATTTGCATCGGTAGTTCCAATAAAATTTGTTCCAGCAACAGTGCCACTATTCCCGAGCAGCGACCATGCATTTAAATCCCCATCTGCTCCAGTTGGTCCCTGAATCCCTTGCAATCCCTGATCTCCTGTTGGACCAGTAGCCCCTGTAGGTCCTGTAGCGCCTGTTTCACCTGTCAGCCCTGTAATACCTGTAACACCTGTAGCACCCGTAGCGCCTGTTAATCCTGTTAATCCTGTCAGTCCTGTATTCCCAGTAGCACCCGTAGCACCCGTAGCACCTGTTAATCCTGTCAGTCCTGTATTCCCAGTAGCACCCGTAGCACCTGTTAATCCTGTTGATCCTGTCAGTCCTGTATTCCCAGTAGCACCCGTAGCACCCGCAGCACCTGTTAATCCTGTTAATCCTGTCAGTCCTGTATTCCCAGTAGCACCCGTAGCACCTGTTAATCCTGTTGATCCTGTCAGTCCTGTATTCCCAGTAGCACCCGTAGCACCCGTAGCACCTGTTAATCCTGTTGATCCTGTCAGTCCTGTACTACCTGTAGCACCCGTAGCACCTGTTAATCCTGTTAATCCTGTCAGTCCTGTATTCCCAGTAGCACCCGTAGCACCCGTAGCGCCTGTTAATCCTGTTAATCCTGTCAGTCCTGTATTCCCAGTAGCACCCGTAGCACCTGTTAATCCTGTTAATCCTGTCAGTCCTGTATTCCCAGTAGCACCCGTAGCGCCTGTTAATCCTGTTGATCCTGTCAGTCCTGTATTCCCCATTCCTCCTGTTGGACCAGTGGGTCCCGGTGTGCCACTTCTTTCAGCATACAAAGCATAAGGGACACTTAATAATTGGCTTGTACCCATTATTGCCGAATAGTTTGTTCCACCTGTTGGATCAGTTTCAGTTTTAATTGAATATATGCCTGTCGACCAGTCAATTGTTTCAAAAGCAATACCAGAGACAAAAGCGCCACTTCCAATTTCAATGGTAACAAGTCCGTTGACATTGGTATTTGTTGCATGTGTTTCAACATAAATTGGCGTTAACCCTTGCAAAATGCTTATGCGAAGGCCTATATTATGACTTACAACAAGATTATTACTTCCATCACGGATTACCGCCTGATAGCTCATTTTTTGCGGAGTTTGAGACCACGATACTATAGTAATTGACAGTAAAAAGAAAAGGAAACATATTTTTTTCATAATGTTTTTGTTAAAATCTATTTTAAAAAATGGTTGATATTTCGATTAATTGGGTTACAAATATACTATTGTTATGCTATGCTTGAATGTCTAGATAAAGCTTTTTTTTTACTTTATTCGTTGGTACAGTTACCATGTATTTGAATTTTTTAAGATCAGAATGCCATATATTTACATAATCATAGACTTAGATAGGATTAGCAATAAGTTATCTGCTATGGCAATTCTTGCATCAATTACTACAATTGCCCATGGGTCACAGCTCGAAGTTGCTAATCGAAGACGGTCTTTCATATCACCAAAAGTCTTATTACCCACAATATCCCCAAGATAAACAGCTATACATCAATAAAAATGATGTTTTCCATCAGACAATATAAGCATTAAAATCTTTTATTATAATAGAGTCGAAGGAGCGGCATAATGCATTACGCCCAGTTATCCCTGTCCAAACTTCTGTACTGAATGGCTTCGGCCAGATGTTCTACCTTAATATCTGCAGAGCTGTCGAGGTCGGCTATAGTGCGCGATACTTTTAATATCCTGTCGTAAGCTCTGGCAGATAATGATAGCCTTTCCATGGCTGTTTTCAGGAGGTTTACACAGGCGTCATTTAAAACACAATGTTCCTTTAAGACTTTAGAAGTCATCTGAGCATTACAGTGCATACCTTCGCAATCTTTAAAACGCTCTTCCTGTATCAGACGTGCTTTGATGACACGTTCTCTAATGACTTCACTTTTTTCGGAAGTCTGAAATTTAGAGAATTCATTAATAGGAACAGGCGTTACTTCTATGTGAATGTCTATGCGGTCCAGCAAAGGTCCGGAAACCTTGTTAAGGTATTTCTTCACCATCCCAGGAGCGCACACACAATCTTTATCAGGGTGATTGTAATAGCCACACGGACAAGGGTTCATGGAAGCAATGAGCATGAAGTTGGTAGGGTATTCTATGCTGTATTTTGAGCGGGAGATAGTTACTACGCGGTCTTCGAGAGGTTGTCTCAATACTTCAAGCACGGTTCTTTTAAATTCAGGCAGCTCATCCAGGAACAAAACCCCGTTATGAGCCATAGAGATTTCACCCGGCTGTGGGTTAACGCCTCCCCCGACAAGAGCCACATCACTGATTGTATGGTGTGGGCTTCGGAAAGGCCTTACAGAGACCAATGAAGCATTTTTCTGCATTCTGCCTGCCACCGAATGAATTTTGGTAGTCTCCAGGGCTTCATGAAGAGACAGTGGAGGCAGAATAGAAGGCAGTCTTTTGGCCAGCATCGTTTTGCCGGCCCCGGGAGGCCCTATCATAATGACATTGTGGCCTCCGGCAGCAGCTATTTCCAAAGCTCTTTTAATGTTCTCCTGACCTTTAACATCTGAGAAGTCGAACTCATAATTATTTAATCCGGCATAAAACTCATCACGGGTGTTGATGATAGTCTGTTCCAGTGTAGCTTTGCCGTTCAAAAAGTCAATAGCTTCAACAATATTGCTGATACCATAAACTTTAATATTATCAACAATAGCTGCCTCTCTTGCATTTTCCTTAGGCAGTATAAACCCTTCAAAACCTTGTGTTCTGGCTTCAATGGCAATAGGCAATGCCCCTCGTATAGGATTTAGCGTGCCATCTAACGACAATTCGCCCATGATGACGTATTTGCTCAGATTATCAGACACTATTTGCCCTGAGGCTGCCAGAATCCCAATGGCAATAGTCAGATCATAGGCAGAGCCTTCTTTTCTGATATCGGCAGGCGCCATGTTAATAACTATTTTCTTTCCGGGAATTTTATAGCCAACGTTTTTAAGGGCTGCCTCTATACGTTGATGACTCTCTTTTACAGCATTATCAGGTAAGCCAACAAGAAAAAACTGAATCCCGGTGTCAACATTAACCTCTACAGTTATTGATGTTGCATTTACTCCATAAACAGCGCATCCGAAAGTCTTTACAAACATATCAATAACATAAGCAACGTATTTAGAATTTATTTAAATTCAACAAGTATTTCATTTTTAGATACCTGAGCACCCTGTTTCACATATACTTTTTTAATAACACCGGCAAAAGGAGCTAAAAGATTATTTTTCATCTTCATAGCTTCAAGCACTAAAAGTTTGTCATTAAATTTAACCCTGGAGCCATCAGACACAAAAACCTTTTGTATGGTACCCGGAATGAAAGCTTTAACTTGTTTAGGGTTGGGAATTTCGTATTTCTTCTTATTGGCAAACTTTTTACTTATTGTTGTATTGTATGTCGTCTCATCCCAATTGAAACTAACCACATCATAATAATCGTTAATTTCTTCAGGTTCAACAATATCAACGTCAGAAGGATTCTTTTTCTCATTTATGTTAGTTGGCTCAGGAATAATATCAGTTTCAGCTGTAGGCTTTTTGCTGCTTATTTTTTTAGCAGTCAGATCTACAACACTTTTAACTGAATTATCTTCTAAAGCTTCTTCGGTTTTCTTATCTTCTTTTTTTACTTTTTTAGTGCTTTTTTCCATCATTAACTAATTTTTTAAAATGGAGGAATCCCATGTTTTTTATGTGGACGTATTTCAGCCTTATTGGTAGAAATTTCCAAAGCATGGATAAGAAATTTTCTTGTTTCCTTAGTGTCTATAACGGCATCAACATAGCCATAAGCAGCAGCGACATACGGATTGGCAAATTTCTTTTTATATTCTTTTACTTTAAGTTTTCTCACTTCTTCCGGATTATCGGCACTCTGAATTTCATTTTTGAAAATAATATTGGCTGCACCCTCAGGACCCATAACAGCGATTTCTGCTGTTGGCCATGCGAATACAAAGTCGGCTCTTAAATGATTGGAACACATGGCAATATATCCTCCACCGTAATCTTTACGAAGGATAACTGTTATTTTGGGTACTGTAGCTTCGGAGTAAGCGTACAGGATTTTTGCACCATGACGAATAACACCGGCATGTTC
>Ga0118677_10014435_pt1 | contig 11152 bp, 4 predicted proteins | sample AliMusrvi5mmetaG_FD_86154 | JGI IMG/M metagenome (GOLD analysis project Ga0118677, IMG submission 86154)
GCCGCGGGCGGGATTATCCGTACAGGCTGACATGGGCGGTGTCCGTGTGGATCCGGGTCAGACCCGGTGGGGACAGCAGGTGGCGCTGTTTATGGAGCCTCCGCCCGCGGCGATGGCGCGCTGGGCGGAGTGGGTGGCGAAGACCCACGGTGCTCGGACCTCCAAGGGAGCGTTGTCCGGCTGGTGTAGTTGGTATTACCTGCACAAGGATGTCGCCGGCAAGGATGTGCTCAAGGTTGCCAGCCAGGTGATGGAGTCGGGTGGACATTTGACTCCTGGCGTCATCCAGATAGACGTTGGCTATGAGTCGGAGTCCGGTGTTCCCCTTGAGACGAACCCCAAGTTTTCGGAAGGCCTCGCCTATTATGCAAAGCGCATTGCCGCGACGGGCGCCCGGCCCGGGCTGAGGTTGGAGTTTGTCAAGGATGGGCGCTCTTTGGATCAGGACGTTGCCACGGTGCGGGGTGCGGTCCAGGCGGGGTTCTCCTACCTTAAAATCACCTATAAGCCTCCCCTCCCTGTTCCGGGCGGCACCAAGACCCCGTTTGAAACCCTCCGGGAAATCTTCCAGAAACTCCGCAAGGCGGCGGGGGATGACACCTATATATTGCAGAGCGGCTATATTCAGAGATCGGATCGGGCGGTGTTGGGTCTGGCGGATGCAAGTCGTTCCGGGAAAGAGAACTTCCGCACGGGCGTCCGGAGTGTCATGGAGGGTGTTCTCCTGGCCTATCCACTCAACGACCGCTGGTTCGCGGTGGACAACGATGTCTTCTACATGGCCACGGAATTGAAGGATGTCAGCCCCGTGGTGGGCGGGTGGCCCCTGGCGCGGACGTGGATCAGCATGGTGGGGCTATCCTGCGGCGCGGCTATCACGTCCGACCCCTGGAACGAGGAGCGATTCAAGCCCTACTGGCGGAATGTCGAGGTCCTGACCCCGCCTGCGAAGGAGCGGACGGAGGTGCTGGACCTGTGTACCAGCTTGGAGTGGTCCCGGCTCGTTGGGCAGGTCAGCCGGGAGTGGGGGAATTGGACGGTGGCGCTGTTGTGGAACCCGGCGGACAAGGAACAGGTTGTGACGCTGGATTTCGCCCGCATCGGGCTGGATCCCAATCGGCGCTATGCGGTCTGGTCGTTCTGGGACAACCGTTACCTGGGGGTGGTGGAGGGGAGTTATACCACGCCGTTCCTGGCGCCATCGGCGTCCCTGCACCTGTGTTTCACCGAGTTGCCACAGGACATTTACCAGCCAGTGCTGGTCGGATCAGGCCTCCATATCTACTGCGGTGCTGCGGAGTTCAAGCGGGTAACCGCCCTGCATTCGGCGATACAGATCGAGCTGACGGATGCTGGAGCCCGGGCCGGCGACCTGTTTGTCTATAGCCAGTTCAGACCGGTGGTAAAGAACGTCACGGGTTGTATGGTGGAGGGGATCGCTTCCGCCGGGGAAAACATGTGGAAGATCTCACTGAAGGATCGGCAGCATGGCGCGGTCCAGCGGGTGGAACTGGGCATTCCAATTCCGGCCACCCGGCAGGCTTGGTTCTGGGTACTCCTCGCGCTGGTGGCCGCCACCGGCGGCACCGTGTATGTCCTGGTCAGGCGCAGGATGCAGCGCCGGATCAACCGGCTCGAAAAGGCCCGCGCCCTCGAGCTCGAACGGACTCGTATCGCCAAGGATATCCACGACGACATTGGTGCCAGCCTCACTCATGTCAAATTGCTCGGTGAACTTGCCGCAGGCGAGAGTTCGTTGGACGGTGCGCTCACGCATATCCGGAAAATATCCGATGAGACTGGCGTGATGGTCCGGGGACTTGACGAAATCGTCTGGGCCATGCGTCCGCAGAATGACACGCTTGAACGCCTGGCGGACTACCTGGGTCATGTGGCGGACGAGTTTTTTGAGAACAGCGGCATTCGGTGTCGGCACAACCTGTCGGAACCGGTGCCGGCGTTTGAGGTGTCGTCCGATGTGCGCCATAATCTGTTTCTGGCTTTCCGGGAAACCCTCAATAACATTGGAAAGCACGCCGGCTCCAGCGAGGTCAACATTGACCTGGCTGTCAAGCTGCCGGAGATCCGCCTGACGATTGCCGACAATGGGAAGGGCTTTGATCAGTTTTCGATCCGTTCCGGGCGTAGCGGTTTGGATAACTTGCGCCAGCGGTTGGCGGAAATCGGCGGACACTGCGAAATTTCAAGCCGGCCGGATGGCGGGACGAAGGTGGAATTGCGAATAACCTTAAAATCGGGAGGACGGCCATGAGTCAGCACCCCTCTAATCCTGGAACCAAACCCATAGCCGTGGCCATCGTCGAGGATGACGACCGTGTCCGGGGGAGCCTGTCGTTGCTCATCAGCCGTGCGGAGGGCTTCGTGGTCGTTGGCGCGTTTCCTGATGGCGAGACGGCCCTGGCTGAAATTCCCCGGTGCGGTCCTGAGGTGGTTCTCATGGACATCAACCTGCCCGGCATGTCCGGCATCGACTGTGTGCGGGCGCTCAGGGCCCGGCTCCCAGGTGTTCGCATCGTGATGCTCACGGTGTACGACGAGGCGGACTCGCTCCTGGACTCGCTCAAGGCTGGTGCGAGCGGCTACCTGCTCAAGCGCTCCCCGTCGGCGAAGATTCTGGAGGCCATTGTCGAGTCGCGGATGGGCGGCATGCCCATGAGCCGCCAAATGGCGGGCAAAGTGGCGCAATATTTCCACGGGTTGGGCACGGCGGTCAGTGATGTGGATCGGCTCACGCCACGCGAGAAGGAGACGTTGGCCCAATTGGCGGAGGGCTATCGCTACAAGGAAATTGCCGACCGACTGGGCATCAGCCTCGACACCGTGCGCGAGTATGTCCGGAGCATTTACGACAAGCTGCATGTCAGTTCGCGAACCGAAGCGGTGGTGAAGTTTCTCGGGCGCTGATTTGACGCATTTCTCTTTGCCCCCTGTGGAGGGCGGATGCCTGGTGCCCTGAGCCTGCCTGCGGTGAGCTTGTCGAACCGTCGAAGGGTCCCCAGCCGCCGAAGCGCCTATATCCTCCCCCCCCAAACATGCGATAGGCGGATTTATTGGAAACCCTATACTGTCTTCCATGAAAAGTAAGCACCTGCACGAACTGTTCAAACGATTCTGCTTGGTCCCTCTTTGGGTGGGGTTGGTCTTTGCGGCGGCGGATGTGTCGGCTGCCACATCGTTCTACGTTTCCCCAAGCGGATCCGACACGAATGCGGGGACGTTCAGCGCTCCGTTGCGCACCCTGTCCAACGCTGTGTCCAAGCTGTCTCCCGGTGCCACGCTTTACCTGAGGGCGGGTACGTATCGCGAGACCCTGACACCCACGAAGTCCGGTACAAATGGTGCGCCCATCACAATCATGGCCTACAGCAACGAGACGGTGACCCTCTCCGGTTGCGATGTGGTGACGAACACCTGGACGCTCACCACGAACAGCATCTACACCAACAGCGTCGCCTGGGATCTGGGAGAAGGCTACAACCAGATCTTTGTGGACGGCGTGTTGCAACATGAGGCGCAGTCCCCGAACTGGACGGTGGCCAACAGCCTGTTGAACCCGCCGACGAACAGCGTGACGGTCTACCTGGGCGGCAGGATCACTTCCTCCAGCTTTGGCGGCCAGATCAATGGTTTCTATTCCGGAGCCCGTTTCTGTGGCGGTATTGGATCGAGGTGGTGGTGGCAGACTGCGGTCATCACCAACAGTTCAGGCAATAACCTCTACATGAACACAAACGCGGTGTTCTCAGGCGACAGCACGGTGTCCTATGGGTGGTGGCCCGACTATGACGGTACCGCCAACCCCAGCGACACCGGCGGCGGGTTTGTCTATGGCAAGCTGAACCTGCTCGATGCGGATGGCGAATGGTTTCTGCAGACCAACGCGGTCGCGCCTCATACACTGTATCTGCGCATCACCGGCGGCGCCGACCCCGGCACGCACGTCGTCGAACTGAAGCGCCGCGCCTGGTGCGTGAGCCTCACCGCCTGCAATTACGTCACGGTGAACGGCCTTGCGACGCGTGCCGGGGCCATCCAGATTTCCGGCACCGGCAACGTTTTGACAAACATCAATGCGGGCTACCTCAGCCATTTCATGACCTGGGCCAACCCCAATAACAACCCTGGTGGCGATCAACTCCAGGGCTGCGGCATCTATGTCAGCGGCACCAGCAATACCGTGATCGGCTGCAGCGTCCACGACACGTCCGGTTCGGGCATCACCCTCACCGGCAGCGGCCATCTGGCCACGCGCAACCACATCTACAACACCGATTATTCCGGCACCTATGCGTCCTCATTGTTCGTTTCCAGCGGCTCCGACGACACCATCACCTTCAACACCATGCACGACACCGGGCGCGATGTATTGCGTCCCTTCGGTTCCGGTTTGACCATCATGTATAACAACCTCTATAACGCGGGTAAACTCTGCTGTGATCTCGGCGTGATCTACGTCATCAGCATGGACGGGGAGGACGCCAACGGCGAAGATACGCGCATCGCCTACAACTGGCTACATGACAACTACAACTCCAGTGGCGACTACCGGAGTCCACTCATCTATTTCGACAGGTATTGCCAGCACTTTCTTGTGGACCACAATGTATGCTGGAACAACTCCGGTGACGACGCGATCCGCCTGAACCGTCCCAATAAGTACATGCGGGCCTATAACAATACACTCTTCAAGAGTGACAACTTCGGCACACATGACTACACCAAGTCCCCGCCCTACATCACCGAGTTCACGAATTGGACGGCAGCCCTGTTCCCTGAATCCCTGACCAACAACCTCTACCTATCCACTACGCCCCAGGCACAGCTCATGAATTGGTCGGCCTATGACTTCCGCCTCACGAACGGCGCCGCCGCGATCAACACCGGAGTCGTGAAATATGATGCCACCAATAGTCTCGACATCACCTGTGGCTATGTCGGCGCCAAGCCTGATTTGGGGGCCTACGAATATGCCGGTCCGTTCTGGAAAGCCGGCACCAACGGGTGGGCGGTGGAACAGCCGATGATCCAGGTGGTAAGCAATGGCAACATCTCCGCGACCAACGCCACCTGCTATGGCTCGCTTCTGTCCGCCGGCATCTCCACGGCCAGGGTGGTGGTCTGTTGGGGCCTGAGCGACGGGGGCGCCGACACGAACAATTGGGCGCACCAGATGACGCTGGTCGCCAGTTACTCCGGCAGTTCCATCAGCGTCACCCAGGCCATCAGCGGGCTTGCTTCGGGCACCACCTACTATTTCCGGTACTGCGCGGTAAACACGAATGACGCATCGTGGAGCGACGCGCTCACGTTCGTGACCATCCCCACGCCGACGATCCTGGTGGGCGGGGGCGGTGTTGCCGCGGGCAACCTGATCCTTCTGACCGCCACACTGACAGGATTTTCCTACCGGCTGGAGGCAAACACCAACCTTATGACCGGTGTTGGATGGAAGCCGGTTGTCACCAACAACGGGACAGGTCTTGTGATGACCAATACCATGCCCGTGGCCCCATCCGTAAATCAGAAGTTCTTCCGCTACGTTGTGCAATAAGGAATATACACATGAACAAACTTTTCAGTTTAGTACCTGTTTTGCTGGGTTTTGCCTGGGTGGCATCAGCCGACATGAATAGCGCTGCACGCTACGACGCCTTCCAGCCGGGCCGGCTTTGGCTGGACAACCACGGGACGCACATCAATGCGCATGGTGGCGGGATCCTGTTCCACGGGGGCCGGTATTACTGGTTCGGCGAGCATAAGATAGAAGGCCAGGCCGGCAACGTGGCCCATGTGGGCGTGCATTGCTATTCATCGGAAGACCTCTACAACTGGACGGATGAAGGCATCGCCCTGCGGGTGTCCGAAGATCCTGCTTCCGACATCGCAGACGGCTGCATCCTGGAGCGGCCGAAAGTGATCTACAATCAGAAGACCGGCAAGTTTGTGATGTATTTCCACCTGGAGTTGAAGGGGCAGGAGTACCATGCCGCCCGGACCGGGATTGCGGTGGCGGATAAGGCGGCCGGTCCTTATTCCTTTGTGCGCAGCCTTCGTCCCAATGCCGGGCAGTGGCCGGTCAATGTGAGGCCGGAGCAGCAGTCGCCCGAGTCCATTGCGGCGGCAAAAGCCGCCGAGACGGCAGGCCGTCTTTCCAGAAAAGACAACATCCTTGGCGCACACTTCGCGGGTGGCCAGATGTCGCGCGACATGGCGCTGTTTGTGGACGACGACGGAAAGGCCTACCACATCTTCGCCTCCGAGGAAAATTCAACCCTGCACATCGCGGAGCTGACCGATGACTACCTGGGTTATTCTGGAAAATATGTCCGTGTCTTCGAGCAGCGCTGGATGGAGGCGCCGGCCATCTGCAAACGCAACGGCAAATACTATTTCATCGGCTCGGATTGCACCGGCTGGTCGCCCAATCCGGCGCGCACGGCCGTGGCCGACTCCATCTGGGGGCCCTGGACGGAACTCGGCAATCCCTGCGAGGGCAGAAATCCTGAAAACGGGCTCGGTCTGGAAAAGACCTTTGGCGGTCAGAGCACATTCATCCTACCTGTCCGTGGAAAGAAGGATACGTTCATTGCCATGTTCGACCTCTGGCGTCCGGATAATGCCATTGACGGCCGGTACATCTGGCTCCCGATCACTTTCGCGGGTGGGGGATTCAAGATCAAATGGTCGAATGAATGGGATCTCCGTAACTGTCAAAAAACAATGACCTATAGTTTATCCCCATGAAACAGATGGACAAACTCACCTCCCTCACCCTCGCCGCATTCCTGCTGGAGCCGCTCGCCTCGCTCCACGCCGCCGGTGCGGCCCAGCCAGTCAAGCCTAACATCCTCTTCGCGGTCGCGGACGACTGGTCGTACGGCCATGCGGGCGCCTATGGCTGTAGCTGGGTCAAGACCCCGTCGCTGGACCGCGTGGCGAGGGAAGGGGTCCTCTTCACTCATGCGTACACCCCCAACGGCAAGTGCGCCCCCTCACGGGCGTGCATCCTGACGGGGCGCAACCCGTGGCAACTGAAGGCCGCAGCCAACCACTGGTGCTATTTCCCTGCCGAGTTCAAGACCTTCCCGGAGGCGCTTGGGGAGCAGGGCTACTTCACCGGCATGACCGGCAAGGGCTGGGGGCCGGGCGTCGCGAAGGACGCCGTTGGCAAGGACCGGCAGATGGCCGGCCGGCCTTTCGATAAACGGCAGGCCCCGCCACCGACGGCGGACATTGCTCGTAACGACTACGCAGCGAACTTCACGGACTTCCTTGATGCGGCGCCCAGGGACAAGCCGTGGTGTTTCTGGTACGGCGGGTTTGAGCCGCACCGGGGCTATGAATTTGGCTCGGGTATCGCCAAGGGCGGGAAGAAGCTGTCCGACATTGACCGCGTGCCCGCGTGCTGGCCGGACAACGAGGCGGTCCGCAATGATATGCTCGACTATGCGTTCGAGGTGGAACATTTCGACCGGCACCTCGGGCGGATGCTCGCGGAACTGGAGAAGCGCGGCCTGCTCGACAACACGCTGGTCGTTGTCACGTCCGACAACGGCATGCCGTTCCCTCACGACAAGGGCTATGCCTACAACGACTCGGACCACCTGCCGCTCGCCATTATGTGGAAGAATGGCATCCTCAAGCCGGGCCGGGTGGTGGATGATTATGTGAGCTTCATCGATGTCGCGCCCACCTTCCTCGACGTCGCGGGCCTCGCGGGGGCGAAGGCCGGTATGGCGCCCGTGACAGGCCGGAGCCTCGTGCACATCTTCAAGTCGGAGAAAGCCGGACGGGTGATTCCCGAGCGTGACCATGTCCTCCTCGGGAAGGAACGGACCGATGTGGGGCGGCCGCATGACTGGGGCTATCCCATCCGCGGCTTGGTGAAGGGCGACCTGATTTACCTGCATAACTTCGAGCCCTCCCGCTGGCCGGGCGGGAACCCGGAGACGGGGTACCTCGACACGGATGGCAGTCCGACGAAGACTGAGGTGCTCAAGTCGCGGCTCCTGCCCGGCCAGAAGCACTACTGGGATGTTTGTTTCGGCAAGCGGCCCGCAGACGAGCTTTACGACCTGCGCCACGATCGCGACTGCGTGACGAATCTGGCCGCAACCGTCCCCTTCGATGAACTGAAGCGCCAGCTCTTTGACGAACTGAAGAAGCAGGACGACCCGCGCATGGCGGGTAATGGACACATTTTCGACGACTATCCCTACTCCAACCCGGCGGACCGCGGCCTCTACGAACGTTTCATGCGTGGTGAAAGAAAACGGGGCAGTTGGGCCAGCGATTCCGATGTCGAAAAAACGCCGCTGGAGTGACGATAAGCAGATCGACTACCACGATGTCCATTTTGAAAATAACCGCTTCTTATTCGATTTACATTGAAGAGAATACAGTTAACATTGCGGTGGAACTCCGGAGTGATGACGTGCAGCCTGGTGGCAAGGCTTTGATTGGAAGGGATTGTCCATGAAGAAGCGCACTACAACAGGAGCGAACTCGGTTGAACGGTCAAGCAATTCCGCGATCCGTTTGGGATTGATGCCGCCGTTTACCGGTGTGTGCGGGATCTACGGCCAGGAAATCTCCCAGGCCGGAACGATTGCTTGCCAGGAGGTCAATGAAGACGGGGGCGTGCTGGGACGGCCTCTTGAACTCATCATTGAAGACGACGGAAGTCTGCCCGAAAGTTCCGTTCGCGCGGCCGAGACGTTGTTGGACCGGCATGGTTGTGTCGGCCTGATCGGGAATCTGATGACGAACTCGCGGATTGCCGTGGCGTACCGCATCGCGGAACCGCGCAGGGTTCCGTACCTGTGTTTTTCCCTCTACGAGGGTAGCGTTGCCAGCCGCTATTATTTCCACTTTGCGGCGCTGCCGAATCAGCAGATCGATTTCATGATCCCATACATGAAAGAACGGTATGGCTCCCGGATGTTCTTTTGCGGGAACAATTATGAATGGCCCAGAGGTTCCATCGATGCCGCCAAACGGGTCCTGGAAAAAACAGGCGGAAGGATCGTGGGCGAACAATACTGTTCGGTCGGCATGACGCAAGAAGAGGCGCAAGCGCTTATGGATAGTGTCTCCCGGTCGGGAGCCGATGTTCTGGTCCCGTTTTTTGCCGGATTGGATGAGGTGACCGTTCTCATCCAGTTCGCCAAGGCCGGGTTGAACACTAGAATCAAGGTTGTGATGACGCATTTTGACGAGGTGATGGCCAGCCATCTCCCGCCCGAAGCGCGCCAAGGGTTGTTTTCCAGTAATAGTTACTTCATGAAAGTGGACACTCCGGAGAACCATGCCTATTTGAGAAAGCTTTCCGCCCTTCCCGGAGTAGATGGCATTTGGCCCCGGGGGAATGGCATTGTGACGAACTTTGGCGAGGGTGCCTATCTGTGTGTCAAGGCGTTCGCCATAGCTGTCCGAAAGGCCGGCAGACTCGATCCTGAAGCGATCGTTGATGCCCTTGAAACGGTTTCGCTGACCGGCCCGCAAGGCAGGGTGGACATGGACAGGGAGACGCATCATGCCAAAGTAAACAGCTATCTTGCCCGGTGCGAATCAGACGGGTCGTTCTCGATGATCAAAGAGTTTGGTCCCGTCCCCCCCATCATGCCCGAGAAATATCGTTATCAAAGAATCAATCCAAGCACGAATGGGGAAGACCTGCGTCTCGAAGCCAGGATCGTTGATCAGATGACTGACGCGATGTGTCTGGTTGGCGCCTTGGACAACAAGGTTGTGTACATCAATCGTGGATTTGAGCGTATGTTTGGCTATGGCAAGGAGGGAATCATCGGCAAACCGGCGTCGCTCCTCAATCGTCTTTCCAAAGAGGACTATGAAGGTTTCATTGCGGAAATCAACAAAGGTTTGTACCACGAGGGGATTTGGCATGGGGAGAGAATGGTGATAAGGAAAGATGGCGCCCCCCTATGGTGCTTGATGGCGATTTCGGCATTTACGCATCCCCAAGGCGAGATGTGGCTCGTCAGGATGAGCGACATCACCGCGCGCAAGCGGTTGGAGGAGTCCCTGTCGCAAATCGAGGACAAATACAGGATCGTCGCGGACAACACCTATGACTGGGAATCATGGCAGGGTCCCGATGGACGGTTCATATATGTTTCACCTTCCTGTGAACGGATCACCGGATACGCCCCGGAAGATTTTATAAATGGCAAACGGTCGACGGTGGATGTCATCTTTTGTGACGACAAAGAGGGCTTTCGGCGGCATTACGAGGAAGCGCATAACGACATGGTGCCGGGGCAATGCGAATTCCGGATTGTCCATGCCAATGGGGATGTAAGATGGATTCTTCATGTCTGCCAACCTGTTATTGACAAAAATGGAAAGCCTTTGGGCATCCGCGCCAGCAATCGCGACATCACCGAGATTAAAAAGGCTGGGGCTGAGATCCAAAAGCTCAACGCCGAGCTGGAACAGCGGGTGCGCGACCGCACGGCGGAACTGGTGGCGGCCAACAGGGAACTGGAGGCGTTCAGCTATTCGGTCTCGCACGACCTGCGCGCCCCCCTGCGGGCCGTGGATGGGTTCAGCCAAGTCCTGCTGGAGGATTATGCGTCCCGGTTAGACGAGACGGGAAAGGATTACCTGAACCGTATCAGGGCATCCGCCAGCCAGATGGGGCAGTTGATCGACGACATGCTGATGCTTTCCCGGATCAGCAGGACGGCCCTGCGGCGACAGCCGGTGGACCTGCATGCGTTGGCGCTCAGTATTGCGGACGAGTTGCGGGAGCGCGATCCCAAGCGCTGCGTGGAGGTGCGGGTGGCTGAACCCCTTTCGGCTGAAGTCGACCCGAACCTCTTGCGCATCGCCCTTGAGAACCTGCTGGGCAACGCATGGAAGTTTACCGCCAGAACGGCCCAGGCCTGGATCGAGTTCGGCCAGTTGCCGGACTGCGGACCGGACGCCCCCGCCACCTTTTTCGTCCGCGATAACGGCGCGGGCTTTGACATGGCATATGCCGGAAAGCTGTTTGGAGTCTTCCAGCGGCTCCACCGGCAGGACGAGTTTCCGGGCACCGGGGTTGGGCTGGCGACGGTGGCGCGGATCATCCATCTCCACGGTGGTGAGATCCGGGCCGAGGGGGTGG
>Ga0118677_10014438_pt1 | contig 11148 bp, 14 predicted proteins | sample AliMusrvi5mmetaG_FD_86154 | JGI IMG/M metagenome (GOLD analysis project Ga0118677, IMG submission 86154)
TCGATGCAAGGGTCTACCCGCAGGATTTTATGGGGTGGATTACTCTTTACACATACTTTTCGAGTCAGACCTTGGTCTCTGCGCGCTTCGCTTATCCCTCACCATTGCGGCCGGACCGAGTTGGCTATCAAATGACACCCGCGCAGAACACTTGGTCTGTGAATTCGCCGCTAATCACCGCCCCAAAGGTCTTTCTTTGTGACGAAGGCTGCCTCAGTCAGATGGAGTATCTCTTACAGAATGCCAAGGGCAACAACTTGGGCCGCATCGTTGGTGCGCCCACGGGCGGTACCAATGGCGATATCAACCCCTTCACCTTGGCAACCGGGAACACCGTGAATTGGACCGGCCTGCGCGTAGAAAATGTGGATGGGAGCCGTTTCCATGGCATTGGCATAATCCCCGATGTTCTTGTGAAACCAACGATTGCCGGAAGTGCCGCGAATAAGGACGAGGTTCTCGATGCGGCCCTGAAGTTGTTACGATAACTTTCACACCGTTGTCAAAACCCTGTGCGAGGAACATGTTCACTCACCTGGATTCTGGTGGTGACAATGGCGATAGATTGTAGGGATGCGGTATCCACATAAACACCCGCAGCACTGTCATGGGGTTTGTGTATCAGTCCCGGGAAAACACCATCACTTCAATGGGGCTTGTAACCATGCGCCCTCGACCCCGGTCAAGAAGAGGCATCATGACAAGACGGTGATGAAAGTCACAGGAGCCAGTCTCTGGTGATACCACTGTCTAGAATTACAAAAGCCAATTGCACACCATTGGTTACTAGAGGGTTCCATGAAAACAACTTCATTACTCCTTACACTCGGGTTTGCTGCGGCAGGCAGTTTCGGCTGTCATCCCCCTTCAACTACGGGGGATGTCGCGGTTCGGAGGAGTGCCAATCTCACAAAGGAATCCACCATCACCCTTACAGCTGGTAATGACAGGGTCAATTTCAAGCCTGAGCTTGAAAAAGAATTGATCCGGAAGGGTTTCAACATTATTTCTGAAGTCGTGTCAGAAACCATTTCCCAAGAAAAGAAGTCGGGCGAGGCCAAGGCTGGCGCAGTGGTAAACAGCAACGAAAACAACGCGAAGGCCGCGAGCAAAGTGGTCGGTGACGAGGTGACCACAAAGCAGAATATTCACCGGATGAAGTCTGAGTTCGTCGGGACCATTGACTACTTCTTCTCGCCAGACCAAGTCGTCACAAAGGTGAACTTGACAATCGCCCGGCTCGATACTGGTGTGGTGGCAGTTTCTCTTAGTTACGATATCAAGGCACTTGAGAATCGTGCGAGGACCAATCCCCAGGCTGCTGCCGAGATTGCCACCTACCTCGATACAGCCTTGAAGGCCAATACGAACTAGTTCTCGGCCTACTCTCGTCCCAAGCGCCCCTGTGCCCATCAAGCTGCTGGAACGGGGTCATTATCCGTTAGCTTCGGAGAATCCATCGAACAGCCCCGGTTGCACTGCCACCAGCACCTGCGGGAGCCGCACCCAACCCGGAAGCGTGATTACCAAGTCAGCGCCCCCCCACCTCCAGGCCCAGCCCTTGTAGGCCAACATCGGCTCCAGGAACTCCTGAGGCGTGGCTGGGAGCCCCTGCCTGTGTCCAAGGGAACCCTATGGAAGCGCCTTCGGGAGCGGGGCTTGATTGAGGTGGAAGAGGCAGGGCGGAACACGAAGAAGACACCCGGGCGGGGATACCTCGCGAGGGCCGTGGCCCTGCAAGCCTCCGCACTGTGGAAGGAAGAGGAAGGGAAGGGCGGAGTCTTCGGGGAAGTAGCATGAGCCGCTTCCCACTTTTTCCCGGTTTCCCGATTCACTTTCCGGCGCCTGGAGCAAACCGGGCCACGCGAACCCGCACCACTACTGGGCTTTTCCCACTTTTCCCAGTTTTCCCACTTTCTGAACCACTCCCCCCCCTAGACTCTGCGGTGCACCATGGCTGAACCGCGGGGCTTCCTAGCATTCATGCAGGTTAAGTGGGTATTTTTCTTCGCCTATGGGGGGCGCCTCTACTGGCACGCCCCGGGGCAACTCCCGCCGGGGGATGCCGCCCAAGCCCAGGCCCTCAAGGCGGAGCTGCTCGCCCTTGTGTCAGACGAAGCCCTGGAGGCCCTGTGCTTCGGGGCTGATCCAGAGGAAGCCGGATACCTCCGGGAAGAGCGTGCCGCAATCCTGGAGCTGGAAGGGGGCCTGTGCCGCCTAGAAGCCGAACTGAGGGCAGGAATGAACCGAAACAGAGTGGAGGCAGCTTGAAGCCAAAGACGAAGACGAAGCCCGCGGGAGTGACGAAGGAACCCGCCGGGGTGGCAACCAAGCCCAAGTTGGGGCTTGTTGCTGAATTCCCGAAGGCAAAGGGCGGGGAGGCTTCCGATGCCCTGGCGAAGTTTGCCCTAAGCCCAAAGGCCCTCGCCGCCATGACGGTCCAAACCTACTCCAAGATCTTCGGCGAGTTGGAATTGGTATCGCTTGCCGATGGTCTAGGCGAATCCATCAAAGCCGTGCAGGCCGGGGATTTGAAGGGATGTGAAGCCATGCTCTTTGGGCAGGCTCAATCCCTCCAGTCCATCTTCCAGAACCTTGCGGCACAGGCCGCGGCAAATATCGGCCATTACCCGAAAGCGGTTGATTCCTACCTCCGCCTGGCCCTCAAGGCTCAAAGCCAGTGCCGGGCCACGCTGGAAACCCTCGCGGCAATTAAGAACCCGCCCACTGTCTTCGCCCGGCAAGCCAACATCACCACAGGCCCCCAGCAAGTGAACAACGGCACGCCCGCCCCAGTCTCCGCGCCCGCGGGGAAAGTAGAAACCATCCCAAACGAACTAATGGAGGCCCGGGATGCCGAGCGGGTGGACTGATGAGCGTAGGGCGAAGCAAGCGGAGGCCATTCGACGCTGGAAGCCGTGGGAGCGGAGCACCGGGCCGAAGACTGAAGAGGGCAAGGCGGCTTCATCGCGCAATGCCTACAAGGGGCGGCTTAGCTCGCGGGCCTTGTTCCGGGAGTTAGCCCGCATCTTGAGACAACAAAAGGAAGTCTGGGATAGGTGAAGATGCCGCGGGGCGGTGTAAAGGACGAAGGCGTGGAGGGCGGCGTAGTGAACCGTGGCCCGCTGTTGAGCTTTTCTAAGTGATTGAGCGTATGGCAGGGCAAGTAGATCGGCCCACCCTTTAAATAGAGATGGACCCTGTTCATGCCTGGGGCATTTCCCTTCGGGGGTGTACATGCCTAGAGCTTATTGGTTGAAAAAATATGAGTTGGGCGTACCTGCGGTAGATGAACAACATGGGAGCCTCTTCAAGGTCATTAACGAAATTGATGACGCTATTCGATCCGGGAAGGGTGCGGAGGTGGTTGGCCGGCAATTTGAGTTCCTTCTGGAGTATGCCCACCAGCACTTCAAGGATGAGGGGGCTCTGTTGGAAGGCTTGTCCACTAGAGGCATCCTGTACCACAAAGCGGAGCACGCCCGATTCGAAGCTGAATTGGTAGCACGCCACAGGCGTTATCTGAAAAACCCTACGGCCTTACATGCCGAAGGGTTTCTCATGTTCTTGGCTGACTGGCTCGTCAATCACATTCTCAAGGTGGACATGGACCTCAAAGTGGCAGCGCAGGCCGCCAATCGCCCGAACACATAAGCATCAGAACAAGCCTAAATCCGTGCAGAGTGCCCCGCCGTGCACTGTGGGACATGGCGAGCCGGGAACATGTTTTGGACACGGTTTGGACACGGGGCAAAATCCAGGCCCGCCAATGCCGCTTAAATACAAGAAACCCCCTGATTTCTCAGGGGGTTTGTTTGGTAGTCCCAAGGGGAATCGAACCCCTGTTCCCGCCGTGAGAGGGCGTCGATAAGGTCTTTGAGCGTCTTTGAGCGCCTTCCATGGACGAATCATTTCCTGGAAGTATAATGGTTTCGCACCTTGAGGACCATCAAAGACCATGCAGGACCCGCAAGAGGTTTTTGACTTCCTTTTGACTCGACCCAGAGGTTATCAATGGCACAGACAAAAAGAAGCGCCAAGCTCGATTCCAAGAAGCGTCTGAGCCTCGAACCAGGTAAGCGACACATGTATTGCATCGAGCAAGGGCATTACATCATCTATCAACGCCCAAAGGATGGATCTGCTGGATCATGGCTTGCCCGAAGCTATGACAAGTCCACAAGTAAGCAGGTCCAAGCCCGACTCGGGGCTGCTGACGATTACAGTGATGCCGATGGTGACAACATCCTTTCGTTTGCTCAGGCCCAAGCAAAGGCGAAGGAACTGTTCAAAAAGAACGATGAAAGGAAGAAAGCCGCTGAACTAGGTGAAACCATCGCAATTGGTCCTTACACCGTAGAAGATGCCATTAATGATTATATTGAAGATGGTAAAAGGCGAGGAATGAAGTCAGTTGAAAGAACAGTAATAGCTGCACGAGCGCATATAATCCCTACTCTTGGAAAAATTGAAGTATCTAAGTTGACTAGGGCAAAAATAGAATCCTGGCAAAGCAAACTATCTGAGACAGCAAGGAGAATTCGTTCTAAAAAAGGTGCGGCTTCACCATCACATGGTCCTGCAGCAAAGACAGAAGAAGAAAAACGAGCAAGAAAAGACACAGTAAATAGAATATTGACCATCTTAAAAGCTGCTCTCAATCATGCACTTGATCGTCAGAAGGTAGTTGGAAGTGGTGATGCATGGAGAACGACAAAACCGTTCAAGGGAGTAAGTTCAGCTAGAATACGCTTTCTTTCGACTGAAGATCAGCAAAAATTAGTAAATGCTTGCTCATGCGAATATAAATTATTAGTACAAGCTGCATTATTTACTGACGTAAAATTTAGTGAATTAATCAAATTACGCATGAGTGATTACAATCAACAATCAGGAACAGTATTTGTTGCTGGTAGTAAGAATAAAAAATCTCGTTATATTGAATTAACAGACGAAGCTATAAAATGGTTTAATTCAATTATAGTGAACAAAATTTCAGATGAGTTTCTATTCACTAAAGATTCAGACGAGTTTAAATCATTAGTGCAGGCCGCATTATTTACTGGTGCAAGATATGGTGAATTGACAAAATTACGCATAAGTGATTACAATCATCAATCAGGAACAGTATTTGTTGCTGAAAGTAAGAGTGGAAAGCCCCGTCACATCGTATTAACCGATGAAGCTATTAGTTGGTTCGATTTGATTATAGTAGGTAAAACGTCGGATGATCTTCTATTCACAAGAGGCTCAGTAAAACGACGCGCACGTAAAGACAAAATGGAAAATGAGAGTGCTTGGACTCACCAGGACCAGCAAAGACCCATGAGCGAAGCTTGCAAGCTAGCAGATCTTGATCCGATCAGGTTCCATGAGCTTCGGCACTCGTATGCCTCGGGTCTGATCAACAAAGGTGTGCCACTGGCCTACATTGCGGCTCAGCTTGGTCACAGCGATACCCGCATGGTGGAGAAGCACTATGGTCACCTGGCTCCCACCGCGATGGCTGATGCAATAAGAACCCTAGCACCAAGACTTGGCATAGCAGACCAAGGAAACATCACTCCCATGAAGATTGGATAGGCATAGCAATAGGGTAGGGAGATTTGTACACCGTCTTTAATTTGACGGGACGATTTCCCTCTCCATTTGCTGGTGTAACCAATCTCGTCGGTGTTACGCCTTTCGCATAGGTCAGAACGTCGGGAAATCGTGAGCCTCCAATCGGAGGCTCTTTTGCTTCGTTTGGTATAAATAAGGCTTTTGAGCGTCCTCCGATGTGTTTAGTTTCTGACTCGACCAAATAGCATAACTACCCTAAAAACAATAACTTTCATAGAAAAAAAGTTGCACAATGCCTGACTTGAGGGATAATGGTGTATGGCCGTGGGCTGACCGACCTGGCCACAGCACACGGTAGGACCCAGGAGGGGGAGTTGATGGATATGAGCGTTTTAGAACAGGCACTTATTGCTGCTGGTATTGATAAGAAGCAGCGCTATACCTTGAAGGAGACACAACTCATTATTGGCACATCAATTGAAAGTTTAAGGCGCAAGTTACGCGATGGCAGCTTGAAGGGTCAACGTTTTGGTAAAAAGTGGTTATTTGTGTACCACGATGATTTAAAGAATCTACTCGGATAGGAGGTGATTGTAATATCTGAAGAAAAGTCCAAAGAAAAAGTTAAAGATGTGGTTATTAATGATAAACAGTTGGTATTCAGTGTTAAACAAATTTCAGCTTTAACAACATTTAGTAAGAGTTTGATTTTTAACCAAATTGCTTCAGGAAACTTAAAAGTTGTACGTTGTGGTAGAAGAACATGTGCAACTAAAGCTCAAATTGATGAATGGTTAGCAAAATTATCCATTGAAATTTAATTATTGCATTTTAGGATAAATCAATTATAAGCATGGAAATGGATGGGCTATTTTCATGCTTTTTTAACCTTAAGACGATGAATCGGCGTTACTATTGTCGATGAAAGTGTAATATATGAATGATCAATATGATATAATAAAAACAGTACCCTTAAAGCCAGATCAAGAAATGATGCGAAAAACCCTTAAATTGATAGGCGTTGGTCCAGATTATGTTACTGAGCTGCGTGTTCTTGAGGTAAGAGAGAGTCAAAACAACAATTTTCCATATACTTTTGGCGGTTTTTTTGATGATCCAGAGAAATTAATTAAACATGCATGTAGTATTAAATATGCACTAGGATGGTACATAGTATTAAATCCATGCCATCCTGATGTTCTTTATAGGATCTATAATCGTGCTAAAAAGCTGGGTAGGGAAGATTCTGCATCAGATAGTGACATATTGCGTAGAAAATGGCTTCCAGTTGATTTAGATCCTGTACGTATTTCTCGTATTAGCTCGACAGATGAAGAACATCAAATGGCCATTCAAAGGGCCATGGAAGTGAAAGATTATCTTCATCATGAGGGCTGGTCCGATCCCATTGTGGCCGATAGTGGTAATGGTGGGCATTTATTGTACTCGGTTGATCTTCCTGTAAAAGATGACGGTTTTGTTGAGAACTGTCTTAAAGCATTAGATCGTGGATTTAGCGATGATAAAGTAAAAGTTGACAAAAGTGTAGCTACTCCAGCTCGAATTTGGAAATTATACGGAACTCCAGCTTGTAAGGGTGATAATACAAAAAAACGTCCTCATAGGATGGCAAAAATATTGCAGGTTCCCGATGGTTTATGATCCTATTAATCATTCGTTGCTTGAGAATTTAGCGTCAAAATTTCAAAAAAATGATAATATTGAACATATCGAACAAAGTGATGAAAATTCAAATAGTATGTTTGATATTGATTTGTGGCTTAAACGTCATGTTCCAGATGCGGAAGGTCCATATCCATGGAAAGATATTCATCGTAGATGGCAATCACAATGCCTAATTAGACCAAGTGATGGTAAAAAACTTTACATCATTCAACATAATAATGGTGCATTATCAGCCAAATGTCATCATGATAATTGTCCATGGAGTTGGACTACCGGCAACCATTGGCATGATTTACGAGAATATTTTGAAGGTCCAATAATTAGAACAAGTAAATTTTTGAATAGTAATTTAGATATGGAACTTGCTGAATTGCCACGTACAGAATATGGATTAGCTGATAGATTCTGTAAACGTTATGGAAAAATTACTAAATTTATCGAAACATGGGGCGGTAAATGGCTAGTTTTTGATGGACAACGTTGGCGGCAATCTGATTGTGCAGCAGAATTACACGCTCAAGACACTATTCATGCTTTACGTAGAGAAGCATGGTATCTAAAGGATGAAGAAAATGAAAATATCGAAGAAAACGAAGAAGAAGCCGAGTCAACAACACATGAAATACGCGATGGAGTGCCAGAAGGCAGCTCCGACTAGGAACATGATGAGCCTGGCGAGCAGTCGTTTATGTCTTGATCCCCTTAAGCTGGATATTGATCCGTATTTACTGAATTGTAGAAACGGTACTGTAAATCTTCTTACGGGTGAATTAAAAACACACAATCCAGACGATTATATTACAAAAATGGCTGATGTTGAATATGATATAAATGCCAAATGTCCTCGTTGGGAGGCGTTTATTGAAGAAATATTTGATAAAGATTATGAACTTATTGGATTTATTCGTCGTATTTCAGGTTATTCCATTACTGGTGATGTATCAGAACAAGCAATTCCAATTTGCTATGGAGGTGGGCAAAACGGTAAAAGCACGTATATTACAGCCATGAGTACATTGCTGGGAGATTATGCAGTAACTATGCCACCGGGATTATTGACTGTGAAGAAACATGATGCTCATCCGACTGAATTCGCTGATTTATTTAAGGCTAGATTTGCATCTACAACAGAAGTTAAAACAGATGCGAAATGGGATGAAGAACGTATGAAAATGTTGAGTGGTGGTGACATGATTAAGTGTCGTAAGATGCGTGAAGATTTTTGGGAATTTCCACCTTCTCACAAAATGTGGATCTCGGTTAATCATAAACCGACAACAGTTGATAATACATACAGTTTTTGGCGACGTATAAAGATGATTCCTTTTACAGTCACCATCTTACCAGAGAAGCAAGACAAAAATTTATCAGTAGTACTTAAATCAGAAATGTCGGGAATACTTAATTGGCTTATTCGTGGTTGTCTTGAGTGGAAAGAGAATGGATTAGGTAGTGCAAAAGCTGTTGATACTGCTACTGATTCTTATCGCAACCCACAGAATGATATTGATGGCTTTATTACTGCATGTTGTGTAAAGGACGTTACTAAGCAGGTTCAGGCTGGTGAGCTTTATGGAAGATATAGCAAATGGTGCGATGAGCAGAAAGTTCGTCCGCTCGGCCAGGTCGCCTTCGGGAAGCGTATGAAGGCATTGGGTTGGGAGACAACGAAGATCAGTGTGAACTTCTATATGGGCCTTCGCCTTCGGGTGGACTCGGATGACGTAGAGGACATCTTCTCTCCAGTTGAGTCTGATCCCACGGTGACTGTAGTCCGGTAGCTAGTCGGAGCAGCGGGAGCATCTTCCACATCCCCCAATCTTACTTGGATATTAGAGAAATTTTTTCCAAGTTCAGGTGAATAGGGGGGATCCTCCCGTAGCTCCCAGGCCTCGATGTGTGCGCCTGTTGTATTAAATTATAGAATAACATTTTATATAGTTCTATTTATTTGGAGTATTTTTATGCTAAGGGTAGAATTAATGTTTGAATCAATAATTGAATATATTGAAGAACATCCAAAAACAACAATATTGAAATTATGCAAACACGTAAATGGATTCAAGGGTGATTTACAATGGCATCTAGGTCAAAATATTTTCATATATAGCAATTGTTCTAAAGATGCTATAGAATTGATGATAATGCTATTAAAGAATAATATGATATATGCTGGAAAAGTGCCACCATCTGTCTACCTCAAAGAAGGATTTGACCCGGCCTATCCGTTAGCGAAGTCCCCCAAGGGGCAGTACAAATACCCTCGCTGGCTTCCACTCACGTTCTCGAAGTCTCCATCCTTGATCGAAAATTGGGATCTGTATCCTTTGGACCTTAGTCGGTCTGGATGGTCCTCACACTGTTGGCTTGTTCGACCCTTTACTCTAAAACAACGGTTAGAATATACTAAATGAATAATGTTATAAAAAAACAGCCAACTCATTAGTTGGCTGTTTAAATAAATTGCGTTATGTAGAATTAAAATCACGCCTTCTTTTTGGATTTCGGAACTCTCAAAATTATCATATTTTTATCGTTATGGCCATTGGTTTCTGATAATGTCGTAAATTGACTATAAAGTGTATTTTGATTATCTGTGTTTTCTAAATATTCGATTAAGCTCATAAATACAGTTTCTTTATTTGTGGTAATTGGGAATTTAGTAGCAATAACCTTGACTAATGTCTTGTTTATTTTGTCATTATTTTTAGTGCCAGTGCCACCAGCCTTACCCTTTTTCACCTTATTGGCTACTACATGATCGACCACATCAGCATAAGAAATATTTTGGCCATCTAGAGCCGATAGAAACTTTTTTCCCTCAGTCCCTTGTTTCAAAAGGGAAATAAACACCTTCTTCCCAGCATCGGTTGATAGATCAGCTCCTGAGTCCTTAGTGGCGTTTGCAACCATCTTCAAGAAGGGAGCTTTGATTGATGCATCACCACAAGTCCAAGTGGCTAGCTTCCCCTTTGCAAGACCGGCTTTGTATTTGAGAACATCACCAATTGCCATTCTCTCTCCTTTTTTGGATGTGCTGGCATTCCAGCTATGCCTAATATAGTCTGATCAACAAAATATTGCTCATCGAATTTAGAAGGAGATGGTCATTTCTATACGGAAGGGCCAAGATGGAGGGGAGGTTTGGACATGGCTGTTTCTCGCGTCAATAGAATGATGTCTGATTGAGCGAAGCTGGCGGCGATCCACTTGCCCATCTGTGCAGGCAGGGTAGGAGATGTATGGGTGTCCCGTTGAGAAGAAACCCCAGGCGATACCCATACCGGATAATTTCATCAAGAAAATATTGGCATCGACCTGGACGCGGGGATAGGATGATCCCATCACTTAGCAATTCATTTTGGGCCAAGGTCAACCATGTGGTGAGCCTAAGGGAGATCCGATGGAAGAATCCGCCACGAAGAAGTGTCCATTCTGCCTTGGGAATATCCCACTCGCAGCTCAGAAGTGTCAGCATTGCGGTGAATGGCTACAAAAAAAAGCAATTGAATCAACCAAAATAGGATCGGCGGCACCTGTTGGTGAAGCTAAAATACATGATTCAAATGGCTCATTCTCTAACGTCAGCACTGACCCTCAAACCGAATTAAAATCCAATCAAGGTGGTTGGAAGAAAAATAAATTCATCACTCGGTTATTAATTCCCGTTATTGGTTTGATAATAATATTTATTATTTACAATAAAAAACAAAATTAAATTAATATAGATGGTAATAACTTCAAATTTGGGACTACCATAGCTCAAATCGAAAATGATTACCCGAGTGCAAAAAAACAATCCATGTGGAATCTTTCCGATCTTCCTGGTGGACCAATTTTATCTTCTGATAAAGATAAAAAACGTAGTGCTTGTTCATATTATATCTGTCTCTTATACAC
>Ga0118677_10014439_pt1 | contig 11148 bp, 20 predicted proteins | sample AliMusrvi5mmetaG_FD_86154 | JGI IMG/M metagenome (GOLD analysis project Ga0118677, IMG submission 86154)
TGTCGCGTCCCCTGCGGCGGCCCATGCGGCGGCCCCTGCGGCGGCCCTTGCGGCGGCCCCTGCGGCGTCCCCTGCGGCGGCACTTGCGGCGGCCCTTGCGGCGGCCCTTGCGGCGTCCCATGCGGCGTCCCATGCGGCGGCCCTTGCGGCGGCACTTGCGGCGGCACTTGCGGCGGCCCTTGCGGCGGCCCTTGCGGCGGCCATTTCCTCATCTGTCGCCAGTCCGTCCGAATGACGTTCTGAAAAATCCAAGGCATCTAGGCTGCGCTGGTCTTTCATCAGGTGTTGCACCTGACGCGCGCACCACACCGCAAACTTCCGCAGTTGGTTGTCGCTCGCCACTCCTTGGCGTGTGGCTATCCATAGCAGCCAATCATGCTGTGCCGCGTCCCATGCGTCCTGCATGGTCTGGCAGTTTGCAATAGCCCACTGCTTTCCTTCTGAGCAGGCTAGGTGATGGTCGCAAAATTCTTCGATGGTTTTCATGTTTCTTGGGGTTGTGGTTAGATCAAAGTGACAGGAATCGCCTTGCGAGTCCGGTGACGCGACTTGTGAGACTCACGCGCCGAGGTCTTGCGCTCGTGCTGGCGTCGCATCTTCTCTTGGTGGCGGTGGTGCGGCTTGCTGCGGAACCATGTCGCACACCATTCGTAACTAGCGACTATTGAATCGTGTTTCATTGGGTTAGATTCCGAATTTGTATTTCCATAACATGAGACGGCGGGCGAAAGGATTAGCCGGACGTTGCAGCTTTTCCTCGTCTGCGGTTTGCTTGCGGGCGTTCGGGCGTCCGATGCCGTAGGCTTGCAGTCTGCGATGTTCGGCGCGATTTGCTTCTTGGAAGCGTGGAACTTGATTCATGTTCATGGTATTTGTTAGGGTAGATTCTTGTGGACGTGCGCCGGGATTTGCGGCTTGATAACGTGATCCTCTGGACGCTCGCAACCGTTGAATGCCGCGCCGATGGCGGTTAGTAGGACGCAAAGCAGGAATAGCGATATGGCTTCAAATGGTTTCATTGGCGTTCCTTGTCCTTGGTTTCGATTTCCTCATACTTCGTCGCGATGTATGCCAGCAAGCCGCCGACGGCGAAAACAAGCGGGAGCATTGCGATTGCGGTCAGATAGCGTTTCATTTCTTTTTGATTCCAAGGATTTTCAACGCGGATTCCGGCCATTTGGTTTCGCTGTTCCATCCGCATTCATCGCAGTATTTCCAGCATTCACAAATCTCGCCATCCATTTCCAATTCAGGAGTCGCCCAATTACTAGCGAGAAAGGTGTAATCATCGGACGGTTTTCCATCTTCCCAAATGTCTCCACCAGTCCATTCCCAATCCGATTCAAGACCAGCTCTTGCCAATTTTGGCTTATTATCGCGGATTAGTTCCGCCGCCTTGTTCCAATCGAAAACGCGAGCGCGATTTCCTTGGCTTGCTTCGTTTATCGCAAATGCTTGTAATGAGTTCATGGAGTTATTTAAATTGTCTGATAGCGGATTCCCTCACGATGATTCCATCCCCCTTGACTGGCGCGAAGGTGTCCTCGTGCGGCACTAGCATCCTGAGAGCGGCCCACTCTTTGGCCGTGGTGAGAAACACGCGGCGGAAATCTCCGTGCAAAGTCCGGTGGTGGCATTGCTCGATTCCCATGGATTCATACGGGATAAGCACTTCCGGGTCTGCTATTCGGTTGGCGTAGTGGAACATGGTTTTGACTGGTAAATTGTTAGCGCGGTTTCGCAAAGCAGGATCCCGGCGGCGAATAAAAGCGCATTGTCGGAACCGGGTTCAAACTTCTTGGCGACGATTTCCTTCAACCCGGCAAGCGTGCCTTTCCAGCATCCCGACCAGCATTCATCCGTGTCTGGGCGATAGGTTGTCATCTGTTTGATCGTTCCAAACGGGCCGAATGATATAACTAGAAAATCAAGGTTCGCGCCGCCGAGGTTCGCGCCGCGGAGGTCCGCGCCGCCGAGGTTCGCGCCGCGGAGGTTCGCGTTGCGGAGGTCCGCGCCGCCGAGGTTCGCGCCGCCGAGGTTCGCGCCGCGGAGGTCCGCGCCGCCGAGGTTCGCGCCGCGGAGGTTCGCGCCGCGGAGGTCCGCGCCGCCGAGGTCCGCGTTGCGGAGGTCCGCGTTGCGGAGGTCCGCGCCGCCGAGGTCCGCGTTGCGGAGGTCCGCGTTGCGGAGGTCCGCAACGCGGAGGTCCGCGCCGCCGAGGTCCGCGTTGCTGAGGTCCGCGTTGCGGAGGTCCGCGCCGCCGAGGTTCGCGCCGCGGAGGTTCGCGTTGCGGAGGTCCGCGCCGCCGAGGTTCGCTTTTTCTCCACCATCTTTCGATAGCCACCATAGACGGTGCTTTCCGAGAATTACGGCAAGTTGTTCAGGGGTGTAAATTGTCATATTGTTAGTTGTTAGCGCGGTATGCGGTAGAATGAATGGCAGTTAGTTCCTTTATACTCCTTGCGATTCTCGACGGTGTAACCCTTTTCGCGCAAGTCACTAATCCGGCGACTGATGTTCAGCGAACCGGACCATTGATAAAGGTCGCACATGCTAACCCCCCTTCCCGCGTGCTTCCTTCAACCTCTGAAGGATGATTTGATTCTGAGACAGTCGTTTCTTCATTTTCATGCTCTTCGTTGGTTTCGGTTTCTTCTAACACTACGGCACAAAGCGGGCATGACGTATCCTCTCGCGGCCAATTGGTAGAGCCGCACATGGAGCAGGCGAAGAGGTGAGTTGTCATGGCTGAATGATTTTCAAATGCCTCTCAAGTGACCTTGTGATAAGTTCAGAAAGGCTTATTCCCAAATCGAATGCAGCTTTTGTTGCTCTTTTTTTGACTTCGACGGTTAAGCAAATGTTGGTATTTACTTTTTTAATTCCAGTCGGTTTCCTGCCCCTCTTGCTTTTTCTTTTCGTTAAAACCCTAGGAGCGTCTTTGCTTATTATTTCATCTCCCATTCTTTCCAGCTTAACTTGTTTAGGGAGCTTCTCTATGTATTCCAACAGATTCTCATTTCCTTCAAACCATTCTCCGAAAACCCTGCTAGATAAAGCCGACGCTTCCCTATGCGCGGTTGATTCCGAGATACCGGATATTCTTAGCAACTTCAACTTGCGCGGAGTCGATAGCTTTATTTGCGCGATTCTTCGCAACACCTCACTAGACCTCCCGATCTTTACAAACTCCCCATCGAAAAGAAAGTAGGTATAAAGCAACTTTGCTTGGCTTTTCATTTCGGCTATGGATGGAATGATTTGATGATCGCGGTGGACACATATTGAGATAAACTAATGCCTTCCTTGTGAGCCTCTCTAATCGCTCTAACTTTTACCGCCTTTGGCAAGCGAAGATTAGCGGTAATCTTGGGAGGGCAAATTCGCTTGCGTCCAAGGTTGTTTTTTCGCGCTGCAATTTCCATGCGCTGAAAATGATCCAAAAATGATCCAAGGTCAATAATTATTTTCGATCCCTTGACCGTCTTCTAACGCAACGCATTGAATATAAAGGACTTGCGTATGCTATATTTCTCAATTAAGAAATTGCCCTCTTGAATTTCCGCGCTATATTTTGCCATGACAATGCAAATCCCCGCCGGTCCCACCCTCAGAAAACGCCTCGGACGCCCGCCGATTCCGCCAAGGTTCCGGCGCCGGAAAGTATCGGTTTCGCTGCCGTCAAAGACGATTCTGGAAACCCTGCGGGAAGCCAGGCGGCGCGGTGTTTCGCTGAGTGAAATCGTCTGCGAAGTGCTGGCGGCTGAGATCGACCGGCGTTTCGGGACAAAATGAAACCCGCCGATGCCTGGGCAAGGGCGGGCGAGGTGTCAAGGATTGCTTGACGACTCAGTTTGGCTTGATCTTTCTCGGCCTCCCGCCCTTGGCAGCGTTCTTGCGTGCGGCGACAGTCTTGGATTTGCTTTTCGCCTTCCCGCCATTGCGGCCCATGACGGACGCAGCGGCGGCTAGGTTGCCGTCCACGCGGGCGAGGAGGGCGCGGGATTCTTCCGCCCATTGTTCGAGGTCGGCGAGGCGGTCTGCGATGGTGGCGTTCATTGGTTCGCGGCGTTGAGGTTGGCGAGGATTTCATTGATCTCTGCGGCGGCTTCTTCTGGCCCCACGTTGCCTCGGGATACGTCGGTAAGCAGTCGGTCCAGCGAGTCGGATGCAATTTTGGCGACGGTTCCAAGTGCGGCGATTCGATCTAGGGTGATGGTGTCGGCGGTCATGGTTTCGTTTGGTTGCGGCGGGATCGAACCGCCGGGTAGGGGTTAGGCGATTTGGCGGAGACTGCAAACCTGTCCCTCTCCCTCGTAGCCCTTGGCCCAGCGGTCCCCTTTGCAGCGCTCTGCGGTGAGGATGCGCTTGAGTCCTGTAAGCGTGCATTTGACGACGCGGATTGTTCCAATTTCTCCTTCACCGCTGAGGATGGTGTAAGTGCTGCGGTCGGATTTGGTTTTGATGGTATTCGTTTTCATTTGGTGGTTTGGTTGGTGTCGCTCTCGGCAACGACGCAAAGATACCGAATCGCTTGGGTTTCGCAAGAGAAATCTGCGAAAATGTTGGGAAATCTGCAAATTCCCTTGTTTCCGTAGGGACGGATTGCGCGTTTCGTTAGGGTTTTCAGCCGTGGAAAGGCTGCAAATCGTAGGTCACCCCGTCCACAACGGCGGCTTTTCCCGGCTGGATCCGGTATTCCACGATGCGCTCATCCGTCCCGCCGTGGTTCGGATTTCCGTCAAGCCCGATCCGGCGGGCGCATTCGCACGACATTTCCCCAATCTTCCGCCGGGGGCCGATGTCGAAAACCACGGCGGCAGTCTCTTGGCCGGTTCGGAGATTGCGGACCCATGCCTGGCAGCCGAGGACGATTCCCTTGACGCTCTGAATGACCAGCGGCGGCACGACGATCCCCGGCACGGTCTCGGCGTCGATAGGCTTGCCGTCGTGGTGCAGGGACGTATCAGCCTGCCAGCATGGATCATTGTGGCGGTTGTCGCTGCCGTCGCAGTCGATTGCGGCTTTGGCTATCCAGTCAACGGTTCCATCAACCCGCTCGGTGATGGCACATTGGTCAATTGTTCCGATTGTGCTCATTTGTCTTGGAGGATTGAAACCGCCCCGCGCGAGGCGAAGATTAGCCCGACAATCAGCCCCACGTCCCCGGCGGAAATGTGGCGCAGATTGATTAGCAGGTAAGCCCCGCAAAAGACGCGGACAAACCCATCCCATGTCGAATACTGGGCAAGGTAGCGTTTCAGAGTGTTCATATCGGTTTCAGGAATTTGAGGTATGCGATGACGATGATTGCGGCAATCAGGGTCGCGCCGACGATGCCGATGCACCACTTGAGATAGGTTCCCACAGCGGCGGCTTTTTCGGACTTTTCGACCCGCGCGGCGAGCTTGGCGTTGATGGCTTGGTTGTCGGCAATCGTCTTTTCCATGTCCGCGTGCTGGCTTTGGAGGGCTGCAGCCTCGGCATCTTTCGCGGCGGCGGAGGCGGTGAGCTTTTCAAGATTGCCCTCGGCGGCGGCTCGCAAGCGTGATTGTTCGTCGGCGGTTTGTTTCGCGGCCGCTGCATCTACGACAATCGCGCCGACCTGTTCTTGCGCGAGCGTCATTGAGGCATAGAGCTGGTCAAGCTCCGCTTCCGTGGCGGTCTTTTGATCCCGCAGCTTTGATGCTTCCACAAAGGACTTGGCTAGCGAGTCCTGCAAGGTGGTGGCTTTCGTTTGGAGGCTCGAAACTTGATTCTCGAGGCGGGCCGATACGACAAAGCCCTTTATTGCATCTGAGCGGACCGTGGCGGCGCTTGCGGATACGTCGGCGGCTTTCTGTGGCGCGGTGTAATGCGACGGCGCTAGCTGGCGCTGAGTGGCGCATGAGGCGCAAAGGACGGCGAACAGCGATAGTAAAATTTTCATCGGCGTGATTCCGCGTCGAGACTCGGCGGGCGGTTTTGCGGGCATCCTGAAACGATGCGTGTCATTTCGCGGATGGCCTCGATATTATGTCCCATTAGCTCTAACATCCGCTCCCGATCCGCCCGGCGCTCCGAATCCATTTCATCGAATTTACGCTCGTTCCGGTCCAATCGTCCGGTAAGCCAGCGAAGCGCAATCACGAGGCAAAGGACGGTTCCCGCCGGTCCCATGAGAGGTTGCACCCAGTACGGCAGCGGGTCGATAATTGCTTCGGCAATCGCTATCGAGTTTCCCACCATCGTGCTGCCAATGGCGATTACGGCGGCGGCGGCGGTTTCGGTCTGGCTGGTCATTCTTCCGGTTGTGGTTCGGGTTCGGTGATCTGAGGTTCCGGCGCCGGAGGCGGCGGCACAAGCTCCAAGTTGCCCGCCTCATTGACTCTCAATTCACGCGGCTTGGTGGTGGCGCATTGGATTCGTGCCGCCAAATTGTCATCCGCCAGCGTGACTTGTATGGGATTCAGCGCCATTCCTAGCGCGTAATGCAGGGTCAGGATCGTGGTTGCGGATTCGATTCCCACCTCTGCGAGAATGCCGTTGATTTCATCGTCCGTGCGACTCCACAAATCGTCAAAGCCGAATTGAAGATCGGTCAGGATGTTGGCGATGTTGCTGCCGATTCGAGACATTCTCAGGCGGGTTTCAGCGATCCATGATTGCGCCAGGGTGATGTTCGGGAGTGGTGATTGTGTTTCCATCTTTTTATCTAACGAGATCGCGGTTTATATCGCAAAGAACATAGTCGATTGAAATCATGTTCGCAGCGGCGTCTGTGGTGGACTCGGTGGCGATGATTCCAACATCGGTAAATCTTCCCGCTGCGGTCGGAATATAGGTGGAACCAACCGTATCGCTCCACACGCTTGCACCGGCCTCGTTATAAATCGTGAACGTAGCCCCGGTAGCGTTGGAGTTGAGTTCAATTTTTAGCGAATACCATGTATCCGTGAGACAAGTGAACGTCGATCCTGTCGATCCGGTTCCGCCTGCGTTGGTGGCCTTCCCGGTGGCCACTGCTCCGGTGCTGCCGTTTCCGATCAATTCGATGTAAACCCCGTTGGTGGGCGCAGTGATCGTTACGGCATTATGGAAGCCTACCCGGACGGTTTGGGTGCTTCGGTTGGAATTGATTTGAAAAACCAATATGAACCTCTCGCCGCCACCCAGAAGTAACGATGCACCGCTTACTGAATCCAAACGAAAAACATATCCTCCATTGGCAGTAGTGGAGTCTTTGATAATACATATTCCAGGATGATTCAGAGTGATTCCTGAACCGTTTGCCAATGCTCCAGACGATATGCCAGTTGTGACAAAAGGAGTTAGGGAAAACGTAGAAGGTCCGTAAAAATCATGTTCAATCAGCACTGCCCGGCTCTTTGACCTACCCATCACCCCTAACGCCGTTTGCGCCGATGCTTGTGTCGCCGCCAAAAACAACGCATCCCCCACCGTACCGCTTCCAAGTGCCGCCCTGAACAGCGCCGCCACTCCGGTTCCCATGGCTCCGAACGTGGTGCCGATGCCGAAGGTGACCGCTCCACTCGTAGTCAGGCCGCCTGCTAATGTAAGCAAATCAGTGAATTGAGGCGGAAGCGTTGCAAATACCGGACCAGTGGCATTAGTGCAACGTCGGTATTTTGAAATTGTTGACTGAACATAAACAACGCCACCAATAGTAACAAGCCCTCCAACTACCAAGCAAGCGTAAATATCGTCTACCGCAGCTGTCGCTGGATCAGTGACGGTAATAGCTCCGTTGCAAATATAGGTATTTCCAGCAACCGCTGTAAAGTCTGATGTCTTTTTAATGGCGGCGGGAGTCGCTCCTATTTCAGAGACGGATCGGTTGGAGGATAGGTCAACGCCGCCAATTGTCCGGGTTGTCGGAACCTTCAATCCAAGCGCGGTGTTGAGATCGGTTTGGGCGGATAGCGTGCCGGTGATGCCGCCCCAGGATGCGTCTCCCAAGGTGCAGCTTCTGTCAGGTAGCTGAAAATGCCTTTCCTCGGTTAGATTGTTCGCCAGCAAGACGCCAAAAGCCCCGGCGCTGTTGCCGAGTATCAAGAAACCGCTCCCTGGACTTGCTGCAAAGTTCGGGCCGATATTCGCGCATTGGAAACAGACGTATGCTGGATTGGAGGTAAGCATTGTTCCCGCCGTAAGGTTGCCGTATGAACTGTATTCCGCCACCTTTCCCCCGTCCGCGCTTCCGTTTCCTCCGGTGCTCGATTCCACTCTGCTGCCATCTTCGCCCTTCGCCCCGCGTGCGGCTTGGACGTAGCTCGCAACCAGCGTCTCACCGTTCTGAGTGAACGTGCTTGTGACCGTCTCAGTGGATTGCGTTAGATACGCTGTGATCTTGTCGCTCATGGGTGCGCGGTGACTTTTTGCAGGATTAACCAGCGGGTTTTTCTATCGGAGTCGGCATCAACGAAAAGGACGTCTCCAAGCCACAATCCGATTGTGCGGGTATCAGCGGCAATCTTGTTCACTTTCCATTGCCAGTTGGCCGCGCTTGTGATCGTGATTGCTCCGCTCGCGCTTGTCCAGATCGGACCGGCGTTGCCTTCCGTGTCAATCCATGTGATTGTCACCGATGCCAAGTGCGAAGCGAGCGCCGTCCCGGTGCTGGACATGGCGCATGTCAATTCGTCGAAGGTGTCCCCGACGACCATCGAAGCAAGCGTGATGGATGATTCGTTAGACATGTTAGGCGGAGGTTCCGAAAACTGTCATATAGATTTGCGTGTTCGCGGCAGTTGCGGTGATCGTGATAGCGCCTCCAATGAGCGACCCTAAAGCCCCGCTGGCGAGGCGGTCAACAAACAGGGCTGGAATAGGAAAACTGGTCGCGGCCAATACGGCATTAGCCCCTCCGTTCAAGATGCGAATATCCAGAGCTTGCACCGCGGTAATTGTCGGCGTCGCAATCCCCTCGAAGTCCTTGCCATCGCCGCCGGATACCAGCGCCCCGCTGGTTTGGGTTCCTGCGAGCGTTCCGGCGCTTGTCGCCGCCGCCGTGATGCCGATGCCTGCCGGGATTGCGAGATTAAGCGTTGAATCCGTCGCCTGGTAAAAGCCGTTAGCGTCTTTTGCTCGCGTCAAAATAATGTCCGCTCCGCTGCTTGTGACGGCGTATTTAGCGGCTACGGCTGCATTTGCCGCGAGTCCGGCCGCAAGCGCGGCAGCAACCAACGTCGCGGTGTTTGCGGCGGTTGTGAGCGGCACGGTGACGGTGAGCGGCGAGCCTGCCACCACGCCGGAAGTCAGCACGAGGGCGCAGTTGCCGTTAGACGTGCATCCGCTGGCCGCTACGACGGTCGCGGTTTCGATTTGAGCCGCGCCTGCAACCCATGCAGTCGAGCCGCTGGAAGAGTTTGCCGGGACATTTACAAGGAGAGCGTCGCCAACCTTTGCGAGCGTGGCGGTAATGACAAACCCGACCGTCGAGGCGAGTTGTGTCACGGTCATCTGAGCGCCGAGAGTGTCAGAGCCCACGATACCGGCCCGCGTGTGGGTTGCCGTCCCGAACAGGCTGGCGGTGGATGATACGTTGGAAAGTGGCATGGCGGTATTGTTTTGAGTTTGCGGCGGTTGTCAAAAATCACGGGCATACTTACGCCCCCACCACAACGTGAGTCGGCACGGCGGCTCCTTCATCGACGGAAACGAATCGACCGTTTCTAACGTAAAGAAATATAGACGCCGGGTATCCGCCGTAAGAAATCTCGATATTGAAGCTAGGTCCGGTTGCCGAGGTTGTTCCGATTTCAATAATCTCCGATCCAGCCCCGCCGGATTCTGTCAGCGTAACGTCTCCAGTTGCCTTGAGTCCCTTGTAATGGAACGCGCCATCCGTTAGACTGAACCTGGTAAAAAGCGCGTGAACTCCGCTGGTGTAGCCAGTGGCCTTGAATTTCGGGAGGTCGCGCCAATGATTCACGTTGTCGCCCATCGCCACCTTGTCAACTGAAAGGCACTTCGTTTCTGAATTGATATGCAGCGTGCATAGCTTGACGTATTGCGTTCCAGAGCTTCCCGAATCGCCTTCTATCGGTGGCGCGTAGTGCGTGCTTGCCGGTGCGGTGGCGATTATGATCTCAGGGTCAACGTATGGCGATCCAGTGCCTACCGATCCAATCGGTTTGGTATCATAATGGACATAGACGCTGTATCCATCGGCAATCGGCCCGTATTCGATTTCCTTGCCCGTGCCGGAATCAATGCTCGTGATCGGCCAGTATTGCAAAGCCTCTCCAGTGATCGTGTGCCGCTCGATTATTGATCCTGGCGAAAGTGTGAAATAAACAGAATCGTCGCGCCAATAGAACTTGGGCCAGAATGCGCTGACTATGCGCGGAGATAGCGGCATCGGTGACTTGTCGTCACCGCGCCCGTGCAAGGCGTCGATTGACCTCGCAACCGAGTTCGCCCACTTGGAACTGAAAGGAGTGGTAGGGGTTACCGGATGCGGCTTTTCAATCCCGACTTGTGAAGGTGCTGGCATTGGTTAGGTTGTCGGCATCGTGTAAATCTTAACCGGGAACTTTTGATCTCCAGGACCCGGTGACATGTGCCAGCCGAGTTCGTATTCCGTCGTGTTCTTGTTGGTCCCGCTGCTTTGCGAGCATGACATTTCCATAAGCCTCCAATTCCTGTCGGGGAAAGCCTTGGGAATTTCCGGGTTGAGATTTTCAGGATTAGGGTCGATATACGAAAACCGTTTCATTCTTTCGGCTGGCAAGCCTCCGATGTTGGAGCCTTTCTTGTACCATACCAGCAAGGGGCGGTCGTATGTCCGGTGTCCGCGTTTGAAAATCTCGTTATACCATTCCAGCCCGTTCGCGCTTGAAATCTTTCCGAAGTCCGCTTCGTGAATGTCCACCAAGTAAACCGCCGTATCTCCGCTGTCATTCTTGGCAGGCCGGACGAAAAGCTGATTGTTGAAAAGACGGGTTATCATTTCGTATTCATCCGCCGACAAAGCTCCCGCTGCCGTTTCAGCCTCGGTTATGCCTCCAGGCGATTCCGCTTTCTTGATCTTTTCCAAGATGCAAGCCTCGGTCGTCGTTGCCTTCAAGCCATAAGTAAGCTCATCCTCGTTCTTGTCGCTGTCGTTGGGATCGCGCCCGCCGAAAGTAACGGTGATTTCAGTTATGC